>Ga0307509_10011267_pt1 | contig 10847 bp, 14 predicted proteins | sample 10_EM_MG_FD_202245 | JGI IMG/M metagenome (GOLD analysis project Ga0307509, IMG submission 202245) | Populus trichocarpa ectomycorrhiza microbial communities from riparian zone in the Pacific Northwest, United States - 10_EM | ecosystem: Host-associated > Plants > Roots > Unclassified | place... | reverse complement strand
TAGCCATTTCTCCTTCACCATCACCGCGCAGCTAGTGAAGACCCGACAACCCTCATTCCCTTCTTCATCTTCTTCACCAGCCAAAGGACAGCAACCCACAGACCCACGGTCTCCCTCTACAGCCGCAGACCTCATTTCTCTTTCCCCCCCGACCACAGCAACACCCCAGCGCTATCGTCAGCTCCAGTATGGCCGAGGCCACACCAGCAATCCAAGCACGACAGAACCCACAAAACCTGCCGGCCACAAGCCAGACGCCCTGACCTACTGTTGTTGGGGAGACCATAGATCCATACTACTGGAGCAATAGCTTCCTCACCATATCAATCCTTAAAATATATTATGAATGGAATGTTGATAACCGTCAAGGTCGAGGAAACAATTTCTATGATAAGAAATGTGGTTGTGCCATTCATCGAGGTGAGAGATTGTAGAGATGGGAACATTCATGCATTTGAAATAATGAATGCAAAATAGGTTCCTGAAGGTGCGGTGCTAAGAAGACCAAAAATTTCAGAAGGAGCAATGATGGTCGCTAACTACTTTTTAAAGAATTAGATCCCTTTCTAATATAATCCCAAAACTAGGATACCTGAGCGGGTCAATGTGATAAAATTAAAGTGTGCAGACCAGAGATTTAGGCTTGGATATAAGTCCACGAAAGATGACTATAAGTAGGTCGCTCGGATAAAAAAAGAGGCACGAATGGCAAAGATTGAAAGACGAGAACTAGAAGAAGAGGAACTTGTCATCGCACCACTCTGAGCAACCTTTTCAAAATTTGTAGAAGTGATTAGTTCTGGCATGACATATCTTCACATCGGTACTCTGGAATACAAAAATAAGGAGCAGATTGAAGGAGTGAAAGCTAATATAGAGGATGAAATTTTACCACAGCCTTTTGTCTATACCATTGATGAGGTCACTGCAAAAACTTTTATGAAGAAGCTAGCAGAAGGAAAGGTGTACCGGAATTGAAAGATAGAGCCTACTCCTATTATGTTCAAAAAGTAATTGCCTTTGTTTGATCATGTCTGTAAAATTATTTTGGCTTGTTATGTTTCAACTTGTTTTAGTCTTATTGGTAGCTTGACTAATAATTCCATAAGACTTTCTTTGTTAAATAAGCCCTTTTTTAATGAGATCATGCATTTTCTTGTGTTCATGATGTGTCTTCATTCTTTTGTTTCATGCAAATAACACGCTTACATGAGCATACCTTACACTTTTAGGAATCCTAAAAGTTCCATCAATTCACAAACTCATTGCCCTAAGAATAATTGGCTAAACTATAATACTATTGCAATGGTTGATGAAGATTGGGAAGAAGAGGACATGAAAGAGTTTACTAGGTCGGTGGAAAAATCCAAGAAAACCTGCTAGCGAAGAGCTAGAAATCGTAAATTTAGGAACTAAGCAAGAAAAGAAATAATTGAGATTGGTACTTTTGTTATGGCTAAAGAGCTAGATAGACTGATATCTCTATTACATAAGTATGTAGATATTTTTGCCTGGACTTGTATGGATATGCCTGGTTTGAACACGAACATAGTGGTGCATAGAATTCCTTTGGTAAAAGGTAGTAAAACAATTAAACAGAAGACTAGACAAATGTGCCCAGATATATTGCTCAAAGTAAAGGCAGTGATATAAAAATAGTGGGATGCATAATTCCTGGATGTGGTCCACTACCCTCAATGGGTAGCTAATGTAGTTGTGGTTCCAAAAAAGGATGGCAAAATCCGAGTGTGTGTGGATTATAGAGACTTGAACAAAACAAGCCCAAAAGATAACTTTCCTCTACCTCATATAAACATCTTAGTTGATAATGCTGCAAAGAGTGCCACGTATTCATTCAAGGATGGGTTCTTAGGTTATAATCAGATTAGAATGGTAGAAGAAGAAGAAAAAAACTACATTTGTCACGCCGTGAGGAACCTTTTGTTATAAAGTGATTCCATTTGGATTAAAAAATGTCGGCACAATGTATCAAAGAGAAATGGTCATTTTGTTCCATGATATGATGCACCGAGAAGTGGAAATCTACATAGATGATATACTTGCCAAATCAAAGAAAGAAGACGATCACGTGCAAGTATTGAGGAGATTGTTTGAGAGGCTACAAAAATACCAATTAAAACTGAATCCTGTAAAATGCTTGTTCAGGCTAAGGACAAGAAAGCTACTAGGTTTTGTAGTAAGTAGTTAAGGAATAGAAGTTGATCCAGACAAATAAAATTCCATCCAGGATATGCCAGTGCCTAAAATAGAGAAAAAAGTAAGAAGTTTCCTTAGGCATTGAATTATATAACTCGGTTCATATCTCAACTGATGGTAACATGCAAGTTAATTTTGTACTTGTTTAGAAGAAAAACCCCGTGGCATGGGATATTGATTGCCAAGAATCCTTTGACAAGATAAAAAGATATTTGCAAAAATCGCCAATGATAGTACCTTCTACACTAGGAAGACCTTTGATCCTGTATTTGGCAATGACCGAAACAACTATAGGATGCGTGTTAGGGCAACATGATGAGTCAAGAAGGAAAGAACAAGCTATCTACTACTTATGTAAAAAGTTCGATGATTGTGAATCATGATACATAATAATTGAAACCCTATGTTGTGCTTTGGTGTGGAGTGAAAAAAGGCTCAGGCAGTTTATGCTATACTACACGACTTGATTGATCTTAAAATTGGATCTACTTAAGTAGATCTATGGAAAGCCTTACCTATCGAGTAGGATAGCAAAGCGACAAGTGTTGTTAGCAGAATATGACATTGTTTTTATGACGAGGAAGGTTGTGAAAGGGAGTGCGATTGCCGACCATTTTGCAGACCATGCTGTAGAAGATTATGAGTCATTGAACTTTGACCTTCCTAATAAAGATGTGCTAACAATCGAAGATAACAATGAGATGAATGACTGGTGGACCTTATACTTTGATGGGGCAATGAATGTATCAAGAAATGAGGGTCGAGCAGCGATAATTTCCCCAAAAAAGAAGCAATACCTTGTTTTAGTAAGGTTGCAGTTTGAATGTACCAATAACACAACTGAGTATGAAGCCTGCATCCTAAGTCTGGAAGTTTCTCTGGAACTCAAAGTTAAGAAGCTTGAGGTCTATTGGGATTCCATGCTAATCATCTGCCAGATATAAGGGGAGTGAAAAAAAAAGGATGAGAAGTTCAAGCCATATCAGAATTATCTCTTAAAATTTGCTAGCGAATTCAAAGAGATAAAATTCACCCATATGAGCAGAGAAAAGAATCAGTTTGGTGATGCCTTGGCAACCTTAGCCTTGATGACACAAATTGTTACTAGAGGAAGGATCCAATCGATAAACATCGAAGTTAAAAATCTCTAAGCTCATTGTTGAACAAGTAAAGAATCGTCAGATGGGAAACCATGGTACAGTAACATCAAAAGGTTTATCCAACACTAGAAATACCTTTTGAGGGCTTCCAAGATGGATGAAAAGACTTTGAGGAGAATTGTAATGTTCCCAATTTTTCCAGAACAAATCACCTCCAAACACATAAACAAACATGACACTTTTTTTTGTGTTTATACAATTTTCATAAAAAAGTCTACCAAATTTCTATCAAAATTTCAACAAAGTCTCCCCTATACTGGGAGGTCCCAAGTTATTGACATTTAACCTGTTTACACTTCTAAAATCCCACATCTCATAACTCAATCACGACCCCATCGTCCTAGGTCTCAATCCCACAAACATCATCATCATCATAACCACAATATTTATATCATACATTGAACATCAAATATCATTATAGAGAAATAAACAATATAAACACGCATATGTAGAACATGATTATATGAATTTCAGAGTTAAGTTCACCTATTCAAGTTTAAATATTAATTATACAAAATAAGTTATATAAATGTTTAATATTACAAAATACAAGGATATACTTCCTAGAACTAGATAAAAAAAGTGAACAAAATCTAGGATCTACTCCTGTCGTGTATGCGATGATCCTGAAACAAAAACACATATTATTGAGACATGAATATCACGACAAGTATAGTAAAACAAAAATCCAAAAATTTAAAAAGAAAAATATCTATTCATATTCTATTCACTTCTCCGTTTTTGTTTCCGCTGGAACTCTTTCTCATTCAGCTACTAAAAACTGTTTCATCTTCCATTTTCAACTTCCATTCAAGATTCTATAAAATCGATCAGAATCATTTCCACCGTACACATTGCTGACACCAATTCCACTGGTATCATTATCGACTTGTAGGCATCGATGCATGGCGATTCCCTTTCTTGAAACCCCTGACATACACTAAATGTATGTTAATCGATGCATGGTGATCCCCTTACCCGGGATCCTAACATACATTAAATGTATGCTAGCCGATACATGGCGATCCCCTTACTTGGGATCCTAACATACACTTAATATATGCTAGTCCATACCCCATATGCATTGATGCATGATGATCCCCTTACTCAGGATCCTAACATACACTAAATGTATGCTAGTCTATGCCCCATAGGCATCGATGCATGGTGATCCCCTTACCCAAGATCTTAATATACACTAAATATATGCTAGTCTATACCCCATACCACACTTCTCATATTTTCTATGTCAGCGGTACTTCCATCACATGGCAAATCACATGCAAGACTATTCATCTTGAACACATATACATTCAGGATACTATCTGAAATAACATCATTATGCAAAATTTCATTCTTTCATATAATATCCAACATTCTTCCATTCACATTTCACATCAATAACATATTAAATCATGAAGTTTAACTAAAAAACATAGGTGCGGATCACTTACTTGCAGTAGAAGCTCTACTCATGCTTCCCTGCTGCTGTTGCTGCACCATGCTTGTGGTCCCTCCTGTAATCACAGGTATATAATAACCATATTAACAGCCAATATAGGTATTTCTTTCAATTATTCCTTTCTTTATATTTTATGTTTTTCTCATTTCACCCATTAATATCATCATTCTTTGTCCGACCATAGTTATCATTACAAATTTCCATTTCGAACATGGATCGTTTCTTTTGGAAGTTAAGATGTAATATCACATGTTCCCTGAGGGAACCCAATTTTTGCCCTTAACACATCTAGATAGTCGCTTCAGTGACTTTCTGAATCTGCCAGTAGAGGTCGTATTCTGACCTCTATTTAGATTTTTGACTATATCCAGAGTTCTAGGACTCCATTTCAAGAGAGGTTGGTCTTGTTGGTAGGCTAAGACATGGGGCTACAAGTCTCATGAAGGGAGGAGAACCCAGTTCTTCCCCCAAGACACTCGAAATGTTTCATCAACAAATCAGATCTACTGCCCTATAAGGTCTGCCATGACCTAGTCTCGGTTGGTGACCCATAACTGGAGTTCTATAGCTTTAAATTGAATAAGACTAATTTCCTTAGTTAGTTAACATCCAGAACTACAATTTCTATGAAGAAACTTGAGCCTAATTCCCTCATCCTCCTACTTGAATTCTCTCTAAAAATTAGGAAACGAATCTGTCAAAATTCATCAACCTTCCCATTTCACACAATATCCACAATTCAACTTTCCCTCTTTTATCTCAACCCCCAGCCATATCACATACCATATAAGAGTGTCAAAAATATCTTTTAAGAGCCAATTTACTCTATTTATTTAAATCTTCCCTCTTAACATCAAAATAGAACATTTTTATCGATTTTACTAACTTTCCAAACAATATTCTTCTAAACACAATCCTTTCTATTTCAACATGTATTTTCCTCATTTCGACACAATTAAACACACGTCATCAAGCTAAATATGTCAAATTAAACATCCTTCCCTTTTGATGCATAATTGGTTGAAGGCATGGCCTTAAAGAACCAAGAGTTCTCTCATTCCTTTCATGCTAATTTCATTCAATTCACTCACACATTCACATAAAAAACAACCTATTATAATAAATTCAATAAGGAAAATCACAATCCCCCTCTTTCCCTCTTTGCTCTTCATATGGCCGGCCACCCCTAACTCATTTACCCATACACTTTCTTTGATGAATCATCATCATTTCATGCTCCCAATCATACACAGCACATGAATTAACTGAATTTTAAGAATTAATACATTTTCCCCATTTTAAGTCTAAGAACACTAATTAAAATTCAACACTAAGACATCAATTCATAATCGAATTCGAAATGACTTATAGAAACCATATTTAGAACCATATTTTAAGAATCAAGGTCTCGATCCTCAACCAGTCAAAAAATTTCAATTCCCCTATTGCTAATGACAGGCGATCCTCCCTTCTCTCTCTACCTTCAAATTTTCTTGTTAATCCCTTGCTCACAAATGTTTATTCTACATATAAACTCTTTATCTTGGATGGGTTCTTGGGATTTTTGGTGTTTCGCTTTTGATTTGGGAAGAACAAAATAAAAAACTCCTCCCTTTTCTCTTAATGGCTACACCGGTTTTTGAAGAGCAAGGGAGAGGGGTATTTATACCTTATAATTTCTCTTATTTGTATTTAGGCCCCATTTCCTTCAAGTGTATTATTTTTCCCCCACAACTTTTCTTCTTATAATTAAGTTATGCATCTTATCATTTCATATAATTCCACCCCTCAACTTTTTAGTTTTGTTCATTTTCTTTAATTTAATCCCACCCTCAATATTTTCAGGTTAAATTTATATTATCTTGAAATATTTTGTCTGGAAATTTATATATGAAAATTTCCAATTTCTCGTTTTATTTAAATCTATACATAAATTTCTTCACTTTTATTTTCCATTTTTTAGTTTGCATTTTACGCAAACATTTATTTTCCTGGGGTTTACATTCTCCCCTCCAAATAGAAATTTCATCCTCAAAATTCAAGTTACATACCTATATCGGTGAATAGATGCAGATACTTCTCCTTTATCTCGGATTCTTTTTCCCATGTTTCTTCCTTTAATTCAAGAGCTTCTCCACAATACTCTCACCAAGGGGACTCTCTTATTCCTCAACACTTTCTCATCTCGATCCAAGATCTTGACGAGCTTGGCTTCCACAATTAGATCCCCTTTAATCTTCATAGGGACTTGTGGTAATACCCGTGACGAGTCTATTTTGGCCTTTAACAACAAGGATACATGGAACACATTGTGTATCTTATCCAAATGTGCAGACAACTCTAATCGATAGGCAACTGACCCGATTCTTTCCATAATCTCAAATTGGCCAATATATCTCGGGGCTAGTTTTCCCTTTACTCCAAATCAAATGATGCCTTTCCAAGATGCCACCTTCAAAAACACCTTATCTTCCACTGGAAATTCCAAAGGCGTTCTTCGGTTATCTGTGATTAATACTTAAAAGTGCATTTTTATCAAGGTTTTACATCATCATTTTGCACTTGAAGTATCAATAACTCCTTAACTAAAGCATGTTTTATAATAACAAATCTGATACCATAAGATACCTTTAATTTATGGTAAATGTTCATCTTAAATGCAGGCCTATCACATAAATGAAAGGATTGATTGATGAGTTTAAGTACTGAAATTGAAAGGACAAAGAGAGGGCCAAACTTAGAAAAGAGATGCTGGTTCAGTCCAAACTGGAACACTATTCGGTCATTGGGTCATATCTGGAGCTGTAGATCTTGGATTTAGGTCTGCTTTATATGGATGAAAAGCTAAGAGATAGGCCTAAAACTTTCATGAGGAGTCCAAGATTTACAAAGGCTGTTTTCAAGTCCAAATTATAGCAACAACGGAGAAGTCCGAATCTGTCCTGCAGCCTAGATACTATTCAATGTTCAGCCCATATCTCGAGTTCTAGATGTCCAAATGACCTCAATTTTTTTTTCCTTGGAAAGCTGAAACAATTTCCTAGAACTTTCATGATTCAAGTCTATTCGAATTCTAACGTTAGCAATGACGTTTTGTTCAGACAAGAAGATAAGGATTGTCACCAAGTTAAGAGTTGGCCACCCACTCAACAATTAGTCATCAAATCAATAGTTCCAAATTTTGGCATATAAAAGGAGGCATTTGCCATACATTTAGGAGCTTGGTTGTTCAAATCAAAATCTTGCTCTTGCTCTCTTTCTCTTTATATTTTTTTAATGCTTAAGTTCTGCTTTCATTAATATCATGTTTATGCTTTTCATTTTCTTTCCTTTACTTAGTTAACTTGTATCTTATTTATGTTTTTATCTTGTTTATTTATGTTTCTCTTCTTCACTATGTTTAGCTAAATTTATTATATCAAAGTGAAAAGGTTACACTAATGGTGTAAGAACAAGAATAATATAAACTCAATATGGACTTCAATTCTTATATCCTAAACAACTTGCTATTAACATGTCTTATCATTTTTATCTTATTAATTCTTAATACCTTGCTTGTTAAATGGTTAATCTAGATTTGTGTTGTATAACACTTGGTACAACAAATGCTTGGCACTTTCATAGCCTAACCGTATGGTATAACCTACACTTGTGCTATGAAAGGAACTTGATTTGTTGTTAACATAAGTTAGCATCATGAATTCTTGACAATATTTAAAAGTTTGGTGTTACTTAAATAAGATAATTAATATTATCATGTTAACAATTTATAATGAGCTATTAATGACAAATCATCCGATTGGAACCTCCTTTGTGTGTGGTTTCCAGTTGAGTAATAAAAAGAGTTTATACTATACTTGTTTGGAATACCATTAGTGGATCCTCTAACCTTGACATTTTTTTTATCAGTGTTTAATCCACACATTAATCTTACATCTCAAAGTCCTCTTTAACTTATTATTGTTGTTATTGTTGTTGTTGTTGTTGTTGTTCTTATTGTTGTTGTTATTATTTTTATTATTATTTATAATTTATATAGTTAACCTCCCTATGGTTCGACCCCGGTTTTGTCGGGTTATTTATTACTTCGACACTCCTACACTTGGGAGAAGACATCAATCTTTTGGTCGTGTCAAGTTTTTGGCGCCGTTGCCGAGGAGGTAAATTCTTGTATAAATTATAATATTTATTTTATTTTCACTTTTCACTTTTCGTGTATCTAACTTTGTTTCTTTTTTTTCTTTTGCTTTCTTTTTCCTTTTATTCTCTTCCTACACGTGCATGAGAGTTTGGTCACGTACATTAAGTGGTAAACTTTGTAGGGTATCCTCATCATTTTCAGAAAATATGGCCGAAGAAGATAACCAGTCACTTCATAATGAGAATAATGAGAATAACCGTGTTAGAACACTTAGAGACCACATGAATCCTGCAAGAACAAGTGCACCCTCATGCATAGTTTTTCCTCCTGATGCATCTCATTTTAATTTTAAGCTAGGCATTATTCAACTTTTTCCTTCTTTTCATGGCTTAGATCTAGAAAATCCATACTTGCGTTTGAGAGAATTTGAAGAAGTTTGTAACACCTATAATGACTTAAATTGTAGCATGAATACCATTAGATTAAAGCTTTTTCCTTTTTTCATTAAAAGATAAAGCTAAAACATGGCTACAAAATCTTAGGTCAGGATCCATTCGTGCTTGGGATGAAATGCAACAACAATATTTAAAGAAGTTTTTTCCATCTCACAGAACAAACTCTTTCAAAAGACAAATCACCACTTTCACTCAAAAACCAGGTGAAACATTTTACCAATGTTGGGATAGGTATCGAGACTTGCTTAATACTTGCCCTCATCATGGTTTTGAAACATAGAGATTGGTTTCATAATTTTATGAAGGGTTAACACCTAAAGATAAACAAATGGTGGAATTGATGTGCAATGGAACTTTTAAAAATAAAGACCCTGATGAAGCAATGGAGTACCTAGATTTGCTAGCTGAAAATGCTTAAAATTGGGACACTACGGGCATTTATGAGGCACCGGGTAAAACTCAACCTCATACATCTAGTGGAGGTATGTACAACCTTAGGGAAGATCATGACCTCCAAGCCAAATTTGCATCTTTAGCTAGAAAAGTCGAGGCACTTGAATGTAAAAAGAGTGGTCAATTAAAATCTGTTCAAGACATTGTGTGTCAAATCTGTGAAACATATGAACATGCAACCAATGACTATCCAACTTTGCCTTTTTTCAAGGAATGCCTCCATGAACAAGCCCATGCTTTAAATAGTTTTCAAAGGCTCAATCATAACCCATACTTGCAAACATACAACCCTGGTTGGAGAAATCACCCAAATTTCAGTTGGAAGAGTGGTAACAATAATGCACAAACTTCACAGCCATCGTTTCAAGCACACCACACTTTCCAAAATTCTCATGGTTATGCACCTTCTTATGCTCCACCTCCTAGAAGAAATCTTGAGGAAACATCGCATGGATTCATTGAAAAGCAGGAGACAATCAACACTCAAAATGCTCAAACCATGACAGATCTTAAAGATACTCTTGCAAAGTTCACATCTGCTCTCAGTTTTCAAGAGAAAGGTAAGTTTCCATCTCAATCACAATAAAATCCCAGGGGGCAATACAATGCAATGCAAGTAGTTCTGGAAGCCAACACATGGATCAAGTCAAATCAGTCACTACTCTTCGTAGTGGTAAGGTTATTGAAAAACCCACTCTTGAACCTTGTGTGAAAAATGATGAGTCAATCTCTGAGTGTAAGGAAGGGGTTGAATCTGAACATTGCAAAGAAAAGACTGATTCCCTGCCAGCACTTTCATTTCCTCATGCCATGACCAAACAAAGAAAAGTCAATCACAACTCTGAAATCTTTGAAACTTTCAAATAGGTAAGGATCAATATACCTTTGCTGGATGCTATTAAATAGGTACCTTCCTATGCTAAATTTTTAAAAGATCTGTGCACTGTGAAGAGAAAACT
>Ga0307509_10011266_pt1 | contig 10847 bp, 8 predicted proteins | sample 10_EM_MG_FD_202245 | JGI IMG/M metagenome (GOLD analysis project Ga0307509, IMG submission 202245) | Populus trichocarpa ectomycorrhiza microbial communities from riparian zone in the Pacific Northwest, United States - 10_EM | ecosystem: Host-associated > Plants > Roots > Unclassified | place... | reverse complement strand
GGGAGATGTTAAATAATATTTATGTAGTCTTATTTATTAAGGGTAGAATAGTACTTTCAGTTTGACCTATATATACTTTATTTGTATTTAGGTTAACACTATGCATTCATAATAAACAGATTATTCAAAATTGTAGCCTCCTTTTTGTAGTTGATCTCAATTACTTTAACAAATGTCAGAGTTCAGAATCAATCTGAAGCTTGTAATCTAGCTAGCAGGAAATCTTGGTATGAATTCTCAAGAACTTAATCTGCCCAATTTTTTGAAGAAAAATGTGCAGTGGAGAAACTAATTGGTTTTGACAGAAATTTAAATCCAAAGAACATGATGTTAAGAAAAGTTGTTTTAAAACCTATTTTAAACTTGAATTTAAACTTATTATAAAATAATTATTTAGCCTATATGAATCATTTTTTGTCGGCTTATTAATTTGTTCATGGTGGGTAATTAAAATGGATAAATAGTGGAAATTAATTGTAGTAGTTCTATATCATGTTTTGTTTCAAAATACACTATAAAAAAAGACTTCAAGGAAAGAGTAATTGACATAGAAACTCTTCTGCATCTTAGTTTTTCAACTTATTCTATTTAGTTTCAAGCTATATTTTTCCTTTTGCTTTCCTTCTAGAAAAAAACTATGAAGAACATAACAAAACATGGAATAAGATTATGATTTTCCAAGAGAATGTTATTGCAAATTAACAAACCTGGTCTTTGTAAAGATCCTCATTGAGCACATCTTGAATAGACCAAGAAAACACTGAATCTAGTAACCCTCTACCCTTGACCTTTTCCCTCTTCACATGATCAGTTCTCGCGTCCATTGCTTTCCTGTTACATATTCATCGGCTTCTCAAAAAACACAACAACGTTATGGTTATTATGAGTTGCAAAATGAAGCACAAACTCACCTAGACAGTAGCAAACCCAGAACAGTTAATGTCTTGAGCACTTCTGCTGGTGCAGGAAAAGTAAAGGCCGTGCTTTTCCTTAGAAACAAAGACTTGTTACATTAAAAATGTATTTCTTTCATAGACTTCATGTCAACTTTCGTTTCCATCTTTTATTATATTCCAAGTCTTTCTACCTCGTATATGGTCTTCGTTAAGGATACGTCAAGGATGCAGAGAGAAGAATGGCTTTGAGTAAATTTAATTGTTATCCCTGTAGATTCACAAATGTTTCATACCTATCCCTGGAGTTCAAAATTCCTAATATAATTTCTTAGTTTAAATCTTTTCTAACTCAACCTTTCTACTCAAACAAGATTCTTTCAAGCACTATTCTTCCTCCCTTCTTTTAAGGTAGTTTTTGGTATGTTGAACAATATTGTTTGGATTGAACTGTACTAGATAAATAAATATCATGTCCTGTAGTTTTGATATCTTGTCTAATATTTGAAGTGTAGATTATAATATATATTGTTTTCTAAATCAAAATTAAAAGAGGTATTCAAATATAAGGTGAAGGTAAAATATAAAAAAAATTATTTTACTCTTAATATGGATTAATGTCAAACTTACATATTTTAAAAAAATAAATATTATTTTTTTTACTTTAATTTATATTGAGTTTTGAAATTAATAATATTATAATAACCCTAATTATAGAACTCAGACTGGACGAGTTCGAGTTTAAAAAAAAATAGAGGAATGATTGATCATACCTAACCCAACCAAAAACTCAAGTCGACCTACGATTCGGTCGAACAACACGAAATAAAATACATGTCAAAAATCCTTTGATTTTTTTTTAAAAAAAAGTTGGTCAAAACAATATTGTTTTGATTCTTGAAAACAATTTGGGTCAACTCGAGTTGACCCTCCCGTCTCTTCACATAGATTCCAAATGTTCATTAAATGTATGCTTATTGGACCTCATTAAATGTTCAATCATTCAGAAGTACACATTTCTAACAAGTTTTCTTTCTGTCACTACTCCCTCTTCTACCCCCTTGGTTTTATAAGGATGATGATACATTTAGGTTCCTTTTGTTTCAGAACCGTAATATCACTGGAGTTCAAGAAGTGTCATGACCTGATTTTTGAATCCTTAACCGGCATATAAGTAAGATTCTCCTCTAGAGTTTCATATTTATGTGAACTCAAAATCATATACGAACTTATCTTTTAAATACCTCAATCAGAGTTTAACACAACAGTAAAAACAAAATTAACTTCATAATATAATTAGATTGTATTAATATAAAAGTTAATACAAATTCATAGTTGTGGAGCACTAACTAAACATAAAGGAAAAGTATAAATTTTAACAAAAGAGCAGGTTCTGAAAGTCCAAAAAAAATGACCTGCTAACAAGCTATAAGCCTGAAAAGATAAATAATGAGAGGGTGAGTTCAACAACTCAATGAGTAGATATACACACATAAGGTAATACAACAATGAGGAATATATATACAATTATGGCTTTAGGTTCTTATAGGAAGGCTTCTCAAGTAGGCCATAACAAGAATATCATATGGTAAAACTCGTTAGAAAATCAAAATGCAATGAGCATGAGGCTCCGTACTGTGGGATGATCAGTCCATACAGGTTGGTGACTCCCCCGACCAACTAGGGTTCAGATACGATGTGCACAAAGACTAACACTACCCTGTTAACGTGGGTATTCTGACTGGCATACCATAGGTTCATAATCATAATCAAACAAACATATTCATATCCCAATGCTCAACTCATGACATCAATCAAATGAGGAGCTATCAATTCAGAAGTCAATTCAAAAGTATATATTGGCTCATATCAAGAATTCAGATTCAACAATTGATCATGTTTTATCGTAACAAGGATAATAATCAACATATATCTATTATCAAGAAGCATGATCCAATTCATATTAACAATTCAAATATTTATACTATTTCTCATGCATATGGAAAATTATCCACTCACCCGACTCAAAAGCGAACAGAACTCGAAAGCAGATACCGAAAGAAATCCTACAAATATCCCGCAGCTAGAATATCAGGATTATCTAAATACGAAAGGAAACATACTAAAAAACAACTCGAAAAGAACTTACAACCTATTTAATCCACTTAACTAAAGGTGTAACTCATAATCATATATGTTTATGAACCAAACTAGACATTTTTTTTTCAAAAACTCAAAAATTAAACGGTTTTCCCGAAATCTAATTCATAAGATAACAAATCATAAAACTTGATAATAATTCACTAAATAACCCTAAATTATTCATCAAACTAATCTGAAAAAAGCTAATATTATAGCCAATGAACCCATCTGGAATTTTATTATATTTTTAGGGTCAAATTGGAGGACCAAACTGAAAAGATCATAAATCCATGACTATACTGGAATTTTCCCAATAATTCATCCTCAATTCTATCCAGAATCTCGAATTATGCTCCAGGGACCAATCTAGAATTTTAGTAGATTTTTAGGGGTCAAACTGTAATTTTGTCAAATTGGAGGACCAAACAAAAAATGTCATAAATTCATAACTATACTGTAATTCTGCCTATAATTCATCTTTTATTCCGTCCAAAATCTCATATTATGCTCTGGGGACCATTATGTAATTTTCCAAGTTTTGGGGACTAAACTGTAATTTTCACAAATTGAAGGACCAAACTGAAATTTCATCATCTTCAAACTCAAACCTAGAATTTCCACACATTACCTACTATTATCTCAATATTTCTAACTTAAATTCACCATTTAAACAAAAATCATAATTCAAAATCATCATCTTTACTTACAATCTTCCAAAATCAACTAAATAACTAATTATCCATAACAATCAACCTATAACATTCAAATCAATTTATCAATCAACCCAAAACAAAATCTCAAAACTCTAATATCCAACAAAACAGAATTTTAAAGATAAAAGAACACACATTTATATATTTTAAAAAAAAAAATCTTACCTTTAAACTTATTTTCTTCAACTCTCTTTTATTTCCCTTATCTTTCCCTCTTTTCTCTTCTTCTTCTTCTTTCTCCCTTCTCTCCTGCAGTCCCTCACACTAAAATTTCAAATCCCTCTTTCTTTTTTTTTCCTTTTCTATTTATACTTATTATGTTTATTCAATTACCACAATACTCCTTATTCATTTATACACACTTTTAAACCTTTATTGCCTTTTCCTATTCATTTATTTCAAAACATCACAATTTGGACCCCATTAAATGTCTAATATTTAGGAAGTACACACTTCTAACAAGTTTTCTTTTTGTCATTGCTCCCTCTACTGCTCCTTGGTTTTATAAGGATGATGATACATTAAGTTTTCTTTTGTTTCATAATCGTAATATCACTGAAGTTTAGGAAGAGCTGGGTGTAGTCGAACCATCCAGAGGTTGGACTTTTATTTAACTATGGAAGAATTGGTGCTTTTGATTAAAAAAAATGAATCATCATGTCAATCTGAATTATTTTTTTTCAGACAATGTTTAGTTTTTTTTAAAACAAAATTTCTTAATATTAACTCGATTGGATTTGGACCGAGTTGCTTCAAATGAGTAGTGAGTCAATATATTGGATCACTTAGGTTTAGCCGAGTTAATATCACTATTGATTTAAATTAAATTCGGATTAGATTTCGAATCTTAAATTTGCAAGGTCAATATGTAAGGTTGGGCGGGTTTCAATAATTATGTTTTTGACAAGTAAAAAATGAGTAGTATGAATCCCCTTTAGTTGCCACAACATATGAGGAAATGGAACTTCATCCTTAAGAAATCCAAACTGTATTATTATTATAATTATTTGAAGAAATCTAAAATCAGAAATTACTGGAATGTTAAGTTCATGAGTTTCAAAGGCCTAGGGAGACATTCTCTGGCTAGAAGCTGGAAATGTAAAAGAGGCATCATTGTCCTTGCCCTTCAAGAACTTCTATTTCTTTGGATTGGAGTTGTAATTTGGTTCTTGATGAGGAAAGAATCTGACCCCAACAGTGATCATTCTGATCGACAACATCGCTTCTGCTAATTCCTTCTGAGCCTCCATTGTTTTCTGATCACAGTCAGCATAAAACTAATGTTAGATGCTATTTCCAGCAAAAACCATCAAGGCAGGGATAAAATCTAAGGCGGTACCAGCTAGAACTGTAGCATACCTGGCAGCTTTACTCGATCACTAGACGAGTCCACTGTCCATCGTCTAGACAGAGTGATGCAAGTGATTTCGGCAGCTGCACAGCATCGGCTTCGCCGCAGCTGTCCTGATGATCACTAGACGAGTCCACTGTCCATCTCATTGGAACAACCAAATTCCTGCAGCAGAAATGGAAAAGTTATAAGCAACATTTTGAATCCTAAGAATGAAAAATATCTTGAAATCTTTGCAGTTAACTTACCCCTCCATACATTTGTATAAGCAGCGATTCATCTGCTCCTCCGTATAATTCCGAAACAAGGTGTCGAGACGCGGTGCTAGTTTTGGTATATCAGATGATGGTAAAATATCCCAAACCTTCAAAACTTGAATGCAGAATGAGTTTTCCTGCAGAATGTCCACAGTCCAGATCATATTTAGCTGTCCACTAACTTTATACTGCTCTATCAGTGGAGAAGAAATGCCATTGTGAACCAGTAGGCTTCTCTTCTTGCGAGAATGATGCTGACGCCAACCATTTGAAAGCTTGGCTAATAGGGAAAGCACTTCCTTACAGATTCTGACATTCCTAACTCTCGCCACGGATCTCCGAAAATCATCACTGAAAAAAACCTGTATTAAAGTGAAGGTAACAGCTGATTAATACTTGGCACCGGAGCATGACATTACTGTGGGCTAAGAAGCAGTAATATCTGTTCTGAAGAATGGCTTGCTCCAGTTCCATGGATCAGCAGAGCAGCAACTATTGTATATTCTGTTAATATTTCTGAAAAAAATATTCAAGACTTGCCAAGAACTAATAAGCTTACCATCCATCTTGCATTCCGGAACAATGGGGAGTGAGTTCGTAGCAGAACATCAAGTCGGCCATGCTCGATCAAGCTTTCTGTAATAGCCTGAGCCAAACTCTCATCCTCTTCAGCGTTATAGAAGCATTGCCGATGCTTCGCATCGTTGACTATCTCCTTCCAAATAGAGCCACTCTTAACTAAAGTTGCTTCATTTCCTAAAATCCAGAGGCAATACCTCCACACCAGAAAATATAAAAGTTCAAATAGGAATGGAGAGGCAAAAAAAAAAGGAAACGAAACTTTTGAGCTGCTGATGTTTTCTCGATTCTTATTTAGTACCTTGCACGAGTCAGCGCCACATTTGCTCGTTGAGGATTCGAAACAAAACCCACCGATCCGTTCTCATTGCTTCGAACAGTAGAGATAATTATCAGATCCTCCTCTCCACCCTGAAAACCATCAACCGTGCCAACGCTTACAGACAAGGCACTGTCAGAGTCTGAAATGAATTTCCCAATCTTCGCTTGAATTGCATGAACTTGAGCCTGGTATGGTGATATGATACCTATGCTAACCTTCTTCCCAGTGCCATTAATATCTGTAACATCAAAATGAAGTCAAAAGAATTCTGTAAATCAATAGATACATTAGAAACATCTGATATTTCTAAATAGAACCTTTGAAAAGTCTCCCAACTATATCAGCAGCAGCAGCAGCCTCGACTGTATTTTTGAAACTCCGTTGCTCAACAAATTCCTCTTTTCCATGGGCTAAATTTATGAAAGAGTAGGATTCAAACATGTCTCCTTGGAGAAACCGTCTCCTGTAGCCAGTTTCTTTGACGTTTGGCGCATCCAAAACCTGGCTGCCATAGAACTCCGTATTCGGAAATAAGCTTATTGATGGATGCATTCGATATTGAATGTTTAGAAGATGGCTCTTGCATCCCAGCTTTACGAGCCTCTCAAACAAACTTCTACCAAAACCAGCCTTCCCTGAAATCTAATAGTGGTGCATTTTAAACATGTTATGGTATGAAAAAGTAAAAGGTTTTGATGGCATCAAAAGATAGAGGAATAGAACCATTCAGGAAAATCCAAACCTCGCTATTAACGATGGCAGGCAATTGCCGTTCATCTCCTATGAGAATAGCATGGTGAAGGCCGAAGAGTTGTAAGGGGATGGTTGATTCACATTCTTTGAGCTGAGCAGCTTCGTCAATCACCAAGCAACGCAGAGGTGCCATTCTTATACTATGCAGCCTGGCAGAGCTTGACACGGTACAGAAAATCAGGCATGCATTTGATAAGCAGAATTTCTCAATAGCATTTTTATCAGCGAATTCTGGAACCTGAAATTTTAGAGAAAGTAAGCGTAGAGTATTGAGGCATTCCCTTTTTTCATTTATCAACTTTATACGATTATGAAGTTTTCTTTCTTCATCTTCATTTTCCCCTAGAATCTGCTTTAAACCTTCATCGGCAGCACTGAGACTAAGCAACAAGGTTTCAAGTGATGTCATCAAATCAAGAGCCCTGGTCATGATCCTCATCACTTGTAATGAAATCAAAGTAGTCGGTAAGTGTGTATACAAATTCACAATACAGAACTTTAATTGCTTTCCGGAGAAATCAAATCTTTTCCATACGAATTGCTCACAAGTCAAAAGTCCTTCCTTTCCCATGTTATCCTGCAAGTACAAATGGTATTGCGCTTCAGAGTCTTCAAGTAAACTTATCAATAAAGCTAAAATGTGTTTCCAGCCAGTTGATGGATCAAAGCTCTTCTCAAGTATATCAGCACGATGATCAAGAAATACATGAAGAAGGTCATTCTGATCACCATCAACCTTCATTCTCTCCCAATTCCCAAACAGAATTATGTCTCCCATGCCATAAGTTTCATATTCAACTAAATCGGCAACTGTACTCACGACACGAGCTGCAACTTCTACCACTGCAATGTTAGTTGGAGCACATGTAAGTGTTCTGCATTTCATTCTTAATAGTGCGTGTAATAAGCAACTAGCTGTCTTTGTTTTCCCAGTTCCTGGAGGACCCTGTACTAATTTGACAGTGTACTGATGCCAGCATCTGGCTGTGTGAATACAGCTTAAAACCGCAGCTTCTTGCGAGCTGTTTAAATTAGAAGACTGTAATGTATCCCTTATGCAGGCAGAGGCAGCATCACTTTTTTTACGAGAAGAGCAGATAGTACAATCTCCATCATCCTGCATGAGATCAGTTATAGATGCAGTCAAGCTCAATATAGAAATGAATACAACAAACAGATTTGCCATCTTCAAAGCTGGGGATTACCAAAATGAGATGCTGAATCAAGAAACCAGAATCATAGTTCTTCTTACATTGAAATTATTTTGCAGCACTTTCTCAATAACGTTCATGTTCCTCCCTTCGAGTTCCAAGTGCAACGATCTCCATATTCGCAAATTTGTCGTCAGATTTATCAAACGAACAGCAAAGAGTGTTCCATTCTTCAAGCCTTCTTCATCCACTATGGGCTTCGAAGACAGAATCGAGGCTGTCAAACGATTTCCCCTTTTCACGGCATGAACGAAAGCAACATGATAGGATTGCTGGGTCTTCCTTAAATCATCAATGCACTTCAGTTTCACATTTGTCAGGGCTATAAGATCCCCAACCCAAGGCACATATCCACCTCTGGTTTCTTCCATCGAAATTTCGTAAAACAAGTCCTTAGGTGGCTTGTAATCCTTAGATTTTCTAACACGAAGTATTCTATAAGTTGGTGCTCCAGCCAGTGATTCTGTACTTGAAAGCAAATCAGCATGTGTTTCCACGTGTAGGGGTGTAATGAATGCTTTCATGTAATGAGCTGTTGACATGAAGGAGTTTGGGATCTCCTCCACCTATTAGGGGACAATATCAGAGTTCAGAATCATTCTCATGCTTGTAATCTGGCTAGCAGGAAATCTTGGTGTGAATTTTCAAGAGCTTAATTTGCCAAACTTTTGAAGAAAATCTTGCAGTAGAAAAACCAACTGGTTTTGACAGAAATTTAAATCCAAAAGCTCTTAAAAGAACATAATGTTAGAAAATTTGTTCCTAAGGGCCAAATTAAAATGGTTAAACTTAATTTAGTTAAGACTTTATTGAAAAAAAAAATTCAATAAGATTTTTTAAACAGAAATATTAACATGGTTTAAATAAATTATATATATTATATGTAAACTAGAAATTAATCTCAAACAGTACTTTAGTATGTTCCTGTAGAATCTAAAACCCTTGATACTTCACCGAATAAATACAAAATTTTCTTATAATTTATATAATAAAAAATTAAAGAATCATAAATAAATATAAGCAAAGTGACCTTGGCTTTAGATACCGGCATGGACTTGGATCTCATGTTTTAGAGACTAGCTATAGCAATTCACTGTATTATTGACTTGAATTTCGTTCTGACTCTTCTTTAGCATGTAATGAACTATTTTTTATCAATTCATTAATTGACCTAGTCTATGAATAATAATTATGAAAAGTTTTTTTATTTAACATGAAAAGGTAAAATTCAAAAAATATTGTTAATTTTGTTTTATGGTGGACAATTAAGGCTACACCTTAGTTTTTCAGCTTATTCTCTTTAATTTAGAAATACAACTAAAAATGATAATAATAGAACATTAATGACAAATAATTAATTATTGACAACAATAAATTCTCAATTTAATAAAAGAAGTTGAAAGAAGAGTATTTAATAAATCCTACGTCTTAGTTTTTCAACTTATTCTATTTAGTTTCAAGCTATATTTTTCCTTGAGCTTTCCTTCTTAAAAAAAACTATGAAGAACTTAACAAAACATATATGGAATAAGATTATGATCTTCCAAGAGAATGTTATTGCAAATTAACGAACCTGGTCTTTGTAAAGATCCTTATTGAGCACATCTTCAATAGACCAAGAAAACACTAAATCTAGGAACCCTCTACCCTTGACCTTTTCCCACTTCACACGATCAGTTCTCTTGTCCATTGCTTTCCTGTTACATATTCATCAGCTTCTCAAAAAGCACAACAACATTATATGGTTATTATGAGTTGCAAAATGAAGCACAAACTCATCTATACCGTAGCAAATCCAGAACAGTTAATGTCTTGAGCACTTCTGCTAGTGAAAGAAAAGTATATGCCGTGCTTTTCCTTGGAAACAAAGAAAAGCTTGATACATTTAAAATGTATTCCTTTCATAGACTTCACGTCAACTATCGTTTCCACCTTTTATATTCAAGTCTTTCTTCCTCGTATATGGACTTTGCCAGGGATACAGAGAAAAGAATAACTTTAGATTCACAAATGCTCCATACCTATCCCTGTAGTTCAGAATTCCTAGCATAATCTCTGTCGTTTAAACGTTTTCTAACTCAACCCTTCTACTCAAACAAGATTCTTTCAAGCAATATCCCTTCTCCCTTCTCTTTCATTTTTGTTCTATATATATGGTTTCTGCGCCAAGAATCTTTGTATGCAGTGAAACTTGTTGCAACCTTTGAATTTGTTTTAGTTTGTCAAAGAGATCCCTCCGTATGGGCCGGTTCCAACATTTTGTTAGCCATTTAATTATCGGTGGTAAAATTGAAACATTTTAGAAACTATAAGATCAATGTTGGAAAAGCTATAGAGGCAAAAATATAGTCTGCCGTACAACGTTTTTGGTACCTAATGAAATAACGTGCATGTAGAAGAATTTTGACGTAGTTTTGAAATATATATATATATATATATATATATATCAACGGATTTTAACTAGATAGGGAGACAACTTCTGCGTTATTTTATACGAAACTTGTCCCGAGTTTAACAACCCTGTTTAGAAGATGAACATCATCTCATTTTTTATTCCCACTATATATTTCTCCTCTTTAGCTCATCTAAAATAAAAACATTAACATTGAATTAATGCCTGAAACTA
>Ga0307509_10011265_pt1 | contig 10848 bp, 14 predicted proteins | sample 10_EM_MG_FD_202245 | JGI IMG/M metagenome (GOLD analysis project Ga0307509, IMG submission 202245) | Populus trichocarpa ectomycorrhiza microbial communities from riparian zone in the Pacific Northwest, United States - 10_EM | ecosystem: Host-associated > Plants > Roots > Unclassified | place... | reverse complement strand
CGAAATTCCACCCAGAGGGTGTTGTGACTACCGAAGTGGCCGCGCCGAGGCAGCAGCAGAGGAGGAGTGCGAGTGTAGTGTGCGAGTATCTCATTTTGCCTGGTTTTTTGTTGAAAGTTGGTTGGGCTGAGTAAGTCGTGGAAGTCGTGTATAATATATACTCACAAACTCATTCATTCGACGTGAGTATCATCATTCCCGCCCGAATTCAACAAAACGTCACAGTCGTACTATTATCTGAGAAAAAGGGGGCCCCGGCTAGAACATCGACCAACGGTAAAACGTTCTATACAGTACATCCATTAGTGCCGATGGCGGGAAATATTTGAACAATAATCGTCTCACCTGCACGCGTACTTCCACTGGATCACCGAGGAACAAGGTAACGAGGGTCGGTTAACCATTTCTAAAGATAACTGGCATAAATCTGGGGTACATAAGTTTGGTCGCGGAAGGTTTCGAGAAATGGAAGGTCAACTGACAGTGAACTTTCTTCATCCATATACCATGGTCAAATAACCAGGTCCCTAGAGATTCGGAGCCACCGTTTCGACATTTCGAACAGAACTGACTTTGCGTGGTTGTTGCCACGACGTTGATGAAAACAAAAAAAAATGTCCGTGGGAAACTGTCGAGTCCGGTCATCTCACCATCTAATCTAATCGATTACAATCACCGGCTAATGATACAACCCCAAACACTTTTGTTGCATCAATATCTTTCCCAAAAATGAATATTTTTTTATGAAACAAATCTTCCTTCAGACCTCTACTCATTCTTCATCAGTAGTCAAAATATGAAAAAGATCGGTCAGGTTTTAGGCGTGCTGCATCTTCGTTCAAAAGTGGGATTTTTACAAAATTAGCCGAGAACCCTCCCACCAACAAATGATACACCCATGTTTTGGGAATTTCTCAACGGGAACATCACTATTTATGACAAAGATTTACTATGTATTTAGTGTCATGAAGAAATGTTCTCATAAATTTAAATTTGATATCTAACTTTTGAGTGTATCATTCGCTGGTGGATGACTGTAGGTCAAAATATTTACCCAATAAATTCCAAGTTTCAAAGTACAAGCGGTGGACCAACATAATTTCCAAATATTGATTGAAAATACTGTACCCGTTTCCTATTTGACGAATATAAATATTTTGTGAAAGAATATTCACCTAACGAAAACCATTTTCAACGGCGCTGAGAAACCGGGGAATATATATTATATACTATACTATATATAATAAGGGAAAATGCATGCGACTGACTACAAAATACAAAGATAGCAATGACCACTCTGGCAAAAAAAGCAAAAGCCTGAAAGGAAACAAAGGACAAAAGGCCATCATAATGTCATCACGAATTCGTAAGGTCAGAGGAAAAGAAGGACGGAGGGGCGATGGAAGGAGCGACATATATAGTAATGTGTTGAAACATATACGTATGGAACGCTAATAGACAAACGCGTGTTGATCGTTGGGCGATAGAGAGGAGCCGTATAACCTGTCAAGGCTGGATTTGGGCCGGATGGGGGTCGAGAATACTCGAGTTTGTCGCACGGGGGATAAAAATAAGCCGGGTGTTCGCGGAGAATCGCGAAATGATAGACAACAAGGTTGATGACGATTGTAATGTGTATTGGGATTGGCTGATGAGGTGGTAATGATTTTGGTGTCGTGCGGAATGGAACATGAATTGGACGTCGTGTGATGGACAGATGTCTGTTGATGCTACCGTCGAAGAACAGTCAGCCAAGGGAAGCAGGTTCTGCATAAGCATGTGTTGAAAGCACAGCTTCGATTCCAAATTGGCGTGTGAGCACCAGAACGCGGGGGACGTATGACCAATGTGAGATGTGAATAACGAAAGGTTGAAACGGCCCCATGATCACGACAGAAGTTTATACAAGAACATCAGGAATGTCACAATGCTCATGAAGCGGCTGGCAGTTCCCCATGAGGTGGAGAAGGGAGTGGTGCTGCCGCCTAGGTTTAGCACACTGGATGCGGAATGCACAACGATCCCGTGCTGCTGCCCGAGACGCTCTTCGTCACTGAAGGCGGTCGCGCTGGATAATGAAACGCTGGGAGAGGATGAAGTTGATGACGCTGCCGACAGCTTGATATCGGTGGCAGTAGAGGCTGTAGGTTTTGCCGACGTCGGCGAAGTAAACAAGGTGTCATTGTGGTGCGGCTGAAGAGCTGCCAGTGGGGAGGGCGGGTATAACGTGGGCTTGGCGATATTCCTTGTATTCGGGACTTGCGATGAAGGCAGAAGAGCAGGGGTGGCGAGCGAAAGAGTTCCGCCTTCCAGCGAGCATGCATTCTCGCAGTTCGGACATCTTCCTTCAGCGTTCGGACCGTGTAACCACTGTAATAAATCAAATTAAAAAATATCGACAGCCAGAACATAAGCGAGACGTACGTCTGCGAGGTGTTCCGTGCAAAATATCCTGCCACAACACAGTGTCCGACAAGGCACAACGGCGTATTCAAAGCTACCGAAGCCCTCAGTATCGACCCTGCGCTTAAAAATCATTTTTACTCACCAGATGCCACAATCTCGATCGACAGCGTCCTTCTTCAGACGAGTTGACGATGACGATGACAACGAGCGCCACGAGGGACGTCGTGGTAGAGCCCTTGGAACGGCGACGCCCGCAGCTGCCCATTGCTCAACGAAAGCTTTGTTTTCGAGGAGGTTGGGGGTGCTGGCAGAAGGTGATTCTGCACCAAGATCCAAGTAGTATTCCGAAGCACTGCTCTCCTCATCGATGCTCCCTAAGTATATTGGAGGCGGAATTATGCGTTTTCGGGTTGCCGTTGTGTTAGGAACCAAGATCCGGTTAGTACATGGATTGTTCCCAGTACGCGTAAATTTCGTTGAATGTTGAAAAACAGGCAATTTTGGTGATGGAGGGGGTGCAGAAATATGTCTGAGCATGTCGCGACGACAAAGAGGTAAGAATGAATACCTGTGGACGACCCTCCTTCCCACCACTGCTCTAATGAGGCTTGCTCCGGTGGTGCAAGGTGTAGGTTGGACCCGTTTCTCGGTCTTAGGGTCATGGTGATGCCGTCGAGACAATAAGAAGGAATGAAGACAAGGGACAGCAAAACAAAAAACGGAAATGTCATATTTAGACGCACGTGAAAATGTTGCCGCAGGGCCGTTGCCAAATATGTGTAATCATCACCCTCCATTTGGCCCTTTCTACCGAACGCGCTTGACCTCGGTCCTCATTTTCTGTTTTTGGTGAGACGATCCACAATTCTGTTAATAGATTTTCGTATGGATGCTGATGATAGGTTGCCATTGTATTTTTTATTAACGCTACCAGATATTATTTGGTTGACTGCTTACTCGTACATTTTGCCGGAAACCGAGACTCGGAGTCGCGGTTTACTTTGTCGAATTCAGGCACAAAATAATAACCCCGACTGACCATGGAAGTTGGACGGTCAACCAAGCTGAGAAATCCTTTCTGATCCGAATTCCTGCCGGACCCGCTCTCTGATTCTATCCAACGACATCATCGCGAGGAAAAATAGCCCACTCCTTTTGTCCCTGTTATGGAGGGGGCTTGAAGACCGAACCCAGTCCCAATGAAGAGCATAGCAATGGAAATCGAGGAAAATTCATTCAATCTGTACGCTGTTCCCATATGCATTATGCCCCGACTGGAAACTCTGAATCATCCATACTACTGCGCCCGCGTTGTGCTATTCCCGCCCTTTCAAATAGGATTTACCTTCAATATTATCGGGAAGGGCAGCTCTAACTTTCTTGGTGTGACGAAATTCCGCTGTGGTGGAGTCCGAGGTGAGACCTGTTTCGTATTGGTTTATTTAGTTTTCTTATTCAATCAGCTAAAAATGTATCACGGCGTTCTCTGTTATTTACAAAACAAAATACGTTCCGTTGGTGTTCCGCGATCAAGCCAAGAGAAAGGATATCGAATCTCGAAATTATATTACATGCCGATGATGAATATCTAGCGCGCTCAGTAGTTAGTCTTGAAACAAAGGATTTTGTGAGGTGCCTCGGGATCCTTCCAATGGATTTTTTGATGTTCTGCGGAACACTGTCGCAAAAAAAAATAAAAGTGGAGCGTCAGCATCGCCATTTTTGCAGTTGTCTTGGATTCTCACGTATCGAACAGTTTGACATCTAAAAGATGAAGTCGAAGCAATGAAAATTCGAAACAAAGGGAAAAAAAAAAAGAAGTTCATGCTTACTTCGCACACGCCTTGAGGTTTGACGTAGATCCACATCCAGGTTTTCCACAGCGTTCCCAATTCTTGAGCTCCTTTCGAAGCCGATCCGCTTCTATGATTTGACAGACATGCCCCTCAAGGAGGCACCGAGCTCGCGTACACATGCTCCCCAAGGTCGGATCAACAGAATTCGGACCAAAATATTTCTCCCACTTCTTTAACCAGGGTACCAACGCCTTCTTGGTCTCGGGGGGAACAAGAACACGCGATCCTTTCGGCTCCTTGATAAATATGTTCAACAGATGCCCAAGTATCTCGACTGACGACCCGACCAAATTTGCATGACGCGATGATTGTTTGCGGTCTGGATTGTTCGCCATCGCCGCTTCCAAACGGGGCGCGAGGTGCACTAGGCGTTCAGCCAGGACAGGCATTAGCTCTCGGCCTCCTTTAGTGATAGGATCCTGAGAACGGAAATATTTGGCGAGGTAAGGTGTATATCCTAGGAGGGTGAACGAATGAATATAGGCATTGATCAGTTTATGATCCTCCACGGAGAACTTCTGAGAGGGTCCAGGAGGATCAAGGATCCGTTTCACGACCTCAGGTAAATACATCGCTGAGAACTTGTAGCTGATGATTTTTTGTTGCAAAGATGATAGCCTATCGTAGAATTTGCCTTGCTGGATTCATCGTTAAGAATTTCAACAAAAGTACATAAGATGCCGCTGCATCACAGATTTCAGATCAATCGAAAAAGATACCCACCATTTCAGAAATCGCTATTATCTTTTGGTCTTCGCTGAGATGGGAAAATATCGGATTGCTCGACACCTCCTGAAAACCTGTCCGGTTCGCAGTCAATGCCGGGTTGGAAACGACAATCCGTATACAAATAATGTTACCCAGAATCGATGCGAAATCCTCGCATGTTGGATCCTGCGGATTCAGTTTGATGGCCACCATCAGTTGTTGGAGAGCGAACTCTTGATTCATGATGTTTGGATGCAAAGGTTGAAACTTCCTTCTTTGGTCAGATCCCTCCTACTTTTCGGGAAAAAAATCTTATTTTAGAAAGGCCGCATTTGCCGTGCTCAAAAGAAGCCTTGTCTTGAGGCTTGGGAGTTTTTGAAATCCCCGTCATCTGGAATAGAAGACTCAACACAATGGATCTATACCATATCCCGGCTATGGTGCAAGATAGCCCTCAGCGGAAATTCGATTTTGGTTGAGGGAAGGGGTCTACACATTGGACTTCTCAGTATCGATTCTTGGGATGGATACAACCAAGACACCAAGGAAGTCCTTCGAATCACCTCCCTGGCATATCAAATAGACAACATCGAGAGGGGGAACCGGTGGAACGTTGATTCATACAATACACAAATAACCGTTTTTTCGTTCATCGTTAATCCTGTGGTCGAACTCAGTCGCCATATTGTCGATTTACAACATGAAATACCACGCACTATCCGTACCCAACGAAGCTCTGCTGGTCGATGTTTCAAGAAACAGGATTCAATTCACTTGTTCAGCCGCCATACCCCATCACGAACAACGACAAGACTTTCCCGCCTCGCAGCCTCCATAAACCCCCCGAGCTGTTCGATCGTGCGATCGTACCCAGGAGCGAACTTCAACATGGTCTGTATACGATCCAACGGCAACGCGCCGATATTCGTAAGCATGCCCTCGATAAACTAGATAGAAAGAATACCAACGATCAGTTCTCTAACCTAACAAAGAAGCACGACGGCGTACCTTCCAGTATACACGCATCTGTTCAGCCTGTTGTTGTTGTACGGATAATAATGGTGGGTTATCCATTACAGCTGTGGCTATAAAAACTGTGAGGAGGTGGTCAAAGACAAATAATCAAAGAGATGAACATACCCAATCTCGACAGGTCTCGCTCTCGTATACCAGAGTCTCCCAAACCTGCCTTTTCCAACAAATTGAACGTAAACTCTGGATCCTCTATGAGAATACCGTAATCGACCCATGTCGACAACGCCTTGAGAGAGGCGCTTCGATCAACAGGTCCAACAGCCTCGATGAGGTCGTCGAGAACCCAAATAGCTGAGGAAGATCGACCAATCAGTTATATCCAATACGCCCAAAACCAAGATTTTTTTTAAAAATAGTTACGTTTCTGCGAGAACAGTTCGATGAACGCTGCTTCCAGCGGAGGGACGTCCACCTCCAGTTTCCGATCTTCCAGTTCGATTTCCAGCTGCACGGTACCGAGGTGAGGAAGCCATTTAAGCTTCTTGTCAGGTTTAAACACCGCGAATTCTTGAGCGTATTCCAATTGCATTCTACAATTCAATGGAACAAATTAAAAAAATCTCCGAAAACAGGGACAGATGCACTAACCTATTGAATTGACCAGGCATGACTAAATCGCTCGACTCGAGAGTGGGCCAGAAGTGTCGCGAAATGATGGTGGGATGGACGATGGACTGAACAATTCAATTTCGTTAGAGACAGGGAAGGACAAGCGTCTTTTTTGAAAGGGCATACCGCTTTTTGCGATTGTACGTGCCCATCGATTCGTTTCGAATCGGTCATATCCTTCAACATCACTTCGCACACTTGCAGAGCGGCCTCTCCGAATCGAATCTTCAGAATTTCGACATTTCTCCTCTGTACCAACAGCGAATTATGAAGTGGACAGAAATGTGAACAATCCAAAAAAAAAAAAATACCTCACGCTCAACGCGATCTGAATTATCTTTGGTAATCGCCAGCAATCTCTGCGCCAGAAGCACCTGAAGTTCCTTCACGAAGAGGTCCTTCGAATCATATATACTGACAAGCGTGCTAATGACATCGCTTGGCTTGTTAGTTCGGAATTCTGTTGACGTGCAGGGAACAAGCATATAATTCAGGTCCATCAGAATTCATTTTCTAATCCGACGAGAAAAAAGGAAGTTCTTACCAGGGCCGGCGTCAATGGGATCCGGTTCCCAGTTTGGGTCTGTATAGTCCTCCAACTCGGGTTGTTGAAGGGGTTGAATGGGTTCGTTTTCATCCACTAGGGAGTCACCGCTTTCGTCGTCTCCGACGAGGTTGGCTACGATGCTTCGAATTGTATCCGGCCGTTCTCTGCAAAAAGGGAAGAAAAAAAAAATCAACGAAAACCTTCGAGGACTCGCGAGGGGTAGAACCTCAAGTAGCGCCGAATGGGGTCAGCGACCTTGAAAAGGAGGACGCCAGGAGGATCTATGATCCGAAGACATTTAATAGTGGCGACGTATTGCTGGAGGATAAGTCGTGTGTCGGCGCCTGGGTGGAGGAGTCGCTTGCGGTTTCTAGACGGAGTAGTGGATGTTAAAGCTTGAGTGTAAAATTTAAGGGAACGACGACGCATACGATTTTCGCAAAGAACTAACAAGATTGGCACGTTGATCTACGCGCTGAAGGCAATCCTGAATATGAGCAAATATCCATAAGTTTGATGGAATTGGAGAAATTCGGATTATATACTCGTAAATCATATAGGGCACCCATAGAGTCAGGAAAATCGATAATGATGTCGAATATTTCCTTTGTTCTGGGGACATAGATTCAATTTGACGAAGAATATGAAATGAGCTGCAGGAGCATACCTCAAATCGCACAGCGTCTTGTTTATATGGAAATCAAAACGCGACCCAACGCCTTGCAGCATCGTTTTCGCTTCTTCCGCTGTATTGCATCATCAGACATTTCGTAACTCAGAAAAAAATAGGAAGGACGTACGGTTGGCAGCCCCTCTTGCGTACACATGCAACATCCACGGTACAACCTTCTCTGACATCCACGCGCGCAGATCCTCCAACATTGGCTTCGCCCACTCGCCAGTACAAGCCTTCAACACATGTTCTTCAATGTACTCGTATCCAACGCTCGCGATAATACTCTCGTAGCGATCGATAAGTCCTAGAATCTCAAAGTTTTTCCATATAGTGGCGTGCACATTGGGGTCCCACTTTGGTTTTGCTTGTTCTTGTTCTTCATCGTCGGGTTCGGGTGGAGAGAGGAGGCATGCGCAAAGCTCTTTGAAGGCAATAGTGAAGGATGGAGGTAGAGCGGAGAACAGACGGGTGTGGAAGTTGAGAGTGTACGAAGAAAATACAGTAGCACCGAGCCTTAGAAAAGTTAATTAGAGCGAGGTGTTTGAAACGATGCGAGCCAACTTACTCTTCAGGAGGTGCCCAAGCTTTGTACCATTCCATCAAACACGACACCAGATCTTTCAGCTCCTCCGGTGACTGGCTGACCTTTCGTGCTTTTCAACAAATAAAAGTTATCGCGTGGTTGAAACGACGTACCTCATAACGAGCGCTGTATTCGTTTATCTCGTTTTCGATCAGGTAGAAGTTCTTCCGCATATCCTCTATCAAATCCACGATCAGAGAGACCCGTATTGCTGAATTTTTGAGCAAGAGTACCCAAGAAATTCTCTAGTAACGCGGGTAATCGTCGAGACTGGCTAACAAGCGTGAAAGCAGGCCTTGCTCGATCAAGGTCCTTCCCTGTCTTCGTCAAATAGCCCATGAGCCTCCGACGAACCTCAATAAAGGTGTAAAGGCATACCGTAGGGCATACCATTAACATCGAGAGGCACGTTCTTGATATCTACAGGGTATAAAAATTGAAGTGAAATCGCCCATGCCTGGTATTTCTCAGTCAATAAAACAAATTCGATTGATATGATATGCCGCGAACTTCGCTGAAGCTCATCAACCCCGATATTCCTGGGGCCTCTCCGTTCAAGCGATGAAACGATTCTTGCCATTTTGCCGCGACCTGGGACATCAATGCGCTGGTAGCCATTTCCACAAACAGAATTATAGGGGATAAAGGTATAAAAACCGAGTTATGAGAAGAATGCGGGGGGAGCTCGTTGACATTCGTGGTGGTGGTTCAAGGAAGAGAACGGGCACGTGGTTGATAATCGCGACTGCGTGACCCGACGCGACGATCGGACGCGTCGTGGTCACCGGTTACCATCAAAAACAAATTCACAACACTAATATATCTACGCTTATGGAAAATAGTATCAAGGTCACATAAAGACGGAAGTTCTGCGGTAGGGTAAGGAGCACGAAGCAAGGAGAAGGTTAAGTTACGGTAAGACTAACATCATCCTGAAGAGCAAGGTTATATATCGTTGGAGAATATTCAATCTGGGGTATCAATGACAGTCTGCAAAATCCAGGGGGTTACGAACACGAGAAAGACACTACAGAGCGGTGAACGTGGCCTCAGTGCTAGTACAGCTACTGAGACGCTTAGCAGCAATGAACGAAGAGAGATCCTCGCCCGATTCTCTGAGACAGTCAATTGGGATCAATCCTTTATTTCCACCCGAAGCATTTTCGTTATCTTCTCCGCCTGAACCTGGTGCCGGTACCTTCACGACGTATGCCCATCCGTCGTCAAACGTCGTCAAAACATGGACGCATTCGCCCACACTGACCGTAACCTCGTCATGTAGGGCGCGTTGGTACGGCCGGCGAATAGTCTCCTTGAGTGTCGCTGGAGCCGCAGTGGGTTGGGAGTTCTCGAACGGGTTATTGTCGACAAACGGATCTGATGCAAATGGATCCTCGCCAATGAGAGAGACTGCCGCAGGTGGGGTTGGTACAGGTGGAAAAGAGGAAAAGAGAGAATCGTCGCTGTTAGGCCTTCTCAATATCGCTCTCAACGTATCATGATGACTAGACGGTCGTGAATACGCAGAGGCACGCTCGCCGATGGGTGACGGTGGTTTGGGGAAAGCGAAAGATTGCGAAGTAGGCGACAACTCCCGGCTTACTGACGGAGTGAGCTGGCAGCTGTTTCGGATATTGACGAAGAGGAATTGAGAATCCTCAGAATGGGTGGAACCTACGGAGACCCGATTGTTGGGAACTTCAGGAGTGTAACGCGACTGGTCGATAATTGCTTGTAGCGAACTCGCAGTCACTCGGCCCACCTCGGCCATTGGTGGGGGACGAGGAATGGTAGGAGAGGCGGGAAAACTATTGCGGGCGCTTTGCGAACCGGCAACCAATATCTCTGCGCTATTCCTGTCTGCATACGTTTTGGAAGTGCGCTTCCTGGAGAACCACCACGTATTCGCTTGTTGTTTGCGACGAGCTCTGGAGCGGCGTCGAAAGAAGAATATCAATAAGGCAAGGAAAAGCGCGACGCAAATAATTACGATAGCAACAATAGCGCCAACTGGGATGCTATGTCCTTTTTCTGCGGCGGAAACGACCGTGTTGTCGGGATCATTTCCTGAAGTTGGGCTTGAGCCTCCACCAACGACAGTGTTGGATCCTCCGGAATTCCTCGAGGCGGTACCTTGACCAGGGATCGGAACACCTCCAGCGTTGGCTACGCCACCACCTGCAGGGAAGGAGGGATCGTTTGCATCGCTTCCTAAATTGAGACTTGAACCTGTGTTTGCAGTATTTCCTCCCCCGTCCTCCAAAAGGGATATGGATGTAGGAGAGGCGTCGCTAGTGATTCCTGACGGCGTCGCATCAGTATCTGTTGCGGAGGAATCATCTGAGCTTCCAGATGGGGAAGTGTCACCAGAGTCAATGGTCCCAGAGCCAGGCGAGACGATGGCTGGGACCGGTACTGGAGGTGCACT
>Ga0307509_10011264_pt1 | contig 10849 bp, 6 predicted proteins | sample 10_EM_MG_FD_202245 | JGI IMG/M metagenome (GOLD analysis project Ga0307509, IMG submission 202245) | Populus trichocarpa ectomycorrhiza microbial communities from riparian zone in the Pacific Northwest, United States - 10_EM | ecosystem: Host-associated > Plants > Roots > Unclassified | place... | reverse complement strand
AAGAACATCTAAGAGCCTATAGAATGTGAGGCAATCGACCTCTAAGTTCTAGGATGACTTTGCCGGTGAAGGTAGGGTAACTTGGGTTCCTCAGTAGGGTAACTGGGACCCATGGGCATAATGACCAGATTCCCAAGGTAGGGTAACTCTGCCCTCTTATGCCTTTAACCCCTCAGGAAGTCCTCCAGTCGACCACAGAAGTCGTCTCGGAGGTCCGTGTAACATTCCCATAATCCTCTTGACCTTATGCGAATGTTTTCCCGAAATGTTACCCTGCCTAGTAGAGTACCTCAAGGGTACTCAACTATTCCCTAGGCCTTATCCTAGGATTTCCAGCCATGTGTATAATATATACGAGACCATACCACCTCTGGATACCACTTGGTATACCATTTGGGCTAAGCTGATAGTGATTGTAGCTACCTATCGTAGGGTTGTTACACTGCTTATGAGAATGAACTTTAATGTATGAATAGCTTCTGTTTATTTTAAATAATTGTCTATTTTGTGAAATATAGTGAAAATCAGTTTTTAAAACCTATTATATTCCAAATTAACAGTACATAACTCTCTGATAATCTTGATTATTAACTAACTCCCTAGTATTCGATAATAAAATTTTTATTATTCATGTTATTCATTACTCTTTTATCCTAATCTATCTTAGAGGACAATCCTCACTTTTTTTCAATTACAATTATAAAAGTGTTGCTAAACACCTCTATATTATTTTTGTACTGAATATTTTTATTGGCATATATGCCATTTTCAACCCCGATTGCGATACATTTTTATTGATCTCTGCCGAACAAGGCCTAAAAGTTTTCCTTCAAAACTTATGTACATTGTACAATTGCAGTTTCAAAAGTTGCTTAATTTTTGTTTGTAAGAAGGCTGTCAATTGATGATAAAAATAGCTTATATTTTGCAGATAGTGAGATTAGTATCTTCTCCCTAAGCACAAATACCAGTATTTTTATTATTCCCATCATTTTATAGAAGATTCAATTAAATATAAAACACAACTACTAAATTTACAGAGAAGATAATAGGGGTACAGTTACTAGACAAAAGTCCTAGTGATTATTTAGTCAGCAAACTATGTGAGTATAGTCTGACACCTTCTCAATATCATACAACTATAGCACAACTAGAATAATTAACCATTACATATTATTTTAGTAGTAAAGAAGTAAGAGCATATTCAGTACTCTGGATCAGAGGTGATTTTCCATTATGGCTTGGTCAGTGAGTGTGTCAGAGATTCTTGCTTGGTTTGCTGACGAAGTAATCATCAAGACTTTTTCTAGGAACAGTACAACAGGTGGGGAAATGTTTTTTTGCTGATATTCATTCATTTACTATTATATATTATCATACCTTCTAGCAAGTTATTATGCAATATCATAATCATATTTTCCTATTTCATACCTTTTGACTATAAAGTCAGAATGTATTTACATAAGACTTAATATACATGACTTGTTTTGTAATTTGAGCATGTAGATATTACTATTACTATATTAAAATAGATAGAAATATACCTTTCAGACTAGCTTTTCATTTCATATCCGTTATAAGTTGATTAATAATCTAGCTACTGAGTTATTATTCAATATTATTGTTGTTTTATTAGAACTATCGCTTCGGCCTTCAACCCTCAAAAATGTATTTTAATATAGCTATCTAAATATACCTTTTTGTTTGAGAATATACCTCATAGCTTGGAAAATATTCTCTGGCCTCTAATGACCTCTATAGCTTAGTATATATACAAAAATATGAAAAATCGCAAGAGTGACTTTTTTGGATAGGAAAATACTTCTCACTTTTATCTACCTCTGGAACTTATTTTCATGTTAATCAAAGAAATTATTGGATTATTACCCACTATTGAAATTAAAATCTGATATTTTAGTTGCAACTTTATTTACAACACACTATTAATCCTTACCGAAAACTCTGCTAAGACTAATAACAACTTGATAAATTGTTATTTCTTAAAGATTAATGTTATAGAAAACCATATTGAATTAGATATTTTGCTATATTTTAATACATAGAAATATATCCTTCATATATTACTAAATTATGAGAAAATTATTTTATTTTTAAAGTTTTTAATTAAAGCTGTGAACTCAGTTTGCTGTTAATAAAGCAAAAACAAAATAGCTTTTATCTTAGTAGAGATTTTTGTAGTTATTATACTTCAAATATGTTTTCCTGAAAATTACCAAAACGCTCATATGATGGTTCTAATAAAACCACACTCATATAGTTAAACTATACTTTTAAAATAAATATGAAAAAGTAGTAATTGTAAATAGAATAGCCTGATCTCTATACTAGATATTTCTTTCTAATTACTTGAAGTATTATTATATATATCATACCAACTATTCTTATATTAAAAGAGGTCAAATTGAATATACTGTCTGATCAGTGTACTTTTTTTTTTTTTTTGAATCATGTAATTATTGGTACAAAATCCTGCATGCAGCTTGCGCTATGGCATATAAAAAACCTTAATTCCAAATACTAACAAGGGAAACAACAAAATTCAAACAATGCGTACAAAACTCTCCAAGCGGGATCATCAGAACCCTGTTGCATCGCCATCGATGACTGACAAAAGAAAGTAAAGTAAAATCCTCCTCATAACTTATAAGAAAAACATTAATCAGTAATAAAACCTCCCAGCCCTACTTGCCCACCGTCGCAAACAACTAGGAACAAAGGAAATTCATAAAACAAAGGGAAAATACGCTGAAGAGAAACTCGAGCAGGGGAGTTTAAAGGTAGCTAAACCCAGAAGTCTGTGGCCAAGCTAGGGAGTTTTAAGGTGTTAAGCGCTATCTGAGTCTGACCCTGACTCAGGGGTAACAGTAGTGGCCCGGATATGCAACATGGCCGGAGGGAAGCCTGTGCGAGTAGCGTAGAGATACTCAGCCAGTCCTCTGAGGAGGGGAACTGAGAGCCAGAGGGGAGCGTCAGGACCAATGTCAACCACACCTGAGAGATGGGTGAGGCGAGGCTGGGCCTTAGCAGGACAGAGGAGGATCGCATGTTGGAAGGACTCGTCGTCTTCCTCACAGAATAGGCAGAGGGTGCTAGAATCTCTATTCCTCTAGGAGATATGAGCAGCAAGGTGGCTGGCACCTGTGTGCATCTGGTAAATGCGGCAGCATATAAACTGAGGAAGGCTAGTGAAGGCGTGAGGGGTAAGGCAGGCACTGTAAAGGTATAACGGAGGTAATGGCGGGCTTATGTTTAGCTAGTCGGTGAGGAGTAGCTGTTCAAGAGGAGCTTTGAGGGCTTGGTAGGTGACTGACGGTTCCCTCCCCAAAGGCAGGGGTACGAGGTCGGTCCAGGTGAGCGGGAGGATAGGGATTTCCACAATTCGGTTGGAAATCTCATGATATATGGAGTCCAGAGGCAGGTGCTTGGTGGAATTAACCACTTGGTGGAGCCATGACGTAAGGTGGACAGCTTTAGAGGAGTGTGAGAGAAGAAAAAGATGATTATCCGCAGAATGTCCCTGGTCCCAGGTAGGCACAGACTCAGGTATCTGGGCAGTGGCAGGATTAAATTTCGAAGGAGTGCAGACCAGGCGGAGGGTAGCTGACTGGCGGTGGTGTTTATAGATGGAGGAAATGGGTGGTAGTGAGGCTTCTCGGTACAGAGCGCCACAGGCGGTGGTGTAAAAACAATTAGTCTGATCAGTGTACTTAACAATATTTATAATTATCAAAATAGACATATTTTGTTAATATATTTAAAATATTATATTTTCAAAATTTTATTTAAAATATAGCAAGCCGGCTTTTTTTCTTTTTTTTTTCTTTTTTTTTTCTTTTTTTCTTCTTTTTTTTTTCTTTTTTCTTTCTTTTTTTTTCTTTTTTTTTTTTTCTTTTCTTCTTCTTTTCTTCTTCTTCTTTTCTTTTTCTTTTTCTTTCTTTTTTTTTTCTTTTTCTTTTTCTCTTATTGTTTTTTTCTTTTTATTCAATAACATTTATTTATTGTTTCTATCGGGGCCAATGTACAACTGTACTCATTCCACAGTTCTACGTACAATAGGCTTTTGACTAGAATGAAGGTCATGTAGCCCAAAACAGCCCACTATAGTCCATCCCGCAATCCTCAAGTTAAAAACTCTCTGATCATGCCCAACAAAGAAAGCCCTGCCTGGTACTATAGGTAGAAAACTACAACGAGATGAGAACATGGGCCTGAGAGCCACAAACCCAAAAACCCCCAAAAGAGCCTAGCCTAAAAGAAAAATATCCTCAACCGACAGTAGACACCACCAACAAAGGAAAACAAACCCACTCCCCCAAGTCATACCACCTATAAGCTAAACCGGACTAAAACCCTATCAGGCCCAGCTCTTGAAGGAATAGGGACTCCTGTATGTTGGGTCTCAGGGACATGCGAGGGAAATAATTCCCTGGGATATATAGCCCGCCAGCTGAGGCTTAGGGAGAGCAACTGAGTTTGAGGGAAGTGCTGCCTAAAGAAGGTAGCTTGTGGCATTCGGAGGAAGATTCAGTCAGCTATCTCGGCAAACCAGACTCGGATAAAGAAGGTTTAAACATGCTTGCCTATGTTAGGTGGAAGCCTATCTCAAAGACTTGCGAGATAACTCAGTCTGATAATCTTTATCGTAGACAGAGATTGTCTAGGAAGGCTCAATGACTATAATGGAGGTGGGTAGAGTAAGAAAAGATTTTCTAGTGTAAACTTTTTATATTGATAAGATCTCTTGTCCGTTGCTTGATCATGTTCGAATTGCTCGGGAGGCACCTCGATATTTATATGCTGAGTCTGGGTAGTTGTGGGCTACGTCTAGTTCTCATACTAACTAAGTATCTACTAACAATTTCCCAGTCTTTCAAAAAGTGTGAACACCATTTGACCCTGACAATTCTGTTACCTTACTTTGACTTCAGAATCGGAACATCATTATTATTCCTGACGGTGCTCCCACACATCAGTTCATTCATCACGATCCATCTTCGTCAACATGGAGTCTTGCTTACCACCGCATATGCAGAAGGGTCTCCATGATTGAATCAACAAAGGGGCCAGCTTTGTCATTGAACCTCTCAGTATTGCAGGAATATCCTGCACCAGACAGCAGCGAGGCATAAGATAGACTTGTCCTAACAATAGCGCCAATGGTGATTATCTCTTGATACATCAGTAAAAAAACCACCCTACGCCCTGGTGCATCTGGTGCGCCCTGTCTGCTGGATGTACCAGGCGCTTATAACGTAAACTCCAGTTCTGGGTGCTACCGCCCGGGGTGTTGCGCTCCCGGCGCTCCCATTATATGTCAGGGCGCATTTGGTGCCATCCGGTGCACTTTGCCTAGCAACCATGCACCCAGTGAAAGCCGCCTCGCCCCGACTACACCTGATACCCCTGGATCGCCAACTACCTCCCGGGGATGCCTTGCAACAATGAATTATCTCCTCCCAGTGACGCCCAGTGCCATCTCATGACACCTGAATACCTTCAGAAGATTATACTAAATGCTCCCATACATGCCCCAGTTCACTCATACCTGCCCCAGTTGACCCATACGCGCCCCAGTTGACCCATAGTTCGCCCACTTCTTCTTTTTCACCACACAACGCCCATTCAGGTCTATAATTAATAGCTACCGATAAGTGATTTACAAATATAAGAATAGGCAAATAAATGAATATAGTCTGTTTATTAAAGCTATAAAAGTACAAGGAATTCAACCACTGGTAGTATATGACTCGAAGCTATAGATACTAGCCCGGGGAACAGAACTACAAACTTTAAGAAAACTCTACAACTAGCTGTCGGAAAAGGTCAGGAAGCAGACCATTAGAATCCGGTGAACGAGACAAATACAGGGGAATATGGCTCAAACCGGGGGCATGCTTGTAGCTCTCTGCAGCAAACAATCTGAAGATACCTGTCCGGTGAACAATAGTACAAACCAGAAGGTAGCTGCACAGCCAGTGGTCGGATCGAGTTGGGAAGCGGACCATTTGAATCCGCCGGACGAGACGAATCGAATGGTATAAGGCTCGAAGCGGTGGCATGCCTGTAGCTGTCAGCAGGGTCATAGAGAGTGATAGCTCACCAGCCAGAGGTGCGCCAGAGCCAGGAGATAGCTCATTAGATTCAGCTCGGCGAGAGGAATTCAATGGTATAAGGCTCGAAGCTGTGGCATGCTTGTAGCACTCTGCAGCAAACAATCTGAAGGTACCTGCCTGGTGAACAAAAGTACAAACCTGAAGGTAGCTCCACAGCCAGCAGTCGGATCGACTTGGGAAGCAGACCATTTGAATCCGCCGGACGAGGCGAATCGAATGGTATAAGGCTCGAAGCGGTGGCATGCCTATAGCAGTCAGCAGGGTCAAATAGAGTGATTGCTCACCAGCTAGAGGTGCGCCAGAGCCGGGAGAGAGCTCATTAGATTCAGCTCGATGAGAGGAATTCAATGGTATAAGGCCCGAAGCGGTGACATGCTTGTAGCACCCTGCAGCAAACAATCTGAAGGTACCCGCCCGGGACCAAAAGTACAAACCTGAAGGTAACTCAACAGCCAGCAGGCGGATCGAGTCGGGAAGTGCACCATTTGAATCCATCGGACGAGACAAATTGAATGGTATAAGGCCCAAAGCGGTGGCATGCTTGTAGCACTCTGCATCACACAATCTGTAAGTACTTTCCCAGAGAACAAAAGTACAAAGTAGCTGATAGCTCCACAGCCAGCGGTCGGACTGGGTTGGGAAGTGCACCATTTGGATCCGGCGGATGAGGCGAGTCGAATGGCATAAGGCTGGGGGCGGTGGCATGCTTGTAGCACTCTGCATCACACAATCTGTAAGTACTTGCCTGGAGAACAAAAGTATAAAGTAGATGATAGCTCCACAGCCAGCGGTCGGATCGAGTTGGGAAGTTGACCATTCGAATCCGCCGGACGGGACGGGTCAAATGGTATAAGGCTCGAAGCGGTGGCATGCCTAGAGCTGTCAGCAGGTTCAAAGATGTAATACCTCCCCAGCCAGAGGTCGGCCAGAGTTGGGAGATAGCTCATTTGACTCAGCCCGACGAGAGGGATTCAATGGTATAAGGCTCGAAGCTGTGGCATGCTTGTAGTACACTGCATCTGACAATCTGTAGGTACCTACCCGGAGAACTAAAGTACTAAGTAAATGATAGCTCCATAGCCAGCGGTCGGATCGAGTTGGGAAGAGGACCATTTGAATCCGCAGGACGAGACGAATCGCATTGTATAAGGCTCGAAGGTGTGGCATGCTTGTAGCACTCTGCATCACACAATCTGTAGGTACTTGCCCGGAGAACAAAAGTACAAACTAGAAGATAGCTCCACAGCCACCGGTCGGATCAAGTTGGGAAGCAGACCATTTGAATCTGCCGGACCATTTGAATCCGCCGGATGACATGCATCAAATTGTTTATAGCCTTAAGCGGTGGCATACCTGTAGCTGTCAGGAGGTTAAAAGGGGTGATAGTTTCGTGGATGATGATATGTAGGCACTTACGGGATTTCATGCGGTACTTGTTAACTTAAGCAAAATCAGGGGGCTATTATGTGTGGTTACTGGGACAATAGCTTCTTAGTAAGCTTCTCTTAATAGACTGTATCTTCTGGAGATCATTGCCTGCAGAGTTGGGGATTTAGATGACGGCACAGGATATCTGGAGAAAAAATACTTGTCGCCCAAGGGGCACTCTCGCTGGGGTAATTCATCAGGTCTCTCCCAGTGGACCCGGGGCTGAGCATATCCTCTGGTTGCACCTGGTGTATCATACCTCGGTTGGGTTGTATGAGAGGCCTCTGGGCGCAACCAGAGCCGGCGGACGTTTTCTTTGGGCGCATGGGATGAGAAAAAAAGTCCGGCTGACTGTCAGGGCGCACCGGATGCATAGGGTGGACACAATCCGTCCGGACACGAGTTGCGTCCGCTGGATGTAAATCCTTTTGTTGCTGATATTTGGGAGTTTGTACCTTAAACAATACTTAAATGATTTTTTATTAAAACAAAGAAGCTACAAGAACTCATTTCAAGGCCATCCAACCCTCTAAGAGAGTCCACTGGTGGCAGTTTCTCGCCGAGGTCGACTCACTTTCGGTGTGGGATGCTAGAAGAATTGCTGCTGGTAGAGCTCTGGACCATTTCCTCATACTTGAAAACGCCTCCTCCCGCACCGAAATTACCAACACACTCCTGCAACACTTTTTCCCTGCAAGGCCCTCGCCTCCCCCGCCTCCCCCGCCTCTCATCCTCCCAGTGTTCAAGGACTTCCCTCCTGTTTTACCTGCAGGAGTGTCTTCAGCACTTGGAAAATCCTCTAATAGTTTTGCCCCTGGCCCAAGCGGCATTCCATACTCAGTCTGGAAGCGAGTCCATAAAGCGAATGAGCGGCTCCTTCCATCACTGTTCACTCCTCTCCTCATCTACGGACATCACCCCCAAGTCATGACGAAAGCAAGCGGCATTGTTCTGGACAAACCAGGCAAACCAGACAACCGCCCACCTTCTTCCTTCTGCATTATCTGTTAGGCGGGAGCCTATCTCAAAGTCTTGCGAGATAACTCAGGCCGATAATCTTAATCGTAGACGGAGATTGTCTAGGAAGGCTCAATGTTTCAAAAATAGAGGTAGGTAAAGTGATAAAGATTTTTCTAGCATAAAAACTTATATTGATAAGATCTCTTCTCCGTTGCTTGATAATGTTCAAATAGCTCAGGAGGCACCTTGATATTTATATGCCGCATCTGGGTGGTCGCGGGCTACATCTAATTCTCATACAAACTAAGTACCTGCTAACAAACTCCAGCTTCTTGTAAAGTGCGAACACCATTTGACCCTGACAATTCTGTTATCTGACTTCGACGCCCGAATCGCAACACCATGAGTTTTCCTGACGGTGCTCCCACACATCAGTTTATTGGTTATGATCCATCTTTGTCGGCACGGAGTTTTGCTTACCATTTGCATACGCAAAATGGTCTCCATGATTGAATCAACAAAGGGGCCAGCTTTGTTATCGCACCTCTCAGCATTGCAGATTTATTCTGCAACCGACATCTGCGAGGCATAAGATAAACTTGTCACGATAATCGCACCAATAGCCATTATCTCTCCATAGTCATATCGTTATCGTAGGGTTCCGTCAGCATCCTATGGATACTATTGACGTGTGTGAGTGTGGGTATGCCTTATTTCTCAAACTTCCTCATCCAACAACACTATTCACTTCTGCGACTTTCATCGCGAGAGCGTGGAGTATAGAATGTGTTGCCTAACCATTGTCGGTGAAAACATCCCATTACCTAGTGACCACTTTCGCGACTCGCGTCTTTAGTGTTCAGTAACCTTATACGACGTCAACCGATTTGGCACGAACCACATGCATGAGCTCGCCAAAAGCCTTTCCTCATATATCCTGTGAACGGGATCCGGTCGGACGGACGGCCGCGACGTATACGGGGCTACGAGGAGGGCTCCAATGAGCATGTCTTCGGTGAGGGGACGCAACTACAGCAGCGTCTGCCAGTGTAGCGCCGTCCCAACGCTGGTGCAGGAGGGGGGTGTTGGCTTGTCCTTTTGAACGCAGAATCCTAAGGTAGAGTAAATATAGGTCTTTGTTCACTTAATGGAAGGCTAAGCCTTCCAGTATGCCTAACATTATCGTCCTACTCGAAACCGTCACCAAGATCCTGGAAAGACTCTCTGCCCTGCGACTCGCCTCAGCCGCTGGCCCTCTTGGCCTCTTACACCCCAATTAGTGTAGGTCCCTAGCTGGTGTCGGATGTTTTGATGCGGTCGCTACCCTTATCCGAGAAGTATGCCTACTCCAGGCTCCTTTCTTGAAAGTATCAACTCTCTTCCTGGATGTCAAAGGTGGTTTTGACAATGTCTGCGCCAACAAGCTGGCTGATATCCTTGCTAAAGGGGGTGTCTCCAACTATCTTGTTGCGTGAATCAAGTCTTTCCTCTCCAAACGCCAATGCCGACTTATCTTCAAAGGCGCCCCTAAGGTCTTCTGCCTAGTCGCCATTGGTACCCCTCAGGGTTCTCCGATTTCTCCTCTTCTTTTTGTGCTCTAGACTGCCAGCCTCCACCCGACATTCCCTCCAGGTCTTGCTATCTCATTGTAACGACCCTACGATAGGTAGCTACAATCACTATCACCTTAGCCCAAATGGTATACCAAGTGGTATCTAAAGGTGGTGTAACGACCCTACGATAGGTAGCTACAATCACTATCACCTTAGCCCAAATGGTATACCAAGAGGTAACCAGAGGTGGTATGGTCTCGTATACTTGATACAAATAGCTGGTAAAACTAGGATAAGGCCTAGGGAATAGTTGAGTAGCCTTGAGGTACTCTACTAGGCAGGGTAACCTTTCGGGAGCACATTCGCATAAGGTCAAGAGAATTATGGGAATGTTACACGGACCTCCAAGGCGACTTCTGTGGTCGTCTGGAGGACTTCCTGAGCGGTTAAAGGCATATGAGGGCAAAGTTACCCTACCTTGGGAATTTGGTCATTGTGCCCATGGGTCCCAGTTACCCTACTGAGGAACCCAAGTTACCCTACCTTCACCGGCAAAGTCATTCTAGAACTTAGAGGTCGATTGCCTCACATTCTATGGGCTCTTAGATGTTCTTGGGCGCACACGCATCTGCACGGGGAAGCCCCATGCCTGTATAAGGGTGGCCCGAACATGCTATTGAACTTAGGCGGGTTTTGCTAACACCCCCCTCTGGCCCCAGCGTTGGGACGGCGCGTCATAGGCAGACGGCTGTGTAGTTGCTCGTTTGCTAGTTA
>Ga0307509_10011263_pt1 | contig 10850 bp, 10 predicted proteins | sample 10_EM_MG_FD_202245 | JGI IMG/M metagenome (GOLD analysis project Ga0307509, IMG submission 202245) | Populus trichocarpa ectomycorrhiza microbial communities from riparian zone in the Pacific Northwest, United States - 10_EM | ecosystem: Host-associated > Plants > Roots > Unclassified | place... | reverse complement strand
GCCAACGGGCTGATCGCGTACGCCACCAAGCTGTTCGGCCTGCAGGCCAACAGTTCCGTCTCGTCGATCCTGATCGTCGTGCTGTTCGGTGTGGGCACGGACTACTTCCTGTTCCTGATGTTCCGCTTCCGAGAACGGCTGCGGGCAGGTGACGAACCGAAGCAGGCCATGATCAACGCGGTCGCCCGGGTCGGCGAGGCCATCGCGTCGGCGGCCGGCGCGGTCATCATCGCGTTCCTCGCGCTGGTGCTGTCCACGCTGGGCTTCCTCAAGCAGATGGGTCCGGCGCTGGCCATCGCGGTGAGCGTCACCCTGATCGCGGGCCTGACCCTGATCCCGGCCGTGGTGTCGCTGATCGGGCCGAAGGTCTTCTGGCCCTCCAAGTCGTGGCAGCGGGAGCCGGAGAACGCCCGGTTCGCCGCCCTCGGCCGCGGTGTGCGGCGCCGTCCCGCGCTGACCGCCGCGCTCTCGGGCCTCGTGCTCGTCGCCCTGTCGCTCGGCACCCTCGGCTACAAGGCCACCTTCGACCTGGCCTCGGGTTCCATGCCCAAGACCAAGGAGTCGATGGTCGTCCAGGACGAGATGCAGAAGGCGTACTCGGCGGGCGCCGCCGCCCCCACCGACGTCTACCTCTCCAGCTCCGACGGCCGCCCCCTCGACCGGAGCACCTTCACCGCCTACGCCGAGAAGCTCGGGGCCGTGGACGGTGTCGCGAGCGCCCGGATGAGTCAGGTCAACAAGGGCGGGACCACGGCGGACTTCACTGTCACTCTGAAGTACGAGGCGTCGACGGACAAGGCGATCGACACCGTGGGCCGGGTGCGCGAGGTCGCGCACTCCTCCGCTCCCGACGGTACGGAGGCCCTGGTCGGTGGGATGTCCTCGATCTACAAGGACATCAACGCGGCGGTCAATCACGACTACCGGACCGTCTTCCCCGTCGCCGCCCTGCTGATCATGCTGATCCTGGGTCTGGTGCTGCGCAGTGTGGTCGCACCCCTGTACCTCATGGCGTCGGTGGGTCTCGGCTTCGGCGCCACACTCGGCGCCACCGTCTGGATCTTCCAGGACGCGCAGGGGCACCCGGGGCTGATGTTCATGCTCCCGGTGATCATGTATCTCTTCGTGGTCGCCATCGGCACGGACTACAACATCCTGATGATCGCCCGGCTGCGAGAGGAGGCCCGCGAGGGTCGCGATCCGCGCGAGGCTGCGGGTATGGCACTGCGGCACGCGGGGCCGACCGTGGCGGCGGCCGGTTTCATCCTCGCGGCGACCTTCGCCACGATGATGCTGGCCGGCAACGCGCTGCTCACGGAGATGGGTTTCGCTGTCTCCTTCGGCATCGCCGTCGCCGCGTTCGTGATGGCGATGTTCTTCACGCCCAGCCTCACCGCCCTGATGGGCCACACGGCCTGGTGGCCGGGCCATGCCGACCGCGCCCGGGAAACCTCGCCCGCTGCGGGCACCGGCTCCGGTACCTCCGCCGGTGAGGACCAGGATTCGGTCGCCCACGATCCGGCAGGCCGCCGCGGATAGTCACGACCCGAGGGCCTGTCCGCCGGACCAACGTCCGGCGGACAGGCCCTCACTCAACTCCCGGAACCGGGCCTGGGTCTGGTCGTCGGGGCCGATTGCAGGATCTGCTCGACACCGAAGGCGAAGCGCTCGCCGTAGTCGATCGAGACGTAGTCCTCCAGTACCGAATGGAGGCCGGGGAAATGCTGCTCGTCGACGGATTCGCGCAACCGGTCGTGGAACGCGGCCGGTGTCGCCTGCTCCTCCTGGACGAGGCCGAGCGTGAAGTAGAAAAGGCTCCAGGAAGTCCACGCGGCCGACTTGCGGGTGGGGCATCCCTCGAAGAGGACAGTCACCAGCCGTTCGGAGAAGGCCAGCGTGTTCGGCTCGACGGGAAAGGTTCCGGTGACGAGCAGAGCGCCGTCCCGGTGGGCGAGCAAGGCCCGCCGCAACCGCCCGAGCAGTTCGGTCACTTGCTCGCGCCAGTCTCCGTGCAGGTTCTCCAGGTCGACCTCGCCCATGATGAACTCCGCCATCAGGCCGAGCAGCCTGTCCTTGGTCCGGATGTGCCACATGACCGTGTTCATCCTGACGCCGAGTTCGGCGGCCACGGCCCTCGCGGAGAGCTTGGCGATGCCTTCTCTCTGCAGGACGTCGAATGCGGCCCCGACCACTCGGTCGAGCGTGATACCGACCTTGGTTCGGGCAGCGCCTGGCGTCTTGGTCACTGATCAATGCTACCCAGGGCGGCCTCGGGTCGGTCAGAGGGTCGCGACCACCTCGATCTCGACGAGATAGCCCTCCGCGAAGAGCGTCTCCACACCCACACAGGTGCTCGCGGGCGGCGTCTGCCCTTCTCCTCGACAACCGGCGATGAGCGCGATCAACGCGTCGGCGTGCTCGGGGTCGTAGCCCACGAGGTGAATGGTCTCCTTGATGATTTTGCTACGGCTCGAACCTCCGGCGGCCAGCACCGCGTCGATGTTCTCGTAGGCCTTGGTGAACTGCGCGGCCAGGTCGTCCCGGCCGACGAGTTTCCCTTCGGCGTCCCACGCGACCTGTCCGGACGTGTAGAGCAGACCGAGGTCGGGGACCGCCAGACCGTGCGAGATCACACCGGTGAGGGGCGGGAGTTCAGCGGGATTCAGCGCGATGATCGAAGACATGGCGAGGCCTTCCCTCTTGCCGCAGAATGGGTGTTTCCGACATTCCCGCGCGGTACGCGGCGGGTGTCTGGCTAATTGCGACGTGACGCCGGAATGGGGTGCCGCATCGGAACGGTTGCCGCCGTCGACGCGATCAGTACGGTGGCGTCGGCATCGTCGTTGCTGGTGAGACGGTGCTCCTTCGACGAGTCGAAATGCACCGAGTCCCCGGCATTGAGTTGCAGCGATACGCCCGAGATGTCGAGCGTGATCGCCCCCGACACGACATGCAGCCATTCCTCGCCGACATGTCGTGCGGTCTTGGTGGGTTTGCCGGCCGTCAATTCGACCCGGATGACGGACATCGTTTCGCGAGGCCCGCTCAGTACGGTGTAGCGGCCGTCCTGGCCCTCACGTGTCATCGCCTCGTCGGCGCGCACCAGATGGAAGTCGTCCTGGTCGGGTTCCTGCACCAGTTCGCTGATGGATACGCCGTAGACGCGGGCGATCTGCAGCAGGCTGCCGATGGACGGCTTGCGTACGCCCTTCTCCAGGCGCGAGAGATGCGCCGAGGAAATACCGGTCTGTTCGGCCAGTGTCGTCAGGGTGATGCCCCGCTCGCTTCGCATGTCCTTGAGGCGTTGGGCAACCCACAGATCAGTGTCCTCGATCGACATTCCCGCACGATAACATGCCTGTGAGGTAATCAAGCCAGCCTGCCAGGTACATCGGACGGGGCCTTTACGCGAGCTTCAGCAGTTCCTGCGCGAAGCCGTCCGGGTGCGTCAGCAGGCCGACATGGGTGACGTCGGACAGTGCGACGACCCGGAACCCGCGTTTCTCCGCCGCGGCGGCCACCTCGGTGAAGAAGTCCTGGTCGGCGCAGTAGACATAGGTGACGGGCTTGGCCGCCAGAACCTCTTCGCTGCCGGGTCCGAGCGGTTCCTCGTGGGTGAACCGCGGCATCGGCGTCATCCTGCTCGACAGCCATGCCGCCCCCTCCTCGTCCGCACCGAGCGCCCCGGTGTCGAGCGGCGCCACCTCCCACTCGGCCGGCCCCCGCGCCTCGGCGAACGCCGGCTCCAGCCAGGGCAGCATCCCGAACGCCGACTCGCCGGTCACCGGGGCGAAGGCGTCCGCGTAGACCACCTGCCCGACCCGGTCGGCGGCGAGCGCGGCGGCTCCCGTGATCACCATTCCGCCGTAGCTGTGGCCGACCAGGATCGCGTCCTGCACCCCTTCGGATTCGAGGAGTTGGGCGATTTCCCGCGCGTGGACACCGAGGCCGACGTCCGGCGCGGAGAGCTCGTGACGCTCGGCGAGACCGGCCAGGGTGGGGGTGAGAACCGTATGGCCGGCGCTCTCCAGCAGGGGGCGCAAGCGGTCCCACACCCAGCCGCCGCCCCATGAACCGTGTACGAGTACGAACGTTGCCATGGCCCGCTCCTCCTGAGACTCCAAGACCCCTCGGCCTTTCCCACAGAGTCTCGGCCCAGCCCGGCCAAGTCAACCTCTTAGGCAATTTAAGTTGCCTCTAAGGCCAGACGGTCGATCGGTGCGACCGCCGTCACAGCAGCGCCAATCCCGGTTCGTGCAGGATCTCCGCGATACCGGCCAGCAGTTCGGAGCCCTGCCGGCCGTCCATCAGCCGATGGTCGAAGGAGAGCGCGAGTTGGGTCACCCAGCAGGGTTCGATCCGTTCGTCTCCGTTGTCGTCCCGGACGACCCAGGGCATACGGCGGACGGCGCCCACGGCGAGAATGGCGGCCTCTCCCGGGTTGAGGATCGGGGTACCGGTGTCCACCCCGAACACCCCCACGTTGGTGAGCGTGACGGTGCCAGCCGTCATGTCCTGCGGTGAGGTGCGGCCGGCCCGGGCGGTCGCGGTCAAGTCGGCCAGCGCCTGCGCCAGTTCGCGCAGCGACATCCTGTCCGCGCCCTTGATGTTCGGCACGACCAGCCCGCGGTCCGTCGCCGCCGCGACCCCGAGGTTGACGTAGCGCTTCAGGACGATCTCCTGCGTCGCCTCGTCCCAACTGGAGTTCGCCTCGGGGGTCTTGGCCAGCGCGATCACCAGGGCCCGGGCGAAGAACAGCAGCGGGGTGACCCGGAGATCTCGGAACTCCCTTCGCCCGGCGATCAGTTCACGGAGCCGCATGGTGGCGGTGACGTCGACGGTGATGAATTCGGTGACGTGCGGTGCGGTGAAGGCGGAGGCGACCATGGCGGCGGCCGTGTGCTTGCGTACGCCTCGGATCGGTATGCGGGTCTCGGCCGGTCGCGCCGCGTCGGGGGCCGGGACGGACACGGTCTCCGGGGTCGTGCGCGCGACGGCCTCCCGCACGTCCTCGCGGGTGATGGTGCCCCCGGGGCCGGTGGGAATAACTGTGGTGAGGTCGACCCCGAGATCCTTGGCGAGTTTCCGGACCGGCGGCTTGGCCGCGGGCCGCGCGACCACGTGGTCCGGGCGGCCGGCCTCGGCTCGGTCCTCGGTCCGCTCCTCGGGCGGCGATGTCGTGTGCCGCGGTGCCACCGAGCGCCTTCTGCGACGGCCGGCACCCGCGCCCTGCGGGCCGTATCCGACCAGCAGCGCCGCCTGTTCCGGCTCCGGCTGCCGCGTCGTACGACCGTCCGACGGTCCGTCCGCCGGCTCTCCCGGTGGGCCGGTGTCGATGGTGATGAGCGGTTTGCCGACCGCCAGGGACTCCCCCACTTCCGCGTGGAGGGCGCTGACGACACCGGCGTAGGGCGAGGGGAGTTCTACGGCGGCCTTGGCCGTCTCCACCTCGACGATGATCTGGTTGACCTCGACGGTGTCGCCGGGCCGGACCGACCAGGCCAGGATCTCCGCCTCCGTCAGACCCTCGCCGACATCGGGGAGCAGGAACTGCTGCGGGCTCGTCACGGTGCGCCCCTTCCTAGTAACTCAGGCTGCGGTCGATGGCGTTGAGGATCCGGTCGACACCGGGAAGCCAGTCCGACTCAAGGCGGCTGGGCGGGTAGGGGGTGTCGTATCCGGTCACCCGGACGACGGGTGCTTCGAGGAAGTGGAACTCCTCGTCCTGCAGCCGTGCGGCGACCTCGGCGCCGAACCCGTGGGAGAAGGCGGCCTCGTGGACCACGACGGCTCGGCCGGTGCGGTGCACGGACTCACGGACGGTCGTGATGTCCCAGGGCGAGAGACTGCGCAGGTCCACGACCGCCACGCTGCGCCCCTCCTCCGCCGCGGCCTCGGCCGCCTCCAGGGCGACGGGCACGGTCGGGCCGTAGGCGATGAGTGTCACGTCCGTGCCCTCGCGGCGGATCACGGCCTGCGCCAAGGACTGGGGCGAGGCGGGGTCGATCTCTCCCTTGGTCCAGTAGTGCCGCTTGGGTTCGAGGAAGACCACGGGGTCGTCGTCGGCCACGGCCTCTTGGATCATGTGGAACGCGTCGTGCGGTGTGGAACAGCTGACCACTTTGAGCCCGGCCGTGTGGGCGAAGTACGTCTCCGGCGACTCCGAGTGGTGCTCGATCGAGCCGATGCCGCCGCCGTAGGGGATGCGGATCACGACGGGCAGGGAGATACGGCCCGCCGAGCGGTGCCGGAGTTTGGCGAGCTGGGTGATGATCTGGTTCGCGGCCGGGTAGACGAAGCCGTCGAACTGGAGCTCGCAGACGGGTCGGTAGCCGCGCATCGCGAGTCCGATCGCCGCTCCGACGATGCCGGCCTCACCCAGTGGGGTGTCTACGACGCGCAGGTCGCCGAACTCCTTCCGCAGGCCGTCCGTCACCCGGAACACACCGCCGAGGCGGCCGATGTCCTCGCCCATGAGCAGGACCCTGGGGTCGTCGGTCAGGGCTTGGCGCAGGCCGTCGTTGAGGGCTTTCACCATGGAAACGCTCACTGCCGCTCTCCGTCCTGCGACCCGCTGGAGACGAACTCCAGGTGTGCGCGCAACTGTTGGCGCAGATCGGCGGGCATCTGCGCGTAGGTGTGCTCGAAGGGGGAGGCCGGGTCGGGCTCGGCCAACTCGCGGCACCCGGCGCGCAGTTGCTCGGCCAGGTCGCGTTCCCGCTGTTCGAGGTCGGTGAAGTGGTCCTCGGTCACCGCGCCCGTGGATCGCAGATGGGCTTCCAGCCGCTCCAGCGGATCCCGGGCCGCCCAGTCCTCGGTCTCGGCGGCGGGCCGGTAGCGGGTCGCGTCGTCGGCGGTGGTGTGGGCGTTGACGCGGTAGGTGACGGCCTCGATCAGCGTCGGGCCGCCGCCCGAGCGCGCCTGATGCAGTGCCTGGCGGGTGGCGGCGAGGCAGGCCAGTACGTCGTTGCCGTCGACGCGGATGCCCGGAAAGCCGTATCCGGCCGCCCGTTGGGCCGCGGGGATGCGGCTCTGCACGCTGTAGGGGGCGGAGATGGCCCACTGGTTGTTCTGGCAGAAGAAGACCACCGGCAGGTTCTGGGCTGCGGCCCAGATGAACGCCTCGTTGGTCTCGCCCTCGCTCAGCGCGCCGTCGCCGAGGAACGCCAGGACGGCCGTGTCGCGGTCGGGATCGCCCGAGCCGGTGCTGTCGTCCCGGTGCAGGCCCATGGCGTAGCCCACCGCGTGCAGGGTCTGCGCCCCGATGACCAGGGTGTACAGGTTGAAGTGGTGGGCGTAGGGATCCCAGCCGCCGAGTGTGGTGCCCCGGAAGAGGCCCAGCAGTGCGACCGGGTCGAGGCCGCGGCACCAGGCCACGCCGTGCTCGCGGTAGGTGGGGAAGACCATGTCCTGGTGGCGCAGTGCGTGCGCGGCGCCCACCTGTGCGGCCTCCTGGCCGCGCAGTGAGGGCCACAGTCCCAGTTCGCCCTGCCTCTGCAGGGCGATGGCCTCCGTGTCCAGCCGGCGGGTGAGCGTCATGTCGCGGTGCAGGGCGGCGAGGTCGACGGTCGCCAGGTCGAGCGGGAGCCGGTCGTCCGTGCTCAAGTTCCCTGTCGGGTCGAGGAGTTGTATGGGTGCGTCGGAGGGTGGTGTCTCCGGCGGTGCGGGTTCGGTGGGTGCCATGAGTGGTCTCTTTCCGGGCGACGAGCGGCGGGCGATGTCGGGTCGGGATTCAGCGCGGGGGCATGCGCAGGGCGCCGTCGAGGCGGATGACCTCGCCGTTGAGCATCGGGTTGTCGAGGATGTGGCCGACCAGGGAGGCGTATTCGTCCGGTGATCCAAGCCGGGACGGATGCGGTACGGCCGCTCCCAGTTCCGTCCGTGCCTTCTCCGGGAGTCCCGACAGCAGCGGGGTGTCGAACAGCCCGGGCGCGACGGTGACGACGCGGATGGCCGAGTCGGCGAGATCCCGGGCCGCCGCCAGGGTCAGGGAGACCACTCCGCCCTTGCTCGCCGCGTAGGCGGCCTGGCCGATCTGTCCGTCGTAGGCGGCGATCGACGCGGTGCAGACGATGACGCCCCGGTCGCCGTTGTCCGGGGTGTTGCCCGCCATGACGGCGGCAGCGGCGGACAGTACGTGGAAGGTGCCGAGCAGGTTGATCTCGATCACGCGCCGGAAGTCCTCGGCGGGCAGTGCTCCCCGCTTGCCCAGGATGCGGCCGGGTGTCGCGATCCCGGCGCAGTTGACCGCCGCGCGCACCGGCCCGTGCCCGGCCGCGTACGCGAAGGCCTGCCGGACCTGGTCCGGATCGGTCACATCGGCCGGGACGAAATGGGCGCGTTCCCCCAACGCGGCTGCCGCGTCCTGGCCTTGGCTGCCGGGGAGGTCCAACAGCACGACCGTACGGCCCTGTCGGTGCAGTCGGTGCGCGGTCGCCCGTCCCAGTCCGGAGCCGCCGCCCGCGATGACGGCAACGGCGTCGTGTGGTGCCACGGTGCCCGCCTTTCTCAAGTTCGTTCGCCCAAGTTCTTTGGAGATGTGGGGTGTTCAGGAGCCGTCGAGATGGCGGCTGATGACCATGCGCTGGATCTGGTTGGTGCCCTCGAAGATCTGGGTGATCTTCGCCTCGCGCATATAGCGCTCCACCGGGTGCTCACGGACGTATCCGGCACCGCCGAGAACCTGGACGGCGTCGGTCGTGACGGCCATCGCCGTGTCGGTCGCGATGAGCTTGGCGATGCTGGCCTGCCGGCTGAACGGCTGGCCGGAGTCCTTGCGGCGGGCGGCCACCAGGTAGGTGGCGCGGGCCGCCTCGGTGCGCGCGGCCATGTCGGCGAGGAGGAATCCCACGCCCTGGTGCTCGATGATGCGGTGGCCGAACGTCCGGCGCTCGCGGGCGTATTCGACCGCGTGGTTGAGGGCTGCCTGCGCGATGCCGACCGCGACGGCGGCGATGCCGAGCCGTCCCGCGTCGAGTGCGGACAGCGCGATCCTCAGTCCCTGGCCGGGCTCGCCGATCAGCCGGTCCTCGGGGATCCGCACGTCGTCGAAGTTCATGACCGCGGTGGTCGAACTGCGCAGCCCCATCTTGCGCTCCGGGGTGCCCGCGCTCAGGCCGGGCGACCGGGCGTCCACGTGGAGGCAGGAGATGCCGTTGCGGGGGTCCTCGGAGGTGCGCAGAAACGCGGTGTAGAAATCGGCCCGACCACCATGGGTGACCCAGGCCTTGGTGCCCCGGGCGACCCACGCGCCGCCGTCGTGTGCCGCGCGGGCACGGATGGCGCTGGGGTCGGAGCCCGCGTGCTCCTCGGACAGGCAGTACGCGCCGAGTGCGGTGCCGCTCAGCTGCCACGGGAGCAGCGTCTGCCGCTGGCTCGCCGAGCCGAAGGCCGAGACAGCGTGGCAGGACAGGGTGTGGACGCTGACACCGACCGCGACGGCGGCCCAGCGGGCGGCCAGTTCTTCGAGTACTTGCAGGTAGACGGCGTAGGGCTGGCCGCCGCCCCCGACCTCCTCGGCGAAGGGCAGGGTCAGCAGTCCCGTTTCGCCCAGGAGGTGGAACACCTCGCGGGGGAAGCGGCCCTCCTCCTCGAACTCCGCGGCACGCGGGGCGAGTTCCTTGTCCGCGATGTCGACGGTCAGCTCCAGCAGCTCCTGGGCCTCGCCGGAGGGTAGTTCGCGCTCAACTTTCACCGCTGAGTCCCTTTCTCACGCCCTCGAACGGCGGTCGCCGACCGGTTGGCAGGTGTGGACAGTGGAGCGGCAGGACAGAGCGCGAGGCAATTAAGTTGCAGGTATCTTGCACACGATGCAAGAAATACGACTCACATCAGGTTTTCCCGCAAAGAACGGGCGCCATCAGGAGGACACCACATGACCGACACGGGACTCATCGACGGTGTCGACCGCACGATTCTCGATCTGCTGGTCGAGGACGGCCGCCGGACGATGACGGAGATCGCGGAGCGGGTCAGCCTCTCCCCGTCCGCGGTCAAGCGCCGGGTCGACCGGCTGGAGCGGGTCGGTGTCATCGCGGGCTACACCGTCACCCTCGACCACGGAAAGCTCGGCGCCGGCTTCGAGGCCTTCGTCGAGCTGCGGTTCGCCGGAGACGTCAAGGTCGAGGCGATCACGATGGCCGCCACCAGCGTCCCGGAGGCCCAGGAGGTCTTCACCGTCGCGGGCGACCCCGACGCCCTGGTCCGCGTCCGGGTGACCGACGTGCAGCACCTCAGAGATGTCATCGACCGGCTCCGGCGCACGGGTGCGGTGATCGGCACGAAGACGCTCATGGTGCTGGGCGCCTGGCGGAGGGGCGATTGAACAGGCCGGACATCCTGCCACTGAGGCAAGATAAATTGCCTCTGAGGTTGACAGGAGGCGGAGGATGGTTGCAGCCTGAAAGAAATTCCTCGTGACCCCGCACCGGAAAGGACGTGCTGATGTCCGTCACCACCGGCAGCAACGACATCGACTTCGACAACACCGAGGAACTCGACATTCCTCGCCTCGCGGAGAGCCGCGACACCATCGATGCCGAACGCACGCACCGCAAGCGGCAGTTGGCCGCCGCGTTCCGGATCTTCGCCCGCTACGGCTTCGACGAGGGCATCGCCGGACACATCACCGCACGGGACCCCGAGTTCCCCGACCGGTTCTGGGTCAACCCGTACGCGGTGCACTTCTCCAGGATCCGCGTCAGCGACCTGCTCCTCATCGACGAGGAGGGCCGGGTGATCGAGGGCGAACGCAGGACCAACAAGGCGGCCTTCTGGATCCACTCCTCCATCCACCACGCCCGCCCGGACGTCGTGGCGGTGGCACACGCCCACACCATCCACGGCCGGGC
>Ga0307509_10011262_pt1 | contig 10850 bp, 10 predicted proteins | sample 10_EM_MG_FD_202245 | JGI IMG/M metagenome (GOLD analysis project Ga0307509, IMG submission 202245) | Populus trichocarpa ectomycorrhiza microbial communities from riparian zone in the Pacific Northwest, United States - 10_EM | ecosystem: Host-associated > Plants > Roots > Unclassified | place... | reverse complement strand
CATGGCGGAGTTCCCTTTCGAGCAGGCGGTCGGCGAGGAGTTCCACGTCGTAGGACTGACGGGCCATCCAGTACCGCAGGAAGCCGGTGAGCGAGTACCGCAGGAAGAGCGCGGAACCGACGACGCTTCCGGCGACCGCGGCGAGGCCGAGGGTGAGAGCGTCGTTCTGGACCAGCGGATCGCTGGTGTTGTGCGAGATGAAGTAGGCGCTCACGCCGAGGACGACGCCGATCGTCATCAGGGCGGCGCCCGCGCGCAGCCAGAGAGCGGCCCTTCCGGCGGCCGGGTCCGGGATTTTCAGAACGGTGAGTTCGCGGACGAAGCGGTCCGCTCGCGTCTCGGTGGACGTCATGTGGAACTCCCCAGGTAGAGAGCGGACAGTTCGGCGCGCAGGCCCCCGTCGGGGTGGCCCTGCCGTTCGACCCGGCCGCGTACGAGGACGGCGGCATGGTCGCAGATGTCGAGGACTGCGGCGGCGAACTGCTCGACCACCAGGACTGCCACGCCCTGCCGGGCGATCTCGCCGACCTGTTCGTAGAGCCGGCCGACGACCAACGGGGCCAGTCCCATGGAGAGTTCGTCGAGCAGCAGGACGGCGGGGTCGGTGGCAAGGCCGCGGGCGAGGGCGAGCATCTGCTGTTCGCCGCCGGAGAGGGTGCCCGCGGCCTGTCCGGCGCGCTGGGCCAGGACGGGGAAGCGGGCGAACGCGATCTCCTCGATCTCCTCGCGGCTGCGGCCGGTGAAGGTCATCATCAGGAGGTTGTCCCGGACGGACAGGTTCGGGAACACGCCTCGTCCTTCGGGGATGAGGCAGACCCCGGCGCGGGCCAGGTCGCGGGGGTCGGCGCCGGTCATGTCCCGTCCGCCGAGCAGGAGTTGGCCCGACTCGACGGGGTGGACTCCGGCGGCGACGCGCAGGGTGGTGGTCTTTCCGGCGCCGTTCGGTCCGAGCAGTGCCACCACCTGTCCGGCGGCGACGTCGAGGTCGACGCCGTGCAGGACGGTGATGCGTTCATGGGCGGCGCGGATGCCGCGCAGTTCGAGAAGTGCGCTCACGCGTCCCCCAGATAGGCGGCGAGTACCGTTTCGTCGCTGCGGATCACCTCGGGCGGGCCGACGGCGATGATCTTGCCGAGGTCGAGGACGTACACCTCGTCGCAGACGGCCATCACGAGGCTCATGTCGTGCTCGACGAGGACGACGGCGGTGCCGTCCTCCGTAAGGGCTCGCAGGAGTTCCGCGAAGCGTTCGGTCTCCTCCGCGTCCTGTCCGGCGGCGGGTTCGTCGAGGAGAAGCACCTTCGGGCGGATCGCGAGGGCTCTTCCCACCTCGACGAGGCGGCCGACTCCGGTGGGGAGGGCGTCGGGTGAGGTGTCGGCGACGTCGGTGAGGTCGAGGCGGTGCAGGATCTCGGTGACGACCTGCTCCGCCCGGCGGCGTTCGGGGCCGAGTTCGGCGGCGACGAGGAGGTTGTCGCGCACGCTGAGCCGGCCGAAGAGCTCCAGGCGCTGGAAGGTCCGGGCCAGTCCGTGCCGGGCGCGAGCGGAGGGCCGGGCCCGGGTGACGTCCCGGCCGTCCAGGCGGACCTGCCCCGAGGAGGGCCTGCGCAGTCCGGAGGCGACGTCGAACAGGGTACTTTTTCCTGCCCCGTTGGGTCCGATGAGTCCGGTGACCCGGCCTGCCTCGGCGGTCAGGGCGACTCCGTCGAGAGCGCGGTTTCCGCCGAAGGAGACGGTCACTCCACTAACCTGCAGCGACGCCACGGGCCAGCACCTCCTCGTCCTCGGGGCGCCACTCACGCCGTAGGCCCCACCACTCGACGGGTATCTCCGGCTCGGCCGGAGCGGCCTGCCGGGCGTCCGCCCAGGCGCGGAGCGCTACGGCGAGGAGGAGTGAACCGGCGTAGTACGTCCAGTCGTTGATCACGTCGCCGAAGCGCAGCGCCCAGGCCAGGGCGAGGACGCAGAGCAGGGCGGGCAGGGCGATGCGGTCGCGGGCGAGGGGCTCCCACTGGCGGCGGAAGCGGGAGACGATGCCGTCGGGGTTGTGGCCGAGTCCGACGCCGGCGAGACCTGGGAGCAGGGCGACCAGGTTCGCGGTGCCGGGGGCGACGGCGATCAGGGCGTTCGTCGGGCCGACGAAGGCGGTGCCGGCGAAGAGTCCGTTGCCGACTGCGCCGAGTCCGCCGACCACGGCGACGAGGAAGATCGGCAGTCCCGCGATGAGGCTGAACTGGTCGGCGGTGACGGTGCGTTGCTGCATTCCGTACAGCGCTCCGCCGAGTCCGGCGATACCGGAGGCGAGGGCGAACACCGCGACCTTTGCCACCAGCAGGTTGCCGCCGAGGGTGGCGTACGCGGCCTCGCTGTCGCGCAGGGCGATCAGTCGCCGTCCGAAACGGCTGCGGCGCAGGGCGGCCACGCCGATCGAGGCGAGGGCGAGACAGACGGCGGCGAACACCATCAACTCCCGCCCGCTGTCCAACCGTAGACCGAAGAGGTGGGGTCCTGAGATGTCCACCGAGCCCTGGTCGAACAGGGCGATCCGCAGACCGAAGACGTGGAAGGCCGGGATGGTGAAGATCCAGCGGTCGAGGATCACGGCGAACGCGGCTGTGCCCAGGGCGAGATAGACGCCGGAGAGCCGTAGCGCGGGGAGTGCGACCAGTGCTCCGGCCGCCGCCGAGACGAGGATCGCGGCGCCGAGTGCCCACAGTTGGCCGTGGGCACCGAGGTGTCCCCAGACGACCGCGCCGATGCCGGCCATGCTCAGCTGGCAGAGGGAGACCTGTCCGGCGTATCCGGCGAGCGGGACGTACGAGAGTGCCACTACGCCCAGCGAGAAGATCGCTCCGTAGGTGATGAGGTCGGCTTCTCCGAGGAGGGAGGCCAGTATCGCGCCGAAGGTGATGACGACAGCGGCGAACACGAGTGTGCCGCGCGCGCTGGGCACCGGTACGCGGGCGAGGCGTCGTTCGCGCCCGCGCAGGCGTCGGTGCGGGAAGACCAGCAGGGCGAGGAAGAGGAGGAGTGCGGGGGCGGCGAGCCGTAGTCCGGGGAGGTAGTCGTTCTGCGGCAGGTAGCCGGTCAGGTAGCTCTCCATGCAGCCGACGACGACGGCGCCGAGGAAGGTGAGTGGCAGGCTGCGCAGTCTGCCGAAGACGGCCGCGGTGTAGGCGCTGACGATCAGCAGGGAGAGCTGGGCGGCGTCGAGGGTGACGGTCGGGGCGATCAGGATGCCGCCGATCGCGGCGAGTTGGGTGCCGAGGATCCAGGAGACCCGGCCCGCCCGGACCGGGTCGGCGCCGGTGAGACCGACGAGTGCCCGGTCGTCGACGGCGGCGCGCATCTCGGCTCCGGCTCGGGTGCGGTAGAGCAGGATGCGCAGGCCGATCGCGACGGCGACGGCCACCGCCATGGTGATCGCCTGATGCCAGGTGATGACGGCCGGCCCGAGGTGGAACGGCTTGCGGCCGGCGAAGAACATCGGCAGCGGGCGGGCGACGTTCGGGTCCCAGATCCAGCGCGCCGCCGCGATGAGTCCGCTGAGCAACGCGACCGTCATGACGAGCCGTTCGGCTTCGCCGAGGGCCTGGACGGGGCGCAGTACGAACCGCTCGACGAGCAGCCCGAAGCCCGGGGCCAGCACGAGCAGCACCACGACCAGGGCGACCGGAACGGGCCAGCCCCAGCCGACGGTCAGCTGCCAGTACATGAACGCGGACAGCATGCCGGCCGCGCCGTGCGCGAAGTTGAACACACCGGTGGTGGTGTAGGTGAGCACGAGCCCACTGCCGATGACGGCATAGATCGCGGCCGTGCTCAGGCCGACGATCCCGAAGGTGAGGAACTGGTCCATCGCTTCGGATCTCCCCTCTCCATCGCTGGAAACTAGCTTCTCATCTACGGAGAATCAACCATTCAGACAGAGACTGTTGACGTCGCCTCACGCGTCGTGGAAATCTGCCACTCATCTGAGAGAATGCCATTCTCGCTCATGGTGAAGGGTGGAAAGTCCTTGTCCTCCTTGCCTGTTCCGGCTCCTCCCCCTGGTCCGACCGACGACCTGATGGAGATCCAGCAGCTCCTGGCCCGCTACGCGGTGTGCATCACCCGTGGCGACCTGGACGGGGTGTTGGGGGTCTTCACGCCCGACGGCACGTACAGCGCCTTCGGGGACTCCTACGGTCTCGACGAGTTCCCGGCGCTCGTGGCCGCCGCTCCCAAGGGGCTGTTCCTCACGGGGACGCCGGCCGTCGACCTGTCCGGCGACACGGCCTCCGGTACCCAGCCGCTGTGCTTCGTCGACCACGCCACACACGACCTGCGGATCGGCTACTACACCGACACCTACGTCCGCACGGACGAGGGGTGGCGGCTGCGCACCCGGGCCATGACGTTCATCCGCCGCAGCGGAGCACACGACTCGGGGCGCCCGCACGCCTATCAGCGTCCGGGAACATGAACGCCGCCTCCGCGCCCGGGTACGTGAACGTCACCGACTTCCGCTCGGACCTGCGCGGCTGGCTGGACAGGCACGACCTATCCCCCGGCCCCGACCACTCCCTGGACGCCCAGGTCGCTCAACTGGCCCGGGTCCGCCGGGCGTTGTACGACGCGGACTGGATGCGGTACGGCTGGCCCGCCGAGGTGAGGGGGCTCGGCGGGCCCGCGGTGCTGAGGGCGGTGCTCGGCGAGGAGGTCGCCACCCGCGAGTTGGCCGAGCCGGGGATCTACTCGATGATCGAGGTCCTCGCGCCGACGATGATCTCCTACGCCCCTCCCGCGCTCGCCGCCGAGATGGTCCCGCGCCTGCTCAGCGGCCGTGAGCAGTGGTGCCAGGGCTTCTCCGAACCCGGCTCCGGCAGCGACCTCGCCTCCCTCACCACGCGGGCCGTTCCGCGCGACGACCACTGGGTGATCAGCGGACAGAAGGTGTGGACCAGCCTGGCCCAATTCGCGGCCCGCTGCGTCCTGTTGACCCGCACCGCGCCGGGCCACAACGGGATCACCGCGTTCTTCCTCGACATGGACACCCCCGGCATCACCGTCCGGCCGCTGCGCACCATGCACGGCGTGGACGAGTTCGCCGAGGTGTTCTTCGACGACGTGATCGTGCCCGCCGAGCGGATGCTCGGCCGCCCCGGCGACGGCTGGCGCCTGGCGATGGACCTGCTCCCGCACGAGCGCTCCACCTGCTTCTGGCACCGGATCGCCCATCTCTACACACGACTTGACCGGCTGCTGGCCGAGACGAGCGTCCCGGACGACGCCGAACTCGGCGCCGCCTACCTGGCGTTGCACACCGTCCGCTGCCGCTCCCACGCAACGCAGCGACGCCTGGGCGAGGGCGAGCGGTTGGGCGCGGAGACGTCGGTCGACAAGGTGCTGCTGGCCACCGCCGAGCAACGGCTCTTCGAGACCGTGCGCGATCTCCTGCCCGGCGTACTGGAGTTGACGGACACGCCGTGGCGCTCGGAGTACCTGTATGCGAAGGCTGCGACCATCTACGGCGGTACGGCCGAGATCCAGCGGAACATCATCGCGCGCCGACTGCTCGACCTGGGGAAGGAGTAGCCGTGGACGCAGCCGAGCGGGACCTGCTCGCCGAGACGCTCCGCAAGACGATGACGGCGGCCTCGGGGCAGGCACTGGACACCGCCCTGACCGACCTCGGCTGGACCGAACTCCTCGCCGAACAGCCGGACACCGCCGTACCGCTCACGTTCCGCCTGCTCGGCGAGACGGGTGCCCACGCGCCCCTCCTCAACGACGTCCTGCTCGGCGCGGCGGGCCGTCCGCTCGGCGGCACACTGCCGTTGCCGTACACGGGCGGTACCTGGGTCGTATGGGAGCGCGACGACAGTGCGGCCGGGGCCGCCCTGGACGCCGAACTGCCCCTGCGTTCCGTAGCCGCGGGAGCCCCCGTCCGACTCGCCGCCGGCCGGTCGGCGCTCGGCTGGTGGCTGCTCGGGACGGGCCGCGCCATGCTCGCGCTGGCCCGCCAACACGCCGTGGACCGCACACAGTTCGGCCGCCCGCTCGCCTCCTTCCAGGCCGTACGGCACCGGCTCGCCGAGACCCTCGTGGCGCTGGACGGCGCCGAGGCCACCCTCGTGGCCGCCACCGACGATCTGGGCGCGCTGCTGGCCAAGGCCGCGGCCGGGCAGGCGGCCCTCACCGCGGCCCGGCACTGTCAGCAGGTTCTGGGCGGGATCGGTTTCACCGCCGAGCACGATCTGCACCGGCATGTGCGGCGGGCCGTGGTCCTGGACGGACTGCTGGGCAGCGCACGGGAGTTGACGCGCGAGGCCGGGGCGCTACTGCGGGCCGGCGGGTCCGCGCCGCGGCTCGTCCACCTGTGATCGACAGCGGTCCGCCTGTGATCGACCGAGGAGTGACATCAGTGACCGATCTGTGGAGCGACCTGCTCTCCTGCCTGGACCTCGACGTCCGGCCCGGTGCCGTGTTCGAGGGTCGCAACCAAGAACTCGGCTATCACCGCATCTTCGGCGGGCAGTTGCTCGCGCAGAGTGTCCGGGCTGCCCAACTGGCCTGCCCCGACAAGGCGGTCAAGAGCCTTCATGTTCAGTTCGCCCGGGCGGGACGGCCGCAGGAGCCGGTGCGGTACGAGGTGACACGTCATCACGAGGGCGGTTCGTTCGCCACGTTGACGGTCGTGGCGCGTCAGACGCAGGGCGTCGCGGCCGTGGCGGCCGTGTCGTTGCACTCCCATGAGGAGGGGCCGGATCAGCAGACCACGTTCTCGATGCCTTCGGTGCCGGGAGCCGAGCACGACGTGGACCTCTCGCTGCTCCCCTGGGATACCCGGGCCACCGTCGACGTGGACTCGCCGAAGTCGGAACCGCCCGAGTACGACCTGTGGATGCGTACACCGGCGGTCGCGCCTGAACTCGCGCCCGCGTTGACGGCGTACGCGAGCGATCTGAGCCTGATCGGTACGGCACTTCGCCCGCTGGAAGGCGTCACCCAGCACGATTCGGGAACGGCGTTCACGTCCGCCGTCACCGCGCACACGGTGTGGTTCCACCGCCCTTTCACCACGGACGACTGGCTTCTCCTGCGCCACCAGAGCCCTCTCATCGCCCACGGCCGCTGCTACGGCCGGGGCGATGTCCTCACCGCGCAGGGGTCCTTGGTCGCCTCGTTCGCGCAAGAGGCCCTGCTGCGCTTCCGTACGGTCGAGTAGGACCCCTGCTCAACGCATCACGGTGCCGCCGTCGACATTGATGACCTGGCCGTTGATCCAGGCTCCCGAGTCGGACATCAGGTGGGCCACCATCGCGGCGATGTCGTCGGCGCGGCCGTGCCGGGTGCTGCGGGTGCGGGCGAGCAGCGCCTCCAGCAGGTCCGGGGCGGCACCCTCCTGGATGGCCGGGGTCAGGATCAGACCGGGGGCGACCGCGTTGGCCCGGATGCCCTCCCTGCCCCAGCGGGAGGCGACATGGCGGGCGAGGGCGTTGATGCCCGCCTTGGTCGCCGAGTAGGCGGGACGCGCGGCCTCGCCGGTGAAGGCGGCAATGGACGAGGTGTAGACGAGCGCGCCGCCGCCCCGGGCGAGGAGTTCGGGAACGGTGTATCGCGTGACGAGCATGTGGCCCCGCAGATTGACGGCGAAGGTCCGGTCCCAGACCGCGAGGTCCATGTCGACGACGTCGGTGTCCTTGGAGACCGCGCCCATGTCCCCCGCGTTGATGTGTACGGCGTCCAGGCCGCCGTAAGTCCGCACGGTGGTCGTCACCAACTCGCCCACCGAATCCTCGTCGGCGATGTCGAAGCCCATCGCGAACGCCTCACCACCGGCGTCACCGATCGCCGAGGCGGTCCGCCGGGCACCCTCGACATCGAGGTCGGCGACGACGACCCTGGCACCCTCGTCCGCGAGCCGCCGGGCCGACGCGGCGCCCAGCCCGGTGGCCGCGCCGGCGACCAGAACGACCTTCTCCTTCATGCCTTCCACAGCGTTCCCTTCATCGCATCGGCTCCCCGCCCTTGCCGTACTTGAGCGCTATGGCGCCGGCACCTCGATGACCGTGGCCGAGCCCATGCCGCCGCCCGCGCACATCGCGGCGACGCCGATGCCACCGCCTCGGCGGCGCAGTTCGTGCACCAGCGTGACCAGCATCCGGGCGCCGGTCGCAGCGACCGGGTGGCCGAGGGAACAGCCGCTGCCGTTGACGTTCACGCGGTCGGGGTCGAGCCCGAGCAGCTTCACCGCGGCGACGGGCACGGCGGCGAAGGCTTCATTGATCTCGAAGAGATCGACGTCGGATGTCGAAAGTCCCGCGCGGGCAAGGGCTTTGGGGATGACCTTCACCGGGGTGAGGCCGGTCTCGGCGGGGTCTGCGCCGACCGAGGCCCAGGAGCGGACGACGGCGAGTGCGGGCAGGCCGAGCCGGTCGCTGGCCACCACCAGCGCGGCGGCGCCGTCGTTGGCGCCGCCCGCGTTGCCCGCCGTGATCGAGAAGCCCTCTATCTCCGGGTGGAGCGGCTTGAGCGAGGCCAGTTTCTCCAGGCTCGTGGTGCGGCGCGGGTGTTCGTCGACGGAGAACAGTCCGTGCGGTGTGTGGATCGGCACCAGCTCGGCGTCGAAACGGCCTTCGTCGATGGCGCGAATCGCGTTCTGGTGCGAGCGCAGCGCCCAGGCGTCCATGTCGGCGCGGCTGAGACCGGCCCGTACGGCGGTGTTCCAGCCGACCGTGATCGACATGTCCAGGTTGGGGGCGTCGGGGCGGTCCGGATGCGTGGGCGGACTCCACGGCTCGACCCACTCCCCGTCCACGCGGAATCGCAGTTTCGGGGAGGTGGAAGCCGAGTTGACGCCGCCGGCGATGACGAGTTCGTCCATGTCCGCGCGGATGCTGCCCGCCGCGCTCTGCACGGCCGCGAGACCGGCGGCGCAGTGGCGGTTGTGGGCTAGGCCGGGTACGGCGGTGAGTCCGACGGTCAGTGCCGCGTGCCGGGCCACGACCCCACCCCCGTACAGGCCCTCGCCGAGGATGACGTCGTCGACGGCGTCCGGGTCGAGCCCGTCCGTGGCGGCAGCGGCGGCGACGATGTGGTGGGCCAGGTCGAACGCGGTGGTGTCGCGGAGGGTGCCCTTCACGGCGGTGCCGACGGGGGTACGCAGGGCGGACACGAGGACTGCTTCAGGCATGGGTGGTCTCCAACTCGGCCAGCAGGGTGCGGCGCAGCAGCTTTCCGGTCTCGGTCTTGGGCAGTTCGGCGCGGAAGACGATCGTGTCGGGGGTCTTGGAGGAACGCAGCCGGTCCCTGACCCACTGGCGGACCTCCGCCGGATCGCCCTCGCCGACCACGACGGCGACGATCCGCTGCCCCCACTCGGGGTCGGGCACACCGATCACCGCGGCCTCGACGATCCCGGGGTGGGCGACGAGAACGTCCTCTATCTCGGCGGGAGCGATGTTCTCGCCGCCGCGAATGATGGTGTCGTCGGCGCGACCCTCGATGAACAGGTACCCGTCGGCGTCCAGGCGCCCCCGGTCCCGCGTGGGGAACCAGCCCTCCGCGTCCAGGGCGCTGCGTCCGCCGTATTCGCCGGAGATCTGATCGCCGCGCACGAAGACGAGCCCGGTCTCCCCGGCACGGGCCGGTTTCCCGTCCTCCCCGCGGATCTCGATCTCGACTCCGGGCAACGGCCGCCCCACGGAGCCGAGCCGGTCCCGTACGGCCGGGTCGGCCGATGCCAGCGCCTCACGGTGGTCGTCGGGTCCCAGCACCGCGACCGAAGAGGCCGTCTCGGTCAGACCGTACGCGTTGACGAACCCTGTTCCGGGGAAGATCCGCAGCGCCCGCTCCACGACGGGCAGCGGGGTCCTGGCGCCGCCGTAGGCCAGGCTGCGGAGTGTGGGCGTGCCGGCGTCGTCCGCCGGGACCTCGGCGACGATGCGGGCCAGCATGGTGGGTACGACGAGTGCGTGCGTGACCTGCTCGCGGCGCGCGGTCTCCAGCCACTCCCCCGCGTCGAAGGCTGGGAGGTACACGAGGCGGCGGCCCGAGTAGAGGTTCGTCAGCAGGTTCATCAACCCGGCCACGTGGTACGGCGGGACCGCCACCAGCGCCGCGTCGCCCTCCTCGGCGGAGGCGAACTCCTGGGTGTTGAGCACGTACGCCAGCAGGTGCCGGTGGCGCAGCAGGGCCGCCTTGGGTTCGGCGGTCGTGCCGCTGGTGTAGAGGACCACCGCGACCGAGTCCTGGTCCTGGTCCTGGGCCAACTCCGTTACGTCGGTGTCCTCTTCGGCGCTCAGCAGGGCGTCGAGGTCGGCGGGGCGCAGCACGAGGGCGCCGGGGTGGCGGGCCAGGAGGCGGTCCAACTGGTGTTCGCCGAGGCGGTAGTTGAGGGGGATGAACGGGATGCCCGCCAGGGCGGCGCCGAACAGGACCACCGGATAGGCGAGGTGACTGGGGCTCAGATAGAGCACGGCCGGGTGACCTTGGAAGCGGTGCGCGGCGGTGCGGGCGCGGGCGAGCAGTTCCGAGGCGGTCAGGGAGCGGCCGTTCGCCGTGACCACCGGTCGGTCGCCGCCCGAGGCCACCATCTCCAGAATCATGGTTATGTTCATGAGAATGCTATTCTCTTCTCACTAGAGCGCTGTTCGCAAGAGAGGAAATCCTTGATGCAGATCAGTGGGAGCTCCGCGGTCGTCGTCGGTGGGGCGGGCGGCCTGGGCGAGGCCACCGTCCGTCGGCTGCACGCGGCGGGAGCGAAGGTCGTCGTAGCCGATCTGGCCGACGAGAAGGGCAAGGCCCTGGAGCAGGAGTTGGGTGTGCGCTATGTGCGCACCGACGCCACCTCCGAGGACGATGTCC
>Ga0307509_10011261_pt1 | contig 10850 bp, 10 predicted proteins | sample 10_EM_MG_FD_202245 | JGI IMG/M metagenome (GOLD analysis project Ga0307509, IMG submission 202245) | Populus trichocarpa ectomycorrhiza microbial communities from riparian zone in the Pacific Northwest, United States - 10_EM | ecosystem: Host-associated > Plants > Roots > Unclassified | place... | reverse complement strand
TGCTGCTGAGCAGTGCGCGGCGCGAGGGGGCGATGTTCCTGGCGCCGACGGCGGTGACGGCGCGGCTGTTCGTGCAGGGCGGTCAGCTGCAGCTGATCGTGCGCGACGCGCGCTTCGAGTTCTATGACACCTACCGCGGCACGCACCAGCCGCCGCGCTTCGACTTCGGCTCGCGCACGGCGAATGGCTCGGCGAGCCTGCGCAGTGCCGGGGCGACGAACCGGCGCGCCGACTGGCTGTCGATCCCGCTGGTGCCGGTGTCGGTGCAGGCTGCGCCGGCGAACCCGGCCATGCCGGCAGCGGCCCCGGCGGCGGTGGCACCCACACCGTCACCGGCAGCGGCACCGGTGGTGCGCAAGCCGCTGGATGCGGCGGGCGCGGAGGACATCGAGCGGCGCCTGGAGACGCTCAAGCGGCTGCGCGACAAGGGCCTGATCACGGAAGAGGAGTACCAGCACAAGCGCAAGGAGATTCTGCAGCTGCTGTGATGGATGATGATGACGATGGCGATGATGCTGTGATTGCAGTGAAGCGATTGCAGCGCAGCGATACCGACCCACCGGTTCCGTGGGACCACCAAAGGAGATAACGATGAACAACTCACTCCAGCTCCGCCGCCTTGCCCTGCTGGCAGCGGCCTCGACGCTGTTCGTGTCGGGCCTGGCGATGGCGCAGTCCACGGGCGGGCCGTCTGCCGCGGAGACGACGCCGCCGGGGGCGGGCAAGGCGCCCCAGCAGGAAGCCATCGATGCCTGCAAGGACAAGAAGGACGGCGAGCGCGTGCGCTTCACCGACGCCAAGGGCAAGAAGCGCCACTGGACCTGCACCACCGTCGGTGGCGTGCTCGCCGCGCGCTCGGGCGTGGCTACGCCGGCGCTCAAGCCGAAGAAATAGTAGCGCGAGAGCAGCCGCCCGCGGGCGCCTCGGGGAAACACTCCGGGGCGTACCTGAACGCTGTCTTAACATCGCCGGCAAGCGACGCCCACCGCCCGATGAAACTGCTGCTCGCCGAAGACGACTCGATTCTTGCCGACGCGCTCGCCGCCAGCCTGAAGGCCAGCGGCTTCGACGTCGAGGTCGCGAGCAACGGCGCGGTCGCGGAGTACCTGCTGCTGCGGCACGATTTCGACATCGGCGTGCTCGACCTCGGCCTGCCGTTGATCGATGGGCTCACCGTGCTGAAGAAGGTGCGCGCGGCCAAGCCCGAGCTGCCGATGATGGTGCTCACCGCGCTCGACGGCCTCGAACAGCGCGTCGCCGGTCTGAACGCCGGCGCCGATGACTACCTGACCAAGCCCTTCGACTTCCCTGAACTCGAGGCGCGCATCCGGGCCCTGCTGCGGCGCACGCACGGCGCGGCCGGCGTCGCCGCCGTGCAGCTCACCGGGCTGCTGCGCTTCGACCGCGAAGCGCGCCGCGCAACGGTCGACAAGATGCCGCTGGAACTGTCGCCACGCGAGTGGACGCTGCTCGACCTGCTGCTCACGCAGCGCGATCACGTCGTCACCAAGGAGCAGATCGTGCAGGGCTGGACGCCCGACCCGACCGAGCAGAACCCCGGCTCGATCGAGGTCTACATCCACCGCCTGCGGCGCAAGCTCGACGGCTCGAAGGTCTCGATCCGGACCGTGCGCGGCCTGGGCTATCTGCTCGAAGTCGAAGCCTAGGATGACCACCCCCACGTCACTTCGTTCCTGCCCCCCGAGGGGGTGCTCAGCCGCCTTGGGTCGGCCCGGCGGCGGCTGATCGAATCGAACCCCCTCATGCCACAGACATCGTGGCTCTCGTGGCTGCCGCTGCGTGCGCTGCGGCGCGTGCCCGGCCTCACGCCCGGCACGCGATCGCTGCAGCGGCATCTGCTGCTGTGGCTGCTGCTGCCGCAACTCGTGCTGTGGCTGGCTGCGGCGAGCTTCACCTACCAGCTCGCCGACTCGTACGCGAACCGCGCGATCGACGGCAGCCTGAGCACCGCGTCGCGCGCGCTCGCGCGCCAGGTCAAGCCCAGCGGCAGCGGCCTGTTGATCGACTTCCCGCGCGCCGCACAGGACATCATCGAAGCCGATCCGGACGACCGCGTCTACTACATGGTGAGCACGCCGCCGGGCGAGTTCATCCTCGGCAACAGCCAGGTGCCGCCACCGCCGCCGATCGCCGAGCCGCGCCTGGGCCAGCCCTATCTGTACGACGGCACGGTCCACGACCCGGGCGGCGACAGCCGCCGCGAGGTGAACGTGCGCGTGGTCGCGCTCTACCTCGCCTACGGTGAGCCGGGCAGGCCGCAGCGCATGCTGGTGCAGGTGGCGCGCAGCCGCGCCAGCCGCGAGGAGCTCGCGCGGCAGATCCTGATCGACACCGCGCTGCCGCTGTCGGGCCTGATCGTGCTGATGTCGATCATCGTTTGGGGCGGCATCCGCGGCGGGCTGGCGCCGCTCGCGCGGCTGCGCAGCGTGGTCGAGCGGCGTGCCCCGAACGACCTCGCACCGGTGCGGCTCGAGGCGGCCCCGGAGGAGGTCCGCGGCCTCGCGCGCGCGCTGAACGCGTTGCTCGCCGAAGTGCGCGAGAACGTCAACGCGCAGAAGCGCTTCATCAGCGATGCCGCGCATCAGCTGCGCACGCCGCTCGCCGGCCTGAAAAGCCAGACCGAGCTGGCGCTCGCCAGCGCCACGGTCGGCGCCGATCCGGAGCTGCGCGCGCGGCTGCAGCGCGTGCACGAGAGCGCGACCCGCAGCGCGCATCTGGTGAGCCAGCTGCTGGCGCTGGCGCGCGCCGAGCCCGAGGCGGCGATGGCGCATTCGCGCACCCGCTTCGACCTGCAGCGGCTCGCGCGCGAGGTCGCGGCCGAGCAGGTGCCGCGCGCACTCGCGGCCGGCATCGATCTCGGCAGCGAGGACGCCGATGCGGCCGCGACGCCGCTGTGCGTGCTCGGCAATGCGATGCTGATCCGCGAGGCCTTCGTGAACCTGATCGACAACGCAATCCGCTACGCCGGGCGCGGCGCGAGCATCACGGTCGGCGTGCACGCGCAGGACGCGCAGGCGCTGCTGTTCGTCGAGGACACCGGCCCGGGCCTGCCCGAGGCCGATCGCGAACGCGTGTTCCAGCGCTTCGCGCGCGCCACGCACGAGGGCAACGGCTGCGGCCTGGGCCTGGCGATCGTGCGCGAGATCGTCGAGCGCAGCAGCGGCAGCGTCGTGCTCGAGCCGGTGCAGCCGCAGGGCTTGCGCGCTGTCGTGCGCTTGCCGCTGGTGGCCTGACGCGGCGACTCAGGCCAGCGCCGGGTGCCCCATCCTCAAGCCTTGAGGCGCCAGCCGGTCTTCAGTATCCAGGTCGCGATCGACAGCGACAGCAGAAAGAACACCAGCGTCATCGAGAAGCTCAGGCCGACGTGCATCTCGGCGGTGTCAAAGAAGCTCCAGCGAAAGCCGCTGATCAGGTAGACCGACGGGTTCAGCATCGACAGCTTCTGCCACAGCGGCGGCAGCATGCTGATCGAGTAGAACGGCCCGCCGAGGAAGGTCAGCGGCATCACGATCAGCATCGGGATCAGCTGCAGCTTCTCGAAGCCGTCGGCCCAGATGCCGATGATGAAGCCGAACAGGCTGAACGTGACCGCGGTCAGCACCAGGAACGCGAGCATCCACACCGGGTGCGCGATGTGGATCGGCACGAACATGCTCGCGGTCGCAAGAATGATCAACCCGATCAGCACCGACTTGGTCGCGGCCGCGCCGACATAGCTCAGCACGATCTCGACATGCGAGATCGGCGCCGAGAGCAGCTCGTAGATCGTGCCGGTGAACTTCGGGAAGTAGATGCCGAACGACGCGTTCGAGATGCTCTGCGTCAGCACCGACAGCATGATCAGGCCGGGCACGATGAACGCGCCGTAGCTGATGTCGCCGATCTGCTGGATGCGCGAGCCGATCGCCGAGCCGAACACGACGAAGTACAGCGCCGTCGACAACACCGGCGAGATGATGCTTTGCGTGATCGTGCGCCAGGTGCGCGCCATCTCGAAGCGGTAGATCGCCTGGATTGCATGAACGTTCATCGCGACTCCTCGACCAGGCTGACGAAGATGTCTTCGAGCGAGCTCTGCGTCGTTTGCAGGTCTTTGAGTTTGATGTCGGCCCGGCTCAGGTCGTCGAGCAGCGCGGCGACGGCGCCTTGCGACGCGCGCGGATCGTAGGCGTAGGTCAGTTCGCTGCCGTTGCCGTTCAACACCAGTTGATGCGCGGCCAGCGCGGTCGGGATCTGCGCCAGCGGGCTTTGCAATTGCAGCGTCAGCTGCTTCTTGCCGAGCTTGCGCATCAGCGTCACCTTGTCTTCGACAAGGATGATGCGCCCGTGGTTGATCACGCCGACGCGGTCGGCCATGTCCTCGGCCTCTTCGATGTAGTGCGTCGTCAGCACGATCGTCACGCCCGACTCGCGCAGCGCGCGCACCATCGCCCACATGTCCTTGCGCAGCGCGACGTCGACACCGGCGCTCGGCTCGTCCAGGAACAGCACCTGCGGCTCGTGCGACAAGGCCTTCGCGATCATCACGCGGCGCTTCATGCCGCCCGAAAGCGTCATGATCTTGTTGTCCTTCTTGTCCCACAGCGACAAGGCCTTCAGCGTCTTCTCGATGTGCGCCGGGTCGGGCCGCTTGCCGAACAGGCCGCGGCTGAACGAGACCGTCGCCCAGACCGTCTCGAACGCGTCGGTGGTCAGCTCCTGCGGCACCAGGCCGATCATCGCGCGCACCGTGCGGTAGTCGCTGACGATGTCGCGGCCGGCCACCGTGACGCGGCCTTCGCCGAGCTTCACGATGCCGCAGATCAAGCCGATCAGCGTGGTCTTGCCCGCGCCGTTCGGGCCGAGCAGCGCGAAGATCTCGCCCTTTTGGACATCCAGATCGACGTGCTCCAGCGCGCGAAAACCCGACGCGTAGGTCTTGGAGACGCCGGCGACGCTGATGATGGGCGGCGCTCGGTCGAGCGGCTCGGCGATGGAAGTGGCCATGGGGGTGTGCTGCTGTGCGGAGCCTCTATCTTGCTACACAGTCGCGTCGCCCCTCACCGCATCGAACACGAGCTCGGCCGCGGCAAGGTCTTCGAGCGCAGTGCCGACCGACTTGAACAGCGTGCGCTCGGCCGCGTCGCTGCGGCCCGGGCGCGCGCCCTGGCACAGCTCGGCGAGCGTGCCCTGCAGCTGCGCCTCGCTGAACGCGCCGGCCTGCACGGCCTCGAGCACATCGCCCGACTTCGCGAGCGCCTCGAGCGTGTCGACGAACACGCGGCTGCGCGCGAAGCAGACCGCATCGACCTCGCGCATCTGCGGCGTGAAGCTGCCGATCAGGTCGAGGTGCGTGCCGGGGCGCAGCCACTCGCCGCGGATCAGCGGCGCGGTCGAAAGCGTGGCGCAGCTGATGATGTCGGCACTGGCCGCCGCGCTCGCGAGGTCGCCGGTCACGCGTGCATCGATGCCGGCGCCGGTGAGCTGCGCGGCGAGCGCCTGTGCCGAGGCGGGCCGATGGTTCCAGACCGTGACCGCGTCGATCGGCCGCACCGCGCGCATCGCCTCGGCCAGCAGCGCCGCCACGCGGCCGGTGCCGACGATCAGCAGCGAGCGCGCATCGGGCCGCGCCAGGAACGACGCCGCCAGCGCCGACGCCGCAGCGGTGCGGCGCGAGGTGATCTCGTTGCCGTCGAGCTGCGCCAGCGGCACGCCGGTGGCGGCATCGAACAGCAGGTAGGTCGAGTGCAGCCCCGGCAGTTGCCGCGTGCTGTTGCCGGGGAAGATCGTCACCGTCTTGATGCCGAGCCTGCGCCCGTCGCGCCACGCCGGCATCAGCAGCAGCGTGCCGGCCTCGCCGATGCGGTGCGTGTGGCGCAGCGGCACCTCGCAGCCGCTTTCGAACATGCGCCGCAGCGCATCGATCAGCGGCGCGAAGCCGAGGTGGCGGCGGGTCGTGGCGGTGTCGATGATCTGCATCGCAGCGCCTGGCTCACGCGGCGGGGCGCGTCAGATCCCAACTCGCACAGCGCCCGTTGACGAAGGTGATGCTGACGCTCGCGCCGCCGGCGTCGGTCCAGGTGTAGAGCTCGCGGCTGTCGTCGTCGGCGCGCCGGCCCAGGCTCTTCGTCAGCGCAACCACCTTGGCCATCGGCAGGCCGGCGTGCAGCTTCGCGTGCAGCATCACCGCGTTGTCGACCTGGCCGAGCGGCGAGTCGGCGGCGTCGCGCATCACGCGCACGAGGCGGTTGAATTGCAGCAGCAGCCAGAACGCGATCACGCTCACGGCCAGCGCAATGCCGCGCAAACCGTAGCCGAACCAGCCGACCGCCAGCGCCGCCGCGGCGAGGGTCCAACCGATCCAGGGGTTCATGCGCGCTGTCCTTCGAGCAGCCCGACGAAGCCGGTGCGCAATGTGTGGGCCCAGTCGGGCCGGCCTTCGCGCTCGGCGCGTTGCGCGGCGGAATCCCAGTCGTAGGCGACCGCGCGCAATGTCGCGTGCCAGCCGGCGGCGCCGCGTTCGAGCAGCGCATAGCGCGCGTGCGGCGCGCCGGTCTCGACCACGTGCGCGTGCCCGTGGTCGTCGTCGAAGCCTGGCAGCCCGACGCTGCCGGGGTTGACGATCAAGCGCCCGTCAGCGAGCCGCAGTACATGCGGCACGTGCGTGTGGCCGCACAGGATCAGCCCATGCGCGACGCCTTGCAACGCGCTGCCGGCGCGCTCGGTGGCCTCGCGCAAGGTCGCGGCGCGCACGCCGTTCGCGCCGAGGCCGAGGCCGTCGAACCCGGGCTGCGTGGTCTCGAGGAAGTAGGTCAGGTCGCTGCCCGGCGTGCCGTGGCAGCAGAACACCTCGTCGCTCAACACCAGCGTCGGCGGCAGGCTCGCCAGCCACGCACGATGCTGCGGCAACAGCTCGTCGTGCGTGTGCGCATCCGACGCGCTCATGCGCTCGCGCGGTTGCGTCAGCAGTTGGCGCTCGTGGTTGCCGGCGATCGTCGGCAGCGCCAGCGGCATCAACCGGTCGGCCGTCGCGGCGGCCCACAGCGGCCCGCTGAGGATGTCGCCGAGGTTGACGATCGCCTCGACGCCGTGCGCAGCGATGTCGGCCAGCACCGCGTCGAGCGCCGGCAGGTTGCCGTGGATGTCGCTGATCGCGGCGAACTTTGCCCAGGGTGTCATCACAGGCTCCGTGTCAGGTCGATCGCCTGCTCGATGCGCTCGACCGCGTGGATCGTCAGGCCTTCGACGGGTTTCTTCGGCGCGTTCGCCTTCGGCACGATCGCGATCGAGAAGCCGAGTTTCGCGGCCTCGCGCAGCCTGTCCTGGCCGCGCGGCGCCGGCCGCACCTCGCCGGCCAAGCCGACCTCGCCGAAGGCGATGAACCCGCGCGGCAGCGGCTTGCCGCGCAAGCTGCTCTGGATCGCGAGCATCACCGCCAGGTCGGCCGCGGGCTCGCTGATGCGCACGCCGCCGACCGCATTGACGAACACGTCCTGGTCGAAGGCGGCGATGCCGGCGTGGCGGTGCAGCACCGCGAGCATCATCGCGAGGCGGTCACGCTCGATGCCCACACTCAAGCGCCGCGGGCTCGGCCCGCCGGAATCGACCAGCGCCTGGATCTCGACCAGCAGCGGCCGCGTGCCCTCAAGCGTGACCAGCACGCACGAGCCGGCGACCGGCTCGCCATGCGTCGACAAGAAGATCGCGCTCGGGTTCGCGACGCCCTTCAGCCCCTTCTCGGTCATCGCGAACACGCCGATCTCGTTGACCGCGCCGAAGCGGTTCTTGATCGCCCGCACGAGCCGAAAGCTCGAATGCGTGTCGCCCTCGAAGTACAGCACCGTGTCGACGATGTGCTCGAGCACGCGCGGGCCGGCGAGCGCGCCTTCCTTCGTGACGTGGCCGACCAGGATGATCGTGATGCCGCTGCTCTTCGCAATGCGCGTGAGCTGCGCTGCGCACTCGCGCACCTGCGCGACCGAGCCGGGCGCCGACGAGAGCTGGTCGCTGTACAGGGTCTGGATCGAATCGATCACGCAGACCGCGGGCTGCTCGGTCTCGAGCGTCGCGCTGATCTTCTCGAGCTGGATCTCGGCCAGCACGCGCACCTGCGAGCCGCCCAGGCCGAGCCGGCGCGAGCGCAGCGCGACTTGCGCGCCGCTCTCTTCGCCGGTGACGTACAGCGTCTTCATCGTGCGCGACAGCGAATCGAGCGCCTGCAGCAGCAGCGTCGACTTGCCGATGCCCGGGTCGCCGCCGATCAGCACCACGCCACCGGCAACGATGCCGCCGCCAAGCACGCGGTCGAGCTCCTCGACGCCGGTGCTTTGGCGGTCCACGTCGCTGGCGTCGATCTCGGCCAGCGTCGTCACCGGCTGGCTTGGCGCCAGGCCGCGCGCGCCATTGCCGAAGCGGTTCTTCGACACGCCTTCTTCCACCGATTCGACCAGCGTGTTCCAGGCGCCGCAGCTCGGGCACTTGCCCAGCCATTTGGCCGACGTGCCGCCGCATTCGCTGCAGATGAAGATCGCTTTGTCCTTGGCCATGTCAGTTCCGCCGGGCCGCCCCAAGGATCTGACGCGCCCCCCCGGGGGGCCGCGAACAAAGTGAGCGTGGGGGTTTCATTCGCGCATTGTCACCGGTGCACCGCGTGGGAGAATTTGGCGATGGCACTCTCGGTCTGGCTCACCTTCTTCGTCGCCTCATGGGCGATCAGCATCTCGCCCGGTGCGGGCGCCGTCGCCGCGATGAGCGCGGGGCTGAACCACGGCTTCCTGCGCGGCTACATGATGACGATCGGCCTGGTGCTCGGCATCCTGGTGCAGGTCGCGGTGGTCGGCCTCGGGCTCGGCGCGCTGATCGCGGCATCGAGCCTGGCCTATGCGCTGGTCAAGTGGCTGGGCGTGGCCTACCTCGTGTTCCTCGGCATCAAGCAGTGGCGTGCGCCGGCGGTGACTATGGTCAGCGAGGTCGCGAGCGGCGAGGTCGTTTCGCGGCGCCAGCTGATCCTGCGCGGCCTCGCGATCAACACCGCGAACCCGAAGACGACGGTGTTCCTGCTCGCGGTGGTGCCGCAGTTCCTCGACCTGGGTCATGCGCTCGCGCCGCAGTACGCCATCATCGGCGCGACCATCGCGTTCACCGACCTGGTCGTGATGGCCGGCTACACCGCGCTCGCGGCCAAGGTGCTGCGGCTGCTGACGTCGGCGCGCCAGATCCGCGCGATGAACCGCGCCTTCGGCAGCCTGTTCGTCGCGGCCGGTTTGCTGCTCGCAACGTTCAAGAGGGCTTGACGACGACCGGCTCGGCGCCGCGTTCGCGGGTGCCCAGCGGCGGCAGCTCGGGCGCGTCGTTTTCGGGCAGCACCTTGTGCACGTCGAGCGGCAGTTCGCGCTGGCGTGCGCGGATGTAGTCGTAGCGGTCCAGCGAGAGTTCGTCGGCCGCCGCCTCGTCGCGCATCACCAGCGGCCGCAGGAACACCACGAGGTTGGTCTTCTTGCGCGTGCGGCTCAGGCTGCGGAACAAGCCGCCGACGTAGGGCAGCTGGCCCAGCCAGGGGATCTGGTTCGCCTCGCTCTCGTAGCTGTTCTCGATCAGGCCACCGAGCACGATGATCTTGCCGTCGTTGACGACGACGGTCGATTCGATCGAGCGCTTGTTGGTCGTCGGCCCCGAGCTCGAACTCGTGCTCGCGACCGACGACGACTCCTGCAGGATGCTCATGCGGATCGCGCCGTTCTTGCCGATCTGCGGGCGGATGCGCAAGGTCAGGCCCACATCCTTGCGCTCGATGGTCTGGAACGGGCTGGTCGTGCCGCTGCTGGTGCTGGTGTACGAGCCGGTCACGAAGGGCACGTTCTGGCCGACCACGATCTTGGCTTCTTCGTTGTCGAGCGTGACGAGGTTCGCGGTCGACAGGATGTTCGTGCCCGACATCGTCTCGAGCGCGGTGGCCACGGTGCCGAGCGTCAGCGTGGTTTCGTTGCTGATGTTGAAGATCTGCTTCCATTGCAAGCCCACGTCGAGCGCCTTGCTCGCATCGACCTCGACGACGAGCGACTCGACATAGAGCTGCGCGCGCCGCGTGTCGAGCAGGTCCACCACCGCGCGCAGCTCGCGGAACAGCGGTTCGGGCGCGGTGACGATCAGCGCGTTGGTGGCCGGGTCGGCCTGGATGTAGCCGCCCAGCGAAGGCTGCGCGGTGCTGCTCACCGGCGTGGTCGCCTGCGACGAGTTCGCCCCGCTCGCGCTCGCGTTGCTGCTGGCGCCGCTCGGCGTGGACAGGCCGCCGCTTGAGCCGGCGCTCGTGCTCGACCCACTCGCGCCGCTACCGCTGCCGCTGCGCGCGGCGTCGGACGCGGGCAGCGAGGCGCGCAGCACCGCGGCCAGCCGCGTCGCCTCGACGTGCTGCAGATAGATCACATGGATGTTGCTGCCGCCCGCGCCGCTGGCGCCGGGCCGGTCGAGCTGCGCGACGAGCGCGCGGATCGCAGCCAACCGCGCCGGGTTCGGTGCGCGCACCAGCAGGGCGTTGATGTGCGTGTCGGCCAGGATCGAGGTCGAGCCGCCACCGGCCGCAGAGGCCGCGCCCGCGCTCGGTGCCGCCGCGCCATCGGTGAGGCGCTGCACCGTCACCGCCAGGTCCGGCGCCAGCGCATGTTGCAGCGGCATCACTTCGACATCGGTCGCGCTCGGCGTATCGAGCGCAGCGATGATCGTGCCGAGCCGCGCCAGGTTGCTGGCGTAGTCGGTGATGATCAGCGTGTTGTTGCCGGCGTTGGCGTTGATGGTGTTGTTCGGGCTGATCAGCGGGCGCAGCACCGGCACCAGGTTGCTCGCGTTCTCGTGCA
>Ga0307509_10011260_pt1 | contig 10852 bp, 7 predicted proteins | sample 10_EM_MG_FD_202245 | JGI IMG/M metagenome (GOLD analysis project Ga0307509, IMG submission 202245) | Populus trichocarpa ectomycorrhiza microbial communities from riparian zone in the Pacific Northwest, United States - 10_EM | ecosystem: Host-associated > Plants > Roots > Unclassified | place... | reverse complement strand
TCATGTAAGCCAAAATTTCGGCAGCTTTGATGATAATTACTTCTGAATTTTTCAGTTTTAACGTGTGAGAGTGATTCTTGCATTCTTCAGTTCTTGAACGAACTGAATCTGACTTATCAAAGATTAACTGGCTTCGTGGCGTCATTCTACTCAATCCAATAGTGTTGGTGCCTTGTGGCAGGTTTCCATTGTGTCACACTCCTATCAGACCTATTTCGGCTTTCCAGGATTAGATCTCAATCTTGATTGTGGTTTGCGTGACCACATGATCACGAGGTTCGCATCACCTATAGTCCAGCGCTTTTTACAAATTGGTCCTTGGCTGCGAATTTCTTCAATTTAGCCCATAATTGACCCCAAAACTTTAATTTTCTTGCAATTTGGCCCCTAATTTCAATCAATTAACTTGGTAAAATTTAAATTTGGTCTCTTAAAATTCCAATCTTCTCAATTAAGCTCAAATTAGGCTCCCAAACTTAATTTTTCACCAATTAAGCCCCAAATAAAATTAATCTGACCCATTTAAAGTATAATTAAGTCCTTGCACTTAATTAAATTCTTCAATTGGACCCAAATTAATTCTTAAACATAATTAAAATTCAATTTGGCCCATGATTAAATCAAATTGGCCTATTAAAAATTTAATTATGTCCCTAGACTTAATTTTTATGCAAATTCATCCAATAATCATTTAATTTGACCTTGAATTTGCTTTTTTTTTCCTCTCTATTTTTGGGCATAATGGGGTACAATTAGGTCTTAAATTTCCTCCAAAATTGCAGCTTGATTTCCCGGCCTGCTTTCTCCATGTTGCCAGCCTTTATTTTAATTTTTTGATTTTTATTTTGAAAAAAAATGAATTTTGGGGAACAACGCAGAATTGAGTTATGACATGGGGCATCAAGAATGACAAGGGAACTCGTCACCATTATGTAAAGGAAAGCCACTACAAGAGGAACTACAAAGATGATCTTGCAGTCATGAAAGTTAAAAATCTTACTGAAGCTTCTACTTCATAGGAGTTTGTAATTGAATGAAGGTAAAGTAGACCTACGAGTTGGTAATGAATTAAGGTTTGTTGCATTAACATTGCCAAGTGGCCTGATACTAGAACTTGATAATTGCTATTTTGTTCCAGTTCTTTCTAGAAACATCGTATCTATTTCTGAATGGACTTAAACTTATTATTAAGGGAAAATGTTGAACCTTTTATAATAATGATGTTTATAGATATGGTACTTATATAAATGATTCGTATATACCTGATCTTGAAATGTCTAGGTTTAATATAAATTACAAGATGAACAAATTAGATAATTGATATCCATATTATTTATGACATTGTAGACAAGGTTATATCAATGAAAAAGGATCACCAAGTTACATAAAGAATGATACTTAATCCTCTTGATTATGAATCATATGAACCTTGTAAACCTTGTTTATTGGGTAAGATGACCAAAACACCCTTTATTGAAAGAGTGAAAAAGCTAATGAATTGTTAGGTCTAATACATATAGATGTATGTGGAACAATAATGATTTGTGCAATGAATGGATTGCATATTGGATATGGTCATGTGTTTATGATGAAAGTCTATAAAGGCTTAAAGAATTCATAAATGAAGTTGAAATACAAATTGGAAAGAGTATTATGATACTTCGATTAGATTGAGATGGTGAATACTTCAGCCAAGATTTTCAAGATTATCTAAAATAGAATAAGATTCTCTTATATTTGACACCTCCTAAAAGGAGAAATTGCACTTTATTGGATATTATGCAGTCTATGATGAGCTATACAAACTTTTCCCATTTTTTCTAAGATTATGCTCTACAAACTACTGCTTACTTTTTAAAAATGGTTCCATCAAAATCTATTGATAAGACTCCATTGAGATATAGAATGGTAGTAGACCAATCTTGTCATACTTGAGATGTGATGCTTATGTGAAGCATAAGTTCATGAGATATCTAAAATAAACTATTAGATATTATTTATATCATCCCGTTGAGAAATAATGTTTGTCTCGAAATACACTAGCTTTCTAAAGAAAGAATTTGCTCTTGAAAGGAGAAGTGAGAGAGAAATATAACTTAAAGAAGTTCAAGAACCACAAACTGACATCTAAATAGAACCTAAGCCTAAGACTATAACATTGAATGTTCAGCCTAAAGCTTAAGAAACATAAAGAACTTCATATATCTAATAGGACACGTCATGCACCAATAAGACATGGACTTCTCATGAAAATTAAAAATGATGAGTTGCTCATACTTGATGAGCTTGCCTATTACATGGAACTAATATCTAATATTGATTCTAAAAAATGACTTGAGACCATGAAATCTAAAATGGATTCCATGCATACCAACCAAGTATGGACCTTGGTTGATCCACTTGAATGGACGAAACTTATTGGATGTTAGTGGGTCTTTAAGAGAAAGACTGACATGGAAAGCAATGTACAAACATATAAAGCTAGACTAGTTATTAAAGGTTACAAACAAAGATAAATATGTTAACTTTGATGAAACCTTCTTACCGGTAACTATGTTAAAACCCATAAGGATTTTTCTTGCTATAACTACATAACATGATTATAAGATTTGGTAAATGGATGTCAAGACTATATTTCTATATAGGGAATCTTCAAGAAGATGTGTATGTGTCACAACTTGAAAGTTTTGAATCTAAAGAATTTGTTAATAAAGTATGCAAGCTATAAAAATCTATTTATGAACTTAAGAAAGCTTCAAGGAGTTGGAATATCTATTTTGATGAAATAATTAAATAGTTTGATTTTATAAAAAAAATAAATATAGATAAGCCTTATGTTTATAAAAGGTTAGTAGGAGTAGAGTTATTTTCCTAATATAATATGTAGATGTCATTTATTAAATAGAAAATGACATTTCTTAACTCTAGTTAGTAAATATTTGGTTGTCCAAGAATCTCTCCATGAAAGATATGGGAGAAGCAACCTATATACTAGGAATAAAGATCTATAAAGATTGATCTAAAATGTTACTTGTGTTATCTCAATCCATATACATAGACAAGATACTAAAATAGTTTAGCATGAAAGAATCCAAAAAAGGATACTTACCCATTTCATATGTCTCTCCAAGGATATGTGTCATAAACACAAATTCATATACTATGGATATAAGATTCATAATATATGCGATGCTATTTACAAAACCAGATGTATTTTATGCTTTGAGCATAATTAATAAATACCAATCTAATTCAATTAAAAGTCACTAGAAGATACTTAAAAATATTTTTAAATACTTAAGAAGAATTAATAATGTTTTTTTGGTTTATGAATGAGATAAACTAATAATTTATGATTATTTGAATGCTAGTTTTCAATCAAAAATTGAAAATAGCAAATCCAATTGGATTATATTTTACTCTAAATAATGGTACTGAGTTAGAAGAGTTTCAAATAAAAAACCAAAGTAGATTCTACAACCAAAGTTGAGTGAACCTTTACGTTGAAAGGGATAAAAAAGGATGTTTGTATCAAGAAGTTAATCACTGAACTAGTTGTGGTTCCTAACATTATTGATATAGTAGTCCAGTATTGTTATAACAATAGAGCCATTGCAAAAAAAAAAGAAAAAAAAACCAAGGTCTCATCAATGATCTAACAAATATACTTGGACAATTTCAATTGATTGGAGAATCATAGAAAGAAAAGATGTAAATATATAATGATCACCTACTAAAGAGAATCTTGTAGATCCTCTTACTAAGCCATTATACCAGTAAAAACATTATCGTCAAGTAGAGCAATATGATATTTGGTACATGAGTGATTGACTTTAGTGCAAGTGAGAGGTTGTTAGTGTATATACCTTGTAGTCAATCAATTGGTTACACGTGACATTGACTTTGTTCATGTAAATATATTTATTTATCAATAAAGGATTATTTATCTTTAATATTCATCAAATATTTTATTACTAAATTAAATATTTGATTAATGAATCTAAAGTATAGATAAAGTCTTTATGACAAAAATATTTTACAAAGAAAATTATAAAGTTATTATAATTATGAGATTTCTATTGCTTCAAAACATTGTTCCTAAAATATTCCTGGTCAATACTCTATTAAGACTGGATGTTAATGAGTGCTATTGAGATTGATACATATTATGTTCTTTCCTTTGTGAAATGAAACAATTGTTCTCATAAGCTGAGGTATAATAGATACTTATAAGTAATATGTAGGTGCTTGTAAGATGACATGTTCATTGAATTAACTCGCATGAGAATTTCATATGAAGAGATCACTTATATTTGTAGAAAAGCTCACATGATGATTATGTAAGTGATCCTTAGACTTGAAATCACTAAGTTAACTTATACAGGGAGTGTTATGTTTTGATCTTGCTACACATTGTCCTCCTAATCAAGGGTAACAAATGAGCAAATATTGGGTATAACACGAACTATATAAAGGTATTTAAGTAATAAAAAAAACATTCATCATTTTTGGTGAATTAAGGAAAATGTTTCATTTGATCTTTAATAGTATTGATTGTAAATCCTTGCACCAGGTAAAATGAGATTTGTAAAGGTTTCGAATCTTATTCAAAGAATCAATGACTGTAATGTTAAGAACAAACATAATTTGACACAGCATACACACTTCATGCTATAATGTCTAAATCGAAACATTGTTGATGAATTGATAATTACACTGGAAAATTGATCGCTAAAAGGTTAAGTCAAACCACTTATGACTTTCCAAATATTTTGGGAATCGACATGTTGCTAGAGATTGTACTTAATTTTCAAATATAAATCAATCAATTATTGAATTGATAATAAATTAATTTGTTTAATTTATATAATCCAATTTTATTTAGGATTGCGATCTATATTTGGGTCAACTTATTAGGGAACCTAATGAGTCACACACATATAAGAACTATTGATCAAAAATTAAAATGAGATGATTAATCAAGTGTGACTTGATTATAAATAAGTTTTAGAAATTAAGGACTAGAATGTAATTTATAAATGAAATTACAATTTTAGATTTAGAAAAACCTAGGGACTTGATTGAATAAATTTCTAAAATTAGCCTAAAATAATATATATGATATTATTTAAGGGGTAAATTGATATTTTGTCATTTATAGAGATTTTAGGTTTCCCTATAAATATAAAATTATGTCTCTTATTTCTAATAGAAAGTTTTAAGGTAAGAAGAGTATATTATATAAACACTTAAATACAAAAAAAAAAGAGTTAATCATTGGTGGTTCGGTTGGATTATCATTAGAGACCGGACAATTAGATGATTTATGGTTTGCGAGAACTCAGCCTTGAAACACATATTCAAAGCTGAAAAAAAGTTTAGATTTTTAGAAAATCTTTATATAAACTCTAAGCAACTTTAAATTTGTCTAATGAGATTTTTGTTTTTTGAAAAAAAAAAATGATTATATTTGAAAATCTAGTTTTCTTGTCAAAATATTTGGTAGAGAAATTTCCTCGACAGCTCAGCAACGAGAGAGAAGCTTTGCTGATTCTTGACGGCTGACCATTGAAAGCACTAACCCATCACCTGCCAAAGGAAGCAACTTCCTTGAAATCACCTGCAACGTCAGCAGACGCAACTAAATTACCATGGCACGAGTTCCTCAACAAATTCTATTTCAGGAGTTATGATGGATATAAGCATAAAATGGACACCAATCTTTGGCTATCAAACTGACCAGCACATTGTGGAGGCATGGTACCAAGGATCAACATAGAAAACTTGAATATTGCTGTTCCATAATTTGATGAAGATAGGGGATGGATTGCGCAACTGATCAGTTCAGTCAAATGATAAAATTACATTTCAAGCTGTAAGGTAGATGTAAGTAAAATTACAGAGAAAAAAAAAACGAAAATATGAATTTTAAGTAGATGTCACAGAACAAGTATAAGGTAGAATTGCAGAATGGATGTTGCATGACAAACTAGAAAACAGAGTCTCTTGTAACGTATTATGACTTTCAAGTCACTGTTTCACTGTTGTAACAAGCATCTAAATGTACATACTCCTCTATTTCATAGATCACGAATATGATATGAGATAAATTATCTGAATTCTGAAGTGACAAGCCATGTCTTTGTGGCACATGGAAACCAGCAAAGAAGACGAAATTAGTTGTGGTATCTATGATCCCCAAGATTCAGAAAGTGCCATGGGGAAAAAAGAATTTGACTAAGCTAACTTCTGCACAAAACTGTTCTTGTAATGAAATTATATTGCATGATCATCATTCATCAGGACAAAGTGCGCCATCTCAAACTTCCTCAACCTGCAACCAAAATATTAGCTTCAACAAATAACAATTCAAGGCCATTATTCAATTCCTAAAACTGAGAGCCAAAATAGACAAGAGAATGTAAATTGGATGAATCATAAGAAACTTTATTGAACTGAATAGAGATTTTGAATGACCTGAGGGAGATTCATCAACTCAAGAACAGCTTTCTTCGGAGTCAATTCATTATCTATGATCCGAGCCACTGCTGTTAATACTGGCATCTTAACATTATATTTCTGGGCCAATGCAATCACTGCTCCAGCTGTTGACACGCCTTCTGCCACCTAGACAACATGGTCATCTATTAGCAAAATTTCGATTATCAACAGATAATAAGTACATAAAAGTATTTACAAGCACCTGATTCATAGAACTCAGTATATCATCAAGCTTCTCCCCAGATCCAAGCCGTACTCCAACTGTTCTGTTTCTTGAGAGATTGACAAAGCAAGTAAGCATAATGTCTCCTGTTCCTGACAGACCAGTAATTGTTGAAGGTTTGGCACCCATCTTCAAGAATAAAAGTGGAGAGGAAATTGTGAGAATGAGAACAGGGGATACAACCCATATCTTCACCAACAACATATAATAGATCTAAAGTAATATGCATTCGAAAGAAATTAGTTTCCTAAGGAAAAAGCAAGAATCCAGAATGTACATTAACACTGCATAGCCAAAGCAAATGCACATTAGGCTGAATAAGAAATGTTATCCACTAATTTATTAATGCAAAACCTGTTTCCGGATCATCAAGGAAAATAAAACTTTTCCAGGATAGATCATTGTCCAGAATCCAGAGCTATTGAGTGAGCAAACATGAAAATAATAGTTACCTTGTGCGCATTAACTACAAGTGATATCTAAGATTTCAAATATAAACTGTGACTTTACAAAATGTCTTCCTAAGCAACCATTGTTTTATTTTCCTTTTTCTCTCCTTTTCTTTTGGCCCAACATGTAGTAGAAGTCTATGTTGCCTATTTATGGCCATAACTCCTTACCAATAGCCATAACTCCTTACCAATAACAGACATTGATAATACCAGAAAACTTTTGATTGCTCCATGAAGGCACTATAGAAAAAACATAAAAGCTAATAGAGAAGTTAATTTTCCCAAGAAATCCTGAGAACAAGATACAGGATAAAAAGAAAACAACTTACTACTCTACCCAGAAGGAACAAGACACAGACTATATTAGAATCTGAACAAGAAAAGGCTCTTCAGATGTCACAGAACAAGTGAAACACCTTTGTAGCTAGCCATCGGATCTCTGAACAACCTTGTGCAACAAGAGCTGCCATAGAGTTATTGCCAAGATTCATTCCTTCAACAATTCCAGCGGCTATGGCAAGTACATTTTTTAGTGCCCCTGCAATTTCTACCCCTGTAACATCCCTGGAGTAATCAGAGGTTACAAACTGAACACGTGGTCCTGAGTACATACATTCTCTCAACTTTCAGAAATATAAATCAGTAAAACTTTCACCACAAATAGATGCGAGGCTTTGTTTAGATAATGAAACAGCTAATATGATGGTAGGAATCACATAAAAATATTACACATGTCATTGCTAGAAATAGACCAATTTGATGCATTGAGTCAACTACAACAATAATGGGGAAATGAGGAATTAACATTATTAAGCAATCTATGATATTTGTCCAAGTTCTATTTCATGCCTTGTCTCATCCAGCAGTTTATCCAATCAAGTCTTTCCATGGGCCAGATGCTATTGAGTAGTTAAATGCTCAATTGAAGTGGGATTCAGAGGAAAGAGAAGCATGTAAGTTTATGGATATAAAATTCGACTCCCTTTAATTTAATGAAATTAGTATACCTTGAAGTGCTGATTCTCAAGTGAGATGAAGCTAATAGCTGCTGAGCAGCATGTGCCAATTTCTTGTCCTTTGATGCCACCACCATTGCTGCAAATGCAAAAGGCAATAAAAGACCAAACAATAAAAAAATCAATACCATCTAAACATGATTAAAAGTAGAACACATGGTTTCTGCAAAGGTATCATTTAAAATACTCAAGTCACCTGTCGGTAACTTGTTCATCAATTCCAGAGCAAAAGAAGGCCCGGATAACAAAACAAAAGGTTGGTAAGGATTCCCCAATGCTTGGGGAATAATCTGAGACATCATCCTCAATGTATTAAGTTCTAAGCCTTTACTGAGGGATATGAAAGGCAGGCCAGGATCAACATATTCTGCAATGCCCTCAAGAAATGATGAACTAAACTGCATTAAGAGAGCCAAAAGTTATGAAGAATAAAATGCAATTTTAATTCTAATATCAACGCATCAAGAAAACACAGAGCAGTGCTATCAAAGAACCTGCACAGGCACAGCATGAAGGCAAAAGTCTGCATCAAGCAAAGCAGCTTTTGCATCGGTGGTGGCAATTACATTATCGGGCAGTTTATGTTCCGGGAAGTACTTGCTAATTGCATGAGAACGCAAAAAAAAATACATTACAATAAAAAATTAAAAAACACATAACATTCTAGAAATGAAAGTAAAAATGGAAGCATACAAGACCTAGTCCTACCAATTACAGTGATTTTCATTTATAGACTGACAGAGTAAAGGGTCACGCAGAAGCATTTGAACTTCCAAACTAGACTTTCTGTAAGCAACATGGGCAGCCATTGCTGTACCAAAAGATCCTCCACCAAGCACTACCACCTATAAAAACACGATCAATATGAACATAGAGCCAAAAAATTCTCAAATGGGGCAATTATCCAAGTAATCTTGATTCTTGAAGCTTGCTAGCAGGAGTACAAACTTTGCTACCATGTGAAGCAAAAGCAAACACACATAGACATAGGAGTACTACTCTAAGTCATTTTTCAGGGAATGTTGATAAATTTTAAATAAACATACTAAATGAATTAGAAACAGAACTAACAACACAACAAAAAGAGGAAGAGAGAACCTTGTTAGTGCGTTCAAGAAGGTCAGTCTTGTTGTTCTTGGAGCGCCAGGAGCGGGACCAACGGACGAGCTTCTCCCAAGCAATTTGAACTACTTTGCGGCGATCCTGCTGGGACCCCTCCTCAGGAGCCTTGGTACTTGCTACAGCAGTGGAGTGGGGTTCTTTTTCTTTTTCTTCTTTTGAGATTGATGAAGAAGTAACAGTTGAAAGAAAGCAAGATGTGGTAGTGGGAGTGAATGTTGGTGGTGGTGGTGGTGGTGTTTTGGAAGGGAAATTATGAAGTCTTAGAGAAGTTTTGGAGGTGGAGAGAAATTGGTGGTGGTTACAGTTCAAGAATGGAGGAGGAGGTAATTCAAGAAGAAGCGCCGCCATTGGTTACAAAATTGAACTTAAAAACAGGAATTAGAGAGAGTGACTGAGACTGGCTCAGACCTCCTGTCCTCTGTATGTGTTTTACTATGTTATGATTGATTTTATCCCTTCTGTTTTTTCTCTGGTGCTGCCAAATATTGCAAATTGCTAATTGCAAAGCGCGCGTGTTAATTCCAATTTTTATTTTTATTTTTTAAAAAATGAACACTCTAAATTAAAAATAATTACAGAATAACCAGATTTTAAAAAAAATTAATGAAATAGCTCACTTTAGAATTAGGAAGTATGACATTTCATGAATGTCATGATTTAATTGCAATATGCTGTGAGATTTAAAAATATTAGTAGAATAGCAAATTATTAATTGCAAAGCTTATAGCTGAGCTTGCTAGTTTCGTTTTCAAGTTGAGTCGAGTTGAATAGCACTAAACCTTAGAGTCATTGTCTTTTCTACTACAAAGTTCATAATTTCATCCCAATTTTAATAGATATCAACCCGAATAAATTTCTTTTTTATATATATAATTATTTTATTTGATGAGTAATAAATAGGGTATAAATATTGTTTAACTCAATCCAAACCTAACCCGAGATATATACATTTATATCATACAAATATATACTAGTTTATAGGACTACAACATGCTACGGGTCGAATAAAAAAAATTGAACGTAACCAAAATATGTATATTTAAATTTTTTAACCCGAATAAACAAGTAAAAAAAAACTAGTTTGGCTTTTAAATTTTTTTCAAGATAACATATATTTTTTTTAATATTGAGGTAGTGACATATTTGATCAATTTCAACTTCACTGCCTGCCTACCCAAACCCGCAACTCGAGTCATGGACTCCATTAGGTTTGATAATTTTTTTAAAAAACTACTTTTACTCAATTATATACTAACAAAAATAGACGCTTGAAAAATTGAGTATGAACTAAATGTTGGAATGTTTGTTTGAGATTACGATGACCTCATAACAAATAAACTAAAACAAATTATGAATGCCAATTCAAAATCAATCAAATATTAAAAGATAAAATTGAAAAAAAACTAATAAAAGAACTCAATACAAACCCAATCCTAAAGGATGAAACTAGAAAAAGAAAAGAGAACAAAATAAGAACAAAAAAATAGAAAAAAAAAAAGGAAAGTGAAAAAAAAAAAAAAAGGGGACCTGCTTTATTT
>Ga0307509_10011259_pt1 | contig 10853 bp, 9 predicted proteins | sample 10_EM_MG_FD_202245 | JGI IMG/M metagenome (GOLD analysis project Ga0307509, IMG submission 202245) | Populus trichocarpa ectomycorrhiza microbial communities from riparian zone in the Pacific Northwest, United States - 10_EM | ecosystem: Host-associated > Plants > Roots > Unclassified | place... | reverse complement strand
TCTGTCGTATGGCCGCGCACATGATACCTTTCGGAACTGGCACTCGAATCTGTGGGGGTTTGAATATGGCCCATATGATGTTGAAGCTTGCCGTTGCGGCGTTTGTACGAAACTTCGATATCATCGCCCCCAATGAAACCAACGAACGGAGCATGGACATCAAAGATAGCTTTGTGAGCTAGTCCCATATTTGTTGAATTCTCAAACTTACCCGAATATGAGGTGATTTTCCCGTCCGCGATGGAGTGCAAACTCATTTTCGTTCGCCGTCATCCATAACTGCGCCACCTCCATTCCCCGCACTTCCCATCTTTTTATATTCTCCACCTCGCGATATCCTTCTCCTCGCTTTCTTTTTTATGCTATCCTTTATTCAATGAGAAATTGGCTTTATCCAACCATTATATCCTGATTTCCTATTTCTTTTTCTTGTTTAATCCTCGTCTTTACCAGTAACATAATCATTCTATCGCTCTCTCGCCTCTCCTTGTTTTCATATACCTCGTTTTCTTCGCCGCCGTTTCACGACGCCTTTTTCATCGGTTTCACTTCAACATCTCTTGGAGCATGTACTCAACATTGGACCATGCGAAGACATCGTTTCGGCCACCAAGCTATCCCCGTTTATTCCCCTCTCGACTTCATTTGTATATCTGGTGTCTCTCTATCCTAATTCTCTCCACTATAATTCGCCGGCCTCCAACTTTAATTCCTTCTTTCCTTTAACCCTCGAATATCCTCGGGAATTCGATGGATTCCGTCTAGTTTTCGAGGATAAGTTATTGGTTATAGTTCGTAACGTACCATCTCTCTTCAAGAGAATATAATTTTTAGTCCGGAATCTATCCTCACTTCAAGCTTCAGGGGTACGTATAACACGATATAGGTGCGGATCTTTATTTATTTCGTGTGAAAAAAGGCTAATCAATGTACGCGTGGGCTTTCTTGAGGGAATCGGCTATGATAGCTGCCAAGCTTGGGCGTCTAAATTGGCGATATACACCAATCTCCATCATTTCGACTCACAGATAACCCTGTAGCTTTCTAGCCACCCGTGCATATAATCGTGAGAGAAAGCTGATTTTATTTCAATCCATGCTTTCTGCCTCGTTCCTCGGTGCTCCCCCGAAACATCCACCAGAAGCCCGTTAACCTTTCTCACGGGCCGTCGCGGCAAACTCCCTTTCTGGTTGGGCCTTTTTCGTCGACCTTTTGACCGCATCATTTTTCAGGGTCCAAGGGCAACGCTCTTGACTGAATCAAGTGATCAAACGCGTGAATCAACCACTCTCGTGGTAGAGCGAAGGTTTGCTTCTTCGTCGTCCCTCTCCTCCCTCCTTCATTAACGTTATGGCGTCGCTATCCTTGAGGGCTTTATTTCTCCTCCCGTTTCTGTTTTGCCACGTCACAGCGATATACACGCCATTTCGGGAGCATGCTGGTTCGACTTTCTTCGATCGTTGGGCTTATTATGGGAACGTTGACAATACGACTTGGGGTGTGTTGGTTTACCGGAAACCTTTTCTGTACGATGGGTGGCTAATGCCTTGGGGGCCTTTTTTCAGGAAACGTGACGTACCAGGACCAGGCGAACGCCACGAGCAAAGGGCTAACGTTCGTCAACGGTGCAGGGCATGCAATCGTGAAAGTTGACAATACGACGACACTGTCAGCCGGACCTCTTGTGAATCGTGATTCGGTGAGTATTCTTTCTGTCTTGCTCTCCCATTGTGACTGTTGCAACATGCTGATGATCAGTAGATTCGGTTGACTTCGTTGGATAGTTATGGGATTGGATCTCTCATTATCATAGATGCAGTGCACATTCCATACGGCTGTTCGGTGCGTTTTTGTGCGTGAAACTGGGTTGGTAGCTCCCTAATGATGTTCCTCCCAACTTCCTAGGTCTGGCCATCGTTCTGGATGTATGGAATACAGCAGGAATGGCCTTTAGCAGGCGAGATCGATATCATTGAGGGTATAAACAATATGACCAACAACCAAGTCGCATTGCATACGCCGCGTGGATGTTATCAAGCACAACCTCCTGGGCAAACTGGACAAACTCTCGAGGGCGACTGTTCGCTGGATCGAGGGTGTATTGTGGCCGAAACGAAGCCCAATAGCTTCGGTCCTGGTTTCGCTGAGGCTGGAGGAGGTGTTTACGCCATCCAAATAGCGGCTTCCGGAATCTACTCGTGGTTTTGGAGTGTATGTTTCCTGTATTTTGAAATACTTGATTGTGTTCAAAAAAATTTTCTTTCAGCGGCCAGATATTCCTGATAATGTCAAGCTATCCACATCGACTTCGTTAATTAATACGACTGCGTGGGGACTCCCATCGTCTGCATACCCTGCAACTGCCTGCAATATCACGCAATTTTTCCCACCTCAAAACCTTGTCCTTTTGACAACTCTCTGTGGAGTTTGGTGTGTCGTTTTTTTTCTGCCACGATATTCCTTTCGTTTCTTATGCCAATTTAGGGCTGGAGTACCAGATATTTATCGAGCGACCTGTCAGACGACTACCAATTCTTGTGTGAGTATCATTTTTACTTGTCCTTCTGGTTGACTTATGACCTCTTACTCGTACTCCACCAGGTCAACGACAACGTCATTGGACCCGGAAACAAGTTCGATAATGCATATTGGGAGATTCGCTACATCCGAGCCTACTTGGCAGATGATGCCCCGCCGATCCCGTCATCATCCAGTGCGGCACCTAGCTCCACTACTACCGACATCTCTATTACCAGCACCACCAGCGCGACTACGTCTCCAACGACTCGCTCCTCTTCCTCATTGCCCTTACGATTTTCGCATCTGACTTTGTCATGTTTTGTTTTGTTCTCCGTTGTGACGCTGCTTCCTTGATGATTTACGACTCTTACCGTTTAGATGTATCAATGATCATGATGACAGGCATCTATTGTTATACAAATTGGACGTGGACAGTTTCTTTTTTGGACCTTTGCAGAACGATTAGAGCTATTCCAACCCACACATTACCTTTGTTCTTTTGTAATATTCATTTTCAGCCATCGGACTCTAATGGATCTATCTTCTCTGTAGGCTTGGACGCCGCCGCATTCTTCACTCGAGGAAGTTGAACGAGAAGAATTCGAAGCTGCGAGCTATGTATGCACAATCCACACTTGAAGCTTCGTTTCTGACAGAAAGTTACGCCCCTCAAACTCAAGTTCCGGCTTTAGAAGCCCCCGATAACACAAGTTCTGCACTTCGTTCGTGCTAACGCTAACTACTCCCGAGTTGGGGTTCGAAACCTCAGATTTAGCGCTAGATTTTGGGATCCTTGAGTTTGTCTTTCGGTAATGTTTAAGCTATCTTCCTGGAAATTTGACTGATCTCTTATCTTTTTTTCTGTTCTTTTCGGTGTTTGCTAAATATTTCATCAAATCTGCTCACGCCAGACTCCATGGCGGGGATAATAGAATAGGAGAAACCGGGTCTTGCTTATGCAAACCCTTACTGATATTACTGTATCCCCATGTGACTTTCCTAGGGCCCTTAGGTTATTGCATCGAGGTTTCAATTGTCCTTCAGTAAATGAGGCAAGTTTCACGTTGTTAAATCCCCTGAAAAGTAATGAGTTCATACAATAATGTCCCTTGGATCACAGTTCTATTGCTGGAGTGAACCCTGGATGAATTTGTTCTGGGCATGGTTGGGCATTCGAAGTGAACGGGAGAGGGGTTTCCAAGATTTTCACCTTGGACCTCTTCCAATTCCCGTCTTGACATGACCCACCAAAGACCCGTCAGGTGAGATCGAAGCTTTAAAATAGTTTCTGTTTTAGGATACTTACATGCGGGTACAGTGCATTCGTAACTTCGACGGATTAGCAATACTTGGAATAAGGGCGACGAGAAAACTCCCTCTTATGCTGTGAGGTTTTAAATGCCTCTACTTTGTGTACTTGGAGTAGGAACAAGTGCTTCTTAGACCGACCGACCGACCGACCGACCTGTATGGTCGTGCGACTGTGGTAATTGTGTGGCGCACCTTGCGGATAATTGTCGGTCCATTCTAAATCCCAATGACCCAAGGGAAGCGACATATGTAACACTTGTAGTGCACCCATCACCCCCCGCCCTAAATGAGGGGCTTATATATAACAAGATCCCTATTTCGTGAGGGTAGCACATATTTTTTGCTGTATTTATTTATTCACGGTCGAACCATAGGATGGGGCGCTTAGGTCGACTTATACTAATGAATGTACAAGGTTTGAATTTTTCCGATTTTCTCTCATATCTATAATCGACTCACAAGAGGTGGGGTGTAACTGCATGCCAACCCATTTTGATCGGCAACTGATGTACAAAAAAACTAAAAATAACAAATCTGGATTCTGCACTGCAACGTTGGGTGTGGGACTTCCGTACAAGGCCGTCAACCGACGATAGGTGTGTCTATGGACCGGATCCAACAAACACCATCACTGATTTGGTGCCAGAAAGCCCACAAACTGAGAGGGCCGTTAATTCGTTGGTGACTTCAGCCGCTTGGGAATACTCACTCGATGCCAAGATGAGTTACTAGGATTTACTCCAAGTACCAGTCCCCCACAGATTCCTCGACAAGACAGATACATTCAGCACACCTTTGATAATTGTCCCGTTTGCAAGATTCAATTGAACATCAAAGGGGCCTACGCGTCCAGTGAATTTGGTGGATGTAGCCGCTGTCGTATCGAGGTTTGATAGATTCTCGTATATGACTATTGCCTGGCGACAGGTTAGATTTGGAACCACAGCATCGAAGTTCCCAGTAAAGGAGTAGGTGTTCGTGTCATCAATGGGGAACTTGGCGATAAAATTCCATCTATCAGTGGACTCTATGGTACCTTGAACGGTTGTGGGCATGCTGCTGAGGTCATTTCAAGGTTAAATTCAAGAAGATTAAAGAGGGATGCGATTCACCACTCAGAATAATTTCCTCGGTAGACAAGGTCGTCGGGAACGATTAAAAGTCTGAATAGATGGACTTCAAACTTTATTTAAACGTTCCAACCCTCGAGGAATGGGGATAAGGTCGACATTATGTAATTTCAAGGATCTGGGCGCCCATTCAGGCTGTCATGACCACCTGATGAATCGATGCAGCCGGTACTCAGCTGTGTCCAAATAAAAATGTATTGGTAGTGCCCCATGAGCTGCGAGGCCACCCTCATTGTTGTTATCTTTGAAGATAAAGGCTGCCAATCGATCTAGGGCCAAATTGGTAATCACTGAGTCGAACAACGTCATGTGGCGTTTATCGGTGAGATTCTGAACAATCGAGTCAATAGGCAGTCGTGAGTCTGCATTGATCGAAGGTATCTAATAGAATGCAATAAATATATGTATGTATGTGCTCTACAGCTGAACACTTTTCCAATGATTCTACCACCTGCGCCTATAGACTATGGGCTATGAAGAACTACGGATTGAGAGAGGAGTTGAGGTTAACATCAATAACGTTTTTGAGAGATTCAACGATCTTGGGACATCAACGCCAGTTGGTCGTACGACAGAATAAGTTACTGGATTTGTTCAGTATCGGGGGGTGTTTGCCTGTGGGAGTGTAAGGGAGTATGAGTGGTGACAGGTTTGTCAGTCAAGAGGTACATACAAATTTCCGCCCAAAGAGTCAACGGATAGCCCACGCCGTGGGATATAAGGAGTCAATCGTTCCCAGAGTTATGGGTTAAGAGGGTTTGACTTATCTTTCTCAAGCTCACTTGTTAACACCCCAAACTTGCCGCAGCCTTACGTTGGTCTCGCCTCCAAATCGGCAATTAAAAGATCCCCGATAGGTTACAGCGAGATATTGGAATAATGTCATTTAATGGACCACTGATGCCTAATTTCGTGACTCAGAGTGGTGGCCATGTCAGCATTACAATCGTGGGCATGTTTAGCTTGGACACCTTACTTGGGGAGTGTTCATAATTAAGTCGTCATACTTAGGACAAGGGAGCCAGAGATAGCAAGCGTCTAAATGGGTGCCTTGAACCAACGGAAGCCCAATGATCCATACTATTATTAGAGGACCCTTCCCAGTGCGATCTCCGGGGACGCCATAGCCGTCGAAAACCCTGGATAATAGAAGAGAGAGATAAATGATAAACCATGTTGCAGTGTGCTTACCGAGACACTCATGTCATAAGGTGGGAACGGGAAGGACAAGAAAGCGGCGACCTTCGAAACTATATTCAGTCTCCCAAATGAAACCTAATTGATAGTACTTCTATCTGGATTGCAGTGCTTTTCATAGACTGTGAGATTTTTAGCGAAGTATCCAGGTACCTGGCACGATACCTGGCACAGCTGTTGTGCCTGGACTTCACCTCATTTAATTGGCCATTCTAAACTGACTCGTCGGGTTCCAATCAGAACGCCTGCTAGAATCGAAGGATTCCACAAGCCCAGAAAATAAAAATCGATACCTCAGCAAAAGGGTTTGCTTTAACTCAGAAAGGTAGGCTAGGCCAGAGGCCCATTCGGTCTGACCGCGTACTTAGTGGCAACTTTGGTGACTGTACTGAGATTTCTTACTATTTTCAACTGTTAACGAGAGATCCAGCGGCTTGACCTTCATAGAGGTGACATTTGAAATGCTGCGATATACCACTAGAACGACAGCAAGAATATTCCCATTCGACTTTAGGCCAGAATTCGTGCAAGATGCCTTTCGTTGTCCATGTTGGAGCCATTCTATATGCAACATAAACATCAGAATATTGTATCCTTCATAAAGGGCTGTTCGTTTCGAATCCTAGATAGCTTACCTCTTCCCTCCACAGCTTCGACCACGAAGCCCAGTTATCTTCGCAATCAGAAGTTTGAGGAGGTCACCACTACCAAAAACATGCCAAGAGCCGAGGGAATCGTTGAATCCACCTCAGGAGTCCGCTTCATCGCTTCCTTCGTTGTTGGAGGCTCCCTGTACAACTTCTTCGGCATCAGAGGTATCAACGTCCCAGAATTCCGTTGCCAGTGTAACACTGCGACCTTGATATACAGCGATATCTCTGATTTGACGTCGACAAGGTCGTTCACTGGTACCATCGGTCCTCATGGTTTAGAATCCGGCTTCGCAAATGGCCCAACCATCGCTGGAAAACTAGAGTAAAGCCATGCCTTCAGGGGCGACAATCTCTGGAAGCGGAAGCTGGACGTTGAACTAGAAGATTTAGTACGGTTGTTAGCTCCAAAGGCATAAAAGGGCAGGTGCTAACTAACTGTTTGAAAATTCCCTTAGTTAAATCCCCGAAAAAACTTGAAGGGGGAGATAAATGAGGGTAACCGCCATTTCTTGAAGGGTAGAACTATTGGCAAATGTATGATGGACAGAAGGAATAAAACACGCGTCCTTTCTCATTTTGTTGTACCCCTTGACGAGGGTGTTTTAAAGGCGGTGCGTCTCAGTTCACTGGCCAGCCGTAACCACCGAGCCCTGCAGTGCAATCACTGCCAGGCTGTCGCCCGCGGCCTAGAAAGATCGATGGAAAGGGATTGCAGACATAATAGTTGCTTTAATTCTTACCGCCAAACCCTCATCACTCAATCGCTTTCGAGTTTGGTAGGTCAGCGTCTTCTTTCAAAAATACCAGGATTGGGCCTGATATTTTGGTTCAACGCACACATCTGATGCCTCGATTGCCCCAGGATTCAACTAATCCATCGCGTGCATACTGGGCGAGATCGGGTATGTTCGGGGGACACGTTCTGGTCTGGCATTGCATCCTGTGTTTTGTGAATATGGAGATATCAAATTGGAAAAATTCGTCTCACTGTTAAGTTGCGATGGACCTTTCTTGGGGTATTTTGGGACTCCTGACGTGCGCAACACCAAAGGCGTGGGGTTTGGGGAGTGCCACGTAGCTAACGACGAGCATTAACCATGCCGTGTTCAATTTAGTTTTTTACCTGAAGGATCCCAGGGTATTAAGGAACTTGAGGAAATCGACATGAATGGCAGATAGAGAGTTGTAATCACAGCTGAATTCCCAAATCGGTAAATGTCTGGGCAAGTTTCTGTCCTCCCCATCAACACTGGTCACGGTCCCACTTCCCACCTGTCATTCGAATCAAGTAATGATTTCCCGTCAACCCTGGATGAAATTCCGATGATTCACACGTTTATGTATTTTGATACTCAACCATCTAAACGACTCCAACTCGATGCCTTCGGAGAAAAAGAGGAAAACAGATGGTGAAGTCTACCCAATATTCGCCAAGAAACAGAAGGCTGGTGTAGAAGTGCCTTCGAACTTGAACGACGGCGACTCTGAACTCGACGTCAGTGCAAAATTGTCCGCACTACGCGAAATTCTGGATTTTTCTGGTGTTGACAGCGAACAAGAAATTTCTCGGCGCTTCGAGCGCATCTCAACGGCTCTCCTACACGAATTCCGACTTGTGGTGCGACGCGAACACGCGACAGATGTCGAGTTTGAGATTTTGGAGGCGGAATTTTATCTCCAAATTGGGGGGTGCCACGAGGACCCGTTTACGCATGGCAATGAAGAACAGAGAGTCAGCGGTCGATGGTAAGTCCATCCCTTTTGAAACGACCAGTCAAAACGTGTCTACAATGATAAGTACTGAGAGTTTACATGTCTGTCTAGGTATTTTCATCGAGCCCCCATGTTTTCTAAAGACTCTCATCGAAGTCTAACGAGCACAAGCCAGTATAGGACTGGATCCCGTAAGGGAATGGATCTCACGTTCGGAGGGCCCCCAGTGTTACCTTCGGTCTCAACTTCATCACAAGAGCGACTGCTGCGCGGTGGCATCTTGCTTCGCTCCGTGCGAAAGGTGAACGATGGTCAAGTCACTTCAGGCCCATCTCTCCTGGTGGACAAAATCCTCAGCACCAGCGCCGCATCTGAAATTCGGGAACTTGTGGACGATAAGTGGGGCAAAAATACATCTGCATTCTTTTCTGAAGGCGAGATCCCCGCCGCTTGCTTGTTTCTCAAACCCGTGAGCCCGAAGAAAAAGCCTCCCACCATCTACTTTTCACCCCGCGTTGGGTTGGACCTTTCGCATCCTGGGACGACAGGTCACGGCACGGTACCATTACACCCCCGAATTCAATTCCTTCCTAGGCGATACCGCTTTTTCATACACCCTGAAAGGCTCACTGCGAATGGACGTCCCCAGACCTTCCTTGGGGTATTGAGGCCATCTATCCCTTCGTCCTCCTCCTATTCGGCAGGTTTGAAGAAATCATCCTTGTCCAGGACAATTGCCGGCTTAACTGGCATCAAGGAAGGGACGGCGGCGAAATATCTCGGGGATTATGTCGCTGGTCGTGAAGCTGGGTTACAGCTGATCGATTCATTCATTGGGGAGAAGGGAAAAGGTGCTTCGTCCTCTCCAGCAACATACTTGAAGATGATGGGAGCCCTCTCTAATATGGAGCCATAAATTTACCTACTTTGTTCAGGCCCTGTTGAATGATACGTACGTTGAAATCAGGTCAGTAAGCGCACTCGTTCGCGAGATCAAGTCGACGAGCTAAGATAAATAATGTGATTTCCGGTTGTCCCTGATCTCTTCAGAGGACAAACGGATAGATAACTACATTCTAGAGTCTCCCAACATTCCAACAACGTATCACCATTGAAAGTTCTACAAATCTAGGTGCCACCAGGGCAGGTTTACGTACTGTAAGCATGGCTGGCTAAGTTAGATAAGATTTGATGATGACATGTTTTAAAAGTGTCCGAGCTTGCTACATACTCCAGAACCAGACATGCCATATTACAGTAACCTCAGCCAAACCGATGGACTAGAAAGCAAGCCACACACTTGTATAACAGCTGCTAAATGCCGACTTGACGATGAAGACTTTAAGGACGGCTGTCGCGAAATCAACGGACGCAAACTTTACACCCGCAAGGTTCTCCGCGCCCCCATAGACCATGCAGCTAACGAGAACGCAAAATATGCGATAGCCAAAGAAATATGCGACATTGCCAACTCCGCGTCCGGAACTGAAGCTGTGGCAAAGGCGTTGGCAGCTTTAGCCAATTCATGGGTTGAATATTTCTTTCTCGCTCGTGCGCCGCCTTCATATGCATTGTCCATCATTACTCCATGCTAATGGAGTCTTATCAACAGTTTTTATATGGACGTGGACTTATACTCCTACACATTTGCCTTCTGAGCGCCAGACTCCGCTTCCGGAGGATCCTACGGCGCTGATGGAGATTGCAATCAAAGGAGACCAAGATGCGCTCTCTATTTTAGTAAGCCCTACTCTTTGAAATAAAGCATCTTTTATACTCCATCTATGACATCAGCTTCACCGACGAGAGGGCGATCATTGTGCCATAAGCGGCTCCCCCAACGTTCGAAATATTACCTATCATTCTAGCCTGGAGATTCCGGCTATCCTTAAAATTGCTCACATACTCCCTCATTCCCTCACCGATGAGAACGAGGTAGGTCTTGAGTCATTACCTAACAACTTACTTACAATTCAGTCCCCGTTCAGCAAAATGCAGCCATCACATGGGATATGTTGAAGACTTGGGCGTCTATGGACATCCAAGAATGGGTCGGACAGAACTTCAATAATCCACGCAACGCGATTCTATTGACGGGTTCAATCCGTGGCTTGTTCAATTCCTTTTATCTCTGGTTCGAGAAGGTGAGGTTATCGCGCTTATTTCTCCATGTTACCTGACTATATGCGGCTATTTAAAGGACGTCGCAGAAAACACCTATAGAATTCAAGTCGACACTCTTTGGGACGCCCTTGTTCGCTCATACCAAAACAAGCTTGTCACATTCGTAGATCACTCAGCCACAGGGCACAGGAAAATGTGCGAGGCA
>Ga0307509_10011258_pt1 | contig 10854 bp, 6 predicted proteins | sample 10_EM_MG_FD_202245 | JGI IMG/M metagenome (GOLD analysis project Ga0307509, IMG submission 202245) | Populus trichocarpa ectomycorrhiza microbial communities from riparian zone in the Pacific Northwest, United States - 10_EM | ecosystem: Host-associated > Plants > Roots > Unclassified | place... | reverse complement strand
AAATAAATTAAAATTAATTTAATAAAAACAAATGCAATCACCAACGGATTCTCCGTTGGTGATTGCAACTGATGCATGAATCAGCAACGGATTTATCCGTTGCTAAATTGTTTTAGCAACGGATTTTAGTATTATTTGCAACGGAATAGTCTGTTGCTAATTACTCCATTTTTTAGTAGTGATGCTCTTGCATATGGCCTTATTTGCTTGGTGATTCAGCTGCTGGCCGCTTATGTTGACACCGATCCTGTGTTTTTTGGCTGATCTTTAGACATCTGTCTACATACTCTCGTGTTCACTGTTCCTGGTGGATGCTAGTGTATTAATGTGTTCTGGCTAGAACCTGCCTGGGCTGTCTCTGTCTCTGCAAGGATGGCTTTCTACGTCTCTGCATGGATGGGCATGCTTTGCATGGATGGCTGGTAATTGTCTTTACATGGATGGCCGAAAGTTCTTCGTCCCTGCAGGATAAGCCTCAACGATTGCCTCCATTATGGATGATGGTTCGTCTCTGCATGGATGAGATACTTCTTTGTTTTTTTGCTTGGATGACTGGTAGATGCGATGCTCTTTCTGCATGGAAGAGATTGGCTTGTAGTTATAATTTGTTGTGGTCGTTTCTTGGATTATTTTTTTTAATTTATTTTCTTTGGTTGCGGTTTGTTGCTTTTCAGGTGTTTTCTTAGATGGTTACAAGGGGCTTGTCCCTTCGTCTGATCTATCTGTATATATTTTTTTTGTATTCGTTGTTTTTCATCATTGTTTCTTTTGATCTATAATATATTCTTACATTTGATAAAAAAAAAAAAAAAAGAGTTCTCAATCTGTCAATCCTTACTATGTCTGAACCTGGTAAGTTTCCCCGTGTTGAGTCAAATTAAGCCGCAGGCTCCACTCCTGGTTGTGCCCTTCCGTCAATTCCTTTAAGTTTCAGCCTTGCGACCATACTCCCCCCAGAACCCAAAAACTTTGATTTCTCATAAGGTGCTGGCGGAGTCCTAAAAGCAACATCCGCCAATCCCTGGTCAGCATCGTTTATGGTTGAGACTAGGACGGTATCTGATCGTCTTCGAGCCCCCAACTTTCATTCTTGATTAATGAAAACATCCTTGGCAAATGCTTTCGCAGTTATTCATCTTTCATAAATTCAAGAATTTCACCTTTGACTATGAAATACGAATGCCCTCGACGAATTTTCCTGCCTGGCCCGCCGTGTCTAAACCAACACTGTTTCGTCAGCGTATCCCCTTAACGAATTTTCTTGCCTGGCCCGGCCAATCCAGTGTCCAGCCTATGTTCGTCGAAAAATCTGCGCTGCCAATTTTACCCGACGAACCTGCAGCTGCATGGTCCCAGCCATGAAAGGAAAGAAAGGAGTTGTACCACCCTTTTGTCAATGGAAACTAACTGCTGAAATCAGAATAGGAATCAGGATATTTCAGTTTCCTTTTGCGAAATAGAGATATATTTAGACTATATATAAGCCCTTCTAATGACCTAAAAAAAGAGAAAAAAACAGGACGAAAAAGGAGAGAAAGAGGACAGGAAAGAGGAGAAAAAACAAGACGGAGAGGGAGCTTTGCTGCTAAACCTTGACAGAAACGTTCGGGTTGTATTTTTAGCTTTTGTAGTCAAAAACCAGTAAGACCTGCACCACATACGGAGAGGGAGCTTTGCTGCTAACCTTGACAGCAACGTTCGTTTGGGTTATATTTCAGCTTCTGCAGTAAAAAAACAGTGAGACCTGCAGGTATTGTTTTGATGTTTTAAAAAATCCTGTTTTGTATTCTGGTTTTGCACCTTCGTTTTCTATTTTTTTGCCATACAATGAATGCTTGTCTTCTGTTCCCTTCCATGACTTTGAGCTTAGACGGTTATTTTATGTTAGAGTTTGCAGGTTCCTTACTTTTTATTGTTTTTTTCCCTCTGGTTCATGAGGAACCGTGGGGGCTGTTATGCTTTCATTATCAGCTCACTTTTATGGTGAGACGTTTTCCTTTTTTTTTTTAAAGATCTTGCATGGGGTAGTTTGGCTCCTAAATGAAGTTTTGTCCAGAGAAGAAACCGAAACACAAGGAAACCCCTTTGCACTTTAAGTAATCCTTCGGCAGGTTTAGGGGGAGGGGTTACGTTTTCCTCTCTGCTTTTTTTATGACAGCATTTGCATTTTACTGTTCAAGTGAAACAATAACTTGCTACTAAGTGAATTATAATGCATTTTCCCTCTTGAATAGTGTCTTGGCGTGTGAATGCATCATCCCTATACAAGAATGGTTTATCATTTATAGCATTGGAGTGTTTGTTTTAAAAATAAGCGTGCAATGGTTTATCATTTATGCTTAAGCATTGGAGTGTTTGTTGTAAAAATAATGTTTTCTTGTGTGTTGCATACGGCCAATACTCTAACATGTTTTGAACGTTTTTTTTATATAAAAAAACAAATATTTGAAGTTTCAAAAATGTGTTTTTGCATGGATTTCTTAAACACAACAAAAATTATTTTCTTGCATTTCTGGATTTTACAACATGTTTGTAAAACTCCAAAGGGTATTGGCCAATATTCCAAAAAAAATAAAAATCTTATTTTGGGAGGAATTCATCTATTATTCACCGTTAATGTTTGGATAAAGAAATCTCAAATGGATGAATATCTAAAATATTATTGGGGATAACTTGTTATCATTCACTCTTAATATTTGGATAAAGAAACCCTAAGTGGTAAATATCCAAAATAATTTTCTAGGAATAATAATTCATCACACATCCTTGAAAGAAGCCTTGATTATAATCGAGGACATTTCAAATTTTTTTTACTCCACGGTTTACGAGCCGTGAGAGTATGAAACACTAAAGCAAAAATAGGCTTTTAAAGCGCCTTGAATTTCCTTAGATTTCTAAATTTTGTCCCTCCTCCTTGTGATTTACGAGTCGCAAACTCTTGAAATACTAAGGGAAAAATGAGCTTTGAAAGCACATGGAATCTCCTTGGATTTCTATCTTAATAAATTTAGTTTGAATCAAACCTAGGAAAACGGATGAGATTAGAAAACACCAACACCATAGCAATTATAAGGCAAACCAAACACCAAGCAGCTTACCTTAGAAATCATCATAATACTAGGTGGCGACTCCAAAGAATGAATCAAGCAAAACAAACAAAAAAATCGCCATCAGACGCCGCGCGGGGGACGTGCGACACCCATTGAGAATAATCGACTACTTCTAAGAATCCAGCATCCCACTATTTCATTATCTCTTCTTTCACTTTGATTAGTATATCAGGCCTTGTCCTCCTAAACTTTTGCTTAATCGGCTTACAACCTTCTATCAAAGGTAGTTTATGTACCACAACATCAGTATCCAGACCAGGCATATCGGCGTATGACCAGGCAAAAACAACAACATATTCTTGTAAAAGAGCGACCAACTCACTTCTTAAGCCAGCAAAGATTAGCTTCCCTATTTTCAACTCTCTTTTATTATGTCCAGTGCCCACATTAATCAGTTCTAGTTCTTCTTTTGCAGGCTTTCATGTGCGATCAGATTGTTCCACTAACCTTGCGAACTCATGGATGTCTTCCTCACCAAACTCTTCCTCATCCATAGCAATTATAGTTTCATCAAAGTTAGGCCAATTGTCCACAGTGCAATGAGTTTGTGAGTTTAACGACAATCCGCTTTTAGATTTCCAGAAAGCGGAAAGTATTTCGGTTATGAGTGTATAATTCTGGGAAAGTAAATAAATAAACAAAGAACACGAAAACACGTTTGAAAGAAAATATGTATGATCTCATTGAAATTTAAAGGATAGAAGGGCTCAACAACAAAACCTTATTGCCAATCTCTTGAGCCATGATGATTTGGCAAGGCACAATTGTTCAACCTCAAAGCCCAATTTCTAATTATCAAATGTTGAATGATGAAATTAGAAAAAAAATAATAATTATACAAAAGGATAAAAAAAAAAAAACATTAGCAATTATAAGCCAAAAAAAGACCCGAGCCCACCTAGGTCAACCCGTTGAACCCATAGGTCAAGTTATGAGATTGAATAACTTGATATAAGGGAAAATGAAACCCAAATAAAAAAAAAGCATTGTTAAATTATAAAACTCGTGACTCGGGCCATTTAACATGAAGCACCACATATGAAAAAAAAAAAAACATGAAGCTCAATTCTAAATAAACCAAATATTGAAGGATGAAGTTAAAAAAAAATCAACCGTACAAAAAGATCCAAAAGAAGAAAGAGTAATTAAAAGCTAAAAAAGATGTAAGCCCACCTAGGTTAACCTGTCAAATTCAGAAGTCAGGTCATGAGATTAAGATAACCTAATAAAAAAATGAAGAAAACCACAAAGCCTATTTTGTAGAAAAATCAATATCGAGTAATGAGATCGGAAAAAAAATTAAGTCCAAAAAAAGATGTTAATTTGTGTTAGCTTATAAAATTCATGACCTGGGCCATTTGATCAAAAGAACCAAACCTAAAAAAACCACAAACCTAAATTTCAATAACTTAAATGTTAAATGATGAAATTAAAAAAAAAAACTCAATTATACAAAAGGATCCAAAAGAAAAAATAAAATTAAAAGAATGAGAATGAAATTAAAAAAAATTGAAAGGATGGATAATTTTGGATTGAAGGGTTAAATTGAAAAGAAAATCAAATTAACAAAATAATTAAAAGAAGAAACGACCAAAAAAATAAGAACTACATTAAAAAAATAAAAAATTAATTTTTTTTTTCAAATGATGAAATTGAAAACAATTGAAAGTTTACAAAAAGAGCAAGAAATAAAAAGAATTAGGACTAAAATTGAAAGAAACAAAAAATAATAACTTTAGATTAAAGGATGAAATTGAAAAAAAAAAACCTATAAAAAGTCCAAGGACAAAAAATTGCAAATAAAAAGAATGAAAATACATTAAAATGACATCTTTATCATTGGAAGCTAGAAAAAATAAGCTTTAATTTAATAGGCTTTTTGGAGTAATTAATATTTAAATTAAAAAAAAAACTAGCACATGGTGTCCACGTGCCAATGTGTGGGTGGCGTTCGTGCTTATTGATGGTCAAAACTGTTATTCTACCATGTTGTTGGAAATGTCGATGTGTCCTCTTCCTCCTTGTGCGATGCATGTCAACGGCGGCTGACTAGTTTGTTGTCAATTAGCCTTTTTTATTTTCTCTCTCCTCTCATGAAAATTACAAGTTGATACTCTTTTTTGTTTCTATTTCAATTTCAGTCCTTATTCTTTTGATTTATGATTTTTTTCCCTTGTTTTTTGAAGAATTTTTATTTGTTTCAATCTAATAATTCAATTCCAATTTATCATATATCATTTTTTTTAATTTGGTCTTTATTCTTTTTATTTCTTTTTGTTTTCCTTAGCCATTTTGTAAAAGTTTTATTAGTTTTAAATTTCATCATACAATTGAAGTTTATGGTGTATTGTTTTTTCTAGTTTGATCCTTATTCTTTTAATTTTTTTTCTTTTGTTAAAGCTATTTTTATTTTTAATTTAACCTTCTAATCAAAAACTTGTGGTTGTCCTCTAATTTACTTTTATTTCAATTTTCACTCTCATTCTTTTAATTATCATTTTGTATTCTAGATCATTTTGTGTAATTGACTTTTTTTCTTGATTTTATCTTTCAACATATGATTTGCTAGGTGGCTACACATTTTTTTCATATATGGTGCTTCTAGCCTAAGGACTTAGATCATGAGTTTGAAAGGTTAACATTTTTTTTGGGCTTATTTCTTTTCTGATTTCATTGTTAGACCTTAGTTTTTTAGAGAAAAAAAAATTAAAACAAAAGTTTCATCATCTAAAATTAGTTTTTTATTTCTTTTATTTTTTATTCATTGCTATTTGTTTTTTTTTATCTTCTTTTGATATATCTTTTTCTTCAATTTCATCCTAATCATTTGGTTTAATTTAATTTTTATATCAAATTTGATCCTCATTATTTTAGTTTTTTATCCTTTTATTAATTGTTTTTTTTTCAATTTCACCTTTAAAGTTTGATTTCAATTTTTTTTTATTGATGTTTATTTTTTTAGGGTCATTTTTTTATTACATTTTATTTTTCAATTTCATCTCTCAATATTTTTCTACGGAGGATTTTGTTTCATTTTAATTTTTAGCCTTCTATAGTGTTAATCTCAACCTCATGATCAAGATCATGAGTTTTGAAGGTTAACATTTGTTGACTTTGGTTTTTTTAAGTCTTTCTACAAATTTGGTTTATTTTCAATTTCATCTTTCAACATTTGATTTTGTTTTGGATTTGGTTTTTGTGCTTTTTGTTTCAACTTTCCTTTATGTGGAGTTATTCCAGTCCTTTGCTCATGATCACAAGGTTAATAGGTTAACCCGAGTTGGCTCTAAATTTTTTTCTTTATTTTTTTTCAACTTTATCACTCAACATTTTGTTTTTGAAAATTTTGCTTTGTTGTTTATTTGATTTGCCTTATATGAGGTCGGTCTCAACCTCATAATCATGATCACAAGTTTTGAAGGTTTACAAATATTGACTTTGTTCTTTTTAGGTCTTTTTTTTAAAAAAATTTAAATTTCATCCTTAATCTAGTAATTTTTTGAGAATTAATCTTTGTTTTTTTTTTTTGCTTTCCTTTTACATTTAATTTTTTATGAGATCAAACATCTTAATCTTAATTATCTCTTGATCAATTATCAATTTATTTAATTCGATGCATGTATACACATTTTAATTTATAAATAATTTTTTTATATAAAAAAATATAATAAAAAAAGTCTGTATATTAATTTTACTTAAAATAAAATATTGGATATGTGGCGAAGTGAGCATCATACTCACTTAGTATTTTTTTTCTCTGGTTCTCTTTCCTCTCTCCTTGGGTTTTTTTGCCTTTTTTCCTCCCCATGCGAGGTTGCCTTTGCCCAGCTTTTATAAGGCCAGAGACAGCCCCGGTGGTGGTAACGACCAGCCTCCTAAATGCTCTGTAACCGACGCCTTCAATGAAGAAACGTACGCGTTGGCTGCCAACGGATGAAACGGAGGAAGAAGACAGTGAACAGTCTTCCAAGAAACGACTATGTTTTCCATTCAACCGCTAATTTCAATTTGGTCCTTGAAGTTTTGAAATATTTGTAATTAAGCCCCTAGTTAAATTGTAATTGAACCCCTGCATTTCGGCGCCTTTTACAAGCTAGTCCTTGGACTTTAATCTGTTGTAATTTGGACCCCAATTAAAACCCCAAACTTTAATATTTCTTCAATTAAGTCCCTAAATAATTTAATTCCAAGCTTAATTAAGTCTCAAAACTTATCAATTCTCCAATTAAACCCTTGATTGGATTAATTAAATTAATTTCAAGCTCAATTAAGTCTCAAAACTTCCAATCGTGTTGCCTTTAACCCAAATTTTAATTCATTCTTCATTCATTTCATTTTTATTTGTTTTTTTTATCCTCATTTTTTCATTTCATTTCATCATTCATTTTTTTTTATTATCATCTTCGGTAAATAAAATAAAATAATAATGGTAAAAAATTGGGTTATGACACATCACAGTTAAATAGAACATAATTGTGTGCTTGTCTGAACTTTATTTCCGATAAATATCTTCCTCTTACAGCATTTTTAGGTGTTGGTCGTCCAGGATTGGAGAATATTGACAAGTTCCCACTAGAATGCACTTCACCGCCATTGTTGCTACCTAATTTTTTACCAATCTTTTTGATAAAATTTTCAAAAAATCCAAAAATAGCAAAAAACAATGAAAATCCAAAAAATATATCAATCTTTGCAAACTAACAAACTTTGTGCCCTTTCATCAGGCTATCAAAGGTCGACTGAGTCAGGGGTTTTTGGACGTTCAATGCAGCAGATCATATGCAACAATCCAGAAGGAACCATGCTAGGGACATAATATAACTTCAGGTATACTAGAGGAGCATCTCCTTTTGTCTTAGTTGAGGCACGACAGTGCATTTAATGGCTCTATAAAAGGGTCTCTAGCCAGCTTTTTCATGGGAGAAATGAAGGAGAAAATAAACAGTGGTGCTAAAATGGCACAATTTTGTCCATTTTAATGTATTCCTTCTTTGTTTGTGATGTAGTCTCTAATCTTTCAATTTTGTTGAATTCAACTAATTTAGGTTAATTTCTAAAAATTTCTTTCGATTAAGTCCCTGGTCATGTTAGTTTCGACCCTCAATTATCAATGCCTTCTATAATATGGCCCTTGGTCTCAAACTTCTTTAATTTGGTCCTTAATTAAGCCTCAAACTTCTAATTTCTTCAATTCCACCCCCACTTGCAACCTGAATTGGATCCTCAAATTCACATGCTTTTTGCAAAATGATCTCTGGTCTCGAATTTGATTTTCTTGCAATTTTATCCCCGATTTCACCTAAATGAGTTTAGAAAAATTAAATCTGGTCCTCTAAAATTTCAATCTTCTCAATTAAGCCCAAATTAAGCTTTCAAACTTATTTTTTCACCAATTAAGTCCCTAATAAAATTAATTTGACCTATTAAAAGCTCATTTAAGTCATTGCACTTAATTAATTCTTTTAGTTTGACTCAAATTAATTCTTAAACTTAATTAAACCTTTAATTAGGCCTGTGATTAAAAATTAATTTTTATACAAATTCGTCCGATAATCATTTAATTTAACCTTGATTTTTGCATTGTCTTTCGATCTTGGGTACAATTGAATTCTTCATGTTGTTCAAAATCTCAGTTTGGTTTCTCAATGTGTTTAAAACCCTTATCAGTTTATTCTTACCAAGTTGTTAGTGTTTCATTTTGTTGTTTTATTTCATTTTTTGTTTTTAATTTTAAAAGAAAAAAATAATTTTAGGGGAAACCCAAAATTGGATTATGACATAGATGGTGAGTTCTAATTTGAGCGAAAGTTCAAGTGAGCATCAGTGGACATAAATCACACTTGCCACCTGAATCTCTTTATCTAATCCTAAAGAGGTATTAGCTTAGGTCCAGAGCTTTTATTGATTTTTATGAAGTGTGTGAAAACTTTAAAAAATAAAATTCATGCACATTCAAACTAACATATTAAAATTAATGGATAAATAAAATTAACATATAAAATTAAATAACATAAATGAAATAAAAATAAATGGCAATAAAGACATTAAAAGAGAAAACACATATACATAAGCTTGACCCTAGTCCTTAGTGGAGTCATCATGTTGTCACACTTAGCACAATGTTTGGACTTTCAAAATAAAAGGGAAATTGGAAAAAGAAAGAAAGAGGAGTTGCCACCTAATAATTAAAGGAAACTAAGAATCCTAAAATAAACATTTATTTTAAAGATTCAGATAAGAGGTTGATTATATTTAAGGGAAGATAGACATCACCTTTACCATATCTTTTCAAACAAAATGTTACCTTTACTATATGCTTTCTCTTAAATTACATGCATTTAACTGTCTAAATTATTTTTTGATCTTATTTGCAATTTATTTTTAATGTCTTTTGTGAAAAATTCAACACTCATTCCTAAAAATATAAGACTCGTCAATTAGATCATTTATAAAAAAAATAATATCCATACCTAAATACAGAAGACTCATTGATTATGCTATTCATAATATTAGATGTTTATCCATAAAAATAGGAGACTTTTCAATTAGGCCATTCAAAAAAAATATTGATGCTTGTCCCTGAAAGTAGAAGATTTGTCGATTAGGCCATTTAAAAAATTTGATGTTCATCCTTAAAAATTAGAGACTCATCGATTAGGCCATTCAAAAAATATTTGACGTTCGTTCTTAAAATAAGAGACTTATTGATTAAACCATTAATGAAATTTGACGTTCATTCCTAAAAATAAAGGAATTCGGGGAGTCATTTCATTTATCAATCAATCTCTATGAGTCACAGCAATGGGGATCACCGAAACTCTGAGTTCAGACCAGCTCGACTCGTTCAATTCTCAAGGATATCTTGTGATCGAATCATTTGCTAACCCTGAAGATATTGAATCCATGACGAAGAGGATGTATAAGTTACTTGATGATTTTGATGACACCAACGTCTCTGTTTTCTCTATTAAGAATCAGGTTTCTCTCTTTTTTTTTAATATTATTTTACAAATAAATAAACTCTGATGTTGTTGTTTCTGTTTTGTTTCAGCGAAAGGTTACTGATGATTACTTCTATCAGAGTGCTGAGAATATTTCTTTTTTCTTTGAAGGTATAATTTTATTATTATTATTATTATTATTATCTTTTCGTTTTCTTTTTGGAGATTAAATTTTTGGGTTTTTGATTGCTTAGTTAATGGGACCTGACCTGTCCTGTCCTATCATTTTTTGTGCCATTCTAATTAATCCCCTGTATCTGCTGTAGTTACAATCACAATTTTAGTGTTTTTTTAGGTTTAGATTTAGAGGGTAGACAATTGATATTTGTGATATTTGGCAGAAAAAGCATTTGGGGATGATGGAAGCTTAAAGCAACCAAAGCAACTATCTATTAACGAAGTGGGGCACGGTATGCTGTTTGAAAATTGCATCTGCTGTTGTTACTTTTTAATGTTACACAATGACGCTTCTGGAAGTGGAGTTTCCTTATAGTACTTGTAGGAACAATATTAATATTGTAATATGTGGGATATACTTTGTGCAGCCCTCCATGAGCTTGACCCGGTGCTCAAAGGCTTCTCTAGCTCTGAGAAAAGTTCTGGTTTGTTATCATCATTAGGTTACAAGAAACCAGTGATCATTCAGTCCATGTACATTTTTAAGGTACACTATTAATATTTCTAGTGCTGACAGTTTCATTTGCTTTGTCTTTTTGACAATTCTTGACTTTTTATCTAGTTTA
>Ga0307509_10011257_pt1 | contig 10855 bp, 7 predicted proteins | sample 10_EM_MG_FD_202245 | JGI IMG/M metagenome (GOLD analysis project Ga0307509, IMG submission 202245) | Populus trichocarpa ectomycorrhiza microbial communities from riparian zone in the Pacific Northwest, United States - 10_EM | ecosystem: Host-associated > Plants > Roots > Unclassified | place... | reverse complement strand
CCACAAGTACGGCTTAGCTGTATTTAAGGTTCATGGCTGCTGTAGCTGCATGTGTTGGTCGATTTGTCCAAATCTCCCTGTAAATATATATATATATATATATATATATATATATATATATGCACATCCTTTTAGGTCACATTGGCCTTCCAATGTTTGGAACTCTGTGTTACAAAGAAAGGGAAGCATCGGTCACAGAGACCTGATCCGAACAATTCAAAGTTTGGATCGTTGGTTGTTTAGATTAATCCGCGGATTATCGAATCAATTCAATTTTATTAATTAAAATAATATTATTTTAATGAAAAATCTGATTTAAAATGAATCAACAACTCATCTCTAATTTCTTAGCGAAACATTTTGAAAATCAATATTTACTATAAAATCATAAAAAAAAAAATTAATTTAATATTTTATTAAAATAAAAATAATTTTAAAAAAACATTCAAAAAAAAAACAATCCCAATAAATAAAAGAAGAAGAAGCAAGATGATCATGGAATTAACAACCTGATCCTATGGGGCATGAGTTGGTGGCAGGTAGCTTTACTCCTTCTCTCCACTTTCTTCAAACTTTGCATTAAATTATCCCACAACAGTCATTAATGTTGAAGAACCCCATCCTCATGCCTAATCGGCCAAGACAATTAAATACGATATTAAATTAAATAATTAAAAAAAAAGATCATACACTAGCAGCACCAGACCATTGCAGCAACTTGGTAAATAAAAAATTGCAAAAAAATGAGTGTGGAGAAGCATGGCCGTGAACTGATCACAGGACTTTCCTTTTTTATTTAAAGTTATGAGTCATCAGATTATTAGGTCAACTCACACTAAAACCGGATTTATTCAAGTTAATTTAATCATTAAAAACCTGACGAATCGATCGATATAGTTTTATCGTATTATTATTTTATTTGATTTAACTAGAAATTCAACCCACATCAAGCTTTGAATCCCAGATTTCTCTGATTCAAGCCAAACAAGATTTGAATATAATGCAGAGAGATACAACAACAGGGGGGGGGGGGACTCGTCATCGTTTAGCAAATCTTAGCTCACCTTTATTTGCTCCAGCAAAGAAGCATTGCCGGGGGGTTTTTTTGCAGGCTGAAAGAGTAGAGATTAATCCCAGTACTGCACCAGTGTCAAAAATTCTTATAACTCTATACTGGTCAAAAATCAAAAGTAATTAAGTCCTTCAACACATTTCACATTTTTTTCCCCTTCATAAAAAGCACTTGAAGTTTGAACATTAATGATTCAACATTTTGATTGGTAATACATTTTACAACTGTGAGTTAATTTTTTTAGAAAAAAATTTTCTAATAAATAATAATTTGTGAGAATAGATGCAGCAAAACATCTCACTTTTAGTTTATAGTTAATTAATAATTAATCTTGACTTCAACCGGCATTAAACAGTAACCCTGCAGGAAATAGGGTTGGGAGAACGTGTTTTCAAAATTTTAACCAGATCGAATAATCAAATTGAAAATTATATCGATTTTCATTTTAAAAAAAAATCTCATTTGACTCGTCAAACCTTCTTCGAAAACAAAAATCACTCGATAGCCATACCACGTAAAAAACATAGGAGTCCTTCTGCTGGAAGATGTCAAACCACGTAAAACCATACAAAGGTTTTGACAGTCTGGAACTTGGAAGATATAACCCCGCCTCAGATCTCTTCAAGACTCTTTGATGACACAAGCAAAGCTATAAACAAAGCATAGCAGTTTGTTTATAGAAATAAGCCAAACAGAAAGACCCATGTTTGCATATCCACTTGTTTCTGCTACAACGACAAAAAATGAGGTGAGAGCTTCACCTACAAGACAAACTTGTCTGTTTCTCTATCACTTTAACTTCCTCTTCCTCTTCCTCTCCTTCCTTGTTGCTCTCATTTATTGCACAGCAAAAGAGCTCAGCTTTCTTTGAATCTGCCTCTTTTTGCATATATATCACAGACTGTTTCCACAACAAGTTGGTCAAAATTTATATATGGTCTACATGAAGAGTACCCATCAATTCAAATTGATGGTTCTCTTCTTCCTTTTCTAGTATTTGTCATTAGTGAAAGGTACCCATCAATAAGCTGTCATTCTTGATTATGAATTTGCTGTTTATCAGGAGTGGTTTTGGGGTTGAAGTTGTTTGTCCACCGTGTTCTTGAGGTACATGCATGACTCTGTCTATTGGTTTGCTTCCTTGACTCGCCATTTTGTTTCTCTTTAGTTTTGTCCAAATTTTGGTGTCTCAATTGAAGGGAAGAAAGATTAAAACAGGGGTCCTTTTTTCTTTCACATTTATTCATGGTCAATTGTTTTATACTTTATTAGTCTATGCTTTGGAATTCGATAGCCTGTTATCCTTTTCTTCTCTCTTACCTGGAATTTTCCTGAATCTGGGAATTGTTAGCTTTAGATGTATAGCAACCTGCTTTTATAGTTCAACTTGTGAGTACTGATTCAAGAGTGATGGCAGAATGTAGAGTTTGTCATTGGTTTGTTCATATAAACTGTCCATCAAAGCCCTTTTCTTCGTGTCCTGGATTTTGTAGCAGAATTTCGTTCTTTTGTTTAGTTTGTTTGTCCTTCTCTTCTTGAGTGTTCATGGACCGATGGTGTTTGATTCGCTTTATGGGGTCCATTTCATTGTTTGTCCTCCTCCTTCCTGAAGGCTGTAAGGCTGGTGTCCAACATGTAGGAACGATCTATCCAGGGTTTCAAGGGTCTCAAATGACTTGGATCAATCTTAATGGGTTGTTTCTTATATCTAACAACTCGAATTTCGCATTTGGCTTCTCAACTACTCAAGATGTTACACAATTTCTGTTAGTCGTTGTCCACATGGGTAGCTCGAAGGTCATTTGGTCTGCAAATAGAGGCTCCCCAGTTTCATATTCTGATAAATTTATCTTCGGTGGAGATGGGAAGGTTTCTTTGCAAAAAGGGGAAGCTGTGGTTTGGACAGCTGATACAGGTGGCAAGAGGGTTTCTGCGATAGAAATGCAGGATTCAGGAAATTTGGTTTTGCTTGGGAATGGTGGTAGTGTACTTTGGCAGAGTTTTAGCCATCCTACCGATACACTTATATCGAACCAGGATTTTGTTGATGGAATGAAACTTGTAAGTGATCCTAACTCCAACAAGCTGACCCATATCCTTGAAATCAAGTCCGGAGACATGATGCTTTCTGCAGGTTTCCAAACTCCCCAGCCTTATTGGTCCATCCAAAAGGAGAGGCGGATGACCATCGATAAAGGTGGTGGGAAACCTGCTGTGGCATCTCTCAGTGGAAATTCATGGAAGTTCTATGATGGAAACAAAGTGTTCCTGTCACAATTTATTTTCTCAGATAGTACTGATGCAAATGGCACTTGGATTGCAGTTCTAGGAAATGATGGTTTTATATCTTTCTACAATCTTGATGACGGAGGCAGTGATTCACAAACAAAAATACCAAGTGATCCATGCAGCAGACCAGAACCTTGCGATGCACATTATGTTTGTTCTGGTAACAATGTATGCCAGTGCCCTTCTGGTCTTAGTAATCGCCTGAATTGCCAGACAGAGGTTGTCTCTTCCTGTGATGGTTCAAATGGCTCTACAGAGCTTGTGAGTGCTGGGGATCGGCTCAATTATTTTGCTCTGGGGTTTGTTCCACCCTCTTCAATAACTGATTTGGAAGGTTGCAAATCCGCTTGCCATGGTAATTGCTCATGCCTTGCGTTTTTCTTCCATAACAGTTCTGGAAACTGCTTCCTGTTCAGCGACATAGGAAGTTTCCAGAACTCTAATGCAGGCTCTAGCTTTGTTGCATACATTAAAGTTTCAAGTGATGGAGGCAGTGGTTCCAATGCTGGAGGGGATGGGAGCGGCGAAAAAAGCTTTCCAATTGTTGTGATAATAGTCATTGGAACGTTGATTGTCATCTGTGGTCTACTTTATATGGCATTTCGCTATCACAGGAAAAAGAAGAAGATGCTAGAATCTCCCCCCAACACCTCAGAAGATGATAACTTCCTAGAGACTTTATCTGGGATGCCAATCCGTTTTAGTTACAGAGATCTTCAGACAGCCACTAATAACTTCTCGGTGAAGCTTGGACAAGGAGGGTTTGGCTCAGTCTATCAAGGAGCTCTCCCAGATGGAACCCAACTAGCTGTGAAGAAGTTGGAAGGCATGGGTCAGGGAAAGAAAGAATTTCGAGCTGAAGTTAGCATAATTGGCAGTATCCATCATCACCACTTGGTCAGGATAAAAGGCTTCTGTGCTGAAGGAACTCATCGCCTTCTTGCTTATGAGTTCATGGCAAATGGCTCTTTGGATAAATGGATCTTCAAGAGAAACAAAGAAGAATTCCTGCTGGATTGGGAAACAAGATTCAATATTGCTGTGGGAACAGCAAAAGGACTAGCTTACCTCCACGAAGACTGTGATGTTAAGATCATTCATTGTGACATAAAACCAGAAAACGTGCTTCTTGATGGTCAATTCCTTGCTAAAGTCTCAGATTTCGGCTTGGCTAAGTTAATGAATCGAGAGCAAAGCCATGTTTTCACAACATTAAGAGGCACCAGAGGGTACCTTGCACCAGAATGGATCACAAATTATGCCATATCAGAGAAAAGTGATGTTTATAGCTATGGCATGTTGTTGCTTGAGATCATTGGTGGAAGAAAAAACTTTGATCCAACTGAATCTTCGGAGAAGTCCCATTTCCCTTCTTATGCATTCAAGATGATGGAAGAAGGGAAACTGAAGGAAATCCTTGATTCGAAGCTGAGGTTAGACAATGACGACGATAGGGTTTCCACGTCTATTAAAGTTGCATTATGGTGTATACAGGAAGATATGAATCTCAGGCCATCAATGACCAAAGTAGTCCAAATGCTTGAAGGTCTCTCCCCAGTTCCACTGCCACCAACTTCATCACCATTGGGTTCCCGCCTTTATTCAAGTTTCTTCAAATCAACAAGTGAGGAGGGCACTTCCTCAGGACCATCGGACTGCAATAGTGATGCCTACCTCTCTGCAGTGCGACTTTCCGGCCCTAGATAACATTTGCTGAAGGGAATTCTTATGTTTAGATGTAGAGTTGAGCCATTTCTGCATATGTTCCCCATAATGTTCCTGTATATTTGTTATATTACTTTATAGTTTTGCCGCACTAGCCATTAGTAAAGCTTGATCGCTTTTGTACACTCACTGATTTGAGATGTAAATTAAGAGTGTCGATTGTGACAAAGTGATAAAGCATAGAGATTTTCGACATGAAACATTGAAATCGCGTCTTATTTTCGACTAGATTCCAAGATTTAAAGAAGGGACTAGCTGTAAATGATAAAGTTATGATCAAATGATTACCTAATTCCTTACTGGAAATACACAGCCATAAAATCATCCTTCTTGTTGGCATGAAGACTCATTTCCACCGGAGTTTTTCTTCTATTTTGGTTAAGTAGCTCTTTGTATTCCTTTATTTCCTAAAAGTTCTAAATGCTATTGTCGCTATTTCAAACCAAGAGGCAATAAAAAACAGAAGCCCTCCACTTGTTGAAGAAACGAGCCAAAAGGATAGGGTCTTTTGGTTCCACTACTCCGTGACTCAACTTCGTCCAATCACTACCTCTCCAACTTAAAAAAACCTCCCTACCCTCCATAGAGCAAAAACAAAAGCACTATCTTAACACAATCCATTAAAGATGGCTTCTTTAACTATCCTCGGCACCACCAAACCCTCCTCTCTTCTCTCCTCTACTCTCTCCTCCACTTCTCCTCAAGAATTCAAATTTCCCGCCAAATCACAACGACCCTTTTCCTCAACTGTCAAATTTCGGGCCAAGCCCTTCAAAGCCTGCGCTTTTCCCTCCAACAACAATGATAACGGTTCTGATAATCGTTGCTTAATTATCCTTTTTTCTGCATAAGCAAATTCTCTTCTTGGTGTTGTTATTTTGTTTTCAAGTGTTTCTTAGTGGATTAATGAATTCAAAATAGAATCTTGATTGAGTTTTATTCTTTTACAGGAGAAAAAGATGATTGCTTTTCAACTAGAAGGAGTTTACTTGTCTGTATATCAACATTGCCTTTTCTATTTGGTTTGCATGAATTTCTGGAGGATCTTAGCGCTAAAGCATTGCAGTAAGTTAAATAAACATACCCAGTTGTTGCTTTGGTTTTGGATTTGCATTTTCTTTTGTGAATTCTGGATTATTTAGGTATATAACTCTTGTGGCTTCACTAGGTTCCATCATTAGAGGTTGCTTGATGTTGCTACTTAAGTTTGCTAGGTGGGAATTATTGGGTTTTTGACCAGTGTGAGCACTATCTTCATAGATGATCCTTTAATTTGTCAATGCCACATGCCTATGGATACTTTTACATCAGAAAAAATTGGGTTAGATTATGTAGTGTGTTTTTATGTTAATTTAGTGCCTGTCTTTAGATGCTGTACTTGTTGATGTATGGTTTTTATAAGCTTATTCTTTTCATTGACGCTAAAGGTCGGATACAAACACATATATGCTCATAAAGGAAGAAGTGAGGAAGGTAGTATCCAAAGGCAAGGCTGCTGGTGTACTTCGTCTTGTTTTTCATGATGCAGGAACCTTTGAAATGGATGGGAATTCAGGTGTTTATTTTGACTAAATGATATTAGTTAAAAGTTATCAATTTCTGATTCCTTTCTCATTTGTATACCATTAAAATTAATGCAGGCGGGATGAATGGATCAATAGTTTATGAACTTGAAAGGCCTGAAAATGCTGGTTTAAAGAAATCACTGAAGGCATGCACTCAGTCTCTCATGCTGTTCTTGTTATAAACAGAAATTTGAACTTGCAGATGTGTATTTGCAATTATGTTTGCAGATACTTGTTCTATATTAGATTTTTTTGCTTTGGCTAAATTTCCTTTTATCTAAATCCAGACTGGTCAATCTTAATACGATCTCCTGCCAGCTAACTCCAGAGTGGGTGCATTGTTGTTTAGATTCTTGACAAAGCAAAGGGTGAAGTGGATGCAATACAACAAGGTGGTTATCTGAAATGTCACTATTTAATGGCTTCAAGAATAATGGACAGTGTGGGGCCTGGCTCATATGATTTAGATTTTTCCACTATTAGTATCCTGGGCAGACATGATAGCTGTGGCGGGAGCAGAAGCAGTTTCAGTTTGTGGAGGTCCAACAATACCTGTTCAGTTAGGCAGACTAGATTCACTGTAAGAGGCTAGCCTTTAACCTTACTATTTAGCAAATAACAAGACTTGACTTGAAGTGAACGGGATCATCTTATAGTTCATGAAAATATTTTCTACTAGCCTTGTATTTGAGTTTGAAATTCATGGGAAAAATACTGTTCAATTTAATGTAGAATTTTGTAAGTAGAAATTTGAGTGTTATCTACTTAAAATTCTTGGCCCACATTGTTAACAGCTGTTTTATCTTTGTAGGGAGCCCGATGCTGAAGGCAAACTTCCTCGAGAATCTTTGGATGCACCTGGTTTGAAGCAGAACTTTAAAAGAAAAGGCTTATCGTGGGTTCTTATCCTTTTCCCATAGACTCAATTGTTGTCATATTCTTCCTGGGCTAACTCAATTTGTAGTGAGGAATGTTAGGAAGATATTTTCAGCATATTTATCATGCTCAAGTTTCATTTTTACTATCTTGTCTGCGGAAAATATAACTTTCCTTTTTTTGCAGAACACAGGAACTTGTCGCGTTATCTGGAGCGCATACTCTTGGAAGTAAAGGATTTGGAAGTCCATTTGTTTTTGACAATTCTTACTATAAAATTCTTCTAGAAAAGCCATGGAAATCTTCAGGTAAAAAAAAGCTAACATGAATATCATTTTTTTACAAATTTTCTTAAGACTAGCTGCACTGCATAATCACTGCACAATCTCATATTATCTAGTAATGTCGTGTGACATCTCAGTGCACTGTTGGTTTAAGCCACATGCTTGAGTTGAGTCTATACTATTCCGAAATGATAATGTACATGAGGAATTATAAGAAGTTAATAAAACTTAATCCAAAACCATGGAAGATTACTTTTTTCTCACCCAATAATTTTTCAAGCCAAACTTTCTGTTAGATAAATCAAAATTGAGACAGAAGTATGAACATCTATTAATCTAATTTGTCCCTTTTTTGCTTCAAAATTTTCTGTTTTCATATTGGCATTTGCGAAACTGATATTTTGATCTGATGCACTTTACATGATCTGCTTTATCATTTCTGTTTTTTGAATGTAGGTGGTATGTCAAGCATGATTGGTCTTCCTTCAGATCATGCTCTTGTTGAGGATGATGAATGTTTAAGGTTTGCCATTTTCGAAGATCTCTCAATCAAAACATGTTATCTCTTAAGTCTTGTCTGCGTTGTCTCCTTACTTTGCAAGGCAGTTCTGAGTTGTACCCTCGATGAGTGAAGCATATAGCCTAGCCAGGGATAATGAGTGGTTCGGAATTCAATAACAAGGAACCTAGCAGACGATAGCCATAATAGTTGTGAAAATTCAGACATAATAACACATGCATGTGAAAATGCATTTTATACCTGCTGAAAGACACAAGCATAATCAAGACTAAAAAATTAAAGTATTTTACTGAACTACAATTCGACAGTACATCGGAGTTTTTGCAGTCTTTTTACAAAAGCACTGCTATGAACACATGCTATGTAATTCTTATCATGTAATGAGCATTTAGTTTGTCATCCAATGCATGTGTTATGGTTTTATGTGGGACATATATCTCTTGTCTTAAAGACATCCAAAGAGACGTGGACATGGATTCTATTTCCTATACTGGTCACAGCTAACTCTTCAAATAGTTTCTTGCCTTATCTTATACATGCTCAACTTGAACTAAACTTGTTTAACTTTGATATACTGTAGTAGAGATTTGAATTTTGATTACCTTTTCCTTTCATTGCTTAAACCTGTGTTCTGTGCAGATGGATCAAAAAGTATGCTGACAATCAGAACATGTTCTTCGATGATTTTAAGAACGCATACATCAAACTTGTGAATTCTGGTGCAAGATGGAAAAGCTTGTAATTGTATCAAGAGTTTTACTTTTGTTTACTTATATTCATAACTGAGCCCTTGTAGCATCCACCAAGAAAGAACACACACGATACATACACCAAACGGCTGCTTCAATGGTTCAGCGCTCTTGGATGTGGTGTAGTGGGGTATATTATGCTTGAAATTTAGTAACTTTTAGTTATGGCAAGAGACATATGGGAGATCTAACAGCTAGGTTGTCCAAAAAGCACGAAAAACCGAGTAATTAATAAATATAGCATGCATGGTAGCCAGGTTGTTGAGAACATCCTTTTTGTAACCTGTTATGCAGGGTCTTAACAGGGCTTGTACTTTGAGGTTAAAACCTTAAATTATGGCTGTAATATTTATGCAAGATGGATTGATAAATGATAATCACACAGGCTCAGCCCTTATTACATGGCCAGTCCCTTGTTGATGCAAGGGTGATTGCTATATTTTCATGAAAATGGAAAGCTAGTCAGTTGGTGCTTGTGAATAATGCGATACGTAATGGAACGAAAAGGAAAACTCAGTCAAGTGGTTAGCCACTCCTTGTCAGAGGACACTGATGCGTTTGTCGTTCATCGTTGTTCTTGTAGAAGGAGAAGTGAGATCCTGAGTTCAATTTCCATTATATATTAATTCGCTCAGAGAATAGCTAATTTGACGTGTCTGAAATCTGATATGAATTCAAGGTGAAAGAAGGTGGCGTGATTGTAATCTCTAATTTATTATGACCCGATAAAAAAATAATAGATTAAAGTATCTTAAAAAATGTTTTCATCATTACACTTTACAACAAAAATAAAATGGGTGAAATAACTATCAGCATGTAAAATAGGTTGGAGTTCATGTTCTAATGTATAATATTTTTAAAAAATATTTTTTATTTTTTATATTAGTATATTAAAATCATTAAAAAATACTAAAAAATTAATTTAATATTTTTTCTAAATAAATACAATTTTAAAAAATACTAAAAAAACAAAAACTATTGCTCTGGCAAACATAGTACAATCATTGCTTTGATTGATTTCTTTTTGCATGCTGTGTTGTTGCTGTTCCTGCTTGATCTTTGTATATCAAGCCTTGAACAATTAGGAAAAAAAGGACATACATTAACACAATAAAATCATAGATTCGCAAGGGCAGAATAGCAAGATGGATTGATAATCACCCATGGTCAACCCTGAGTGCATGGACAATCTCTTGTGCATCATTTAGTTATTGTTATAGGATAGAAATGATGGAGATACTTAGAGATAAAAATGTATTTAGTTGAAGAGATAAAAATAAAAATATAAAAAGAAATTTGTTTTTAGAAAAATTTTGAAGTAAATTTATATACTTCCAAACCAGGAGATACATAAATGAAACCCAATTCGGGAATCGATCCGAGCAAGGCTCTAGTCATAATGGAGTTGATTGTTGAATTGAGTCAATATATGGATAAAAATGATCATTATTACAGTTTTAAAACCCGGCTTGAAAGTCAATCCGAGACAAGATTTAGATCATAAATCGAGAGGGTCAACCTGATTAACCCAAATTTAAAAAAAAAAATTAAAAAAAAGTCAACGAGTTTTTAACTTGTGTTTTATCCGGGCATGGCTGGTGCATTACATAATCCGAAAAGCATCATTCGATATGCAAAAGTACTAAATAGACATGTGAAAGTAGTCTTCTCTTGATCTTCCAATGCAATTTTAATTTGGTTGTAACCTGAATAGCCATCTAGGAAACAATAAAATTCATGACCTACAACTCTTTCTAGGATTTGATCCATGAAAA
>Ga0307509_10011256_pt1 | contig 10855 bp, 8 predicted proteins | sample 10_EM_MG_FD_202245 | JGI IMG/M metagenome (GOLD analysis project Ga0307509, IMG submission 202245) | Populus trichocarpa ectomycorrhiza microbial communities from riparian zone in the Pacific Northwest, United States - 10_EM | ecosystem: Host-associated > Plants > Roots > Unclassified | place... | reverse complement strand
GCTCCTGCCGTCGCGCCACGCCGCACCCCGCACCCGGGTGTTCCTCGACGCGCTCGCCGCGAGCGTGCGCGTCGCCGGCTTCTACGCCGCCGACACCGCTGACTAGACCGCCGCTGGAAGCGCGACTGATGATCGGGGCCGGGTGCTCCCCCGAGGCAGTACGTACGGCGCGGTCGCGCGCACAACGATGTGAGCGATGCCGAGCCGATCGAGATCGTGCTGCGCCGCGACGGCGAGCTTCCGGCCCTGAGCCGTAACCGATCGCAACACGACTGGACCGTCACGGCCCTGTTCCGATCGGTTGCGAATCGCCCCGTAACGCCTGGTTCCTGCAAGCGGGGCGGCTTTGCACGATCCTTGCTGAAGGTTCGTCGCTGCCGCTGAGATCGGTAGTTGTGCGCCTCGCACGGAGCGAGGCCGAAACCACCAGAGGGAGAACCAACCTATGAGCAAACTCTCGTCCACGACGATGTGGCCCAGGCCACGAAGGCGCATCCGTTGCACGCCGACCGCGAGCTTCATTGCGGCAAGCGGTGCGCTCGCGGTTCTACGTACTCGCCGCTCGAACGAGCGCTCGAAAAGGGAGGACTAGCGAATGTTGAATCGAGGAACGTTCTTTGCGTTGGGTCTCTTGACCTCGTTGGGTACGGCATGTCTGTCACCTGGTGACAATGCGATCGAGGCCGAGCAGACACTGAGCCTCTCCACGCTGCCCGCGCCCGGGCCCGGGCTGCCGCCCGGCACGGTCGTCGTACCGCTTCCGGAGTTCGAAAACCAGCCGGTGACGGTCCAGATCCCGAACGAGGTCGGGTTTCTCAAAGGCAACGTCTTGGGCCACGGCAGCGAAGCGATCGTCATCATCAATGGAGGTCCTGGGCTGGACTCCGTGTTCGTGACGCGTCTGCACCAGGGCATGGCACAGCGCCTGCCGGGGCGACGCATCGTCAGCTACGACCAGCGTGGAATGGGAGGATCGACGCCGACGACCGCTGCGCAGAACACGATCGCCGGTGCCGTCGAGGACGTCGAGTCGATCCGACGGTTCCTGGGCGTGAAGAAGCTCCATCTCGTGGGCCAGTCCTTCGGCGGGTTCGTTGCCGGGGCATACGCATCGACGCACCCCCGCAACATCGCGTCGATTGCGTTCGTCGATCCCCTGCCTCCATTGCCGGCAGACTCGGAGTTCACCACGCAAGGCTTCGACGCGATCAACGCGTACTATAGCGGACTCCTCGACGCGGGGATCCTCGAAGCTGGAAGCGACGATGATCCGCCCGCGGTCTCGTGGAACAGGATCGTCGGCGTGTATTTCGCCAACCCTCTCCTCGTCCCCATCGAGATCACCACACCCGCGGCGGACCGGGACCCTGTCATCGGCGATGCCGTCGACGCCGACTACACGGCGAACGGTGCCGCGCTGGTCGCGAACCTCGGCAGCCTGAGGATCCCCGTCCTGGTCATCGGTGGCGGCGTCTCGGGATTCGGTCCCACCTTCGCGCAGGGAGCAGCGGAGGCGCTCAAGGCGTCCAATCCCAAGGTCGTGATCATCGAGGGCGCCGGTCATCTTGCATGGTTCGACAAGCCCGTGCCGACGCTGGGAGCCCTCCAGTCGTTCTTCGACGACTGCGCGCCCAGCCCCTGACGGCGCCGATCGCCGCGAGTCGAGTGTGGATTACCTACACGAGATCGGCGTGAAGATCCGCGCGGCGTTGTCGATCGCCGTCGGGACCCGTCGTCACATAGGCCGTCTTGTCGGGGCGTGGCACCACGTCGACCTTCGCGATGTTCCTCGAGTGACCGTGGGATGTGTTCGCATCACAGCGGTGTCGCGGGCACGCGCCACCGCCGCCGGTAGCCCCGGCGGCCGGCGGCAGCTGGTCAAGCATGAGCCGCTCATTGAGCTCCCACAGCGCGTTCTTGTTGTTGTCCCAGCGCAGCAGCACGTACGCTTCGTCGTACACTGCCCACTTGATGGTGACGTGCTCGTGCGAAAGACGCAATTCGAGCGTAGTGCAGTCGATGGCGAACGCGTAGTTCGGCATGGCGTAGAGGTCCTTGGGCCAGTGCGCGCGTGCCCATTCTTTGATGAAGACGATGGGGACCGTGCTCGTCGCCTGTAGGCGATACAGCGGCGCGCTCTTCGGAACCGCCGCTTCTTCTTCCGCCTCACGTCGGGCAGCCTCGGCGGGCGTCTCGTTGTCTTCACCGCCGCCGGCAACGCCTTGCCAGGAACCATCATCGCTGCGCTGCAAGACCGCGTACTCGAAGCCGACGCCGGTACGCCGAAACGGAAACACCACCACCTGAAAAGGCGCGCGTGCCATCGCCCAAGAATCTACGCTGATTCACGCAACGCGGCCAAAGTCACCCCGCGCGCTGGCCCGGCACCGCCCCACCGATGGCACGCCGTCGGTCACCACCACGGTTGCGCCGGGGCCACAAAACAAGCGCACAGGCCCCCGTTCGGCCTCGTGATTCGTCGGTGCAACGCCGTCGTGGTGCCGAGCGAGACCGGCACCCGACGAGGTCGTGCAGCGCGTTGGCCGTCTGGCGCCGTCTCAGGTGATAGGCGCCGGTGAGCAGCGCGACGATGCTCATCAGCCGTGGGCCGAACGCGACGCGGGATCCGGGTGCTCCGGAGCATTCCGGAGCACCCGAAAGATTCCGGAGCACGCGGGAGCATTCCGGAGCACGGCGGTCTCCGGGCCCTGTTGACCGCGCTGAAAAGTGCGTGACCCGCTTGACGCGGTCTCAGCGCCAAATCTCGCTGTGAACGTCCGTCAATCGCCCGCTGGCGTTCTCCTGACCAGCACCCGAGCTCGGGCCAGGATCGGCGGCACCGGTGCAGAACCAAGCGATTGCTTGGCATTTGGCGCAAAGCCGAACAGGCCCTAGGGCCCGCCGAGCTGTAAACCAACCCACGAAATAGTTGGCCTACGAAAACGAATCGCTCCGCATTCGTCTGGCTGCACCAACACAGCGTTCTCCGGAATTCTCCGGAATGCTCCGGAATTCAGGATGTGGCTCGACTCGGCTCACCGGATTTTTCCTTTATTTGTAGGCGGTTACGAGATACAGCCCGAGCGTGCGTCGAATGGGCCTCCATTGGCATCACCGGACCAATCATCCGTTCTCCCACGAGGGACCTCCAGCGATGGCTCAACTCGTCGGCAGCCACCGCGCCCGCCCCCACGGTTCTCTCCAGTCTACGTGTACGCTCCTGTGTGCAAAACGACGCTCGCCAGGTACGTCAGCACCGCCTCGTCCAGCGCCATAGGCATCACCGCACAATCACCCGTTCTCCGGAATTCTCCCGGTCGAGCCGACCGAGCCCCCACGCTCTCTACAACTTGCTAGCGGACTCACGGAGCTTCGCTTCGGCGACAACAAGATCGGGTTTGGGAGGCACGGCATGACTAACCGCTTCTCTAAGGCGCTTCATAGGGGCCCTGTCTGACCTTCTCCCCAGATTGATGACAAGATAAATGGACCGCGTCGCCTTCTCGGAGATGGCATACGCAGGAAGTTGCCTCTCGTAGCCCGGTATCAACTTTGAATTTTTGGACAGCTTCAATTCCACAACGCACTTCGCGTTTGCGCCAGCGCTCACCTTGAAATCAACAGGACCGCGGCCGGCGTTCGACTCAGGTGAGATGTCGAGGTCATTTGCAGTACAGTACAAATCGGCCACCGCAAGGAAGAATTTTTGAGCGTAGCGCTCCGGACGTGGCTTGCCATTTACGAACAACAACTCATTGACGCCATTGTCCCTGAGGATCCTTGCAAAGTGATTGCAGATTTTCAAGGCGATTGCGTGTACATCATCGAGTGTCCATCGCTTCGATTTCGCCAGGATGAGCGGCACGGCATCGACTACGTGTTGCACCCAGGCCCAACGAATGACAGAGGCCGGATCTTTGTCAAAGTCATAGGGCAGCATAGGAGTATTGCGATATTTATCAATTAGCTCTCTGAGAGCATCTGGATTGTTCAGAAACACCTCTCGGAGAGCTTGCTTGGACAACTGTCTGACCTTCCAGCCTTTTCCTATGGTCTCGTTCAGTGACTCCCGGACCGCTTTGTTGTGAAGGCAGACATCCCCGATAGTGTACTTATCAAATGCGAGCGGGAGTTCTCTGAGAATTTCGTGTGGGACCATTAGCAGTGCTCTCGAGTTTTGCGGATTGACAGGTACGCTGTACTCTCCATTTTTGGTCGTGTAGTTTGCCTTGCATGGGATCTTTAGCTCCTTGCAGATGCGGACGGTAAACCTGGCAAGACGATCGGCCAGGAGTCCTCCGATCATGTCACTGATTCGATCTGGGCCAATTCCATCCTCGAAAAGTGGGGCCAGTTCGAAGATCTCAGGCTCACTAACGCCCGCGTCCATAATCTCCTTGGCACCAGCGACCAATCTCCCTGCGTTCCCTTTTCCGATCCCGGACCCGCTCGTACTGGACGTCGCGTAACCGATGCATAGCTCCCTCACTTCAGGAAAGGCGAGTAGCCCCTCGGCGGCGCGCCATAATTTGTCGTTTGCCGTTTTGGATTTTTCGAGAAGCGTGATGACTTTGTTGAAATGCACGACGATCTCGCTCCGCGCCCCCTTCAGTTCGGGGCATTTCGAAGTAGCGAGCATGGCAGGGTCGATAAACATACGTGCGTCGAAATCCAAGCACGCGTCGAATGCGCCTGCTTTCATGAGTCGCTCATGCTCTATATTAAATGCTCTGGCTATCGTAGTTGGCACTTACACCCCCGCTGGACTAATGTTCCTGGAAACAAGTCTTCATGCCTCATCTGGAGCCGTTTTTGCGTCTTTGGATCGAAGCAGTGCGCGCCCGTGTCGAGAGCGCCAAATAAACAATTACCGTACCGTTCATGAGCGCCAGTCCGCACAATGGGCGTGAAGTTCCTTCTGAGAGGAGTAGAGCGATCGCGACAGCCGCCGCCGAGAAGAAGAATGCAGTCGGTCGAGCATGCAGCGCAAAGGCGTCTGGTTCGAATCTGAACCAGACACGCCGTTTCTTAGCTTGGGCGGTTTCTTGGCATTCTCCCCCGGCTTCCTTACGACGTGCATCCTCGAGTGAGTAGACAGCCTTTGCGACGCTTACAATGAGAACCGTTGTCCAGAAGTACGGCGTTGAGGGCCACACAATACCGAGCACGGGCACGGCAGCTATCAGAAACACCATCAGCGCTACCCATGCTGCGCGAATGGCTTCCCGGAGATCGAGGCCGTCACCCTCGTCCGGCATGTATCTCAAGACGATATAGATTGATACCGCCCAGACGCTAGCAAGAGCGACTGCAATCGCGGCGGGAGGTTCACCATGGGGCCAGGTCGCCGCAATGAGACGGCTTACGCCGTACCCAATAGCAAGCTCGGCTGCGACGACATCGATCGGCCTCTTGGCGAGGCGGAAGAAAGACGCTTCCATGCTTGAACGGTACAGGAGCGGGCTGACAGGGCACGTTGCCGCCCATGTCCCCGGGTATGCCGATTCCGTCGCAGTGAGAGGTGCCATCCCGGATGCTCAGCCGCAGCACGCCGCCGGTGGGGCATCCTAACGCTCGCACGCGATCCCGAAACGCAACCTTTTCCTCGCCCTGCTCGCTGGTGGTCAGACCGCCGCTGCCCTCCCGGGCTGCTGCTCACCTGGGGACACCCCTCGCCTGGGACCCACCGCGCGCGCCGGGACCGGTCGCCAGGCCGCCACTCACAGGCACCGGGCGGGAGTGATAAGGCGGCGAGCCAGAGCGCGGTGTTGGTACTGGTCTTGGGGGTCACGTCGCTGTCGGAGGCTCGTCCGCGCGGCGGTGGCGGGAGTTCCCACGGTTTCACGTCCCACGGCTCCCACGCCTCCCACGCCTCACTCGACCCAGCGGGGGACGTACGTCGCGCCGCATCGGCAGACCAACCCGGATCACACGCAGCGGAACAACTACTCGACGAAGGGCAACGTGAACCCGTCGACTGGCAAGACGGGAACCAAGTACGCCATCGCATTGATGGACGCTGGCCGGCATCGTCTCGAGTCTCGAGTCTCGAGCTCGGCAGCCCGGCCTCCCACGCCGCCGAGCGGAGCCTCGCCGAGGGTGGCACTCCGGGCGACAGGCCGGCGATCGATGTGCCTGGTCGGCACGGTCACGCACGCACGGGAACTCGCGGATAGTTGACGGATCCCCCGTGTCCGACGCGGCCTTGGCATGTACGATTCTGCTCTCACTGGAATCGACAGGACCGCATCCTACCGTCGCATGTCGCATCACCTGATAGGGCGGCCGGGTAGCTTGCGGTGTGTGGGCCGTGGTTCAGCGGCGGCGATCCTGCGTACCCTGCGATGCCACGATCCTGCGAGCGCGTCCTCCGTCGCGCGAATCGGCGCAGTCAACGGGTGGGCATAGGAGCCGGTCGGGTACCGATCCCGGCTGTGCGCTTTCCCGGGCGTCTTCACCCGTATTTGATAGCCTGGTGCGAGCCATGATCCCCGACCTGTTCTCGAAGCGGAACAAGCCGCTGCCAGACGTCTTCACGTACGACACGATTCCATCCAAGCTGCGCGTCCAGGTCGTGCACATACTGCAGGCAGCGATGCGCGGACGCTTCTATGTCGATGGGGTGGATGTTTGGCGTTACGTGGCGCAGACGATCGCAGCGGAGCATGGTCTCCTTGAACTTCCCGGTATTGAGTACAGCCAATACGCAGAACCCAATTTCCACGTCGCCTGCATGAACTACATCCTCAAGGCCGAGCCGGAACAAGCGCTCGATATAGTCGAGATCTCGTTTAGGTTCGTCTCGAAGGCGGCGGAGAACATTGATTTTGCTCGGAACACGGGTTTGCGTATGGCGGTGGCTCAGACTGCGATCACAGATCTGAACCATCGCTTTCGTGAAAGCGGAGTTGGATACCAATTCGAGGATGGAAAGATCATCCGCGTGGATTCACAGTTGCTCCACGCTGAAGTCGTCAAGCCGGCGCTGCTTTTGCTCTCGACGAAGGGGTTCGAGGGAGCGAATGCCGAATTCCTAGCGGCGCACGAGCACTCTCGGCACAACCGCATCGAACCGGCGATCACAGAGGCGTGCAAGGCGTTCGAGAGCACCATGAAGGTGATCTGCGACTCGAGGCGTTGGGCCTATGACAAGTCCAAAGCCACCGCCGGCGTTCTGATTAAGGTGTTGATTGAGAACGGCCTCGTTCCTTCCTATAGCGAGGAACAACTAAGGGCGGTAGAGAAGTGCCTGCTCGGCGTTGCGACGGTTCGAAACAAGAACGCCGGTCATGGGGCAGGTGCGACCCCGAGAGACGTCCCTCAGCACTATGTCAGCTACGCACTGCATCTCGCGGCCTCGAACATCGTATTTCTTGTCGAGTGCCACAAAGACAAGTAGTCATTCGGGCGCAATCTGACCGCCTGCGGCGCGCACTCGCAGGTCTCACGGTCGGGACGTGCGACCTCACGTGATATTGCGGCGCCGTTCGGCAGAAGATCGCGTAGTCAGCGGCCGAGAAGCGGAACCACTCCCCTCTGTGCAGGCCGCGACCCAGCTCACGTCCACACAGAAGCCCAGATCTTTGGCGCTCTGAATCGAGAGCTGACCGGGCAGTTCCAGTGACTTTCGGGTGCAATTCGGCTACCATCGAACGATGGCAAGCGTGGAGTCAATCGAACGGGTGGCCCTCAAAACGAAGCCCGAACGTTGGAGGAAGTATCGATTGCCGATTCGTACTGAGATCACCCAAGGGGTTGAGCGGGTCCGGCGGCTTCGACATGAGATCCTTGGGCGTGCTCGTGTAGTTGAGCTACCGCCAGTCGAGGTCGTCGATATCGGCTGGAGCGCACCTCCGGAACTGACCCCCACCGGGCGACTGGTCGTTGTTCACGGTTACAGCACGGTCTTTCGTACCCCCGCCGGCGACGAGCTCGGGGCGAGGCTAGCGGCGCCGGCCGTGATCCACTGTTCGAACACCGAGTTGGTCGGAATTCTCCTTCATGAGTTCTGTCACTGTTTTTTTCATGCACGGGAAATCATTCGAGCCGGGATGGAGGGGCGATTGTACTCTTTCAATGGCAGCCAGCGACAAGCGTACGATGCCGAATATGACAAAAGCTGCCTTGATCCACCGGAGCTTTGGTTCACTGAGTCAGATGTGAAGGTATTCCCTTATCAGCACGACAAGCTTCTCGATGCGTCAGTAGCCGCGATTGCTCGAGAATGGATAGCCAAGAAACTTCCTACAGTCGCCCCCGCGCCAGTTAGAATCGGCTCCGAGGTTCAGATTCCAGGTGCAATTGCCCGTCATGTGCGAAGCACCATGTGACAGAACGTCCCACAGGCGACGCGACCTTGGCGTGTACGATTCTGCTCGCACTGGATCCGCGTGCCCTCGTCTTACGATCGCAGCGCGGCTCGCAGACGTGGCCGGCGGGCCAGAGCGGCGCCGGTGACGGGACGACATGGTGGGGGGGCTTCCGGGCCGTCGGACGGCGTTCCCCGAGGGCTCGCCTGTCCCAAGCAGCCAGTCTTCTACAAGGCGAGGTGCCCGTGTGATAGGCTTCCTTCCAGGGAGGACGAGGTATGAGGTTTGCGTTCACGATGGTACTTGTCTTGGGGGTCACGTCGCTGTCGGAGGCTCGTCCGCGCGGCGGCGGCGGGAGTTCCCACGGTTCCACGTCCCGGGGCTCCCACACCTCCCACGCCTCGCGGGGTCCGTCCGGGACAGCGGGCACCGGGTCGTCCTCGAGTAGCCACGCCGTTCGCGGCTACACGACCCAGCGGGGGACGGTCGTCGCGCCGCATCGGCAGACCACCCCGGATCACACGCAGCGGAACAACTACGCGACGAAGGGCAACGTGAACCCGTCGACTGGCAAGACGGGAACCAAGTACGCCACGCATTGATGGACGCTGGCCGGCGTCGTCTCGAGTCTCGAGTCTCGAGTCTCGAGCTCGGCAGCACGGCCTCGCGGGGGAGCAACGCCATGATGGACGGAGACCCGGCGCCGCCACGTCCGGCCAGCGCCAGCGACGAACCGGGTCCCGTACGCACGATCGCCGGCGATCTCGCGGCGCTGCTGGCGCGCGCGCTATACGACACCCCCGTCGTTCCCTGCGACAACCCGTCGCTCGGCTGGTTCGTCGTCTCCTTGATCCGCTACCGAGAGCGCCAGCGGTGGCTGTGCCAACACCTGGGCGATCTCGTGCCGCATCGGGGCCCGTCGCTCCAACGAGACCTGCCGTGCGCACCCGGTTGGCAGCTCTTGGTCTACGGGCGGAGCGTCGAGGCGCAGTCCCCCGCGAGCGGCGAACGCATCAGCGTGTCGGTCGACGAGGATGCGCTCGACGGGCCGGGGCGCCTCGCACCGGACACGATGCGGGGCCCGAGCGTTGGCATCTGGATCCAGTCCCTGATGGTCGGGGGCGGTCCCGACGCGGCGCTGCGAGGACGCCACAGCTGGGAGCACCCGGAGACGTTCATTCCCTGCGTGCTGCCCGACGCGCAGCTGCCGGAGGCGCGGACCTGGCGGTGGTTGCCGTCGACGAATTTCCTCATCGAGCTCGTCGCCATCCTGGGGAGGGCCGGCGTTTTGGAGGGCGTTCCGCCGCCGGGCGCCAATGACAGCTTCCGGTTTGGCCCGGACCTGGAGGCGCTCGCCGCCGCGGTGGCCGCCGAAGACTTCGCCGATCGGCGCGTCGCAGCGAGGTGGGCTCGTCACCTGGGCGACGCCGAGATCGGATCCCACGGACACGACCGACCGCGCGTGATCGCCGCACACCGGGCATCGCTGCAGCGGTTCCTGTTCGCCGCGTGGGATCACAAAGCCACCCTGCTGCCGATATTGGCGCGCCAGCTCACGCCCGCCGAGCTGGTCTGGACGTGCGACGCCCTGCTGGACGGGCCGGAATTCGAACCGGTGCTGGCGTTCTTGCGTCACCGATCGTACCTGCCGACCTCGCAGGGCGTGGCCCGGTTGCTGCGCGCGTTACCGCTCGAGGGCAGCGTGCTTCGCTCGGCCCAGCTTGCGATCGAGTACCTCCAAGCCCGTGGCGCGGAGCCTGGCTTGGCGATCGAGAAGGTCGTCGCGTTCGGCGCGGTCGCGCTCGACGCCGTGGCGGACGCCTACGCGGACGCGGCGGCCCAGACCGAGGCGGACGCCCAGATGGCCGCGGAGGTCTGGGCGGACTTGCTGGTGGGACGTCTGCTCCAACACGTCCGGATCGCGCTGGGGCTCGCCCCCGAATACGCGCTGCAGCTCGTGCGCCGCGCGCTGCGTTCCGACCACGAGCTCGTCGTGGAAGAGGTGACGGCGTTGCTCGTGGTCGCCGACCGGCCGTGGTGCGTGCGAGAGCTCGCGTTGGCGTATCACGACCGCCCGCCCCACGTGGACGTGCTGCGCCAAGCGCTCGGACTCCTCCGGCAACCGCCCGACGGAGTCCCTCCCTTCATCGGTCGGAACAAGCTCACCGCACGCATCGCGTGCCGGCGGACCGACCCGCAGCACTGGAATCGCGATATTGACCCCAGGTAATGTGACGCGTCGCGTGGTAGCCAATCGCGTACATCAGCCACACCAGCCACACGGGGAAGGGGACCACTCCCGTGTGGCGGAACACTGGCTTACAGGTCGAATGTAACTTTCCCGCTGCTTAGGAACAGGGCCGGTCGAACACGAACTCACACTACGAGTTCACCTTCCCGCAGGGCACGTACGTCCTGCTCGCGTCGTAGAATTTCGGCTCTCCACCAGGTTTAGTGGGTGGAGGATTTGCGTGAACCGCGTCGCAGCACGGGCTGCGGCGGCGTAGACCGCGTTCCCGGCGGGAAGAAAAGGTGCGCACGGCGAC
>Ga0307509_10011255_pt1 | contig 10856 bp, 10 predicted proteins | sample 10_EM_MG_FD_202245 | JGI IMG/M metagenome (GOLD analysis project Ga0307509, IMG submission 202245) | Populus trichocarpa ectomycorrhiza microbial communities from riparian zone in the Pacific Northwest, United States - 10_EM | ecosystem: Host-associated > Plants > Roots > Unclassified | place... | reverse complement strand
GAGATGTTCCCGCGCGGCCCGAAGTTCCGTCAAAACCCGCCGGTCAGGCGGCACTTCCGGCGGTCCACTCGCTCCATGCGAGGTTCCAGCCGTTGAGCCCGTTGTCCGGGGCGACCGTCTTGTCGGGGGAGTTCTTCACGATCACGACGTCCCCGATGAGTGAATTGTCGTAGAACCACTTGGCGTTCGTCGCGCCCTGCGCACCCTGTACGTCCGCGAGTCCGACGCAGCCGTGGCTGGTGCCCGTCTGGCCGAAGGGCGGATTGGACTTGTTGTACCAGTAGTTGCCGTGGATGAACGTCCCCGACGTGGTCAGACGCATCGCGTGCGGCACGTCCGGGATGTCGTACTCCCCGCCCAGGCCGACCGTCTGGCTGTTCATCCGCGTCTGCGTGAACTTCTCGGAGATCACCATCTGCCCGTTGTACGTGGTGTGTTCCGGGCTGCCCGAGGAGATCGGGAGCGACTTGTAGGTCTGTCCGTCCCGTACGACCGTCATGGTCTGCGTGTTGACGTCGACGGTGGACACCTGCGAGCGCCCGATGGTGAAGGTGACCGTCTTCTTCTGCACGCCGTAGACGCCGTTCGCGCCCTGCACGCCGTCCAGGTCGATCTTCATCGTGACCTTGGAGCCGGCCTTCCAGTACTCCTGCGGCCGGAAGTCGAGCCGCTGCGTCCCGAACCAGTGCCCCACGACCTGCTGTCCGCTGCTGGACGTCACCGTGATGTGCGACTGCACGGCCTTCTTGTCGCTGATCACCTTGTCGAAGTTGAACGACACCGGCATCCCGACACCGACCGTCGTCCCGTTGTCCGGGGTGTACGTCCCGATGAAGCTGTTGCTCGAAGTGACGGTCGTGAAGATGGAGTTGGCGGCGGCGGTCTTACCGCTGTCGTCCTTCGCGGTGGCCGATATCTGGTACTTGGTCCCGCGCTCCAACTGCTCCTTCGGCTTCCAGCTCCCGCCGTCGGCGGATATCGCACCGTCCACGGCCTCCCCCGACCCGGAGACCGTCATCTTCACGTCGGTCAACTTGCCGTCGCTGACCTTCACGCCGGTGGAGTTGATGGACGCGTTCGTCGCGCCGTCCTTGGCGGAGATGGTGATCTTCGCGGTGGACGTCTTGGCGGTCGTGTTGCTGCCGCCCTTGTTGTCGGTGTTGGCGTCCGCGCTGGCGTTGCCACCGCACGCGCTGAGGGTGAGGGTGCCGACCACCAGGGCGGCGATGGCCCCCAGTACGCGCCGCGCTGCTATGTCCGGCGTTGTCACGGGCTGCTCCAGGTTCGTGTGATGTACGTGATGCGTGATCCGCTGCGATGCGTGGACAAAGAGGGTTCGCACCCCCGTGCGGGTTCCCGGCGTTCTTCATGGACGCCGTCCGGTGACAGAACCGGGACATATGCGGAGGCGGCGTCTGGGGCGGGCCACTCGCTTCTTTGGCGGTGTCGGGCTTCCGCGGCCCAAGTAAAGGGTGGCCCGGCATGAACACCCTTGCCTGTACTGCGTTGTGGACCGGGGTGTGGGGTGCGCGTTCGCATCCCGCCTGCACGCCGGGTCGGCTCAGCGGCTAACGACGGGTGGGTGGGTGGTGGTGGGCTGGAGGCTGACGGGATAGATCTAACCACTGGTATGACATGTGACTGGTTAGATCTATCCCATCCTCCAGAGGCGGCAAGGTCGGAGCAGGGAACGGGACGAGCCCGGGGTGCCTGTCGCCGCAGGATGCCTACCGTCTCCCGTACAACTCCTCGTACGACGGCCACGTTCCGCCCGGTCCGTCCACCGGCTCGGCGGCCCGTACCGCGCGGACGATCGCGCGGGTTACGACCTCCGCGCCGGCCGCGAGGACCTCGTTGAGGGCGAGCGGGTTCTCGGCGTCGAGCGGGCGAGTTCCGGTGGCGAGCGTGAACACCGTGTCACCGTCGTTCAGGAGGTGTACCGGTCGTACGGCTCGCGCGATGCCGTCGTGCGCCGTGCCCGCCAGCTTCTGGGCCTGCGCCTTGGTGAGTTCGGCGTCCGTGGCGACCACCGCGAGCGTGGTGTTCAGTGGGGGCGGCGCGTTCTTCTCGGCGGCCTCGGTGAGGCGCAGTTGGGCTGCCTCGTGAACGTGCGGCTCGGGATACTCCGCCCGCCCCTGGAACAACTCCCCGTACAGCACGCCCGTTTCGGGGTCCGTCGCCGACCCCGCCGCGTTGGCCACCACCAGCGCCGCCACGGTGACCCCCGACTCCAGCACGATGCTCGCGGTCCCGACCCCGCCCTTCAACGCCCCGACCACCGCCCCCGTACCCGCACCCACACACCCCTCACGCACTCGCGCCCCGGGCCCGCTGATCGCGGCGGCCTCGACCGCGGCCCGCCCGGTGGCCGCGTCCGGCCTGGCCTTGAAGTCTCCACCCCGCCCCAGGTCGAAGACACAGGCCGCGGGCACCACCGGCACGACGTGCGCCGGATCCACGCCCACCCGTACCCCGCGCCCCTGCTCCTCCAGCCAGGCCATCACCCCGGACGCGGCGTCGAGTCCGTACGCGCTGCCGCCGGTCAGCACGATCGCGTCCACCCGCTGCACCAGGTTGCGCGGGTCGAGCGCGTCGGTCTCCTTGGTGCCGGGTCCACCACCGCGCACATCCACGGCGGCCACCGCCCCGCCCTCCGGCGCGAGCACGACGGTGGTACCGGTGAGCCAACCGTCCCCCGACCTCGTCGCATGACCCACCCGCACCCCGGCAACATCCGTCAACGCGTCAACTGTCATGGAGCTCAGTCTTGCCCAGCGAGCTCCTGATCCGGCGACGCCCGGCACGGTGTGCACCACTGATCCGGGGACGTTCGGCTCGGCTTGGCCAGCTGTTTCGATGGGGGTCGGCTGGGTGTCGGCGCTTGTTTCGGTGGTGGTGGCGGGGTAGGTCGGGTCGATGTGGGTGGCGGATCCGGGGGCCGTCGGCTCAGCACGCGCTGCGGATTCGGGGGCGGTCGGTTCAACACGCTCCGCTGCTTCGGGGGTAGTTGGGCGGGCGCGCGTGCCTGATCCGGGGGTAGGCGGTTCAGCGCACATGGCTGATCCGGTGGCAGTGGGTCCCGCATGCGCCGCTGATCCGGGGGCAGTTGGGCCAGTGCGCGTGGCTGATCCCGGGCTAGGTGGTCCAGCGCACGTGACGGATCCGGTGGCGGTGGCGGTGGGTCCCGTGCACCTGGCTGACCCGACGGCAGTCGGCCCAGTGCGTGTGGCTGTCGCAGCGGCGGTCGGTCCGTCGCCTGTTGCGGTCGCTGTGGCGATCCTCCTGCCAGCGCGTGTTGCCGTTGCCGTACCGGTCCAACCACCGCACCCGGCCGACCCAGTCCCGGCCAGCCCACCGCACCCAGCCAGTTCACCGCACCCCGTTGCTCCCGACGAGGCCGGCCCACCGCACTCCACCGCCCCAGCCGCAGTCACTCCACCGCCGCCTCCACTCCAGCCCCGCTTCCCCTGGACCCGCCGGCAGCCGCCCGCGCGGTCAGTGTCACCCCGACCGCCACCGTCAGTGCCGACACCAGGCCCGCCGCGAGCACCGCCATGCTGCCCAGGAACGTGCAGCAGGTCACCAGCAACGCGGCCACCGGCAGCACCAGTTGCTGGGCGATGCCCACCTTGTAGTGGCGGGCGTGGAGTGCCCAGACGCTGAGCAGGTACAGCGCCGTCGGCAGGGTCACGGCGGCGGACGCGGCCAGCGTGGAGATGTGTGCCTTGCCGACCGCCTGCGTGACCGCCACCTCCAGGCCCGCGCCGATCGTGGCCGCCGACGCGAAGATCAGATAGTGGCCGTACCCCCACAGGAACGCCTGCTTGTTGGAGCGAAGGTGGCCGTGGATCGGCACCACGAAGTAGATCCACCAGGCGGCGAACACGATCAGCAGCCCGCCCGCAGCGATGGGCAGCAACTCGCCCAGCGCGTCGTGCTCGTCCACCGCCGACTTCACGGCGACCGTCGCCGCCGCGATCGTCTCGCCCAGCACGATGATCGTGAACAGCCCGTACCGTTCCGAGATGTGGTGCGGATGCCACGGCGTAGGGAAGTCCTTCTCCGCGTAGCGCGGCACGCACAGCTCGGCGATCACCATCACGAGGAACACCCAGCCTCGGGCCGGTTCCGGCAGGACCACCAGGCCGGTCCAGCCGACCATGCAGAGCAGCACGCCGCCCGCGTACCGCAATGCCATCGTCCGCTCCGGGCCCGCGGCGTCCTTCGCCGCCCGCAGCCACTGCGTGGCCATCGCCAGGCGCATGATCAGGTAGCCGAGCCAGACGACCACGTAGTCGTGCTGGTCGAAGGCCCGTGAGACCCCGGCCGCGAGGACCAGGACGCCGGCGATCTGTACCAGGGTGACGACCCGGTACAGCACGTCGTCGTTGTCGTAGGCCGAGGCGAACCAGGAGAAGTTCATCCAGGCCCACCAGATCGAGAAGAACTGCATCGTGTAGTTCAGTGCGCCCTCGCCCGTGTGCCCCTCCGCGACGGCGTGCGCCAGCTGGAGGCCCGCCTGCGCGATGGCCACGACGAAACACAGGTCGAAGAACAGCTCCAGCGGCGAGGCCACCCGGTGCGGCTCGTCCCGGCCTCGGGCGGTGAGCGGGCGCAGGGGCCGTAGGGGGCGCGGGGTTCGGTGAGTCTCGGACGTCATGGGGGCAAGCACAGCAGATGACGTCCGCCGGGCGCCGTACCCTGGAGGCATGAGTACTCCCACCGCCCCCGAGCCGCGCGATCCGAAGCCGGCGCTGGTCTTCGACGACCCGCTGAGCCGGCCGTCCTCGGACGACACGGACCGCGGGTGGGGCGAGCGGCCCGAGGGCGACAGCGCGGCCGACCTGAAGCGCTTCCTCGACGAGAAGCCGCCCCACCACATCTGAGCCGTCGGCCACGCCTGAGCCGTCGGCTACGGCTCCCGGTGTCCCTCGCCGCGCTGTGCGACCAGCGCGTCGCGGATCTCCTTGAGCACCTCCAGCTCGGTGATCTCGATGACCTCCTGCGTGCCCTCCTTGGCCTTGCGCTGGGCCTCTGCCCGGGCCAGGTACTTCGACATCGGCAGGACCATCAGGAAGTAGACGACCGCCGCGGTGATCACGAAGCTGAGGGCGGCTCCCAGGACGGAGCCCCACATCAGCTGGATGCCCTTGTCGCCCGAGCAACTGCTGCTCAGACACGAGCTGTAGGTGTCCAGGTTCTGTGTGCCGATCGCCCCGACGAGCGGGTTGATGATCCCCTTCACCACCGAGTTGACGATGTTCGTGAAGGCGGCGCCGATGACGACCGCGACTGCCAGATCGACGACGTTCCCGCGCATCAGGAAGGCCTTGAAGCCCTGCCAGACGCCCGATTCCTTCTTCTTCTCGCTCAACTCGGAGCCTCTTCTCGCACGTGCAGGGTGTGGAACCAACAGCTCCGCAACCTACGTCAAGGCCCGGCCGCCCTGTCCAATTCAGTAACTCCAACGAGGGACTTGACACGAATTCGCACAGGCGACGGAAGGTCCGGATCACGGCACGGAGCGCACGGTTCACCACAGTGTCACCGCCAGCCGTGCCGTGGCGCTCGCGCCGGCCAGCCGCGCCGCCGTGGAGCGCTCCACCGACAGCACCACCAACGCCCCGCCGCCGTCCGCCACTTCGAGCGGCTCGGGCACCTTCGTCACCCGCGCCCCGCGCGCGACCACCCGGGCGTCACCGCCCGGCGCCGACTCCTCGGCGGCGATCACATCGACCCGGTCGCCGGCCCGCAGCAGCCGGACCGTACCGGCGTCCGCGATCCGCACCGGCGCCGACACCCACTCCACCGCCCGGCGTTGCCGCATCGGATCGGCCACCGGGTGCCCGCGAGGCCGCTCGCTGTGCCGGGCCTCCGCGGCATCACGCGGGCCGGCCGCCACGAGCGCGGCCGCGGTAAGCGCGAGTCCCGCGGCCACGGCCCGCCTCCGGTGCCGTAGCAGTCGGCGAAGCTGGTGGCGACCGCCGCGCACGCGCACCGGAGCGAAGTGCGGCACCTCGCACGTGGGCGGAGCGTCGGTGCCCAACGGGCGCGGAAAGGAATCGGTGGCCAACGGGCCGGGAAAGGACGGAGGGGAGAGGGACATGGGGACCACCACCTGCGACGAGGGATCGGTTTGCGGTCCCACGATGCGGCAATCCGCCGAGGCCTGCCGGAGCCCGTGTGTTACCCACCGGTTGTGGACAACTCCCTCACCCGAACGGGAGGTTCCGCCGCCCGGAAGCCCTCGCCGCCCCCTCCCGCACGAGGGCTACGGCAGCTCGAAGCCCGGATCCATCCCGCCCAGCGCGTTCGCGCACAGGCAGTCCCGTGCCCCGCTCTCCGGCAGCGCGGCCACCGTGTCGAACAGCACGCCCCGCAGCCGGTCCACGTTGGCCGCGAACACCCGCAGCACCTCGTCGTGGGAGACGCCCTCCCCGGTCTCGGCGCCCGCGTCGAGGTCGGTGACCAGGGTCAACGAGGAGTAGCAGAGCTCCAGTTCACGGGCGAGCGCCGCCTCGGGGTGGCCGGTCATGCCGACCACCGACCAGCCCTGTGCCTGGTGCCACAACGACTCGGCGCGGGTCGAGAAGCGCGGCCCTTCGATCACCACGAGCGTGCCGCCGTCCACCGGTTCCCAGTCCCGCCCCCGCGCCGCCTTCAGCGCGGTCGTCCGGCCGGTGGGGCAGTAGGGGTCGGCCAGGGACACGTGCACCACGTTCGGCACCGCGCCGTCGGGCAGCGGGAGCCCGTCGAAGTAGGTGCCCGTCCGGGACTTCGTGCGGTCCACCAGCTGGTCCGGCACCAGCAGCGTGCCCGGCCCGTACTCGGGGCGCAGCCCACCCACCGCGCACGGGCCGAGGACCTGGCGCACCCCGACGGAGCGCAACGCCCAGAGGTTGGCCCGGTAGTTGATGCGGTGCGGCGGTAGATGGTGGCCGCGTCCGTGCCGGGGCAGGAACGCGACCCGCCGGCCGGCGATCTCGCCGAGGAACAGGGAGTCGCTGGGCGATCCGTAGGGGGTGTCCACCTGGATCTCGGTCACGTCGTCGAGGAACGAGTAGAACCCGGAGCCACCGATTACGCCGATCTCTGCGTTCGCCATGGCCAGCACCCTAGCCGTCGTCGAAAAGGCGTAGGAAGCGGCTCCGAAAACGCCGAAGACCCTGTCGTCGTACGACGACAGGGTCCCGCGGAAAAGTCCTACGCGGCGGAGCTGTTGCTGGACGAGGAGCCGGAGCTCGACGACTTCGACTTCGAGTCCGAGGACGACGAAGTGGTCGACGGGGTGGACGGCTTCGAGTCCGAGGACGTCGACGGCTTCGCGGTGGCCGGCGAGCTGCTCGACGAGGAGCCGCGGCTGTCGTTCCGGTAGAAACCGGAGCCCTTGAAGACAATGCCGACCGCGGAGTACACCTTCTTCAGGCGGCCACCGCAGTTGGGGCACTCGGTCAGGGCGTCGTCGGTGAACTTCTGCACCGCCTCGAGGCCCTCGCCGCACTCGGTGCACTGATACTGGTAGGTCGGCACTGTTGTCTTCCTCCTGGCACTCTCACTCAATGAGTGCTAACGAGCGTCCATACTGACCTATTCCCGGGGATCAGTCCACTGCCACCGGCACGCGGTGACCGACGCCACGTGCCACGGTGCGGCTGCGGGGCCGGGTCGCGAGGCGTGACCGGAGGGCCACCAGGGTCCCCAGGGCGAGCACCGTGCCGGCCATCGGGACCAGGAAACCGGCGCCGCCCCACAGGCGGTCCTCCAGCTGTCCGGCGACCGTGACGGCAGCGGCCTGGCCGAGGGCGACCGCGCCGGTCAGCCAGGTGAAGGCCTCGGTGCGGGCGCCGGCCGGGACGAGCCCCTCGACCAGCGTGTAGCCGGTGATCAGGGCGGGCGCGATGCACATGCCGACCAGGAGACCGAGGGTGGCCAGCAGCAGCACCGAGTGGGCGGTCCACAGGGCGGACGCGGTCAGCGCGAGGGCCGTGTAGCCGACGAGGAGCCGACGCTGCGGGGCGACCTTCCAGGCGACGGCACCGCAGACGATCCCGGAGAGCATGTTGCCGGCGGCGAACGTGCCGTACAGGACGCCGTTCAGGCCGGGTTCGCCGATCGACTCGCTGAAGGCGGCCAGGGAGACCTGCATCCCGCCGAAGACGGAACCGATGCCCAGGAAGGTCACGATCAGTACGCGCACCCCGGGGATGCTCAGCGCGGAAACGTGCTCCACGCGTGCGTGCCCGACGGCGGCAACCTTGGGCTGGGTGCCCTTCTGGGCGGCGAACAGCAGACCGCCGACGAGGGTGAGTGCGGCCTCCGTGATCAGGCCCGCGGCCGGGTTCACGGCGGTGCACAGGGCGGTCGCGAGCAGCGGGCCGAAGACGAAGGTCAGTTCGTCGGTGACGGACTCGAAGGCCGCGGCGGTCGTCATGAGGGGCGAGTCCTGGAGCCTCACGCCCCAGCGGACGCGCACCATGGGCCCGATCTGCGGCACCGAGGCACCGGTCGGCACGGCTGCCACGAACAGCGCCCACAGAGGGGCGTGGCCGAGCGCGAGGGCCGTGAACGTGAGGCCCGACAGGGTGTGCACCAGGACGCCGGGGAGCAGCACGGTCCGCTGTCCGTAGCGGTCGGCCAGGCGTCCGCTGTAGGGCGCGAACAGGGCCATGGAGACGCCGGTGACGGCCGCCGCGGCGCCCGCCGCGCCGTAGGAGCCGGTGGTGTGCTGCACCAGCAGCACGATGGAGATGGTGAGCATCGCGAACGGCTGGCGTGCCGCGAAGCCGGGGAGCAGGAACGTCCAGGCGCCACGCGTGCGCAGCAGCTGCCCGTATCCAGGACGTGATCCCGGGCGGGAGGTGACCGTGGATGCCACGGCCCGTGCCTTTCTGCCACCTGGTAGCGCGCCCCGTGCGGGGGGAGCCGAGCACTGTCCTCTTGCGCGGAACTGCGGTAGATACCGGTGCCCACGCGGAGAGGGATTCGGCCGCCATACGGTCGCGCCAGCACTGCGTCAGGCAGAGTTGGTTCGATCAGAATGTGCCTTCATCGTACAGGTGATCAGACCTGGTGAGCCTGTGAAAACGGGCACCACGCGCGCGTTCACCTGCGATTGGTGAACGTGTGAACCGTACGAAACATGCCCTTAACGACTGGCGCCGGCGCCGTCCGTGCCCAGCCACCCCGCCAGCTTGCCGCCGTGGCCCACCGCGCGCAGCCGCTGCTCGGCCGCGTCCCGGACGGGATCCGTGGCGACCACGAGGAGTTCGTCACCGCGCCGCAGGACCGTGGAAGGCAGCGGAACAAACGATTTTCCGTCGCGTACGACGAGGGTGACCGCGGCCCCGGCCGGCAGCCTGAGCTCGTTGACCTCGACGCCGTGCATCTTCGACTCCCCGGGGATCGCGACGGACAGCAGATGCCCACGCAGCCGCTCCAGGGGCGCCGATTCGATGCCGAGGTCGGCGGCCTCCGCTCCCTCGCCCAGCTTCAGCTTGCGGGCCAGCCAGGGCAGCGTCGGCCCCTGGACGAGGGTGTAGACGACGACCAGGACGAAGACGATGTTGAAGATGCGGCGGCTGCCTTCGACGCCGTTCACCATGGGGATCGTCGCCAGGATGATGGGCACGGCGCCGCGCAGTCCGGCCCAGGACATGAGGGTCTGCTCCTGCCAGGGCACCCGGAACGGCGTGAGGCTCACCACCACGCTGAGCGGCCGGGCCACCATCGTCAGCACCAGGCCGATGATGAGTGCGGGCCACACGTCGTCCCCCAGCTCGTGCGGGGTGACCAGCAGGCCGAGCAGGACGAACATGCCGATCTGGGCGATCCAGCCGAGCCCGTCGGCGAAACCGCGCGTCGCGGGCCAGTGGGGCAGCTTGGCGTTGCCGAGGACCATGGCCGCGAGATAGACGGCCAGGAAGCCGCTGCCGTGCGCCAGGGCGCCCGTGGCGTACGCGGTGAGGGCGATCGCCATGACGGCGATCGGGTAGAGGCCGGAGGCGGGCAGCGCCACGTGCCGCATCCCCCAGGAGCCGAGCCAGCCCACCGCGAGGCCGATGGCCGCGCCGATGGCCAGCTCCAGGGCTATCTCGGCCACCAGCATGTACCAGTGCTCGACGGGGCCCGCCGTGGAGAAGGCGACGACCAGGATGACCACCGGGGCGTCGTTGAAGCCGGACTCGGCCTCCAGCGTGCCCGTCACGCGCGCGGGGAGGGGGATTCTGCGCAGCACGGAGAAGACCGCCGCCGCGTCCGTCGAGGACACCACCGCCCCGATGATGAACGCCTGCCGCCACTCCAGACCGACCAGATAGTGCGCGCCCGCGGCCGTGACGCCGACGCTCACCGCCACTCCCGCCAGCGCCAGCGTGGCGGCGGAGGACAGGGCCGGCCTGACCTCCTTCCACTTCGTGCCGAGGCCGCCCTCGGCCAGGATCACGACCAGGGCGGCGTACCCGATGACCTGGGTCAGCTCGGCGTTGTCGAAGTGGATGTCGCCGATGCCGTCCTGGCCCATGGCGACGCCGATCCCCAGGTACACGAGCAGGCTGGGGAGCCCGCTGCGCGAGGAGATCCGGACCGCCGCGACGGCGACGAGCAGGACGAGCGAGCAGACGAGCAGCAGCTGGTCGAGGTGGTGGACAGTCAGTGGCCTTCCCTTCCTCGGCTGACGCGCGTACAGGGCGGCAGCACATGTACAGGGGACGCGAGGCTGCGGCGCCATGCATCCAAGTACTTCGTTACCTTACCTAACTCTTGACGCTTTCTTGACACTTCGCGAGGCAAGATCGAACGCCCGTCCGCGTCGGTACCCGACTCCGCGTCAAGTCGCTCGGGACCCTGCGCCTATGGTT
>Ga0307509_10011252_pt1 | contig 10861 bp, 8 predicted proteins | sample 10_EM_MG_FD_202245 | JGI IMG/M metagenome (GOLD analysis project Ga0307509, IMG submission 202245) | Populus trichocarpa ectomycorrhiza microbial communities from riparian zone in the Pacific Northwest, United States - 10_EM | ecosystem: Host-associated > Plants > Roots > Unclassified | place... | reverse complement strand
CCGACCGGCGCGGACTCGACCGCGTTCGTGGTCAGCCGGCCGACGACCTCGCGCGCCTTGGAACCGCGCAGGTACGCTTCGCCCATGTGGGAGACGTCGAACAGGCCGACGCTCTCGCGCACGGCCTTGTGCTCCTTGATCGTGCCGGCCGCGTACTGGACCGGCATGTGCCAGCCGCCGAAATCGATCAGCTTCGCACCGAGCTGGCGGTGGACATCGTGCAGCGGCGTCTTCCTCAGCACTTCCATGCGAGCCGACACTAGCCTATTCGCCCTGCGCGCGCTCGCGAGGGACGGCGCGATCCGGCAGCACCAGCTTCGGTTTTCCGAGCACGCGCGCGCTCATCCAGGACGCGAACCGGCGCGGAACCAGCCGCACGCCGAAGCACGACAGCTTGTTGATCAGGCCGGGGACGACGCTGCGCTTGCGGCGCAGCATCGCGACGACCGCGATCCGCGCGACCTTGTCCGCCGACATCATCGACGCGTTCGCGATCCAGCTGTAGTCGCCCGCGCCGGCAGCCTCGTGGAACCCGGTCCGGGTCCCGCCGGGCGAGATGCACGTCGCCGAGACGCCGGTCCCGCGGAGCTCGTCGTGCAGCCCCTCGGTGAAGTTGCGCACGAACGCCTTCGACGCGGCGTACAGCGCCATGTTCGGCACCGACTGGTACGCCCCGATCGACGCGATGTTCAAGATGTAGCCGCGCGGCCGGTCCAGGGCGACGAACCGCTTCGTCAGCTCGACGAGCGATGTCATGTTGAGCTGGATCATCTCGGCGTCGCGCGCCCACTCGGTCTTGCTGAATGTGCGGAACGCGCCGAACCCGGCGTTGTTGACGAGGAGGTCGATCGGACCGCCCGCGGTCGCCGCGGCCCACACCGCATCCGGACCGAAATCCGTACCGAGATCCGCGGTGACGAGATCGACGCGCACGCCGGTACAGGTCGCGGCGACCTCGGCGAGTGCGTCCTTCCGCCGCGCCGTCAGCACGAGGTCCGCACCGCGCGCCGCGAGCTCTCGCGCGATCGCCGCACCGATCCCGCTCGATCCACCCGTGACGAGCGCGCGCAAGCCCGAGAGCTCGGCCATGCCGCGACGCTATCACGTGGTACGGTTTTGCCATGCGCATCGTGCCATTCGTGTTCCTGGCATTCGCCGCATGTGGTCCGTCGAACAGCGAACTGCGTACAGCCAAGACGGCGGTCTACAACGCCGATGGCTCGCAGCTCTTCGCGATCGCGGAGCAGGCGGCGGGTGACGAAAACTACAAGCTCGGCGCCGTCGATGAAGGCCACTACACCTTCGAGACCATCCCCAAGTGGTACACGTCCGAGGGTGACCTCCGCTCCGCGGGTGCCGACGACTACACGCTGATCGGCAACCACGCGGTGAAGGTGTCGTTCATCGTCGCCGTCACGAACACCGCACCGGGTCAGTTCTCGGTCTCGGTCACGCCGCACACGTGGCAGTACGTGGCGGGAAGCCCGCAGCTCCGGCCGCTCGAGCCGGAGGATCCGTACCTGCCGCCGTGGGTGAAGGGCCGTGCCGACACGCTCGCGCTCAACATCTACGATCGCGCGAAGGGCTTCGCGGTCTCCGCGCCCGTCGCGTCGAACTAGCAGGCGAATCGCCCCAGGGTGGGCCCGGTACGGCGCGCCCCTCTTCTCGCGATCGTGATACGAAAGCGCCATGCGGAACCCGAACCTCCTCCGTCTGGCGGTCCTGATCGCCACCGTCGCGCTCGCGGCGTGCGGTCCCAACGCAAAAGAGCTCTCCGGCGCGAAGTCGGCCCGCTACAAGGGCGACAAGCTCCAGATGTTCGCCGCGATCAAGACGACCGTCGAGGCGAAGTATCACATCGAGAAGTCCGACGAGACCTCGCTCGGCATGCAGACCGTCGGTCGCTGGTACACGCCCGAAGGCCTCGCGGCCGGCGAGCGCAACGACGACATGCGCGACGTGCCCGACAAGTCGCTGCGGATCGCGCTCGTCGTGACGATGCAGCCCGACGGTGACACCTACCTCGTCAACGTCAAGCCGCTGATGATCCGCTACATGGCGGGCAGCCCGAAGCCGGAGCCGGTCGCGGCCGAGGATCCGAGCGTGCCGGGCTGGGCGTCGGGCAAGGTCGACGAGCTCGCGCTCGACATCCACACCGCGCTCGCCTCGTTCGAGGTCAAGGGCGTGCCGCAGTCGGCCCCTCCGCCGCTGACGTCGCCGACGATGCAGCCGCAGGAGCCCACAGGGCCCGCGACCGTGCCGCCGAATCCCGGCCCCGCATCTTGATCCATCCGATCGACGAGCTGGTCGTCGAGTCCGACGAGCTCGTCGGCACCGGCGGCTTCCTCGCGATCCGTCGGCTCCGCCTGCGCAACCGGCGCGCCGATGGGTCGCTATCGGCGCCGTACACGAACGACGCCGTCGTTCGACCCTACGGCCAGGACGCGGTCGTCGTCGCGATCTACGCGCGCGTCGCCGGCGCGATCCACGTGCTCGTGCGCTCGGGCCTGCGGCCGACGATCGCGCTCGGCCGCGACGCGAATGCCGCGCCGATCGAGGAGCCGCTGCCCGGGCTGTTCGTCACCGAGCTGGTCGCCGGGATTCTCGAGGTCGGCGATCGCGGCCCGGCCGGTCTCGCGCGCCGCGCCGCCGCCGAGACGCTCGAGGAGGCCGGGTTCGTCGTCGATCCGGCGAACGTGATCGTGCTCGGCACCGGCGCGTTCGCGTCGCCCGGCTCGCTGTTCGAGAAGGAGTACTTCGCCGCGGTCGAGGTCGATCCGGGAGCTCAGCTCGAGCTCTCCGGCGATGGCTCGCCGATGGAGGAGGGCGCCTCGACCCGCTGGCTACCGCTCGATGACGCGATCGCGAAGTGCGTGGCCGGCGAGATCTGCGATCTCAAGACCGAGGTCGGCCTGCGCCGCCTCCGCGAGCGTCTCGCCTAGGTCTCGTCGGGACCGGGCTGAGACGGGCGCGCGGGTTCTTTCTCCGGCTGCTTCCCATCCGCCTTCGCATACTCGTCGAGCTTGCGATACAGCGTCTTGCGATCGAGCCCGAGCCGCTGCGCCGCGCGGGTCTTGTTCCCCGCCTCGTCGGCGAGCACGGCCTCGATGAACTCGCGCTCGAGCTCCTCGAGCGTCATCCGCCGGGCGACCGCCGCACCGAGGAAGTCCGCCGGCCTGCGCTCGCGCACGTGCGATGGCAGATCGTCGTCGGCGATCAGCTCGCCTTGACACAGCGCGACCCCGCGCTCGAGCACGTTCATCAGCTCGCGCACGTTGCCCGGCCAGTGATACGCGAGCAGCAGGTGCTGCGCTTCGGGCGACAGCCGCATTCGGCGCTGCGGCGTCTGCTTCGCGCCGAGCTGGACGAGCACGTGCTCGGCGAGCGGCACGATGTCCTCGGGCCGCGAGCGCAGCGGCGGCAGATCGATGTGGATCACGTTGAGCCGGTAGTAGAGGTCCTCGCGGAAGCTGCCGTCCCCGAGCATCACCTCGAGGTTCTTGTTCGTCGCGGCGACCACGCGAACGTCGACGTGCTGGTTCTTCGTCGCGCCGAGCGGACGGACCTCGTGCTCCTGGAGCACGCGCAGGAGCTTGGCCTGGAGCGGGAGCGCGAGCTCGCCGATCTCGTCGAGGAAGATCGTGCCGCCGTCGGCCTCGACGAACAGGCCGTTCTTGTCGTTGCGCGCGTCGGTGAACGCGCCGCGCTTGTGGCCGAACAGCTCGCTCTCGATCAGCCCCTCGGGCACGGCCGCGAGGTTGACGCCGACGAACGGCCCGGCGGCGCGCGTCGAGTTGTAGTGGATGCCGCGCGCGATCAGCTCCTTGCCGGTGCCGCTCTCGCCGGTGACGAGCACGCTCGCCGTCGAGCCCGCGATCCGCTGGACCATCGAGACGACGTCGCGCATCGATTGGCTCTTCGCGATGATGTTGCCGAGCCCGAACTTCTCCTCGACCTCGCGCTGGAGCCTGGCGACCTTCGTGCGCAGCGCGCGCTCGCCGAGCGCCTTGTCGGCGACGAGCAACAGCTCCTCGATCTCGAACGGCTTGGTGATGTAGTCGTAGGCGCCGAGCTTGACCGCGCGGATCGCGGTCTCGATCGAGCCGAACGCGGTGATCATGACGACGTGCGGCGGCTCGGCCAGCGCGCGCACGCCGCGGATCAGGTCGAACCCGTCCATCTCGGGCATCCGCAGATCCGTGATGATCAGATCGAAGTGACCGGCGCGGGCGATCTCGAGCCCGACCGAGGCGCCCGATGCAGCCTCGACGTGATAGCCGGCGTCCGACAGCTCCTCGGTCAAGAGGTCGCGCATCGCGGCGTCGTCTTCGACGACGAGGATCGAGACCGATCTATCATCCGGCACGCGACGGTTGTACCGGCGTGGTGGAGCTACGGCAAGCAGCGACCGGTCGCGACCTGACAGCTCAGCCGGTCCCACGGGCCGCTCGCCGGCGGCGATCCGACGACGGTCGGGCACTGGTCGTCCATCGTGCACTTCTGGACGCAGAAGTTGTGCTGCAGGTACGTCGTGCACGTGTAGGTACTCCCCAGCGCGGCGCAGTCGCCGTCGTTGTTGCAGGTTCGCGAGCACACGTCGCGCGTGGCGGCGTCCTCGACGAAGTAGAAGCTCGGGCAAGCGAGGCCGGAGGCGCAGTCCGACTGGCTGTCGCACGCCTGCCCCTCGCTGACCAGGCCCGCGCCGGCGATCGCGATACACGCGCCCGCGTCGCAGTCGCCGCGGAAGATCTGGTTGCGATACTCGCCGGCACAGTCGCTCGCGGTCGTGCAGCCCGTGCCGGTCGCGCGATGCGATGTCACGGTGTAGCTCACCGGCGAGGGATCGGGGGTCGAGGAGAATTCGCTGACGCGCACGTAGTAGCGGCCGAGCGGGAGGTAGGTCAGGCGGACGTGCTCGGGTTGCTCCCAGTACGACAGGCCCATCGGGGTGCCGGTTGCATCGACGACCTCGAGGTCGAGGTCATGCGATCCGGACCACGCGAGCGACACGTCCCAGGTCTCGCCGAGCGTGGTGACGTCGAACGCGTAGTAATCGCGCTCGCTCGACGGTTGCGAGCAGACCTTCGCAGCGACCTGCGCGAAGCCGTCGCCGTCGGGGACGAGGAGCGTCGCGCCGGCCGGGCCGTCGTCGGCATCCTCGACCGCGTCGTCGGTCGTGCACTGATCGATGCCGGGCTCGCAGGTGTGGTGCGACGTGTCGCAGCGCGGGTTCGCCCCCGTCATGCAGTCGAAGCTCGACGCGCATTCGACGCACTCGCCGTCCGAGCAGACCGGTGTCGCGCCCGCGCATTGCGCGGAGGTCGCGCACGCCTCGGCATAGACATCGACCGAGAACCGCTCGTCGGCCGGCGGGTGCGAGGCGTAGTAGTCGACGATCACGTAGACGCTCGAGGCCGGCGCGCGGAAGCGGCCGACCTCGTCCTCGCCCGTGCTCGCGTCCTCGAACAGGAGGCACTGCGCGCTGCTCGGACCGGTGGCCGTCGAGCAACCGGTCGCGATGTAGAACGCGAGGTCGGCGTCGCTCGAGACATGGACGACGTAGGTCATCTCGGGCACGAGCCCCGAGATCAGCATCACGCTGTCGGGCCCCGCCGACGCGAGGCCGTACGGCGCGTCGGTCGTCGCGCACGAGGTCGGTGTCGTGACATCGGCACCGTCGAGGACGCCCGCGTGATGGACCGGGACGGTGAAGCCGATCGTCTCGAACTCGTGGCACGCGGGGTAGCTCACCGTGGTGTCCGGAGGTGCATCGGGCGCCGGTGCGTCGGGCGTGGCCGGGTCGCCGCCGCCACACGCAGCGACGATCGCCAGACAGAACAACCAGACGCGAGCCACGACGCCCACCCTACATCGCGCCTCGCGGAACCCACGCGGAGGCTGCTCACAGACGGTGAACCACGTGCGAGCCCGACGCCGCACCGCACCGTACCGGGATCGCGAGCCGTATCAGCGGCTTAGCTGTGCCCGTGCTTGCGGCGAGTCCGGCGATGATCGTGCTCCTCATCGACGAGGCGCACGTAGTCGATCGGCTCCTCGGGCACTTCCTGCGGCGGCGTACCGCCGAGCTCGCGGACCCGCGCGCGGAAGGCCTCGGCGATCTGCTCGAACGGAGGGAGGTCGTTGCGTCCCGACAGCGCGCCGGACTTCGCGGCGTCGTGCGCCTCCGCCGTCAGCTGGAGCGCGGTGTCGCGCGAGATTCGCCCGCGCCGCACGATGTCCTGCACGCTCGTCGCGAGGTGGCCGAGCTCGTACTGCTTCGAGTCCAGCATCTCGAGCGCGACGAAGATCACCTGGCGCGCCGACAGCACCTTGTCCTCGTACAACACGAGCGCGGCCTGGAAGTAGTTGAACACCGGCACGAGCCGCGGCCCGAACCGGCGAAAGCCGACCGGCGGTGAGCGGCGATCGAGGTGGATGAACATGCGCTTGACCGCGGCGCCCTTCGGCACGGCGTGCGCGAGATCGAGACAGTGCTGGGCGTCGTCGTCGTACGCGCGCGACGCGACGAGCACGCGCTCGAGATCGGTGGCCGAGACGCGCTCGGCGACGACGTCGGCGTAGAGGCAGTAGATGATCGCGTCGGCCTCGGCGTCGTCGCCGAACAAGGTCTCGTGCTCCGCCGCCGCCGCGATCCGCGAGCGCAGCATCGCCGGCAGCTTGTACGGGATCTGCGCGCGCAACGCGCGGAACCGGCCGCGCAAGATGTTCTTGAGGTTGTTCTTGAGGACGAACTCGTCGTACTCGACGCCGTCGAGCGCGAGCTTCGCCGCGAGCACCTGGCGCATCTGGGTCGGGCTCCCCGAGACGATGCAGATCCGGTGATCGGCCTGGCGCAGCGCGCGGAGCAGGGCGGTCGCGCCCGGAAACGCCTGCTTGTCGGCGGCGGTCTCGATCGCGCTCTTCGCGAGATCCGCGAGCGAATCGAACTCGGTGCGGAGATACGTCTTGTCGAGGTCCCAGCGGAACGTGTGCTTCGGCCGCTTCGCCCCGGGCGGCAACACCGGGACGTCGGGCTCGAGCAGCCCGATCCGCTCGCCGATCCGCAGCGGCAATTTTCCCAACCGTCCGAACATCAGCGCTGGCGACGCTCCTCGAGCTCGGCCATCGTCCGCGCGATCGTTCCGGTGAGGTTCCCGGCGAGCGCCTTGTGCGCGACCTTGACCGCGTTCGTCACCGCGCGCGCGTTCGAGCGGCCGTGCGCTTTGATAAACGGATATTGAAACCCGAGCAGCGGCGCCCCGCCGTACTGGTGCCAGTCCGTGATCTCCTTCAGCTGATCGATCGCCGAGCTGAGCGCGATCAGGCCGAGCCGCCACGCGAGCCGCTCCTTGTGGGCGTAACGGGCGAGGCGGACGACTGTCTCGGACACGCCCTCGAGCATCTTCAACACGACGTTGCCGACGAACCCCGAGGTCACGACCACGTCGGCGACGCCGCGCGGGATGTCCATGCCCTCGATGTTGCCGACGAAGTTGAGCTCCGTCGTCTCGACGAGCGCGGCGTGCGCGGCGACCACCGCGGGCGTGCCCTTGCCCGCCTCGCTGCCGTTCGACAGCAGCGCGACCCGCGGCCGCCGGTTCTGCGAGACCAGCTTCGCGTAGGTCGAGCCCATCACGGCGAAGCCGACGAGGTCCTCCGCGGTCGCGTCGATCGTCGCGCCGACGTCGAGGATCAGCGAGAACGGATCGTCCTTCTCGCCGCGGCGCAGCTCCGTCGGATAGACCGCGGCGAGCGCCGCGCGCGAGATCCCGGCGAGCAGCGGCCACTTCCGCGCGCATGCGAGCACGGAGGCCCCGGTGTTACCGGCCGAGACCAGCGCGTCGCCTTCACCGCGCGCGACCAGATCGGCCGCGACGACGATCGAGGCCTCCGGTTTTGCCGCGAGCGCCTCGGCCGGCTTCTCGTCCATCTCGACGTACTGGGGCGCGTGGTGGACCCGGACCCGCGCGCCGTCGTGGCGCAGCCGCGGCAGGATCCGCCCGAGCACGGCGGCGTCACCGACGAGGATGATCTCCGCCGAGGTCAGCGCGAGTGAGGCTTCGGCGGCGCCCTGGACGATCTCGTCCGGCGCGTGGTCTCCGCCCATGGCGTCTACGACGATCCGGTGCACGCGCTGTCATCTTGCCATGAATCGATCGAGCGTGAGCGCGTCGAGGTTCGGGGATCAGCGGGCGATGCTATGGTGCGCGCGCAGTGACGGAGCGTCTCTACATCGTCGACGGGCACGGCTATATCTTCCGCGCTCACTACGGCCTGATGAACGCCTCGCGCGGCGAGCGCAAGGAGGTCCGGTTGTCGACCTCCGAGGGCATGCCGACCGGCGCGCTCTACGTGTTCTCGCGGATGCTGATGCGGCTCGAGGAGGACAACCGTCCCGAGCGCATGGCGGTCGTGTTCGACGACAAGAGCGGCGTGCGGACGTTCCGCGCCAACATGTACCCCGCGTACAAGGCGACCCGGAAGGACCCGCCCGAGGAGCTCCAGGTCCAGATGGACTACTTCTCGAAGATCGTCCATGGCCTCGGCTGGCCGGTGCTCACCGTGCCCGGCGTCGAGGCCGACGACGTGATCGCGACGCTCGTCGAGGAGGCGAAGCGCAAGGGCTGGGAGGTCGTGATCTACAGCGCCGACAAGGACATCATGCAGCTGATCGGTGACGGCGTGACGATGATCGACGCGCTCCACCAGAAGACGTACACGCGCGAAGAGGTGATCAAGAAGATGGGCGTGCCGCCGGAGCAGATTCCGGACTTCCTCGCGCTCGTCGGAGACACCAGCGACAACATCCCCGGGATCTACGGCGTCGGCGACAAGACCGCGGCGGGCCTGCTCGAGAAGTACGGCACGCTCGAGAGGCTGATCGCCGAGAACCCGGTGGTGCCGCGGATCAAGGTCAAGCAACCGTTCAGCGATCCCGAACAGCTCGAGCGCGTGACGATCTCGCGCCAGCTCGTCGAGCTCCGCCGCGATGTCGAGATTCCGCCGCTCGAGAGCCTGGTCGTCCGCGACTGGCACCTCGACGAGCTGCTCGCGCTGTTCACCGAGCTCGAGTTCCAGGTCCTGGTCGAGAAGGTGAAGATGAAGATGCCGCCGTCGGACGACATGGTCGTCGTGCCGGCGCCGGAGCAGACCGTCGTCGCGCCCGTCGCCGCGCGGAGCGACGCGCGGATCGTGACGGGCGCCGCGGCGATCAAGGAGCTCGCGGGTGAGATCGTGAAGGCCGAGCGCATGGCGATCACGATCGAGCTCGATCCCGAACGCGTCGAGCGCGCGCAGCTCGTCGCGATCGTGATCGCGGTTCCCGGGCTCGCACCGGCGTACATCCCGGTCGGTCATCGCTACATCGGCGCGCCGGCGCCACCGCCGCCGGGCGATCTCAAGCCGCTCTATCACGCGCTCGAGGACCCGACGATCGCGAAGGTCTGCCACGACTCGAAGACGATCATCCGCACGTTCGCGAACCTCGACCCCGACCCGGGGCGCGGGTCCCCGGGTCTCCACGCCGGGGTCGAGGTCAACGGCGTCGTCGAGGACACGATGCTCGCCGCGTTCCTGCTCGATCCGACCCAGGAGTCCGAGCCGGCCGAGGCGGTGGCGAAGCGGCTCGGTGGCGTCGAGTTGCCGGTGCGCACCGCGATCGCGGGCCGCGCGCGGTTCTCGCTCGAAGGGATCGAGGTCGAAAGGGCCGCGCCGTGGGCGGGCGCGATCACCGACGCGCTGTTGCCGATCGCGGATCGCCTGCCGGAGCAGATCGCGGCGGGGGGCCTCAAGGACCTCTATCGCAACATCGAGCTGCCGACGGCGCGCTTGCTCGCGCAGGTCGAGCGCGTCGGCATCCACATCGACGTTCCACACTTCAAGAAGCTCGCGGCCGAGGTCACGGCCCGGCTCGCCGACCTCGAGGCCCACATCTACAAGCTCGCCGGCGGCGAATTCAACATCGGCTCGCCGAAGCAACTCGGCGAGTTGCTGTTCGAGAAGCTCGGGCTCGAGACCAAGGGCGTGCGGCGGACCAAGACCGGCTGGTCGACCGAGGCCGAGACCCTCGAGCAGCTCGATCACCCGATCATCCCGCCGATCATGGATCACCGCGAGCTGTCCAAGCTCAAGGGGACGTACCTCGATGCGCTGCCGCCGCTGATCTGGCCGAAGACCGGCCGGCTCCACACCACGTTCAATCAGGTCGTCGCGGAGACGGGCCGGATCTCGTCGCAGGATCCGAATCTCCAGAACATCCCGATCCGGTCCGAGCTCGGCATGAAGATCCGGCGCGGCTTCATCGCGGCGCCGGGGATGAAGTTGATCGCCGCGGACTACTCGCAGATCGAGCTGCGGATCCTCGCGCACCTCTCCGGCGATCCGCTGCTCACCGCCGCGTTCCGCGACAAGATCGACGTCCACACCCAGACCGCGGCCGAAGTGTTCGGCGTGCCGCGCGAGGAGGTCACCGCCGAGCAGCGCCGGATCGCGAAGGCGGTCAACTACGGCCTGTCGTACGGCCAGAGCGACTTCGGGCTCGCGCGCACGCTCGAGATCACGCGGAACCAGGCCGCCGAGTACTCGCGCCGCTACTTCCAGCGGTTCCCGACTATTCACAAGTTCATGGACGAGATCGTCGCGGTGGCCCGCGCGCAGGGCGGGGCCCGCACGCTGCTCGGACGGTGGCGGCCGATCGCCAACTTGATGTCGAAATCGCCAGCGGCGCGTCACGCCGCCGAGCGCGTCGCCCAGAACACCCCGATGCAGGGCACGGGCGCCGACATCATCAAGCTCGCGATGTTGCGGACGAACGAGCGGATCACCCGCGAGGGCTGGCCGGTCCAGATGATCCTGACCGTCC
>Ga0307509_10011251_pt1 | contig 10861 bp, 10 predicted proteins | sample 10_EM_MG_FD_202245 | JGI IMG/M metagenome (GOLD analysis project Ga0307509, IMG submission 202245) | Populus trichocarpa ectomycorrhiza microbial communities from riparian zone in the Pacific Northwest, United States - 10_EM | ecosystem: Host-associated > Plants > Roots > Unclassified | place... | reverse complement strand
GGTCGCTGATGATGCTCGGTTCGATGCGGGCCTCGCGCAACGCCTCGGCGAGCGCGTCCTCGGGAACGTCGAATGCGCGCGCCGCGTCGATCGCCGTACGTGCGAGGGCCGCCAGGGCCGTGGGGATTGCCATGCGAGCGCGAGCAATGTTAGCCGCCGAGCTTGGAGCAAACAAATTCGGATAGCTGATCTCCAGCTTCGGCGGGGCAACAAACGTCGATTCCATCGGGTCCTCCGGCTATGGTGCTGTGCACGCACATCCGTGCGCCACGAGACGGGTAGTAGTACGCCCAGAAGAAACACATCTCGTCGGTGGCGCTCTCGCCGAACTCGACGACATGATCGGTCGTGTTGTTGTAGTCGCAGTGGAACTTGAAGCCGCTGCCGTCGGGGATGGTGAACGCGGGGTCCTGGCGAATCGTCGGCGGCTCGCTCCACGTGAAGCTCGGCGGGGCGTACACCATCGCCGGCGAGGTGTCGGCGGCCGGCGCGACGCCGACCTGCATCTCGGTGCCCAGCGCGTGCGTGTGCCCGGTGATCGCGTAAAAGCTCACGTCGGCGAGCCCGGCCGGCGGCGTGAAGAACGCCTCGACGCGCGACCGTGCGCCCGGCTGGAGCTGGATGTCGGGCGTGCCGATGAACAGGAAGCTCGCCTCGTCGTGAATGTTCTCGGGCGCCCCGACCATGAGCGTCGAGCTCGCGAATGCTTGCTGCTCGTCATCACTGGAGTTGAGATAGTGCAGCTCGAGGCGCACGTGCTGATGCGCAGAGAACGAGTAGGCAACGCCACTGGGCAACGTCAGGAGATCGTCGCGCTTCTGCGTGATCATGAGGGGCGACGCACCCTGCGTCGGCGACAGCGTGCCGGCAAACGGGGTGCAGTCGGTCGGCGTGAGCGACTCGGTGGTCGCGAGGTCGTCGCGATAGATGATGAGGTGGTGCGACGTCATGGCGAGCGAGTTGTGGATCGCCTGGATCTGCACCGGTGCGTCGTTGCCGAGGTCGGCCGTGATGCACTGCGTGCGCTCGGTGCCGGCGGGCACCGAGACCGGGCCCCACGTCACGGTCATCTCCTGACCGGTGAGAACCGGTGGCAGCTCGGCGTCGGTGCCGCAACCGCCAAACCCGACGATTCCGACCAGTCCGAACAAGCAAACCGTTTTCATGCGCCAGAAGCTACATGTGTGCGTCCGGTACGACGCGCCAAGTTTGCTCCGTCACCGCGCCACGCTGGCGCCGCGACCACACAACGTAGGCGGACCGACCGCCGCGCGACTCGTTAGCGTGCAGGGCATGAAAGCCCTCGCGTTCTCGCTCCTCGCTGCCTGCGCCGTCGACCCGACGTACTCCGCTCACATCACCAACGGCGATCCCAACACGCGCTGCACGACCGTCGAGCTCGACAATCCCTCCGCCGTCGCGATCGGCTCGCTACGCGCGACGTTCGACGGGATCGGTCATGTCGTCATCTATCGCGCGCGCCCGGACCTCGCCACCACGTGGCCGTGCTCGCCGATGGACGGCGGTGACCCGCTGATCGTCGCGCAGTCGACCGCCGAGCTCGCGTTCCCCGCCGAGACCGGCCTGTTCTTCGAAGCGCATCAACCATTGATCGTCGAGACCTCTGGCACCGGCACCGTCGAGCTGGAGGCCACCCCCGCAGCTGACGGCGCGCGCGAGGTCACGATCACGCAGCTCCAGATCCCCGCCCCCGATATCGGCGCCAACTCGATCCAGGTCATCTCCGCCGCCGTCCCCGATCCCGCACCCGGCGACTCGTACCTCGCGTTCGTCGGCCACACCCACGAGCACGGCGTCGGCGTCAACATCGCGCTCGCAGACGACGTGTTCGGCGACAAGCAACCGCTCTACATCCCCAGCGCGTACGTGTGGGACGCGCCGCATGCGACCGCGATCACCCCGATCGTGGTGCCGCCTGAGAAGACCTTCTTCTTGCAGTGCACGTTCACCAACACCGGTGTCACGCCCGTCACCGGCGAGATGTGCGGCGCGTGGGCGTTCCACGTCCCAGCGCGCTAGCGGCAATGCCGGTCACTTGACGTACCCGCACTCGTCCTCGCCGACCGTGCGAGGGTTTTGTCGCATCGCGCCGGCCCCCGACCTCTAGCGTGCGATCGTGATGGTCGCCGATCATCGGCCGGACCTGAGTGGCGCGGCGGTGTGATCGCGTAGAAACGCGAGACTCACGGCGAGCCGCGGGATCCAGAACTCGTAGTCGTGGATGCCGGGTCCGTAGAACACGGTGTGCTCGACGTGGTGGGCGGTGAGGAGCTCGTCGACGAACCGGGTCGTCGACACGAGGAAGTCCTCGGTCCCGGAGTCGAGGTAGAGCGCCAGCGCGTTCGCGGGCAGGGTCTGGATCAGCACCGCCGGATCATGGGCGCGCCAGACCGCGAGGTCCTTCCCGAACAAGAGCTCGGTCCACGCTCGCAGGCGCGGGGCCCCGGTCGCGTGGTCGAGGTCGGCCGCCACCTTCCCCCGTCCCGGCTCGAACGGGAGAGGCCCGTCGTACAGTAACGTCGCGACGGCCGAGTGACTCGCGATGGCCGCGTACTCGTCGGGATGGCGGAGTCCGAGCGAGAGCGCGCCGTACCCGCCCATCGAGACGCCGGCGATCGCTCGCCCCTCCCGGGTCGCGTTCGTGCGGTACGTCGCGTCGATCCGAGCGACCAGCTCGGTCGCGATATAGGTCTCGTACGCGCGGTGCTTCACGCACGTTGCCTCGCGATCCGCGCCGGGGTCGTACAGCCCGGCGCCATCGCGCAGGCACGCCGCGTGATCGATCGGGGTCGCCGAGTCGATGTAGAACCCGTCGTCGCCATCGGGCATGACCACGAGCGCGGCGAGCGCGATCCGATCGGCCGTCTCGTCGAGCTTGCCGGCCTGGACCCACTCGGTCTCCGGGCTGGTCAGCCCGTGCAGGTAGTAGAACACAGGCCAGCGAATCGCGGGATCATCGTCGTACCCCGCGGGCACGTACACGAGGTACGTCTTGTCGACGCCCAGCGCATCGGAATGATGATGCGCGTACACGACGCGACTGCGCGACGGCTGTCTCGGCGCGACCGGTGGGGCCGGTGCGGCACAGGCCACGAGCGCGAGCGCGATCCATCTCATGAGCCGAGCCTCGCACGTTGCATGCGAATTCTTTGGTGGCCGCGCAAACTTCGCGAGTCGGGCGCAGGTTCTGCGGGTCTCGAGCTGGTGACGTTGCGTGGTGAGGGTGCTCGTGGTGGCACGGCGCATGCGAAGGGCTCGAGCAATGCCCTCGTTTGTCCTCCACCCGCCGACGTGGCTCCTCGTGCTCGGCACGCTCGCGGGGGCCGTCGTGATGCTGCTGTGGCGCACGCACGAGGGCCGGCGCGCCGTCACGCCGCGCACGATCCTGATCCCACCGATCGGCATGGCCACCGGCCTCTCGATGTTCGCGATTCCCGCGACGCGCGTTCCGGTGATGTGGGCGATCGCAGCGCTCGCGCTCGGCACGATCGTGTTTGCGATTCCACTCCTCCGAACCTCGCGCCTCGTGCGGCAGGACGAGCAAGTCCTCGTCCAGCGCTCGCGCGCGTTCGTCGCGATCTTGCTCGCGCTCGTCGCCGTTCGCTTCGGATTGCGCACGTGGATCGAGCAGGACGTCTCGTCGCCGCAGACCGGCGCGCTGTTCTTCTTGCTCGCGTTCGGTGCGATCGTGCGCTGGCGCGTGACGATGTGGTTCGACTATCGCCGCCTGGTCTCGTCGCGCTGGTCAGTAGCGCGGGATGACTCGCGTCACCTCGAACAGCACGGTCCCGCCGGGGATAGGCTCGGGGCGCTGGCCGGCGCAGATCGCGTTGAAGAGCAGCACGATCGTCGTGTCACGGGTGCGCAGCTGTTTCTCGAGCATCGAGTGAACCCGGACTGCCACTGCACCATCGGTTGTCCCGATCGCGATGGCGCGGTGGTCGCCACGCATCAGCAGCTGCCACTGCCAGCCGGCCGCGCGCCTGACGGCCTCGCCCCAGAGTGACCCGAGCAGGCCGAGTTGTTCGCTCGTCAGCTCGCGCTTCGTGCGGCGCGCACGCGTGATGAAGGCATCGAGCGACGCGACGATCTCCTGCCGTGGTAGCGCAGGAAGAACAGCGCCTTCTCGCGCACGGCCGGCGTCGGCGAGTCGAGCTTCGCGCGGATCACCTCGAGCGAAGGGAGCGAGGAACGCCGCGCGTGCGGCGAGGTACGCGTTCAACGTGGAGCCGACTGGCTCGGGGATGCGCATCGTCGGTGCCGCGACGAGCAGCGGCCATCTCGGATCGCCGGTCTCGACGACGACCACGGCGCCGACCGGCAACTCGCCGTGGTGGCGGTCGATGATCTCGCGCTGCACGCGCTGCTGGACTGCGAAGCCAAGCTCGTTTCTGATCGCGAGGTCGAGCCCGCCATCCATGATCCCGAAGCTGTTCGCGGGGCTCAACATCGCGCCAGCCGGGTGCGCGAAGTAGTCATCCTCGTGCACGGTGACGTCATCGCGACCTCGCGCCACGCGCGCACGAGTGCGGGATCGCGGTCGAGCTGCATCCTGTGAGTGTAGCATCGACACTCAGACTGCCGAATAGATCGGGACACGGCCGACGGTTGCCAACATGGTTCGTTGTGAGCCCAGGCAACTGACCCGACAGTCCGTGTATGCGCTGTCTGGCCGTGGCTGCTCTCCTCGTCGGATCTGCGGCCCACGCCGGACCGAAAACCTACGTCCAAGGTGACGTGATGGTCGGCATCGCCACGCCCGTGGCCGGCCCGAACGCGATGGCAGGCGTCGAGGCTGGACTCGATCTGGGCGAGGTGTGGGCTCACGCCGGGATGGCCATCGGCCCTGCGAGCGACGACCAGGGCAGTGGCTACAACAGCAAGATCGCCGCCGGCCTCGAGATCCACGGATGTGGCTCGAGTGGTGTGGCGTGTCTCTTGATCGGAGTCGATCTCGGTGGCCAGCACGGCAAGTGGAACGGCGATACGACGTCCGACTCGTTCACCGGGCTTGTCGCGATCCCTCGCGTGTTCGCCGATCTCGGCGGCTCGACCTGGCGGTTCCGCGTCGGGCTCGAAACGAGTGTGCTGATCGCGGGCACCGGCACGCACGGTCAGGTCGGCGTCGGACGCGACTCCGGCGTCGTCGGAAACGAGCTCGTCATCGGGCTCGCGCGCTCGTGGTGACGAGAGCCCGTTGCGGTCCGGACCGCGACAGGCTACGACCGGGCCGTGGCGACCTGTGCGTTCTGCGGAAAGCGAAAGGGAAAGCGCAGCTGTCCCGCGCTCGGTGGCTCGATCTGCTCCGCATGCTGCGGTGAACACCGGCTGACGAAGATCGATTGCCCGAACGACTGCGTTCACCTCGGCGGTCTCGCGGTCATGCGCGACGCAACCGCGACGTTCACGAAGGATGACTACAACGCTGCGGTCTCGAAGCTCTTCGAGCTCAGCCGCAAGGCGACGGCAAATCAAACCATCGGTAGGCTGTTCGATGGCACCGCGGAGGAGTGGGAGGTTCCGATCATCACGGCGTTCGTGCTCTACGGTGATCGCGATGCCGACGGCAAGCGTCTGATCGATCGATACCTCTCCTCGCAGGGACGGATCATGGCGGTCGGACAGGTCGCTGCATTGCGGTCACTCCAGGGCGCTCGCGCATCGCTGTTCGAAGTCGAAGCCGTGCAGCTGGGGAGCGGGCTCGACTTGCGCGACATGGTGAGTGGTGAACGCGTCCACGTCCGCGAGGTCTCCGGGACCGCGCAGATGAAGAAGTGGGATCTGCTGCTCGCCTGGATCATGGATTGCGGCGATCACATGGAGCTCACCGGGGCGAGCTGTCTGGTTCCCCGCGAGCACCTCGACCGCGTTCGTGCGTCGATCGACGACGAGCTCGCGCTCGCGCGTGCCAGGTTTCCGGGGGTCGCGGCTCGCGATCTGGTCGGCGCCATCGCGTGGGCGCCATTGATGGCGTTGCGTGCGGCCGTTCGCAGTGCTCCGATGCCGGAGTTGCGCACGACCAGCGGCGAGGAGCTGGTGGTTTGCAAAGCGCACTACACGATCGACGATCGAGCGGCCGTGCAGTCGCGGCTCACCGCGCTCTCGCAGCTCGAGCCCGATGATGAAGGCTTCGCGTGGATCGACCGCGACGATCCGCAACACGTCGTGCTGGGGCGGATCAGCATCGACCTCGACGGCCTCGTGCTCGAGACGATGTCGAGGGAGCGAAACCAGCGCGGCAAACAGATGCTCGCGACGGTGCTCGGCGAGCTGATCGCCCATCGCGCTGACTCGATCCAGGACATACGTGCGGCGGTCGACGCGCATCGCGAACGCGGTTCTCGCGTGTCGAACGACGTTCCCGAGGACATCCAGCGCGACATCGTCGGCACGTACTTGCGCGAGTACTATGCCCGGTGGCTCGACGAACCCGTACCCGCTCTCGGCAACAAGACTCCGCGCAAAGCCGTGCGGACAAAGCGCGGCCGCGTTCAGGTCGCAGCGCTACTCAAGGAGATCGAGAACGGAACGCTGCGCCAGGTCGGCGGCGATTCCGTCGACTTCGGCGCGCTACGCCGCGAGCTCGGACTCGCAGATGAAGCCGTGGAGGGAGGAGCATACGACGCGAACCGCGCACCCGATCCCGCGGAATGGCTCGCGACAGACGAGTCGCAACGAAGCGCCGCCGTCGAGACGTACCATCGCACACTCGCGAGCCATCCCGAGACTCCGAATCTGCGACTACACGCGACGATGCACGTGATCGTCGAGAACCAGCTCGCAGCCGGCAACCCACCAGAAGTCGGCGCGACGCTCGAGCGACTCGTGACCTCCGGGCTCACCCGACACGAGGCCGTCCATGCGATCGCGTCGGTCGTCGCCGAGGCGCTGTTCGACGTCGTGAAACGAAACGTGGAGCTCGATCACGCGGCGGTCGCGAGATCCTTGCGGCGCTTGCGACCCGAGAACTGGCACTTCGCGTGACCTCTCGGTCTCCTGGTGGAGACGACGCCCTCGCTCTCCGCATCGCCCGCCGTGTAGCATGCGCGCGTGTTGTGGGAGCTCGACCGCCACGAACCGCTGGCCGCCTCGCCGTGGGACGAAGCCTCCGCGCGAGCGGGGATCCGAGAGCTGGCGCGGGATGCGGAGCGGGCATTCTCCGTCGACGATCTGTGGCAGGCCCATCCCTTGGATGGGGTCGAGAGCGCGACCGAGCGGACGAGCTTCTATCTCGGAGCATCCGGTGTCGCGTGGGCCCTCGCGCAGCTCCGCAGTCGCCGAGCGATCGAGACGGAGCGCGACTGGCTCGCCGAGGCACGCCGGTTCGTCGAGATCTACGCCGCTGCGCCGGATGGTCACGTCCCATCGTTGATGATGGGCGAGGTCGGCGTGCGCATGGTGGCCGATGCAGACCACGATCGCCTCTACGAGCTGATCGCCTCCAACATGCGAAACGAAGCGCTCGAGCCGCTGTGGGGAGCGGCCGGCACGATGGTGCCCGCGCTGGTGCTGTTCGAACGCACCGGCGAGGCGCGTTGGCGCGAGCTCTACCTGCGCAACGCCGAGCTCCTGTTGGAGACCTTCGCGCATCACGACGACCTCGACGTGTGGATGTGGACGCAACACCTGAACGGCGAGTCCGTGCGCCTGATGGGAGCCGGCCACGGGCTCGCGGGCAACGTGTTCGCGTTACTGCGCGGCGCCGCCCTGTTGTCGAGCGACCAGCGCGCGCTCGTCGCCGATCACACGGTGCACACCCTGAAGGTCACCGCCCAACACGCCGGCGAGCTGGTCAATTGGTCGCCCGACGTGGGGCGGCCGCGACGTGGGCGAGAGAAGATCTTGATGCAGTGGTGTCATGGCGCCCCCGGGATGATCACGGCGCTGTCGCGATTGCCCGCCGGCGACGAGATCGACGCGCTGTTCGCGGCGGGCGCCGAGGCGACGTGGCAGGCGGGACCGCTGGTCAAGGGAAGTGGCTTGTGCCACGGCACCGCCGGCAACGGCTACGCGTTTCTCGCCATGCACGCTCGCACGGGTGACCTCATGTGGCTCGACCGTGCTCGCCGGTTCGCGATGCACGCGCTCGAACGGACCCGCGTCGCGCGTGCGCACCATGGCCGCGGTCGCTACTCGCTGTGGACCGGCGACCTGGGAGTCGCGATCTTCCTGCAGGACTGCATCGACGGTGCCGGCGAGCTGCCCGGCCTCGCGTACCTGTAGGCGGCTTCGTCGCGAGCTCGGGATCGAGTGCTAACATCGGGTCGTGGATCGCGATACCTCGCCCGATGCGACCGTGGCGCAGATCGAAGCCGCGCGGCAGCTTGGATGCGAGGGTCGGCTACGGGTTGCCGTCGGGATGAGTGAGGACGCTCGGCAGATCTCGATCGATGGTGTCAAGCGGCGCCATCCCGAGCTCTCGGAAACGCGCGCGCGTCACCTCGTCTTGTGCGCGCTCTACGGTGAAGACCTCGCCAACAAGTTCGCGCGTTCGCGTTTGACGAAATGAGCGACGTCGAAGACCTGCTGAGGCGTCTCGTGTTGGCGACTGGCCAGGCGCAAGTGCCGTTCATGATCGCCGGATCGTTCGCGAGCACGGCGCACGGCCTGCCGAGGACGACGCAAGATCTCGATGTCGTCATCGCTCCGCCAGACGACTCGTCTCTGGACGCACTCGTCGCGGCGCTTCTCGCCGACCAGTTTTATGTCGACCCCGATACCGCTCGGGAGGCGATGCAACGTCACTCGATGTTCAACGCGATCGACAGGTCAGCGTGGAAGATCGATTTCATCCTGCGCAAAGCTCGACCGTTCAGCGTCGAAGAGTTCGCCCGACGGATACCCGTACAGATTCTCGGCGTGCCGGTGTTCATCGCTTCGGCCGAAGACACGATCATCGCGAAGCTCGAGTGGTCGAAGCTAGCTGGAGGTTCAGAGCGGCACTATCGCGACGTCGCGGGCGTTCTGGCGACCATGAAGGACCAGCTCGATCGTGACTACATCGAACGCTGGGTTCGGGAGCTCGGACTCGAGCCCGAATGGAAAGCGGCGCTGGTGGATCGAGCTCCTGACCTCTACCATGCGTGAACACGCAACGATGCGCGCGTGCCATCGCTGCTCGACGACACGTGGGTACCGCCGCTGTTCGTGCTTCGAACCGAACGGTTGAGACCACGCCAAAAACAAAACGGTCTGCATCTCCGCAGACCGTTTCGGTTTACCTGGTGGAGTGTAGGGGATCGAACCCCTGACCTCTAGAGTGCGATTTTAGATGCGCCGTTAGAATTCAAAGGCTTGAGGTAGCGAATCGCTTCCGGGATCCGAATCCTCGTCGAGAAAGCTGGGGAACGATTGCTCGATGTTGGAGCACGCGACCTATTACTTCGCCTTGTCGCGCTCCTGCAGGGTCGCGATCAGGATCGGGAGCACGAGGCGATCCTTGGGGCGTCCCGCCTTTGTCTTCACAGTAATCAGCGTGGGCAGGTCGAGCACTCGCAACAGTCGTCCCTCGTCGACCATCGACTGGCTATGGACGAGCAGCTCGTCGAATCCCAAACCGTCGAGCTCGCACAGCGGATCGATCGGGCCCAGCGAAGTGGATAGGTTCAAGTGTCCCCGACCCGCGAGCAGCTCAGCCGTCGGGCGGAGTCCTCTGTTCGCGAAGTCGTAGCGCCTCGTTGCGTCGAGCTGCAGCAACAGCTCGAGAAGGCGCTCGATGTTCTCTGGCGTCCTCCGATGAACGATGTCGAGGTCGTTAGTCGTGATCGGCGCGCCTTGGATTACGCAGGCGGCGCCACCGACGATGATGAATTCGATCCCGGCATCACAAAGCTTCGCGAGCAATGCGGGAAGGTCAGTGGCTTTCGGGTGCGATGCCATCTCGGATCCTGACCAGGGCCTGTGCCATTCGAGATGCCGACCTCAGCCGGTCCCACGGAGATTGCTGAAGCGCGAGCACGATGAGCGTTCGGTCGACATCGCCGATCGCGTCCCGGACCTCCGAATCGAGCTTCGCGACGAGCGCGGCGATCTCGGATGACTCGTTCGGGATATCGACCGCCACGCTGCACGCTATCACGATGGAAGGAGACAAGTCGCAGCAACGATTTGAACGGACGTGACCGGATCGGTCCGAGCAAAGCTGCAACGAGCTATTGCGACACACATCGCTGCGGGACTTGCGCGCGAGCAGTTGCGTGACCATCTCGTCGATCACGTGTTCGGGCCGCCGGTGACGTTGTGTAGGGTATCGCGCGATGCGGATGGACTGATCTCGCTTTCGGTGGCGATCGGTCGCGACCCTGAGCGCACGTATTCAGCGTGGGCTGACGCGGCCCACCGCAGCGCATCGCTCGATCAGCAGTTGTTCTTCGAGCTCTCCGAGCTGTCGCTTCGGCGTTATGCCGACTGCACCCGGTACCACATGGAGCTGTGCTTCTTGTTGACCTCGATTGCACGCGGCGAGACGGTCGAGCTCCCGGCCGTGCTCGGCGCCACGCGCTTCGCACGCCCGCCATCGAGGCTGCGATGGATCAGAAATCACATCCTCCGCTTGGTACGGCGCTAACGAGCTCACCGAGTGCGGTCGCGAAATGCCGGCATTGAAACGCTCGTGCGCCTCGCTCGCGTACTTCAGCCGGTCATGGGCCATCGCGCGTGAGCTAACAATAATAAGGAACGAATGCCGTCGCGAAGTACGCGAAATCGAAGACCACCTCTAGAATCAGGGAACGATTCGAGCCGGTGCCAAAAACCAAAAACGGTCTGCATCTCTGCAGACCGTTTCGGTTTACCTGGTGGAGTGTAGGGGGATCGAACCCCTGACCTCTAGAGTGCGATT
>Ga0307509_10011250_pt1 | contig 10862 bp, 11 predicted proteins | sample 10_EM_MG_FD_202245 | JGI IMG/M metagenome (GOLD analysis project Ga0307509, IMG submission 202245) | Populus trichocarpa ectomycorrhiza microbial communities from riparian zone in the Pacific Northwest, United States - 10_EM | ecosystem: Host-associated > Plants > Roots > Unclassified | place... | reverse complement strand
TGCTGCCGTATAGGCGCTATCGGGCGCTACTTGGTGTCTGCAGTAAATGCGACACCTGTCTGAGTCGAACCGTAGGCCTCAGACGTCTCCGAGTTCAACAACCATGGACTCAAGTGCTTGACAAGGACCTGTTGGATGTCCCTCAGTAGTGGAAACATTTAGCTCCTGGATGTAGCTACTGGTCCCAAGCTCATCCATGGGAACCCAATGGGAGAAGGTGGGGGGTGTGAAAACCTGTTCCTTTTCATCACATGCTTGCTGAATTAAAAACCATCAGGATAATATTTCAGTCCATTCACACAACACTGGTCAGCTTCAGGATTTTGGTCCCACAAGTGCTGCTGCCGTTAACACAAGATCCCTTAACTCTTGGTACATCCTTGTGAGGAAATGTACACCTGGATGTTTCCAGGTATCTTTTTTGATAACCATTAAGGTGAAGGTGGTTTACATTTACACAATGTGGATGACCATTGATGAGGTAATTGCATCATGCCCCCCCCTCTTGCACACTCATCCATCACCCATAGGTGGTACTTCACAGCATCCCTTTTCCCCAGACTTGGAAGCCCTGCGGTAATCAGGAAAACACTCATAGGGTGAGCAACCAACATGGTTGCCAGCAGATCTAGGCTCAGTTGGGAGTCAGGGAGTGGGAATTGTCACTGAGAGTATGTGATGTATCCACCCACCTAGTAGGATGTAATTTGGTTATTGACTTGAGCCACCGGGCACACGATGGGTTGATTTCAATGGATTTGACGCATTAGTAGTATGGGCTAGCAGATGTGTGGGGTGGTAGCCTCCGAGGTCTTGTCTGCCTTCACCTACTGCACATAACACAAGACCTGTTGGGGTGGCCACCAACGGGGCAAAGCTATGGTGTCAAACGAGTAAGTGGTCATGAATTGCATGCAACAACAGCATAAGAAGGGTGTACAACAACAGCCGACATATGGCGTACAATGGATCATCATGCGTGGTCTCCCCAAGCCCTACCACTCAGACTCATACCCGTCCCAAAACCGGACACAACCCAGGAAACGGGGGACCTCCTGTGGCCCCGGGCGAAAACCCATGTCATCCTTGTCATGCAATTTGTCCTCCGAATGAGGAGGCTATAGAACCGTGGTATCGAACTTCAGCTATCTGTCGAACATCAGGGAGGGGATAGGAATGAGTGTCACGAAACCGTACTCACAGTGCGAGGACTAGGCGAGATCCACAATCTGAGGTTATGTAACAACCGAACTTGTCGCGACGCGTCAACCTGTTCCTATGGCAGCGGCGGAACCCCTAGGATCCGTGAAATACTCCAGAATGGTGGATCGACGGTGATTCTATGTCGCGCCAGACTGGGGTGTGTATGACTGCTAGATGGTGGGGTGGGCACGTCACGAGCGAAGGAATCGTTTCGCGTTGGGGTTTGTCGCAGAGTCGATCGAGTACACAACTGATCTTCAGGATGTTGAAGTGAGCTCCCAGGTTTTTTAAGTTCAGGGCAGCGTGTGTAGAGGGTAAGGAGTGGGAAGGCGATGGTGTGATAACGGTTGCCGGACAGGGAGTGCCGAATCGGAGGCTTTCTACCTTGGGAGTGCATTGACGGGCTTTGTGGCGCCGTCGTCCGTCAACAAAAAAGCGCGTCCACCATCGAACAAGGGTCGCCCACGAACACGTGGGTTAATTTCTGGAAAATGTAAAGGGATGAAATAAAGTCCGGTCAACGGGTGCTCCGCCCCGGCAACACAAGTTCATCGAGGTCACCTTCGTCCCGATCTCCGATGTTTCTCAAGTCTCCATCTGCGGAACCGTTCTCCTGGGCAGCTCCCCTGAGAGAATGTAATAGTCTCTCCTGCCCTCGAAGATCAGGGCCTTAGTGGAGGAAAGATTTTGGAGGGATGATGAGCCTGGTAGAGGATCTGATTGGATTCGTAGGGTGTGGAAATGATACAGCCCGATGAGGTGAGAGATGGCAGCTTTGGATGGATGTGCTGATGTTTTAGTCTCTCAAGGGACGCGCCGCACCGCATGATCGTAGCCGGAGCCGAGTTCCAAAGGCTTCGTCGTCGGTGGGTGGAGGGTCAGCTGCAACGACCGAAGGTATGAGTCTGGCAGAACTGGAGTGGCGGGCATCGGTGTTTGAAATGGACGATCCGACGAAATTCTGCTGACCGCAGTTGCAGCCAACATGTGGGAGAGGAAGTGACGGAGGGAAGGCAAACAATTGTGGGATGAAACCTACTTCAGCTTCCGTCGCCCCGAGTATACCGATTCTGGAGGGAAAGTGACCGACGGCTGAGAGGACACGGTCTCTCCCATGCCTTAAAAGGTCCTTCGCGATATCCTGGCAGATACGAGTAAGGGGGACGTGGCTTGGGGGGGGGGCTGAGATCACGCACAAGCTCCTCCGTTCGAAATTCGCGCAATCATGTGTATCCCAGTCCTGAGGTAACGCCCGGATGGGTGTGTTTTGTCGTGCCCGTAAAACATCGAGGGCGGGGCTGTCAAGAGCACTGGCAAGTGAGAGTCAGACACCGTAAACGGTTGCATTCAGAGTACGAATATTAAACCAACCTGTTGGTGATGACGATGACCAGTCCCTCGACGAAGGAAGGAGAGAATGATGAGTCGAAGTGGACTCGAATTTGGTCTCGGCCCGCTCGCGGTTGGAGGCAGAGCTCGGAGAATCACCGGGGTCCTCTCTGAACGTTTGAACGTCGACGCTGATCCTCCCAAGGTTCGACCGGACCGATCCCCCATCACGTCTTTCCGGCTTCTCACATCTCAGTCACCTTCTCTTGGAGAAAGCATCCCGGTCCACCCCCCCCTCGTAAAGACTTATCCTCAGAACCCATGGGAACCCAATCGCTTCGCTGGGCGTCTCCGATGACAACGAAGGCCCCGCCCTTGGGATATCGCCACTCGGTCGCCCTTCCGCCTCGCAAACGTTACGAGCACTGGTTGCGTGGAAAGCGCGTGTAAATGTTATCCTTGTCGTGAAAGAACGGGAAGGCATGGACTGGTGTGTTATTTCGTGGGTGATAATAAACTAGGAGCTCACGGACTGCTCATTCTCTCTACTATCAAACAGACACGACAAATGCAACAACCTTCGTGTTTGGAAGAAATTCAGCGACGCGTTCTCCAACGTCGAGGCTTTAGAAGGTTCCGCAGCCTCGCTGCTGGGGGTTCGAGTCTAGGAGTCGACGTGCTTGTTAGGTGTCAATTGTTTCGACTTCTGTCCGTCCCTTAGGCCGCCGGGGTCAACTACAACTAGAATACTGTTGGGATGAGGAGGTTCTCGTTGTTGTTCCAAATTTCGTCTAATCACGCCAGGTACGGGACGCCCGTTTTCACCCTGCCCGAGGGCCAGAGAGGATTGACGCCGACAACCGAATGGTAGATGTCCAGACCCTTCCGACTGGTCAATGTGTCCACCCTGCCGCGGGTAAAGCCAGACTGGAATCAAAGGAAGTCGACGAAGAGATCGCCACCGAGGGTGCAGCGGAACCGGACGAACCTACCGGTCATATACTTCCTTGGAGGTCGGAGACCGGTATGCGCCAGCGGTTGGATCTACGGGGGGTGCCGGTCCATGCTTTCACAGCAATTGTCACGCTCCTGTGTTTCCGCCAGGCATCTTGCCCGTCCACCTCCAACACAACGAAGCTGAGAACGCTGGTCACATTGGAAACGGGCAGCGTCGAGCGCTGGATCTTCGACCTCGTATGGGAATCGGACTCAATCGCTAGGTGCGACCGGTTGTGGGACGCGCGGGTCCCACGCCGAAACCTACTCGCACCTCTTCCAACCCCCGACCCTACCGCCGCCAACACGGAGACGGGCGGCAGCTGAGCCCCTGGATCTCGCATGCGGCGATGGATATGGCGGCTTCCCGAGGTCCGAATCTGGCTCTCGACGTGTCTCGTCGGGTGTTACGACCTGAAGGCGAGTTATCGGGCGTTTATCCTCACACACATCTAATGATCGAGGCATCCAGAATTCCCCAACCAATTTCCAAGCATCACTTATGATCGCCAGGGCAAAAGTTCTGGAAACAGATAGATCGTGATCCGTGGCTATAGCAAGGTCTACGCCCGGGGCAGGTGGGGTGGCAAGTAAGTCTCATTCCCTTTCTTCCACCCCATCACCCTAAAGCAACCCACGACCCGGAAACTATCCCCATTGCTCCCTGTAATCACAGAACTGACATTCCCATTGTGTGCCCCTTGCGTTGGATATATTTCTATTCAGCCAAGCCGTCCAGACCGCTTGGGACAACAAGAACGGGATTCTGGCCGGAACGATCACACGAAGCACTCCACACCTCATCCGATCCTACCCAAAACCAGAGCGGTGAGGGCGGAGTCAGGCCTCACTGGCGCCATGTCGGCTTTAGATGGAAAGGGTGCTGCTGCGGGTGATGACGATCAAAGTTTGGTAGTTCCCAGCGCGGAGCTCGAGGAGACGGTGGCTTGTAGCAGGCGGGGAGGACGGTCGGGTATCCGTTCGGGACTTGGTGGATTTCGCCAAGCTCGAACCCTGAACGGAACGCGACTTAGGCAGGGTTTAATGAGCTGAGTTAGTCGAGACGATCACTGACCGCATCGAGTTTGTTGGTGAGGCACGCGGAATCTGGGACCATGTCTTGAGAAATTTGTCTTACTACACACATCCACAAACATGTATAATACCCGAGCGTTGTGCATGCTCGTGGTCGATACACCCCCTAACCGGCACGGCAACTCGTTCCTCATTGGAGGGGAAATAGGTAAACTCTCGCCAGGTTAGATGTTCCTTCGGATACACATATCTATGACGAGTGGGGGATGTCAGGGTATCGAGATTCGAGGCAATTCTGCCCTCGAGCATCACATCGTCTGACTTGAGTCCCCTCACACTGAGATCTCCCCATCGGGTGTGATCCCACTTGTGGGGGGCGAGGACGGTGAAATTTTTGTGCGCTTAACGCCGACCGATAGTTGAATCGAAACCACGACCTCAACTGCCTCCGCGATCTACACCGACCTAGCACCGACATGGATTTGCGAAAGTCCTTCTTGAAACCACTCAAAAAGTTGAAGGATAAACTCCCGGGTGATCATCGTAAGCGATATGGAAGATCTCGGAGCGGAAGCGATGGAAACGAGGGAGAGACTGACGTCGAAGGAAGCGAAGCTAGTCGGAGGAACTCATTCCTGCGTTCGGAGGTTGGTGTCGAGAGCGTGGTGGAAAGCGGACCCAGTCAAGAGGGGAACGACATTGGAGGGAAGGAGGGTGTCCCGGTTGACGATCCCCGCACATCCACCTCATCGATTTCGCGCAGCGGGAACCTCGGCGGTACGTGAGCAACGTTATTTCAGCTCCGTCTCTGATGGGAACTCCAGACGACGTTGGCAACTCCGCCATTCTCGATCAAGTACAAGGTGCTCTGGGGTCCAACCAGAGCAAACTGAACACTGGTGAGGGGAGCGGATCCGAGCGGTGGAAGCCCCCTGCGTCTGCCACGACCAGACCGCCCTCCCATGGGGTGAAGGAATCCGCGGACTCCCTCCCTCCACTCGTATCCGTCATCGGAGGTCCCTCCGGCGTTGAAGGAAGTGAACCCGCTCAGAGCCCACACCTACATCCAGGGGTCAGTGTTGAGGGTGTGACGGAAAGTGTACCCGGTGGAGAGGGGTGCGATGTCGGTGGAAAGGAAGCTGCTCCGATCGATGATCCCCTTACATCCATCTCGCAGGGCGGGAAACCCAACAGTAAGTGAACAACCTTGTATTGGTTCTGTCTCTGATAGACCCTCCAGACAGTGCATACAACTCAGCCATTCCTGATCAGGTCCAGCATGTTCTTGACTCTGGCAAGGGTGAACCCAACACTAGAAATGAAAATAAATTCAAACAGTGGAAGTTTGCATCTGCCACTGCCAAATTTTTCCTCCGTGGGATAAAGGAATCTGCAGATGCCTTCCCCCCACTCAAATCTGTAGTTGGTGGTCTCTGCTTTATTGTGGACAGTTTTGAGGTATGACTGCCATAGGTACACACACTTTCCACAACACTTACATGTGTCTCAGCAAACAAATGTGAACAGCCAAGCTGTAAAGTCATTGGCACCCAGGGTCACAGCCCTTTTTGCCTCACTTTGCCAATCTGTTCCTGAGGGTGATTTTAAGGAGGAATCAAGGAGGAAGGAACTGCAAGGGTGAGTCCACACCTTCTGAGGTTGAGACTCAAGCCTAATAGCCAAAGACCACCAGGAAATTGGAAAAGATTATCCAAGAGCTCATTCTATTGGCAGAGCAAGGGAAGGTTGAAGGATTCCTCACCAATGTCAAGAATGCAGATATGCTCAGCGGTATGGTTGGAGATATTCACGATGCTGTCATGGACTATCAGGTTTGTCATCAGACCAAGCTCATTGCCCTCATGCCTGACATCCATTCCAGACTTCACTACAGCAAGACATCCATGAACAGAGTTGTCAGCTCATTGTGAGTCTCTCTCTCTCTCACCTATCATTCATGTGAATAACAGATGGATAGGAATCAGCAGACTCTGCCCTTCTTGACAGAATGCATCACACTGCTGAGGCTGGGTATGATTCTGGGAACAGGAAGGGGTGTCTAAGGGGAACAAGGGTGGATCTCCTCCAACAAGTTGAGGATTGGTTGGAGGATGAGCAAGGCCAACGTGTGTTCTGGCTCAATGGCCTTGCAGGGACTGGGAAGTCAACAATTGCTCAGACCTTTGCTAAGATCACCTTTGCAGAGGGAAAGCTTGGTGCAAGTTTCTTTTGTTCCAGAGACTTTGGGGACAGGAGTAACATCCAAGTGATCTTCCCAACACTTGCATATCAACTTGCATGCCAGTACCCCTCATTCCGAGAGAGGTTGCTCCAAGTCTTGAAGGCCAAGCATGGAACCAAGCGTGGATCTCTCTGTTCTCAGTTTGAGACTCTCATCATTGGCCCATTCCAGGCAATAAAAACTCCAACCCTCATTATCATTGATGCCCTTGATGAGTGCAGAGATGAGGAACCAGCGTCTGCACTCCTCTCTGTGCTCTCTCGCTATATAGACAAGATCCCCCTTGTCAAGTTCTTCATCACTGGAAGACCTGAACCTTGCATCCGGTCTGGGTTTCGCCTGGAGTTGCTTCGACCTCACACAGAAGTGCTCAGACTCCATGACATCAAGCCTGATTTAGTGGACTATGACATTAAGCTCTTCTTAAAGATCCAGTTAAGCAATATCACCAAGAACCGGAGTGGCTGCAACTTTGTGGAAGATTGGCCAAGTACTCAGGATGTTGATGCTCTCTGCAAGAAGGCTGCTGGTTTCTTTATCTATGCTTCCACAATTGTCAAGTTTGTTGCCTCTCAGCTCCACCCACCTGATGAGAGGCTTGCTCTCATCATCTCACTACCACAAGACACTTCCCATGAAGGAAAGTCAGGCATCAATCTCCTTTACACCCAAGTTCTAGAGCAAGCTTTCCATGATGTGGATCAAGACTTTTATCTCCATTTGAGATCAGTGGTGGGGGCAATTGTACTTGTCTCCCACCCACTGTCAATAAGGACACTCTCAGACCTCCTTGAGAACTGTGGCACACCATCCCGGATATACAATGCTCTACGGACACTCCACTCTCTCCTCCTTGTCCCAGACAACATAGAAGAGCCAGTCCACATCTTCCACAAATCCCTCCCTGACTTCCTTACAGACCCAATGCGATGCACAAACAACCAGTTCTTCATAGACCCCCCTATACATCACAGAGGGATTCTATTGTCATGTCTCAATCTAATGGAAGTGGAGTTGAAGAAGAACATCTGTGACCTGGATGACTATGTTGTTCTCAGTGAGGTCAGAGACCTTTCCACTCACCAGAAAACACACATTGGGGATGCTTTGGAGTATGCATGCTGCTTCTGGACAGCTCACCTCATGGAGATTGTCAGCTGTAGCTTTGATATTGAGGAAGTGCAGAAAGCAATTGACACATTCTTCACAAACTGTTTTCTGTTCTGGGTTGAGGCCCTCAGTCTTTTGGGGAAGCTTGAGGTTGGCATGTATGCCCTCAGTGACATAGAAAAGTGGCACGCACTGGTGAGTTATTCTGAAGCATGCACTGGGACCTATGTTTATGTTTATTCAGGCAGGAATGTCTTGCAAATGGACACATGACAGCCAGCGGTTTCTCTTGGAATCCTTTGACCTCATCAGCAACTCTCCTTCCCACATATACCATTCTGCACTCCCACTCACCCCCTCCTCATCCTGGCTTCACAAGTGTTATGCTGCACAGCTCTCACAAGAGGTCAAGGTGGTGATGGGGCTCCCAGCTGAATGGGGAGTGTGTTCCCGTACAGTTACACTTAACAACATCCCATATGCCCTTGCATGCCAGAAAGATATCATTGCAGTTGGCCTTGTGTCTGGTGACACTATTATCCTCAATGCAATCACAGGTAGCCAGGTAGCTGTCCTTTCTGGGCATGATGACTGTGTGAATTCTCTCACTTTCTCATTGGATGGATCAATGGTTGTGTCTGGAAGTGATGATCAAACTGCCAAACTCTGGGATATCCAGACCGGTGGGGTCATCAAGACCTATGACCACACTAGCCCAGTCTCATCTGTATCCATCTCACCAGACAACACCACACTTGCCTCAGGGTGCTGGGATGGCTCAATCAATTTATGGGGTATTTGGACAGGAGCACATTTTTGCACCATTGATTGGCACAGTGAGCGCATCACCTCTGTCAGCTTCTCCCCCACACAGTCCCAGCACTTGATATCTGCATCCAGGGATCATACTATACGGCAGTGGGATACCAATGGTTGCCAAGCCGGGCCTACTCATGAAGGCAAATATATTGCATTCTCCTTGGATGGAACTCATTTTGTTTCATGGAGGAAGCAAATTGCCACAGTTCAAGACTCCCAGTCTGGAGTAGTTATCACCAGACTCCAGGTTCCCAGTGGCACATTTTGCTGCTGCTGTTTCTCCCCCAGTGGTGAACTCATAGCTGGTGCTGCTGAAAACATTATCTATGTCTGGGACATCACCTCTTCAGGCTCTCACCTCCTCAAAACCTTTGTTGGACATTTTGATAACATTGCTGCTCTCACATTTTCCTCATGCCTAATCTCAGTATCTGATGATAGATCAGCTAAGTTTTGGCAGATTGGGACATCATCAGCAGACCCAGTTTCAACTGCTATTATGCCCACTCCACCCACTTCAGTGTCAATTGAGTTTGTCAGTATGCAAGCAAGAAATGGGATTGTTATCTCATGTGATTCAGATGGGGTGGTAAAGACATGGGACATCTTGACTGGCCTCTGTAAATCATCCATCCAAACACCAGCAACAGTTAATATTTACAAAGGAGATGCCCAGCTGATAGAGGGCAGGTTGATAGTTGTTTGGCATGCAGAAAAAAAAATCCACATCTGGGACACTGAGAAAAATGAACTCCTACAAACAGTGGATAGCTCTAATGCCCGTCACCTCAGAATATCAGGAGATGGGTCTACGGTTTTTTGCCTAACCTGGAAGTCAATCCAATCATGGTCCATGTGGACAGGAGAGGCTGTTGGTACACTGGAGATCAAGGGTGGTGGACACACTCTGGACCCTCTCATCACAGATGGTTCAAAAATCTGGGTTGTTCTTGAAGACTTATCAACTGAGGGGTGGGACTTTGGCAACCTAGGTTCTTCTCCCACCCCATTATCCAATACATTCCCAGATAGACCCCACCTTGATTTGATATTTGGTACCTGGTGGTGGAATGGCTCATGTAGGATCAAAAATATGGTTACTGGAAATGAGATTTTCCATCTGGTTGGGAGGTATGCAGAACCATATGATGTAAAGTGGAATGGGCAGTATCTGGTTGCTGGTTACATGTCTGGAGAGGTGTTAGTTCTGGATTTTGATCGAGTGGCCCCTTTGTAGAGATATGTGGTATTCCAGGGTCTTGTAATTGTTGTCATCAATTTAAATTCCACCCACACCAATAGTTATCAACCCATTCTGTCTCCATCCCTCCTATATAAAGTTGTCATGGTGAAGAATCTCCATTGGACAACAAAAAGAAGTTTTATGGATCACTACAAATGTCAGGGCCAACCTCGTATTGGATCACCTGGTGCCAGTTGCCATAGTCAGAGCCTTGGATATCTGTATGCTATCTGCTGGGGTGCTCATCGGTCCAAACTAAGGGCGTACTGCCGCCACTCTAGTCTGACATAGTAGTTTGGGTGTCGTCGGGCCAGGTAGGATGTTGGAGTGGCCTGGGGAATAATGATGCAGGCACTAGCCTGGAAAGCGCTGCTGTTATGAGGCGTGGGTGATACAGAGGGGAACAAGTAGAGTCTTCGGGGTCAACTCAGAGTAGTGTCGGCTCCACTATCAGTGGTCGTCCTGGTGAAGTGAGGGAGAATCCTGAGTTGACAAAGTCTACCAACTACAAGCAGTACGCTTCCACTATATAAAGGGGATAGTGTAGGGCAGGTACTGCGCACAGACCATGTATCGCACAGGGGGCAAGATGAAGAGAGGGCCGGAAAGGGAAAGTAATACTAGGAAAGGAAGGTGTGGCTGGATCAGCATCTTAATGATGAAAGATAAGGAATAGGGGCTGAAACAGGGGTATGTCAGGGCCGACCTCAAGTCTAATCACCTGGTGACTAAACGCTGTCCGTTACTGCCTTGGAACTCAGGCATTGCTGCTGGGGTGCTCGTCGGTCCGAACTAAGGGCGTACTGCCGCCACTCTAGTTTGACGTAGAAGTCCGGGAATCGTCGTGCCAGGTAGAAGTCGAAGAGGCCCGGGGAATAATGATGC
>Ga0307509_10011249_pt1 | contig 10863 bp, 9 predicted proteins | sample 10_EM_MG_FD_202245 | JGI IMG/M metagenome (GOLD analysis project Ga0307509, IMG submission 202245) | Populus trichocarpa ectomycorrhiza microbial communities from riparian zone in the Pacific Northwest, United States - 10_EM | ecosystem: Host-associated > Plants > Roots > Unclassified | place... | reverse complement strand
CAATTTGTATAATTGATGTTTAAACTTGAATAGATGAATTTAATTCTGTAGTTTGTATAACTATATTCCATGTATGCATGTTTATATCTTTATCCATCCATAATGATAATTGTTGTACAATGTATATTATAAACATTGTGGTTGATATGAATGATGATGTTTGTGGGATTGAGACTCAGGATGATTGGGTTGAATTGAGTTAGGAGATGTGGTATATTAAAAGTGTAAACAGGTTGTATGTCGATAACTTGGGACCTCCCGATATAGGGGAGACCTCGTCGAAATTTCGGTAGACTTTAATTCAAATACCATGAATATATATATATATATATATATATAGTCAATCTATTTATCAGTTAACATGGGATCGTTGCTTTAACCCGGATATGGGGATGTTATAGTCTTTGTCTTCATAGATAAATTCTATAGGGCATATTCATTGGTGGTAGTTAAAATTATAAGCTTTTATCAAAGCTCTCATACACTATTCCATTTCTAGCTTGTCCATCAACTCCATCCATCATCAACTTGGCCATGTGAACTCAAATTGAGGACATTTATCCTAGAAAACTCATGGACGATATGATATGCAGTTTTGGACATGGGAAATTCAATCATACAACCTTCATTGTCACAGTTATTAAATTGAGTAGTGCTAGTATCTCCATCATATAACCAAAACACTAGAAGTTAATAAGTGATGAAGGTATCCACATGTTAGAGTGAATCAAATCACTTTCTAATAAAATTAATAACAAAAAAAAAGTTTAGAAATTTTAGATCCTATAAATAAGTCAATAGAAAGAACTCTGATGGTTTCGAAAACCCCTCTAGAAAAATATGACATAATGACATTTGAAGGAAACATATCTTATTTTTTTATAATACCTTGGTAATTATAAAATAAAGTAAATTATTGAGAGCTACTACATTATCAACCAAAACTCTCAGAATGGGGAATCCCACCAAAGTGAACTTCATTATGGAGGTTTTATATGTTGAAACATTATTAGGTCAACCTACTAAAGGTCAACACAACTCCATTTTATTGCATTTTGAAGTCACAGGTACCTCTTCAATAGATAAAATCACTACTTTCTCTTTTTTTTCATTTTTATAATCTTTAACTAAAAATGAAGGTTGGTTAGATTTTGTCTTAAAGGAATATAGAATGAAAAAGACCATATTGATTATGTATGTTCTTATCTAGGATTGAGAATCATTCATATCAACTTTTTTCTTAGATGGATTGTCATTCATTTTACTTTCTTCTTAATCCATAACTCTGAACAAGTTTAGGAAAATAAAAAATTAAGGAGCCAAAATCTTTAGTTTGCTTTGAACTTTACTTATCTAGTTTGTTCTTTAAACTAAAAATCAAAAGGACCATGTTTGGTTTCATTTATCTAATAATGGGATGAGACTACTACTCTCTTGCTCTAGTTAATACCTGAATTATATGATAGTTTTATTTCTCTTATGGCTCAACCTTCTTCTACATTCTATCATTTTGATCATTTTTATATTTGAATCTGATGAGTCCTATAATGGTATCTGGTGACTTGATATGGAAAGCTAAGAGGATTGGAAACTGGTAGCAGGTGATGTTTGGTAAGTCAGGTGATTGGTAGTTGTGGTAGTAGCAGGTAATAGTTGGTAAATCAGGTGACTGGTAGCTGATACTTGCAAGAGGTCCTTTTTTATGGATATGAGAACTTTCCGATGGTAAAGTCAGTAACTTTGTAGAGAGAGAAAGCACAATGATATTTTAAAGAGATAGACTCTAAGAATATATATTCTAAAAATATTGAGAATGAAGAGATTGTGAACCTTTGACTTGAAATAATCATGGTGTATTTATAGCCCATGAATCTTGTCCTTTTTGTGGAGAGGAGGGGCTGAAGTGTAATTTCATCCTTGTGATATTTTGAGTTGTATTCTACTCAAAATAATATATATTAGATCAATATAAAATAATGAGGGACTCACGTGGGGTTCGAAAAAAATTCCCTAGCAAGTGTTGGGCTCGAGCAAGGTGCCCAAACCCATTAGAGGTGAAAGTGGGTTCGGGCGCGTTACTTAGACCCAAACATACTGGGCTTGGGCGTGATAACCCGAGCCCACAAAAGTGTTGGGGGTGTATGTCCAACACCCTTGGTGGTGGGCAGCACGCCTAGTGCATTGCATGGGCATATATATGTTGGGCAAACGCTTGGTGCACTGTATGACACCCATGCAGGGTGCATAGGCTAGGGCTACTTGCCCGAGCCCATGTTCCTGGTACGTGGGATCAGGCTCTTTGGGCTCTTTACCCGAGCCCATGTTCTTTAGGTGATTTTTCAGGTTTTTCTTTTTTTAGAGGATTTATTTGGGTCTATTTTGAGGGATTTTTTTGGGTCCATTTTATTTAAATTCATCAGTAGCCCCCCAAGTCAACCTTACTTGTAATTGGATCCATTTTGGGGGATCCATATAGGTGTTCAAAATCATTGATCATATAAGGTTTCATAAGCGCCTTCCGCACACTAGCTTGATAACTGTTATTGTAGGTAAACTCTACAAAGTGGGAATTGGTCCTCCCAATTTCCTTCAAACCCTAATACACATGCTCTTAACAAATTGTCTAAGGTCTTAATTTTTCTTTTAGGTTTCCCATCTATTTGAGGGTGAAAAGCAATGCTTAAATTCTGTAACAGACCCGACTGTACGACTTGATCAATGTTAAAAGATCCCAACATATGCTCTTAATTTGAGGGTAATTTTTTTTAAATCTACCAAAAATTCAGCATAGTTTTGTTTGTATTTAGGATATCCCAAGTTATCGACTACTATCAATTTACTCAATCAACCCATCATCACAAGGTCCCATAATTCCGGACCTTATATCAATCATTATAATTCAACACCTCATACAATTCACACAATATATATATCTTACGAGTAAGTTCATTATGAACATAACCCACATATCATATCATAAAATTTAAGAGAAAAAAAGGAATACTAACATGCAAAGAAAGCATTTACAACATAATAAGTGTTCTTAAACATTTCAAAAGGGTTAATTACAAAATAACTAAAGTACTACATGCTAAGCTGAACTTTTATAAATACATCAAGGTTTACACAAAAACATACTACATAAACGCGTTAATTCCTTTTTGTTGAAGTTAAATATTTACATAAGCTTGACAAAGTAGAGTCCTAAACTAATGATCTCCGTGGATATTTGATGGACCTATTACATAAATAAACATTCCATTATGTTGATAAAAGAAATATATATATGCTCATGTAATGTATACGAATAAAGTATTAATTTTCTATCAGATCCATAAGAATTCTAACAGACGACTTATATTTTGCTTGTAAATCTTTTAAACCCAATTAACACTCATTTGCATATTCTTAATTTGAATACTCTTATTTACTTGCATGAACTTGGTGACCTTGCAAAGTCTAATCTTGTAATTCATTTCCTGGCAATCCTATCACGGATGCCATTAGCCAAAGCTAATCTTGTAATCCATTTCCCGATAATCCTATCATGGATGCCATTAGCCGAAGCTAATCTTGTAATTCATCTCCCGGCAATCCTATCACGGATGTCATTAGTTGTAAATACGCTAGACTTTATTTACATTGAACACGATATTTATTGTAATTGCATTCACCAAAAGAATTTTAAATTGTATAAGTGCAAATAGGAGGGGAAATCATGCACTTACTCCGCCTGTGTCGTGACCTTCCCTAACAGAAGATCCAATCCTGGTTGCTCCTCCTAAATCACAAGGAAGTTTTTGGTTATGATTCCTTCAAGCCGATATTATAGAGAATTCATATTCATTCATTACTCATATGTTACTTTCTATGCATGTTCATTTCCTCATAATAACATACATACATATATCATGTATATTTTCAGAGTTAGTATCTCAATGTGTAAGTGTTCGTATGACTCAATTATTTTATATCCTTACATATAGTATTCACGTGAAAGTCTAATGTTACTGTCTAACTTTGAACTGTTAATGTCCAAACATTGAACTATTACTGTCTAACCGTTACTGTCTAGACATTGAACTGTTACTGTCCAACCGTTACTATCTAGACATTGAACTATTACTGTCCAACTATTACCGTCTAACCATTACTGTCTAGACATTGAACTGTTACTGTCCAACTGTTACTGTATGAACACTCATCATATTTTTAACTATATCTAGAGTTCTAGAACTCCATTTTAAATGAGATTGATCTCGTTGGAAAGATAAGACACGAGGTTACAAGTTCTCTGAAGGAAGGAGAACCCAGTTCTGCCTCCAAGATAGTCAAAATTTCTCATAAACTAATCAGTCCTACTGGCCTACAAAATTAGTCACGACTCAGTCTCGGGTGATAACCCATAACTGGAGTTCTACATCTCCAAATTGAGCAAGACTAGTTTCCTTGGTTAGCTAATCTCCAAATCTACAATTTCTATGAAGGAACCCAATCCTAATTCCCTCATCCTCCTACCCGAAATCTCACCGAAAGTCAGGAGATGAGTCTATCTAGATTCGTTACCCCCCTTCCCTTCACACAATACTTTCATAAACTACATACCACACATGAATTAACTTAATTTTAACAACAAATACTTTTTCCCCAATTCATGTCTAAGAACCCTAACCTATAATTCAATATCAAGGCATCAATTCATTATTGAATTTGAAATGAATTTTTAAGATCATGTTTAGAACACCTTACCCGGTACTAATTAAGATTTTGATCTTCAACCAATTGAAGATTTCAACTCCCTCCGTTCTTTTCTTCTTGTTCAATTTTCTTGTTAATCCCTTGCACACAAGTGTTTATCCCATCTATAAACCTTTAATCTTGGATGGGTTCTTGAAATTCTCTTGATTTTGCAAGAATGGATACAAAACTCCTTATTTTCTTTCCTTATGGTTCCTGCAGATATTTGGTGAGGAGAGAGTATTTATACTCTATAATTTCCCCTATTTGTATTTAGGCTCATTTCCTTTAAGTGTACTATTCTCTTCAATTAAATCTAACCCTCAACATTACCGGGTTTATTATAATGTCTCGAATTATTTTGCCCGGAAATTTATATTCAAAAATTTCTGAATTTCTATTTTTATTTAACCATATGCATGAATTTCTTCACTTTTATTTATTTATTTATTTATTTTTCCCGGCGTTTACAAATTCAATCTTGTTCCTAAGGTATGCTGTATACTTGGCCATAAACAAGATGTGAACATGAGGTTGCGATATGAAACAATTGACACTGGTATCCCATGCAATCTTACCACATCGTTCACGCATAGTTTAACTAATTTATCGACTGAGTTTGCTATCTTCATAGGTAAAAAAAAGCATACTTAGTCAATCTGTTGGCTATCACCCAAATGACATCACTACCTTTTTTCCTAAGCAAACCTGATACAAAATCCATAGTGATGTTATACTTTTAGTTGATAACAAATACCATAACTAGCCACATATTTAGTTATCTCATTTTTCATATTTTTCCATTAGTAAAACTCTTTTAAGTCTCAGTACATCTTAGTGCTACTATGGCGTACAACGAACCTCAACTTATGGGCTTCTTATAACACTTCTTTTTTCAATGCCTTGTTTCCAGGTAGATATATTTGCCTTTCCATTACTATCATTCCATCTTCTAAAATCTAGAAAGGAGTTTCAATCCCTAACTTCAATTTATCTCTTATTTTACAAATTTCAACATCTTTCTGTTGAGCTTCTAACACTTTATCTTGGAGCATCAACCTTACTCTTAATTGAGCTATTAAAGAGTGCTCAGGTCCTGTTTCTATATTGGCATTAATTTTTCTCAATTCTAATAATTCTTTTTCATCACAATCATTCAACTCAATAGTCACTACCTTATTTTTGTGATTAAGGGCATCTGCAATAACATTTGCTTTTCTTGAATGATAGTCTATTACACAATTATAATTTGATTAATTTTACCCATCGTCTTTGTTGCATATTCAATTCCTTATGTGTCCATCAGATACCTCAGACTGTTATGATCTATAAAAAATTAAACTTGAGATCCATATAAATAATGCCTCTATACTTTTAAAGCAAACACCACAACAACTAGTTCTAAGTCATGCACCAAATAAGTGACCTCATAAGGCTTTAACTATCTTGAGGCATAAGCAGTCACTTACCATGTTGCATTAATGCACAACCTAGACCTTTATTTGATGCATCACTATAAAACTATATATCTTTCAGTTCCCAAATGAAGTGTTAACATTGGAGCAGTCGTAAGCCTCCTTTTCAACACCTGGAAGCTCTCTTCACCTCTTTAGGCCATTTCCATTTTGTCTCCTTCCGAGTCAATCAAGTTATTGTAATTGTTATATTGAAGAATCATTCAATGAATCTTCTGTAATATCCAGCTAACCCAAGAAAACTATGAATTTCAGTTACATTCACAGGTCTTTCCCACTTTGATACTGCCTCAACTTTCTTATGATCCACCAATATCCCTTCGAAAGATATGATATGCCCTATAAAAACCACTTTCTTCAACCAAAGTTCACACTTACTTAGTTTAACATACAACCGATGCTCCTTCAAAATCCGTAATACTTGTCTTAGATGCTACTCATGCTCCAAATACAAGATAGAGTAAACCAAAATATCATTAATAAACACCACCACGAACTTATAGTAAACCCTTTTTTTGCCCTACATGGATTTTTCCCTAGTTTCCCCATAAGTTTATTTGTAACAAAGGAGTGTGAAGCCCCATAATCAAATAACACATACATAGGCAGACAATTTAACTGTAATGTACCGGCCACTATATTGGGAGTAGCTTTAGCCTCTTCCTGTATCATGCATAGTACCACGCCCTGGGCCCTATCACTATGAGCTTAAGGCTGGCCCCTACAACCCTTGATCCCTAACTGTCCATAGTGACCGATTGCTGCTGGCTCTAAGTCTATTGTTACTTTTGGCTCTAAATAAACTCATTCCTTCGATGGTAGTTCCTTGAAAAATATCCCTGACCCCTACAATAATAGCACCTTTGGCCTAAATATAGGCAGTCTTGCCATCTATGCTCTCCTCTACAAATATAGCACAATCTGATAACTTTTAAGGTTTAGGGTTGTATATATATTCTGCTTATTATTCTTCTCCCCTGGAAGGAATGCCTTATATAGGCAAATATATATGTCGGTTTACATATTTTCTATTATGAAAGGAATACATCAATGTATATCCTTTTAGGACTCCTATAGAGTATGTTTTATATATGGAAAACTACCCTCTAATTCAGCTAATTACATGTTAACACTTCCCCTCAAGTTGGTGCGAAAATATCTTCTAAGCCTAACTTGTCTAGAGACTTATGAAGAGCTTCCGCAGGGACTGCATGGGTTAGAATATCTGCTAGTTGCTCACTTGATGCGACGAAAGGGATGTCCACTAACTTCAAAAGTAACTTTTCCTTGATGAAGTGTCGATCTACCTCAATGTGTTTAGTTTGATCATGCTGGACCAGATTATTAGCTTTCTCTTGTGCTACCTGATTGTCACAGTATAGTAACATAGGTTCCTTGGGTTCCATGTGCCATCCCTCTATATTCTACTTCTGTCGAGGACCTTGCTGTCACATTTTGTTTTTTACTTCGCCATGTGACAAGATTTCCTACAACAAATGTAAAATAGCCAGAGGTGGATCTCTGGTCAGTTAAATTCTCTGCCCAATCTGCATCAGTAAATCCTTTCACTTCCATATTTCCATGTCTTTTAAATGTCAGTCCTTTTTCTGGAGCCCCTTTTAGGTAACTCAGAATTCTGATTACGACTGTCATATGATCTTCACTTGGAGTATGCATAAACTGACTTACCACACTAACCGCATAAGTAATGTCTGGGCGTGTGTGTGACAAATAAATTAATCGCCCTACCAATCGCTGGTATCTTTGTTTGTTTGTTGGTACCTGATCTGGGTGAATGGCCAAACAATGATTCTGAACAATAAGAGACTCTACTGGTTTGCATTCAAGCATACCCGTTTCAGATAATAGGTCCAGTATATACTTTCATTGTGACAGGTATATACCATTATTATTCCTTGCAACTTCAATCCCCAAAAAATATTTAAGTCCTTCTAAATCTTTCATTTCAAATTCGGTAGACAAACATTCTTATAGCCTTTTTATTTCATCTGTGTCATCACCAGTTACAATCATATCGTCTACATAAATAATGAGCAGTGTAACTTTACCATTCTTCCGTTTGATGAATAGAGTGTGATCAGAGTTACCTTGGTGATAACAAATTCGTTTCATAGCTTCTGTGAACCTCCCAAACCATGCTCTCAGTGATTGCTTCAAGCCATACAATGCTTTCTGTAATCTACACACTTTTCCACTTGATTGTGAACTATTAAACCCAGGTGGAAGCTGCATATAGACTTCTTCTACCAGATCACCATGGAGAAATGCGTTCTTCACATCAAATTGCTTCAAAGGCCAACTGAAATTAGCTGCTAAAGACAACAAGACTCTGATGGTGTTCATTTTTGCAACTTGAGCAAAAGTTTCTTGATAGTCAATGCTGAATGACTGTGTGTACCCCTTTGCTACTAGCCTTGCCTTGTACCGATCAATTTTGCCATCTGCTCTATGTTTGAGGTTGAATATCCACTTGTAGCCCACTGGTTTTTTTCTTGGAGGGAGTGATACAATACTCCATGTGTCATTTCTTTGTTATGCACCCATTTCAGCCTCTATTGCTTCTGCCCATTTCGGGTGTTGTAAGGCATCCTCAATCTTTGTAGGTATTTTTATATTCGTCATCTCACTTACGAAGGCTTGATACTGTGGTGGCAGTTTGTGTGTAAAGATGGATTCTTGTGGAAAAAATATTTTGTTTCAGAGAAGGTAACATCCATGCTGACATACATCTGGTAAGAAGAAGAATGGTAGCACTGGTATCCTTTTTGGTGAGGATTGGAGCCAAGAAAGATACATCGCATTGCGCATGGATCCAGTTTTGTGCGCTAAGTTTTTTACAGGTGGACATAAGCTACACATCCAAACACACGGGGTTCTAAGTGTAGGAGGGATGGAATCTGAATGTGTTGAGTGAGAGCCTATAGGGGAGTGCTGAAGGAGAGGACTTGGGATGGCATCCGGTTGATGAGATACACAACATAGGTCACGACATCAATCCAATAATGTTGAGGGACATGGGCACCAATGAGAAGAGCTCCAGTAATTTCAAGGATATGCCTATTTTTGCGTTCTACCACACCATTTTGTTGTGGAGTGCGCGGGCAAGTAGTCTCATGGAGAATACCATTGTTTTCAAAGAAACTCAAGAGTTCAGAGTTAAGATATTCTCCACCATTGTATGATCGAATAATCTTCACCGGAAGGGAGAATTGAGTGCACACCATGCGATAAAAAATTAGGAATATATTTCGCACATCACTCTTGTGTCGCATAGTATATAACCAAGTCATTCTGGTGTAATCATCGACAAGTGTAATAAACCATCGAATTCCTTATTGGGAAGTAATTGGAGCAGGTCCCCAAACATAAGAGTGGATCAATTCAAAAGGCTTTGTTCTTTTATTCAAGTTTACAGGATATGAAGTTCGGTGGCTTTTAGCCAAGATGCAAACATTACACTTAAGAGAAGAACTAGGATCCAAAATGTCATCAAAGAGGGATGGAAATAATTTTTTTTAAGTAGCCGTAGGATGCATGACCCAGCCGACGATGCCATAACCAAATATTCTTGTGGTTATTACCATTGTGACTCTGAACATGACCTGAAGCAACATAATCTACATAGTATAACCCCTTCCTCTTAGTACCACGTCCAATGATCGCTTGAGTCCGGATACTTGAAGTAAGCAAAACGTGGGAAACATTAATATACCACAATCCAATTCTTCTGTAATTTGACTAACAGACAATAAATGATTGGAAGGTGCAGGAGCAAGTAAACAATTATGTAGTGAAAGATTAGGAGTGAGAACAATTGATCCTGCTCCAATGACCGAGGTAGACTCCCCATTAACTGTCATGACTTTTTCCTTAGATGGGGAAGTTATGTATTGAAATAATGATTTGTTGTAAGTCATATGGTCTGTGGCACCCGAGTCAATGATCCAACTTGTATCATGAATCGTGGATGTTGACAAAACCACTCCAGTCTTACCTGTGGCTAAAGCCTGGTCAGCTTCTTTCGCTAAAGAGAGTTAGGGGTGATTATTTTTGGTTCGGTTCGGTTTTTACATAAAAAAATTAACCAAACCGACATTATTAATTTTAAAATTTTAAAACCGAAACCGGTTTAAACCGATTGGTTTCGGTTCGGTTCAGTTTGGTTTTATTGTTCAAAAACTAGTAAAACCGAAAAGAAAATCTCGGTGCCCAGTGCCCACAAACTACAAGCAAATCTCGGTTTCTGTTATTCAAGAAAACAGATCTGCCTAGTGCTCACAAACTACAAGCAAATCTCGGTTTTTATTGTTCAAGAAAACAAATCTACCCACAAACTACAAGCAAATCATAACATAATAATAATAAAAAAAACAAAAACCCACAAGATGCAGAGATGAACTTGAAATGGAGTTAGAATCTTAATCATCAAAAAGCCATCTCTTTTTTTATCTGCCTATATAGTTTGATTAAAGTAAATGTTGATGCAGGGGTGAACTTAAAGTGATGAGAGATGGAGAGAAAAGGAGGGGGGGCTACGGGGAGAGATGAGAGGTCGAGAGGAAAAGGGAGAAAAAGTGGGGGGGCTGTGAGAAGATGATGAGAGGCAGAGAAAAGGAAGGGGGGGTGCGGC
>Ga0307509_10011248_pt1 | contig 10863 bp, 14 predicted proteins | sample 10_EM_MG_FD_202245 | JGI IMG/M metagenome (GOLD analysis project Ga0307509, IMG submission 202245) | Populus trichocarpa ectomycorrhiza microbial communities from riparian zone in the Pacific Northwest, United States - 10_EM | ecosystem: Host-associated > Plants > Roots > Unclassified | place... | reverse complement strand
TCGAATGCGTTTCACCGACGGGGATATCGAGATCCAGTTTAATCGCGATCGGGATCAGAAACTGACGGGGTTTTCTCTCTCCTCGAACGCCGGCAGGGTTAAGAATTTGAGGTTTTGGCGGCTCTGATCGAGCTGATGAACCTTTCAACCAAGGTGGCCAGTATCGCTATGTCCGTCTTTGACTGAGATCAGCCGCGAAACCGCTGTGCAGGATAACAAGGTCTTGGACGGCATCTTCTCCACGATCTCGGCCTCGATCTTGCATTCGCTGCGGATCGTTGAAGGCACGCTCGGTCAATTTGCGCAGTGTCAGCATACGGGAGGTCACGGCTTTTCGGACCATCATGCTCATGAAACCTCCCTGCAGAAGAGGTCGCCGAACGGCGCGAGGTTCTCGCGCTCGGGCCTTGATGCCGGTGACGCGCACGGGCGCGTCATAGCGATTGCGGCAGCGCTGGCACCCATTGGCGCAGGTTTTCATCTCCGTAATCCTCTGGCTGATGGTTGAGGTGGGTCACGGTGAGGACGATCCAAACGATCGGCACTAGGACACGCCATCTGAGGGCAGCTCGGGTTTAAAGGCGATCTTTTCCTTCAGGTCGGTGCAGGTCTGGCGGACCTCCGCTGTCACCCGCGAACAGTTCTCGATCTGGAGGAACACGCGCTTGGCCTCCTCGCGGTAACGCCTTGCGGTTTCCTTCAGCTCCTCGGTCACGGCGAGCGCTTCGCGCGTCATCGCCTCGCACTGCTTGACGCGCTCGATCAACTCCACGCCCATCGCCTCGATCTCTTTCGCCGCAGCTTCGTATTCGGCAACAACGGCTTCCGCCGACAGCTTGCCTATCTCCGTGGCCCCGTCGCGATGCTCGACATAGTCCGGCATCGCAATAGCCGGCGCACGCACGCTTGGCGGCGCGAAAGGATCCGGCTCGTGAGCAGGCTGCTGGTTTCGAATCTCTTCCTCGATTTCGCGCTCCAGATCTGTCAAGACCCGTCCTATTGTTGATTGCGCCATCAATAGTACTCCCTTCGCTAGGTAGTCAGGGGAACCCCACCTCCCGGTGACAATCGTCAGTTGCTTTGGAGGATCGCGCAACAAAACCTGTTGGTTAAGGTTGCTGATTAAGCTTTATGTCCGCGCGGCGAGTTAATTCTGGTGCACCGATACCGGGCGCAGTGCTTTGCCTTGTGGTGATCGAACGACACCCTCACTCCCGTTGTTGGCACGAACCGGATCAGCCGGGCAGGTCTCGCGATGTCCGTTGATTGGGGTGGACCGGGGAGGGGCCGGTCGAAATTAAAACGACGCTCTTGACCCATTGCGAAAATGGCGCACCTACGAGCGCGGGGACGCAAGCCAGTCGCGGTAAAACTGCTCCTGTACAGCAACTGAGGCAGGAATCACATCGAGGCCATCGGCAAATATCTCAACGAGATCGACAGTTTTTGCGTGCCGACCCACGGTGAGCTTATAGGCCTTGAGACCCCGGCCCATATCCCTCGCCATTCCCGAAGGATAGACGTCTAGGCTTGCTCCATAGCAGAATGGAATGAGGCCATCTTTGGCTAACAGACCGCGAACATCGCAAAGTGCTTGGAAGAAGTCGATTGCAGTGCTTTCAACGGCTTCATCTCGGTATTCGCACCTGAGCCGACAGTGGTCACCCTCGTCAAGCAGCGTGAAGATAGCTGTCTCGTCATCATTACCGCCGACCAAGTACACTCTGTGCTGCTCGTCCATGTCACATCCTTCACAGGTCGATCTATGTTAGATACCCCGGTGATTGTCGGCAACTCGCACAAGGCTGCCAACGTGGGCGGTGCAGCAAGTCAGCAGTTATCTGGGATACAGCGGCCGTGACGCCAACGCATTCGGGAAGCTAGCGCGTAGCCATCCGTCGAATAGGCCTGACGCGCTATTGCTTTCTCTCACCCCGCGTGTCGTGGCCATTCTGGTGAAGCACCAGATGGGAGATTTGCCCGGCTTCCGTTGCGAAGAACTCTAACTGGGCGTCCACAACTTTCATGAAGAACTTGGTCTGAGATTCCGGAAAGAGCGGGAACTTGCGCTGATTGGTCGCTTGCTCCATGAGCTGTCCATTCTCCAGCGTGATGGTGATCGAGAATGTGGGGCTGAGCACATAGACGCCAGTGTACGTCGAGAGAAGCGAGGGATCGACCTTAACGCTCGCCCGAACGATCGGATGAAAATCCGGCCAGCCGTAGACCGAGGCGATACTGCGAACGACCTCGTAGGCCAGTCGCAGGCCGCCTCGGGCGTTGGTCATCACGACCGCGCCGTCGCCGCTTCGCTGATAGGCGACGAGCACGCCTTCGAAACCTTCGTCCACCCCACCGTGCGTAAAGTAGGGATTTTCAGACGAGCCGCCGATCTCTAAACCCAAACCATAATGACCCTGGCCGGCGACGAGCATCTGCTTGGTCATTTCCACGGAAAGAACGCGGTTGGCATCGCCGCGTAACGAGCGTTGGATCTCGATTGCGAACCGCGCGAGGTCGGTCGGGGTCGTCCACAGTCCGGCAGCTGCCATTTCGGGATAGGTGTGAAATCCGCCCTCGACAGGAGAGCCGTCGGCTCTATAGGGTGTAGCCGCGCTGGGGCGCAGCTCCAGTGGCAATGGCTGTTCGTAGGTGCTCCGTGTCATCCCAATTGGAGCCAGCACGGTGTCGTGCAGGAGATCGGGAAACAGCTGATGCGAGACGTCGAGCAGCAACTGCTGCATCACCGTGTAACCGCCGCCCGAGTATTTCCAACGAGTTCCGGGGGCGGCTTCGAGGCGGATCGGATCAGTGTTGGCGGGCTTCTCGCCATTCAAGACTTCAACCAGCGTGGGAATCGGAGCACCCGCGGCGTAACCGGGAAATCAGTGCACTGTGAGCCCGGCGGTGTGACTGAGCAACTCGCGCAACGTGACCATGACTCCCGGCGCAGCCGCACTCGGGGGAATTTTCCACGAGGTCAGCGCCTGATTGACGTCCGAGTCGAGTGACAGCTTACCTTGCTCAACGAGATGAAGCGCAGCCATTGCGGCGACCGGCTTGCTGATGCTTCCGGCCTCGAACAAGGTCTCGGCCGTGACCGGGCCTGCTCCTACTTGTACGACGCCGTATCCCTGCGCCCATTCGATCGCGCCATTGTGGATGACAGCAATGCTGACGCCCGGCACTCGGTGGGCGGCCATGCGGTCCTGAAGCTTCTGACAAGCGTTGGGATCATCCTTCTCCACCCCCATCGTCGTGAGACACGCGCAGACATCATCCATCCGACGTTGGATTTCAGGCGAGCGCATATCTTGAGCCGCGATCTTTCCTGGCTGAAATGACAGTCCTGCGAGACACAGCAGTGCGGTCAGCAGACATAATCGCGGCACAATCATCGGCTGTCCCCCACGGTAGTCGACGTTAGCCTAGCTCGATCGCACAGACGAGGGAAAAGTCCATGTTTGGCACGAAACCGGAGTGCCGGCTAGCTCCGAGATTATTTGCTTATCGAGTCACACGAGGCGTACGTTTTCACACGGCCTGGACCCTCAGCAGACCTCGGAGATCAAGCAAGAGCACGGTTCCCGATCGTGGTAATTCAGGCTATATCACGTCATGCCAATTGCCCGCGTCATGGAGCATCGAAGATGCAGGTCAGGCCCGCTGATGCTCATGAGATCGATCATCTCGCGCGGTTGTGGTACGATGGTTGGCACGAAACGCATGCGCCTCTTTCGCCGCTTGAACTGATCCGCCTCCGAACCCTTGTAAGCTTTCGCGATCGGTTGCAGGCCGCCCTCCCAAATGTCCACGTTGTCGGACCCGGTCGGTGCGCCTCTCGGCTTCTGCACCCTCAAGGGTGAGGAGTTGCATCAGCTTTTCGTGTCCCCCACGGCGCACGGCTCGGGCGTCGCTGCGGCGTTGATTGCAGACGCGGAGTTACGGCTAGCCAGGCGCGGTGTGAAGACGGCGTGGCTCGCGTGCGCTATCGGCAACTATCGCGCCGCGCGGTTCTACGAGAAGAAGGGCTGGCATATGGCCGGCTCATTCGTCGTTTTGTCGGAGACGTCGAACGGTCCTTTCCCGGTTGAACACTGGCGCTACGAGAAACGGCTCACTTGCTCAACGTGAGCACTGGAGAGGTCCATCGAAACTTCCGTTAGTGACCCACAGGAGACCTCGAACTGCGCCTCGATTTGGGCCCATCCCGACTCCGCGCGATCGATGGACGTCGAACAACCTGCTGGACCTGATTGCTCTGCCCCGGAAGGGTGTCCAGGCCTAGCGCCACTGACATACTTTGACAGGTACTTTAGTACCTTGCTATATGCTGTTCGCGAGTATAAGCCGAACCGGGCTCGATGCTCAAACCCGAACAGCCTTCCGTCAGATATCCGTATGAAGCGAGGAGTAGCCACCGTGTGCAAGCGACTTGCCGGCATTTCCCGACTACTCGTTCTCACAGTTGCGATCGCGCTTTCGCTGCTGGTGCCACTCGTCGGCAGCCCGTCGCCTGCGCGCGCGGATGGTCCGTATAGCGCGGGCGTCGCGCGCGTCACCGTGCACGCGATCCCGTTTGTGGCAGCCCGGTTTGAGTTTCTCGTAGCCTACCCGACCGACGTAGCCGAAGCCCCGTTCGAGACCGGGCCATTTACCATCCACGCTAGTCTTAACGCGCCGATCGCCACGGCGAAAGCCTTCCCGGTTCTGCTGTTCTCACACGGCGACGCTCGTGGCGGAAGCCCCCTGCCTCTCCGCGATCTGATCACCTCGCTGGCACGACAGGGCTTTATCGTCATCGCGCCTTTCCACTCCGGAGCCGAGCCGATGCGGGATCGGCCGCGGCAACTGCATCAAGCTCTCGATCAGGTGCTCGCCGACCAACGCTTCGCCGCGCAAGCGGATCGCTCGCGGCTGGGCATTGCCGGCTTCTCGTTTGGCGGCGCGGTGGCGCTCCTCGCCGCCGGCGCAACGCCGGACATTGCCCACCTCGTTTCATATTGCCGGGGGCGCACCGACGATCCGCTCGCGTGTGGCGGCATCGACACGAATGACACCTCGCACTTTATCTTAAGGCAAGCCGCCGACGTGCTTCCGGTGAAGGCGCTCGTGCTTTTTGAGCCGTACGGCGCTCCGTTCGACCAGGAAGCGCTGACCTCATTGACGATGCCGGTGCTGCTGTATCGGGCCGAGCACAGTGAACTCGGCGCGCAAGGCAATATCTTTGCGCTTGCCGCGGCATTGCCGCGCCCGCCGCGGCAGGAGACCGTGCCTGGTGGGCATTTTATCTTTATCGATCCCTGTCCGCCCGCGCTCGCGAAGGAAGTGCCCGCCGCCTGCGAGGACGCGGCAGGGGTCGATCGCGCCGCGATCCATCGCCGAATCGAGGTCGAGGTGGCTGATTTCTTGCGAAACAACCTCTGAGCCCAATCACCATGGCCCTCGCGCGGAATGTCTCTTGTTGGCACGAAACCGACATGTCGATGCGGTCGCCGTATGTCCGTTGCTGTGACCGGACTTCGCTCACTCCTCGCGGCGGCAACCTCGCGCGTAGTCGCTGACCGGCGAAGCCTCGGCTTGCTTTCCTTTTCGTTGGGGTGGTCGTGGCCTCTGTCGATTTAGAGGTCACGTCCCGCCCGCCGCAGCCACAGCCAGTGCGTTCCGAAGGCTCGGTGATGGTCGGCACCGGGAGCCGATTCGACTCACCAGGGTCGGGAACCCTGATTCCGGCGGTCTAGGCGGGGGCGGTCTAGGTGTGCCGCGCAAGTCGCTGGCAGCGCTCGGAAATTTGGAGATCTGTGGGGTCGAAAGCGGCCCGTTGTGACACCCGGCCAGCCCTCGTACTTGCTTTTTGCACGGCCGAGGCAATAACATCCAATTCCGTCGTGCGTAAAACTTGCCCCCGCCGACGACAGAGAGAACCAGCGGTCGGACCGGAGCCATAGCGCCAGCCGTCCAGACCCCGCCTTCTAGGCAGATTCCTTCAACATCATTGCTGCGCCTTGCGGCGGCTCTTGTTCGTCCGCACCCGGCGCTGGCAAAGCGTGGGTTTTTGTCGTGACCAAATCTCGCGGCAGCAATCGTCGGCAGGGTATCACGCGCAAAAATCGTGCGCCGGATGTTGGGGCCGAGAAATCATTGAAAATGATCAAGAGTGAAGCGTGGGACGACCCGGACATTGCTGTGCTCGACGAGCGGCGGGCATATTGCCGGAATTTCCAATCGATGCTTTCACTCCCGCGTGGCAAGATTTACTGCTGCGTGCTGCTGACGGCGCCGGTGTTACAGCATGTCATGTCGCGGTTCCGCTGCTTGGCATCGCATCAGGCTTGATCGGGATTGCTTGTCGTTCGTGCGTCGCGCTCGTGGAGTGAACCGATGACGTTATGGACTGCTCTGGTCGCCGCCTCAGGTGAGCGAAAAACGCCAGCCCTGAACGTCAGTGTTCGGGCGCTTGATTCCATCGAACGAGCCAATGCGCCTAATAACCGTGAGAGACGCTTCGCGCACGAAACATCAGTCCAGCGGGCCCGAGAAGCTTTGAAGACCTGGAAGACAGATCGCAAGGCGGCCCTCAGGGACAGCCGAGAACCGCCACCGATGCCTGCGGATGCGGTTGATCCCGGCAATTTTATTGAACCGCGACTTTTTGTCTCCGACACGACCGTCGAACGTATGGCGAACCTGTTGAAGGTGCGACCGCGCGGAATGATGCTGATCCGCGACGAGTTGTCCGGATTTTTTGCGAACATGTATCGCTATGGCGTTCCATCTCGACCGTTCTGGTTGGAAAGCTGGGTCGGTGGTCGATACGTCGTCGAGCGCCAAGAAGGAAAAGGTTCGGTTGAGGTTGACCATTTGCTGGTCGGTGTGGTCGGTGGGTTTCAGCCTGACAAGCTTGCGCGTGCTTTTGCAGGTGACGACGATGGAATGAGTGCGCGTTTTCTCTACGGATGGCCGGAAAAAGTAAACTACAAACCGCTCAGCAATCTGATCGACGAAGTTGACATGACGCTGGCGAACGCCTTGACGGCTTTGATCCGATTGCCAGCCGAAGATGCCGACGGTATGTTTGCTTCACAAGACATCGGGATTTCAAGCGACGCGCTTGTCGAGTTCGAGAAATTTCGTCGATGGCTTGATCAAGAAAAACACGGATTCGACGGCCTTGAGAAAACCTGGCTCAACAAAGGCGAGACCATGGTACTCCGTCTTGCTGGCACGTTAGCGTACATGTCGTGGGCGCTTGCGCTGGGATCGTCATCAAGCGGTTTTGCCAGCATCACTGGCGCGCTGGAGCCAAAGACCATCGATGTGAAATTCATGACTGCCGCTGTCGAACTCTGGCGTTCATTCTTTTGGCCTCACGCGCGTGCAGCGTTGCGACAGGTTGGGCTGACGGATCGTCACCGACACGCGCGAGTCGTCCTTAATTGGATCAAGGCGAAAGGTCGAAGGGAAGTGTCCCGTGAAGACATTCGCCGCGATGCACTCGGTCAGAGGCTTGATGCCGAGCAGACGCAGAAGGTTCTGGATGATTTGACGCGTCTCGGCTGGCTTAGACCGCTCACGACCCAAACGACCGGTCGCCCAAGGCATCGGTGGGAAATCAACCCGAAAGTATTTCTCCATCAATCCACTGGGGAAACTGCGCGAAGTGCGTAAAGTGGTCGGGCAGGCTTGCCGCACTTCGCGCAGTTTCCGCAAAGCTCAAGCCTCTGGATTAGCCGCTGCCCATCCGCGCAGGCGGAAGGTCCGGCCTGACGTCTGCACCGCGCTGACCGGTCCTCGATGTCGCTCACCCGGAGATCATCCGGCCATCGGTCGGCGCTGATCCTGATGTGATGGCTGAACCCGTAGTCCGTACAGTAAATCAGCACGTCGCGCGCGCCGGATTCGCGCATCTCTGCGAACGTGATCTTTTCAAGCCGGGCCATGTGAGTCGCCCTCTATCGCGCCGCTACCTCGTACGCCATGCCAAGCGATGGGCACACGCGCGGAGGAAACGCCGTAGACGTAATAGTCGGTGCCCCAACTCTCGTTGACCGACCAAATCTCGATTTGTCCTGATTTGAAAATTCGCGTCATGCTTCGGGTCGGCTTCGCCCCGCGCGAACGACCGTCCCTCGCGCTGCCTTGAGTTTGCTCATGTCGAATCCCTTTCCTCGTCCTAGTACCAAAGCCTGGCACGTGGCAATCGGCTAGAAGATCGGTGTCTCAATGACCGCGCGCTTGTTCCATATGTACGGCCGCCGCCGTACAGGCTTCAACCCCTTCCTGCCCGGATCTCCGGGGGGACCGGCCTGGTCCGGCTGGGGCGGCGCAATAGCAGCCGCGCTGGTGCGTTTTAAATCCTGGGTCCGATGGTCGATCGCCGGCGACCGGGAGGCGCAGGGGCGGGGCGCTGGCAAACAGCCCTGAAAGCTGCGTGACATCGTGCGATTTCACTTCCGACGAGGAAAAAGTCGTTTTTAAAACCAATTGGCTGGGTTTAGGCCATTTTGTCGGAAGTACGTCTGTAAAGCCTTGAAAAGCGCCTGACTTCCAAGCTGAATACGAGGGTTCGATTCCCTTCACCCGCTCCAGTGTTTTCAGCCACTTAGCCAAAGGCAGTTTTTCTTTGGTGGCAACTATTCTACCTGAAGTCTTCATCAGACAAAAATAAAGCCGCCTCGTGGCGGCTTGCTTGTTTGAGAGAGAATCAGGAGTGCGATCCGTGTTCGCGAAGCAGACGGTCTATTAGACTGCGCACACAGGCACGATCTTCCGCTATATCGGTCCCGGTGTATTGTTGAGGATTTCTATTCGCCCACGACTCCAGCACTCGCGCTCCGGATGGGGAGCCGTCCAGGCGCAGCGCGTATATGCAATAGCCTGTCCAGCTTCGATGAAATCGTAGCCATCCGTTTTCGAAGTATACGAACCATCTGTCTTCCATCTCCTGCGGTATCAGGCCAAGCATTAAATGCTCGGCCTCGACATCCGTGAAGAAAGCATCAAATCCCAAAGGTTCGCGTTCATCCGGCAAAGGTAAATGCCGCCACGATGAGCTGGTAGCTTGCTTCGTTTCCATAAGTCCCTTCATTGATGCCGCGCCCGCGCGAAGCCAGGAAAACAATTTTACCACAGTCATAGTTGCGCTTGCGAATAAACCACGATCTGTTGCTTTTGGTGGCAAGTTGGTCCGAGTGAGCAAGGTTTGAGGGTAACGATAATTCGCGGAAAACGTCGATAAACCCTATAAAACAAGATGTCTGCGATGGTTTAGGGTGATGCCGCGTGATGCCTGATTATGCCTTCCGATCTGGCTTCCAAGCTGAATACGAGGCTTCGATTCCCTTCACCCGCTCCAATGATTTCAAGCACTTGTCGCGTCGTCGGCCTTCCATTCGGACAAGCAGGCTGATGCTCATTCGGACAATGTCTGTCTCTTGTTCGAGCTGCCCGGCGCTTCTTGGCGCCGTTGACGATCTGCCGTGTCGTGCGCTTGGTGTACTTTGGCAACACCTTCACCGCGGTGTGCCGGCCCTAGGCCAGCATCTCGCGGATGACTTCTTTGACCTTGCGGCTCACGTGCGTGAAGTCCGGCTGATCCGGCTTCGGCCATGGTCCGCGCTCGCCCCAATTCCGGCACAGCATTAGGCCGCCGATGCGGTCGCGTTTGATGGCGTCGAGCTCCGCCATCAACTCGCTGGCTTCGTCCACGATGGCACGTGAAAGAAATAGCCCCAACCGCCGCTCTTGAGCGGCTTACGCTTAACGTAGCGCGGAAACCGCCAAGCGAAAGCAGGGCGGAGGACTTGACCAATGCGATGCGCGACGCGCGGGACAGATCGAGAAGCTAGTCCAGAGTGCGCGCGCATGGACGGATACCGAGGTAGCTACCGACTAAACCTGTTTCATTCACAACTTACAAAGATTGTCCCGCGCGGTGCCGTCCGCTACTTTTTTCTACATGGCACATGACTGTCACATGATTAATATGTCCTCGCCGCCACGATGGCGACTACATCCGTGCGCCTCGCATGACTTCGCTGTTCAGCATCATCCACGTTTGATTTTGCTGAGCTGCTTATCGAAATCGGTCGGGTCAAAATAGTCGCGCCAGACCGTGATCTTGTCGTTTTCGACCGTGATCGTGCCCATGACGGGAAGCGTGATCGTCTCGCCGCTTTGGTGAGTGAATACGTCGATCCGCTCGTTCAAGACAACGTTGCCGGAGGCGGCGATCTGCGTAACTTTCCAGTCGACCTTGAAGGCAACACCAATGCCGAAGTCCGCGTGAAACTTGCGGACGTTCTCGCGCCCGATGATGTCCGGTAAAGGCACATTGTCATAAAGCACATCGTCCGACAGCATGGCGAGGGCCTCGTCGATGCGATTGGCCGTCCAATGGGCGAAGAAGGTCTCCGCAATTTCGATCGGGGTGGGCGACATCGCTTCCGTTCCTTCGAGGATAAATTGCTAGAAATAGAGGCAAGTCGGCTGGCCAATGTATGCGCTGCACGATCTCTTGCATGTTCCAAGAACGCATATGGTTTGGATTTGCCGTGTTCAATCTCACGCAAGATCATCGGATTGCCCCGACGCTTTCGTGGAGAGGGCACGGCTTCCGCCTCGGTGTAGAACTTGAGCTCGCCGCCGCCACGGGATAGCGTCCGCAAGCGTCGCTCGGTGGAACGTCACGTTCCCTTCGCAACGCACGCGGCACCTTGGCCAATGTTGCCGCACTAGACCTATTCGCGGCGCAAACGCGAGGGTCCGTGACGTCCTGTTCAACCGCATTGCGTCAGAACCGTCTCGACCAACTCTGCCGTTGTCCGATAGTGGCGAGTCAGAAGCCCAGTCGCCAGATCGGCG
>Ga0307509_10011247_pt1 | contig 10864 bp, 8 predicted proteins | sample 10_EM_MG_FD_202245 | JGI IMG/M metagenome (GOLD analysis project Ga0307509, IMG submission 202245) | Populus trichocarpa ectomycorrhiza microbial communities from riparian zone in the Pacific Northwest, United States - 10_EM | ecosystem: Host-associated > Plants > Roots > Unclassified | place... | reverse complement strand
TTGGCTAGCGGCACGAGTGTTAACCGCATAGTCTCTTAAAAAATCCGGGCAGTCACTATGCCTAGTGTGCCTTACACTCTCACAGTACCCACATCGGTTCTATTTTGACTTTGGCTGAGGAGCGTCGTTCCTAGGTCTCGACCAAATATTGATCGCCTCAAAGTCACTCTTCAGACATGGAAACCTATGCTCATAGCGTATATCGCTTCCTTCGGCCACAACCCTACAGTCAGGAGAACAAACACCCGTAGGCGCTAGCGCTTCTGACCTTTGGGTAAAACCGGGAGGTCCAACATTACACGAAGGCTTTTCTGGTGCGGGTGGTGCTATTGCCGAAACAAAGGCACCGGGGACTTGTAGAGTGGTGGGTAGAGGGGTTTGCCCTGCGAGCGCAAAGGGTCGTTCTCGTTCGATACGAATCGCCGGCGTATTTTGTTCCACTGCCGGAGGGGCAGATACTGTTGACGATCGTGGTAAAGGGGAGGGTGTTGCGGGGACAGACTCCGGAGGTGGCGGCTTAGGAGAGTTCTGTGTCGATGATCTCCCTGACGAAATGGAGCTAGATTTGGTAACCCCGAGAGGACGTGCCGAGGGCCGGAGGTTTTTTACCGAAGGAGTTGTTCCTTGTGATCGGACAACCTCACTAAAGGCCACTTCGAGAGGGGTTCGACGTTCCTGTGCTTCAGCCACCTGCCTTTGCAATTCTGCAAGCTGCTCCTGCTGTGCGATGAATTGTCTACCCACCTCATTCAACCAAGGTTGATATTTCTCATTAATTATGCAGGCTGCCACTTCGGCCGCATAATGAGGAGGGGGTTCTATTGCCAAGGGAAGGGCAGGGGCAGCAAGCATAACCACGTCATTCTCAGCGTCAATGGAGTACCCCTGGGCAGCAGCCTGCTCCAAGGCTTCTACCCTTTTCCGGATCATCTGATCGGACATAGCTAGCTTGCGGAAGTTCTTTCGTTGGTATTCCTTCCAACGATTAGCGTTTTCCACGATCTCAGTTTCAAATGCATGCTGATGCTCTTCAGCAAGATTGAGGAGATGGCTTTGTACATCTTGCATCTGCCGTGTGATTTCCTCAAGTATGTATGGTTCAACGAGATGATTTGTGAAATCAGCGAAAGTCGTCTTCCGTTGGCTATTCTGGGGTATTCTCCGTCCTACTGACGGGTCATGAGTAAAACTTTAGAGGAAGGCACTAGGGTCTTCAATCTCCATCTCTCTGTCCGTTCGAGGTATCTCAATCTCAAAGGTAGGGTCATTCTCAATGTCATATGTCAAGAGCTGCTGGATTGGCCGCCAACCTAATCTTTTCAGGTCTGCTCTTGCAGCGGTTCGAGATATTTCTCGTTCAATACCAGTCATACGCTCAGGACGAGAGTGAGAGCGGGACACAGCCATAGTTGAAGACATTGTTCTTTCCACCCGATGCTTCTTGTACCAGACAAGCGACTCGTAATCAAACAATGTCCAAACTGTAGGCTTAAAACAACAATTCTCAGAAGAGAGTTAAGCGAGTGCGCTTAACGATATACAGTAACGGGAGCACCCTATAGAGAGGTGAACTCTAAGGTTGCGACCACACCAAAACTCAAAGTAGAAGATAAAGATAGAGTAAATAATTCACGAAGAATTAAAACGGTTAAACTTAATATCGTTAAGCTGAAAGCTTGACTCAATAAGTTCTCTCGAGGAAAGTTGGTTATCGAAGTAGAATGCCAAACGCTTAAACTTAAGTAGATATCAGATTTAAGCCTTTTGAGATTCACCACTACTGCGACCTTGTGCGAGCACCCTGTCCTGCTCAGGGTTTGTCCGAGGTCTACCCTCCATCAGGAATTATCCTGCCGGAAGTGTCGGACCAACTCGGGTACACTTAACTCCGTCAATAGGATATGAGTTTCTGCAATGCATCTCCAATACAACCGCAGTTGGAAAAACTCTTCCTATCGAAGTCATACCAGTGGCTAACTGTGATGACAACAACCGGAGTCAATACCTAGGTGGTGGACTCACTGGCCAAGTGGTAGTTTCGTCTATACAAGCTATGCAGTCTATCATTTAATCTACTCGACTATCCAATGTGATAAATTGACATGCAAGCTCCCCCGGTGAGATGTAGCCGATGGTTGGCTAAGTGGGCGCTACCCATAGCCAGCCTCTCGGGACATACTCTACCGTGATAAGACTCATACCTCTAGAGTCCAATAACAACCCATAGTAATGCTACAAATCAAGAGGAGAAGGTCCGGGCTGGTTACTGAGGTATTTGTCTCGAAAGCACCCTGGCCTTCTGAGACTACCTGAGTACCACTAGGAAGACTACCCTACTACCCGTAGGCTTGAATAGACTTCTAGATGTCCGAGAGACCATATATGGATGACCCCCATTTTGGCGGTTACCCATACTCTCCTTATATATCCTGCGAACGACATTCAGTCGGACGGACGGCGATGACTTATACAGTGTTACGGCAGCTGCTCCAATGACCTCTTTTAACTAGCAAATGAGCAACTACACAGCCGTCTGCCTATGACGCGCCGTCCCAACACTGGGGCCAGAGGGGGGTGTTAGCTAAACCCACCCAAGTCCAATAGTATGTTCGGGCCACCCTTATACAAGCGTGGGATCTCCCTGCGCAGATGCGTGTGCGCCCAAGAACATCTAAGAGCCCATAGAATGTGAGGCAATCGACCTCTAAGTTCTAGGATGACTTTGCCGATGAAGGTAGGGTAACTTGGGTGCCTCAGTAGGGTAACTGGGACCCATGGGCATAATGACCAAATTCCCAAGGTAGGGTAACTTTGCCCTCTTATGCCTTTAACCGCTCAGGAAGTCCTCTAGGCGACCACAGAAGTCGCCTCGGAGGTCCGTGTAACATTCCCATAATTCGCTTGACCTTATGCGAATGTGCTCCCGCAAGGTTACCCTGCCTAGTAGAGTACCTCAAGGCTACTCAACTATTGCCTAGGCCTTATCCTAGGTTTACCAGCTATTTGTATTAAGTATACGAGACCATACCACCTGTGGTTACCTCTTGGTATACCATTTGGGCTAAGGTGATAGTGATTGTAGCTACCTATCGTAGGGTCGTTACAGTGGTCATAGTCCGAATGCTGAAGAAGTAGTTATGGATACCAGCCAGGTAGTTGTGGGTACCAGCCAAAAAAGTGAAGAAGCAGTAGGGTGCCAGCCGATCCGACCACGTGAAGAGGAGGAGAAAGAGGGGTAGACCCAACTCTGTGCCGTAGAAACCATCAGAAAACGTGTTCGGGTCTCGACTAGGCAGCCTCTCAAAGAGAAAGAGAATAGAGAAATCGACCGTGGCCTGTTGAAAGGTTTTCTCTTACTGCAAACTGTGGACCCGGCCGTCTGTAACATGGGCGGTGAGGAGAGTGTTGCTGACCGTGCTAATGCTCTAAGCCAGGAAGAGTAAAAGTGGGGTAGGAACAGGAAACATCATTAAAAGAAGACGAACTCCATCAACCCAGAGTGAAGAAAGCCCAAAGGGATAAACCCAAGGGCAGGAGAAGACGAGGGGAGATGCACTCCACCCCCTAGAGCGAACTCATAACGGGGGGTGGAGTTGCGAAAAGTGGTGATAATCTCGTGGTGTTGAGATTTCAATCGCCCGGTGTGTAGAGGAGACGGAGGATGCTGTCTTTGTACCTTAACCAAATGCATACGATTCAAAAAAAGAAAAGAAAAGAAAAGAAAAACCGTCACAGTAGTTAGCACCAACCAGCTCCACTACACCTCCGGCGATTGAAATCTCAACACCAGGAAAATCATCGTGTGATCCACCACCACCCCCTCTCCTCCCCCTTGATGGCTTCTGCGTAGAGGAGCGATGCTATAACCCCTCCTCTCCCTCTGGGGTCTACCCCCTCCTCCACGGGGTTCTTGTTCCTGTTCATCGTTGACTCCCCCTCACGAAGTTCAGTTCTCCCCCTTACCCCGCACTTCCTTTGCACCTCGCTTACGTTTTGCACGGTCGGCATTCTGTCCTCTTCGCTCACGGTTGGCGCTGAGCTTTCCAAGCCCCTTGCGAAGTACCTTTCCCTCTCGGTTATGTGGTCCTGTCGGGGAACACTTCGGTTAGAAACTTGACCACCTCGTTTTCGTTTCGCATTCGGAAAAGCACCGGCCGCTGTTACTCTATTCAGTTGTCTCAAGCGTTCGGAAGTCCTTTCTCCTCCCATCCCCCTTCCTCTACTTCCTTGGTCTTCGTCCCGTTGCCCGGTTAGAGCTACACCCACTTCCCCTCTGCCCACCTACCCAGCTGGCACCTTATTGCCACTTTTTCCGCGGTAGATCTTTGGTCGCTATACAAAGACCCGCCTTGGTTACGCCCGTCCTCCTGGCCGTCGCTGATGCCGTTTTGGCACACCTACCGGGGACTCCTCAACAGAGTCTCCTTCACACGCTTTCGCATCCTGCCATCGGGCATCGCTTGGTTCCCCGGCACCGCTCCAGTGTGCAGATCCATACTCTCACTTCCTACCTCAGGCTGATACACGTCACTTATCAGACGTAATTTTCCTTTGTCAGGGGTTTATTCATTCCTTCTGTTTTTATACATTCGTAGTAGATGTAACTAAGGGTTCTCCTCTCTTTCCTGCTTGCTTCTTTCCTTTCTACTTCCTTCGGATGTACGAGTATGTTCATAGGATTTGGCTGGGCGATAGGAGAGATGAGGGGTTGGTCTCATGCTAGAGGGACTTGGGGGTTTGGATGTTTCCTGGGATGAGGAGGGTACGGTTTTTGTTGGCTATAGCATTAAAGCTTCCTGCAGTCTTTGTACCTTGAACAAATGCATTTGATTATAAAAAAAAAAAGAAAAAAAAAGAAAAAAAAAGAAAAAAAAAGAAAAAAAACGGTCACAGTAGTTAGAGATCTTCACGCAACCATCTAAGTAATACACTACACAGATACTGGAGCAGGGGCCAAGCCCTGGACAGTGACCTTCTATGGAGGCAATATGTTTGAGATACCTAATGCCCTTATCTCAATAATACCGCGCTTGTAAGCGCGTACTCTATTCCTACACAATAGGACTTTCTACGATCAGTACACCTACAACAAATGCAGGATGTTAGTCTATAACGATAGATGAAGCAAACTACCTTGACTATGTCGATAGTCTATGATAGTCACGATAGTCGTTTCCCATTACGAACACCTGAAGGGAAGGCTGGTTAGTTACAGCGAGATTGTTCCAGTACCCTGGCCTGCTTAGGGAATGTCCGATGTCTACCCTCCATAAGGAGTTATCCTGCCAAAAGTATCGGACCAACTCGTGTACAATTAACACTATTAATAGGAAATGAGTTTCTGCAGTACATCTGCAATAAAACCTTAAGTGGAAAAACTTTTCCTATCGAAGTCAGACAAGTGGCTAACTATTATGACAACAACTGAAATCAATACTTAGGTGGTGAACTCATGGCCCCAGTGGTAGTTTTGTCTAGATGCGCTATGCAGTCCATCATTTGATTTATGGGACTATCTAATGTGATAAATTGACGTGCAAGCTACCCCGGTGAGATGTAGCGGATGGTTGGCTAAATGGGCATTACCTATAGCCAGCCTCTCGGGACATACTCTACCGTGATAAGACTCATACAGCTAGAGTGCATTAAGAACCCATCGTAATCCTGTAAATCAAGGGGAGAAGGTCCCGGCTGGTTACTGAGGTATTTGTCCCAAAAGCGCCCTGGCCTCCTTGGACTACCTAAGTAACACTAGGCAGATGACCCTACTACCCATTGGCTAAGATGGTCTCCTAGGTGCTGGAGAGACCATATATTTGTGACCCCGCTCTTGGCGGTTACCCATACTCCAATTATATATCCTGCGAACGCGATTTAGTCAGATAGACGGCCACAACCTATATGATGTGATGGTAGCTGCTCCAAGGACCTTTTTTTACTAGCAAACGAGCAACTATGCCGCCGTCTGCCTTTGATCCACTGTCCCAACTCTTGGCCCAGAGGGGGGTGTTAGCAAAACCCGCCCAAGTTCAATAGCATGTTCGGGCCACCCTTAATGAGGCATGGGGGCCTCCCCTCCCAGAAGCGTGTTCGTCTATGAACATCCAAAAGCCTGTAGATTGTGATACAATTGTAACGACCCAACGATAGGTAGCTACAATGACTATCACCTTAGCCCAAATGGCATACCAAGTGGTAACCAGAGGTGGTATGGTCTGGTAAACTTAGGATACAAATAGATGGTTAATCTAGGACAAGGCCGAGGATATAGTAGAGTACCCTTGGGTACTCTACGAGACAGGGTAACCTTTCGGGAGTAAGTTCGCATAAAGTCAAGGAATTTATGGGAACGTTACACAGACCTACGAGAGAACATTTGGTGTTGACGCGGGGACTGCCGGAGCAGTTAAAGGCATAAGAGGGCAAAGTTACCCTACCTTTGGAATTTGACCTTTATGCCAATGGACCCCAGTGACCCTACTGGGGAGTTCAAGTTACCCTACCTTCACCAGGAAAGTCATCCGAGAACTTAGAGGCCAATTCCCTCACATTCTAGGGGCTCTTAAATGTTCATGAGCGCACACGCATCTCTGCGGACAAGCCCCATGCCTGAGTAATGGTGGTCCGAACATGCTATTCAACTTGGGAGGGTTTAGCTAACACCCCCCTCTGGCCCCAGCGTTGGAACTGCGCCTCATAGGCAAACGGCTGTGTAGTTGCTCCTTTGCTAGTTAAAAGAGGGCATTGGAGCAGCTGCCGTAATGTCATATAAGTTGTCGCTGTCCGTCCAACTGAATGTCGTTCGCAGGATATATAAGGGGAGTATGGGTAACCGCCAAAATGGGGGTCGCCCAAATATGGTCTCTCCGGCACCTAGAAGTCTATCTTAGCCTACGGGTAGTAGGATAGTCCTCCTAGTGGTACTTAGGTAGTCTAAGAAGGCCAGGCAGCTTTCGGGACTAATACCTCAGTAACCAGCCGGGACCTTCTCCCCTTGTTTTGTAGCATTACTAGGGGTTGTTATTGGACTCTAGAGGCATGAGTCTTATCACGGTAGAGTATGTCCTGAGAGGCTCTCTACGGGTAGCGCTCATTAAGCCAACCATCGGCTACATCTCACTGGGGGAGCTTGCAAGTTAATTTATCACATTGCATAGTCGCGTAGATAAAATAATGCACTGCATAGCTTGTATAGACGAAACTACCACTGGGCCAGTGAGTCCAACACCTTGGTCTTGACTCTGGTTGTTGTCATAACAGTTAGCCACTGGTATGACTTCGATAGGAAGAGTTTTTCCACCTGCGGTTGTATTGGAGATGCATTGCAGAAACTCACATCCTATTGACGGAGTTAAGGGTACCGGAGTTGGTCCGACACTTCCAGCAGGATAAATCCTGATCGTGGGTAGACCTCGGACAATCCCTGAGCAGGACCGGCTGCTCGCACATGGTCGGAAGTAGTGGTGAATGTCAAAGGCTTAAATCTGATATCTACTTAAGTTTAAGCGTTTGGCATTCTACTTTGACAACCAACTTTTCCTCGAGAGAACTAAATTGAGTGAAGCTTCGAGCTTAACTATATTAAGTTTTACCGTTTGATTCTTTTGAATTATCGACCTCATCTTTATCTTCTACTTTCAGTGTTTGGTGCGGTCGCAACCATAGAGTTCACCTGTCTATAGGGTGCCCCCGTTACAGTATATGTAAGACTTCTTGAACGAGGATCGTCTGCGATCCCTGACTAGGTGAGCATATCCTATTGCAAACACTACTGACTCCGGTAGCAGAGACCACCTCCCCTGTAGTGGTACGCATTTGTTGTTAATCAGAAGTCAGGCGCTTGTAAGTTCCCTACAGCCATTCACCAGCATGCTTTGTCATATGATTGGTGCAACCGGAGTCTATCACCTAATCCATCTCTGGAACCACATGCTTCCCCATCATTGCCTTCTCTACTCACTTTTCCTCAAGCACGCTTTCGGTAATGGCATTGATGGCAAGCCAGAGCTACTCCTCCATTATACCAGCTCTTCCAGTCTGGTTCATGCTGTGTTTGACAGAGATTCTGAACCCAGTGTGTTCATTTGACTTCACTTAACATTCGCGAATCTTATTCCTGGGTTTTCTGCAGTAGTGGCAATACCCGGCAAACCTTCCTTTTACAGATTCACTTCTTGCACCGGAGGCGACACCTTTTCTCGAATAGTTGGATGGCTTTTGGAAGTGACCAATCTTCACAGACTTTGAATAGACTGCTTGGCCACACTCGATATCTCCATCGTGTTGTAGTTCAACTTGATAGGCGGTAAGCTTTGCCTTGAGTTCGGTGTAGCCAGTAAATGAGATCTCTGAAGAGAGAACACTCTTGGTGACCATGATCCATCTCTTCCATCCAGGAGTCTTGGGCAAGCCCTCGAATAGATGGAAAATAATCTGCGCATACGTACGTGTACTTCCTCTAATAACGAGCTTGTCCCGTATCTCACGGCTGTTATCAATGTACCTCAGTACAGTACTGCATTCTTCAAGGTTACATTTTTACAGCTATATCTGTAATTGATAAGCCTCGTAGCCAACAACATTCACCTATTTGCTCTACATATCTTTCCAAATCTTCCCTATCGTTATACATACCTTGTTGTAGTAGGAAACAGAGATGGCATCTGTCATACCAAGGCGAAGAGTTCCAATAGCCTTCTGAATCCTTCTCCCCTCTGCCTGGTATCGGTTCAAGTCAGTCTGGTACTCTCTGGGAAGAATGAGTATGGTGGAGTCAGGCTGCTTCACAATCTCTTCCATCACTGATCGTCAAATCATACTGTCCCTCCCGTTGGACGACATGTGTTATTCCCATCGACCACATGCGCTAATTCATTATATCAAGGTTTGAAAAGGCTGATCCCATCAGAGATGCTGAATCTCCTTGTTCGGTCATCTAGTGGTCGACGAAAAACAGCGTCAATTGACTTGGTACGTGTTATACTGTTGGCAGCAATACACCGCTTCATTGGGTAGATGAATGGATGGCTGGATGGATGGATTTGTTTAATCGTCTTCCGTGAAAATCTAGCTCATCAAGAGGGCGAAAAGGGTTTGGTCACTATTTCCGGACTTGTTTGGCTGGGCTCATAACCGGATAGCGACAGTCTAATGGCAGCTCGCTCACAACATAATGCAAACTGGTGTAGCCCAGATAAGAGCACAAAGAACGGAGAAAAGCATGTAGGAGGTGGTTCCAGTATGTGATGATCACAATGTGGATATTCAATGTAAGATACAGGAAGCTCTCTACTGGTAGCTCACACTAGATACAGAACAGAGCGCACAAACACACAAAACAGGAAAAACCCACACAACGGGAAAAATCCCCAAGTGGCAGTCACGACCCTAAACCAGTCATACCCTAAACTAACTATCATACCCTAACAACTATGGGATTCCAGCTATCAGAATTAAATCCTGCTCTTGATACTCGTAAAAAGCCTCATAAATGCCCTAGAACCATATCGGAGGTTCAAAATGGGGTCATTGACTTATTGCAGCATTTCCATGTTCTCCCTATGCGCCGGTGACCACGACCTGGCTGCCATGGGGTGATCCGTAGAAACTTGTCAAACTCGCCCTGCCGCCAAGTTCCTCGTGCAAGTATTGTGGCCGATCGGAGGGTAGCTTGTGGCCAGTGAGACAACCTCCACCTCCCTAAATTTGAAGTCACGCACCCACTATTTTTACCAATATCGACAGCTCACTCGAGTAGCCAGTTCTGTTGAGAGACGCGGTAGAAGCACCGGAAGAGGAGGTCGTACTTTTTTACGAGTAGTGCGCTTAGCTAAGCTCATAGGAGCTATATATCGTAAGTTTTCCAGCCAATCATGCTTTACTACTTTAACAGTACAGCACACCGGATAAGGGTTTCAAGCCTGCTCCATCCTGTAGAAATATTTAGCTCATTGGGGAGGATTTGGGTGCCGGCTCCAATCCATCTGTCCCTAGTAGTAGGAGGGTAGGAGGAGCATCATGAGAGGGGAGAAGATTACTCCTCCGATCCTATAAGTAGTTTCCGGAACCTTGACTCCCTGGCTTGTGAGGAAAATTGTTATCACATCTTCCGTCTAGGCTAGTTCCAACGGTTATTGCCTACATCCACTTGTTCATTGGCCAGCTTTCTTTCCTGACATCCCGGGGAATAAAATAAATCAAGTAGGATCTGTAAAGTAAATTAAGTTGGGTAGAAGCTTTCGCCACCACGAATTGTAATGCACAAAGTTGATGTAGTTATCCGAAAGTCCTATTTTCCTTTCCTTTGCTTTCCATTCCCCCCTCCCTTTCTCTATCCCCTTTGTGGAATAGCTTCCTAGCCTAAGTTGGAGTGCGGAAATCACAAGATCTCACTCGAAATCCCTCTTACTGATGTTCCGTGGTGACTTCTGCTGTAATTTATGTTAAACAAACCCGGAGGTATAATCGGAAATCATATGAATCTACGAATATACCCCTGGTTCTGTGCTCTACCAAGTTAAGCGTTGAAAGAGACCACAGTTATAGCGCATATACGAAGCTAGTGCTGATATGACACACATGCATCATAAAGTAAAACATCAGGACTTATATCCCTCTTAAGCTGAAGTCAGATTCTGCACCTCATTGCTCGGGCAAGTGTGATTTGCTTTCCATAATAGGGCCCGTACTAAACCAAGTTTGAGTGACCTTTTGGAGGGGAAATCGCTGTTGGTCGGGTGGCTTTAGGCTGTTGTACGTATCAATGTAGTCATAGAGATATAGGGGAGTAAAGGAGACCGGAACTCCGTTGTTGTATGCACATACCCGCAAGGATTTTTGCGAGCAAAGAAGCGAGGAGAAGATC
>Ga0307509_10011246_pt1 | contig 10865 bp, 6 predicted proteins | sample 10_EM_MG_FD_202245 | JGI IMG/M metagenome (GOLD analysis project Ga0307509, IMG submission 202245) | Populus trichocarpa ectomycorrhiza microbial communities from riparian zone in the Pacific Northwest, United States - 10_EM | ecosystem: Host-associated > Plants > Roots > Unclassified | place... | reverse complement strand
ACCTCTGATGGGTCAATTGCAAAAAGTCCACAGAAGGACTTGATTTAAACTGAAGCCTTATTATAAAGCTTTAAAGTCGTAAACACTTAATAATTAAATTCTCATGAGATCTCCTGTGTTAATCCAATTATTTGTTCAGTCAAATCTTCTATTCCAACACCATGATTTTCTCCAATTATGGAACCTATCATTAACTTAAAGCGAAACAAACTTCTTTTAATATTCTATTAATTTATTTCGTGCTGTAAGACATTTTCCAGGAGAGGGAACATACTCGTTCAGATTGGTTATGGATAGCAGCAGCCCTGCTTCTTTTGGTGGAAACTGAGGACTTCCCATTTCCTTTCTTCTTGTCATCTTCCTTGCCTGCCTCCCTCTTTTAAAACCAATAACAAACCCAAAGAATTAAAATAATAACAAAAAACAAAACTACTCCGATACTATAAATTGATAAAACATAATATCCAAAATAAATTAACTTGCCTGTGGTCTGCTGTGACAAACTGAGTCATTCTCGTCAGCAGTAAGGGTCTTAGTACATGGGTTGGTGCCTGAGCTGGTGTTTTCTTGCGACCCAAAAGAAGTGGAGGTAAACCCAACACCGAACTCTCTCTCGCAACTGTCCACCGTCATCTGCTGGCTATCCTTCTTGCCAAAAGTGGCACTATGGTTGACGCTTTGGTCTCTGCTCCACTCTGGTGGTACTGGGACACGCGCCACCCTCGCACGTTTCCCAGTGAGGAGACCATCTTCGTCTTGCGTGGCAGCTGGGGCACTGCAAGACCCCACACGAGTGGAGCAACCCACCACACACGTGCCTAATCCCGCTGGGCCGGAGTCTATCACGTGCGTGGTCCGGCCTTGATCAGACCGGTTCGAGCAAGGAACTAAAGCGTCCATGGTCATTGTGGCGGAGGCTGAGGCCTTATGGTGGTTAAACCATGGGATGAGGTCATGGTCCGAACCAGTACTGTTGTCAAAAGTTGCTTTATTGCATTGGGGGACACATGTAGCTTGATTGACAATGGATTCAAGGGTGCCACTGGCGCGTGGCTTGTCCCATGTGTACTTAGAGGGTGAAGTGGAGGCTATTGGTTTGGCTGGCACGCGCGGTGGTCCTAGGCCGTGCATGGCTATCTGGCCGTTCTCCCATGTTAGCTCTGCTACTTCGTAGTCTAACCTGCACCAGGAAACACCCTATATCATCACTATACATATCTTTCAACACACACAGACACGCATATAGATATATATTGACATGATCTGGCAATCTTATATGCATCTACGAGAAGGAGAGATCAGTACATGGGCATGTCTGGTGCGCTGGAATTGGAGTGGAAGCGAAGGGAGAGTTTGGGAGCTGTGGTGCGATTGTCATCAACTTCCCAGCTGGGAACGCACTGATGACTCATTTTGAGAAAGTTTTCTTGTAGGATATGAACTTGAAAAAAAGTGAGTTATCTTTTTCTTTGAATAGATTCTGCAGACGACTTTCGTGTGTTTTTGAGAGGGATACTGGTGGTTCATATGGCTATGGGAATGGAGTTGTTGTTGTCATGGCTGATGTGTAGAGTTGCGCTCTTTTATGGCTGTGATATATCAGAACATTTTGAGAGAGAGAAGAATTTATTCTAGTCCAATATGTGTGGTAAAATTGAAAATTCGACCAAAAAAGAGAGAGAGAGAGTTTTTCTCTTATTTTTCCATGAGTAATCATGGATTAAGCATTAAATAATTGACAGCGCTATGTCTATTCGAAACAACCACCCAAGATAATTTCTGAATGATAAGAGTATAGCAAAAAATACTAGTAATACAAAAGCTATCATGATCACACGCACTCAAACGCGTGCGTACGTGTGTATATGTAATTCAATAATAACAAATGTTTTTAGAATAATTTATGAATCAATTAAGATTATTTTTAAAAAATAATTTGAAGGATATGCTGTTTTAAATATTGGTCTGATATATTTAAGAAAATAAATTTCGTTCTACATACTACTTGTAATATTTGAATTCAAAAAATTAAAACAAAACAAACCCTTTTCAATTTTATATATATATATATGAGAGAGAGAGAGATTAGTATCAGTAGCGAAACCGTTTACTTTTTTCCCTTTCCATTCCTCTTTCTATCTCTCTCTCTTTTTAAAAATATCACTTTTCTTTCAATTTTATTCTTAATTTTTTTAATAGTTATATGAATTGTATCTATACCTGTCACATCGACTAAATCACAATAAAAAAACTACTACTTAATCTAGTTTTAAACTCGAGTTAGACAAAGAATTAAGTTAATAGGTTTTTTCCTGTCAATTTCATCATTTTTTATCAATTTCTTTCTAAAACTTTCTTTACCAGACATTCGAGTGGTTTTTAAATTGATCATGTCGACTAAATAATATTAAGACAACTTTCACAATGTTTAATTTAAAAAATAAGATAGCTAAGAAAGGCCAAAAGGTTTTTTTTTTGTTAATTTATCTTTTTTTTTCAATTTCATTCTTAATTTTTTTTACCGATCGGTTGGGTTATTTTTGGATTAACCAAGTCGATTAGGTGATATTAAAACAACTTCCACGTGATTTAATTTTAAACATGAACTAAACAAGGAGTCGAATTGGGAGATTTCAAGATTTACTCATTGGAGTATCAAATAATTCCCTACAACCTTGATTTTTTAAATTTGATTTGCAATGTAGTGTATACCTATAAACTAGTTAAAACCTAATTAATTGATTTTTTTTTATAATAAATAAATTTTATCATAATTGAAGTCAATACTACAAAAAATTAAAAGGTAAAAATGTCTCGAACCAAGTAATTAAAGGATACAATAGCTAATTTGGAAGTTGAGTTTTGTCTAACCTTTACAATCAAATACATACAGAAAGAGAAAATACCATTATCAAGTAAAGCAAGACGAGAGATAATTATTGATAAAAAAGAATTGACGTGAGATAATTTCAAAAAGATTGTTTATTTAAAAGAGGTTGTTTTTTTAACGACAGGGTGACCTGGCCGGTGCACAGGGTTTGGTTGTACCATAATCTTTTCACTCCTCAAGTCTTTCCTATCTTCATTTAGGTTTAAGTTAAGGTTCAATCTAGCCAAGAATACACAGAGTTAGGTGCCAAGAATACACGGAGTTAGGTAGAGGAGAGAGACTAGTGAAATGGCAGCCTTCAAATCTTTTTAAATGTGAATCATTAATAGAAAATATTTTTTATATGAATTCCTTAATATTAACATGAAATAGTTTTTTATATAAAATTGAAAAATTGTAAAAACTAGTATAAAAAAAACTATATATATATATATATATATACACGCCCGCATACGCTAGCAAAAAGAAGAAGAAGAAAATACTATTAATAGTAAGTATCGAGTGTAAACTTTGAATAAATGAAGCTTGTCCTATTCAGAACAGTTGTGGTGCGAAAGATAAGAAAGAACTCTAATGCACGTGGAGCATGAAAAGGCGGAAATTTTTGTGGCAGCTGATAGAAAACAAAGGCAGATGCAGTGCCACTGGAATTCAAACGATATCTGATCTACCATCGGAAGGTGCGTGACAGAGGTTCCACTGGATTTGAGCCCGAGTCTCCTCTGTAAATGACAAAAATTAAAAAATTAAAAAAAGTTATTAGATTTTGAAGAGAAGTCATTAAATCTCAATTTTAAATCCAAGACATTATTTTATTTATAAAATAAAAATACCTTTGAGGTTTTGATTAAAACAGAAACTATCAAAAACAAAATTTATGCGAACGCACAAGTTTGAAATTTGAATGGTCTATCTATAAATAAACTAAAAAAAAACCTGAGATATGTATGATTCAGAGATGGGCTGTAGCTTCGAGCTTCTCAAAAAGATTATAAAAAGCTTCTCTAGCTTTTTTTACTGTGAATTTCACAACCAATTTTTAATTTTCCAATGGATTTGGATTATTATATATATATATATATGCTGTAATTTATATATAAAAATTACATGCAATTTGCAAGCAAGACCACCCTCGTCAGAATCTCCCATGGCATATGGCATGAGGATGAGAAATGGTTTATAGGAAATTGCGATGTCGGATTTGTGTTATTTACGTTGGCGCTTCACACGTGTAGTCTTATTATCCAACTCGAGACACGGTTGTTTGGAGCTCACCACGTGTCACCACCACCCGGTTTCAACAGACTGTCAATAAAACTTCTGATTATTGTCAGTCATGCACGCTGTCAAGGTAGAGTTATAGCAATTACATTAGACTTTTAGTTTATTTGTTTCGAGTAAAATAAAAAAAAAGGGGTAAAATTCAATTTAATTTAACTAGAGTTGAACTGTTACACATGAGGGACGTTCACCAGCCTCTCAACTTGGTTTTTTTTTTTTTCTTATTAATTTCATCTAGCTGCGACTCTATTTTCTGATGTAATATATAGATTTTAATTTTATTATTTATTAAGATTTTTCATAATATAATTTAGGAATATTTTTATTTTAAACATAGGTTTAAAATTTATATTCTATTTTATTATTTTATGATTCATGAATTGAAATGCAATTTATTTTTCAAGCTTATATTTTATTTTTGTAAAATAGATTGAGAAAGAAAAAAAATCCATTATAATATTTCAATTGTATCAAAGACAAAATAGAAAGAGATTGATGAATTTAAATATTCCAAATGGAATATAAGTGAAGCAAAATCCAATTTATCATCTTTGAATTTTGAATCCAATAAAGTTTCATTGTGTAAACATTTCCTTTTTCTTATATTTTCCCTTATGTAACAATTCATCTTATTGGAATTAGAGTTGTAAATCATTAATAACATTTATTTATTGGATATTAAGTTTTAATCATACGAGGGTACTGGAAAATTTTATGGTATTTGGAAAGTAATTAATGACATCATATTAATTATTTTTAAATTTTTTTTTAAAAAAATAAAAAAAATTAATGTGAAAATATTCTTATAATTTTTGGTAAGTCATTAATTTCATTATATATATATATATATTTATCTTTTTTTTTTAAGATGAGCCTACAAAATAACTAATAGTGTGTCATTAGTTACTACCCTGAACATCATAAAATTAATTTTTTGTGAAGTTTTTTTTTCTTCTTTAAAATCTTTGTTTTTTTTTTTTAATCCAAGCATAAACCAACATGTAACCCTCCCAATCCATAAATATATGTGTGTGTGTAGACGCACACACCCATTCATTTCTTTTCATGGTTATAAAAGAGAGGATGGTAAAGAGAAAACTTAAGAGAAGGACTGCCTAGTGGTGCGGAGGTCGAAGATTATAGAAAACTAGGCAAAGGAGAAACTAAGAAAGAGATTGTGGAATGCAGCAACTGCAAAGTTAGGCTTGTATAGATTTTTATCGGTTAATTTACAGGGAGGACGATTATCTATTGTTTAATTTACAGGGACTTAGGGACTGGTTTTTAACGGGCAGTCGGTTTATATAATTCCTTCCAAATTATCATCGGAATCCAACCATACATGCCGGAGGCTGGATTTGCTCGAGTTTCAAGTCAGGTGCGGTATGGAATGATTAAGGGCCTAATATCGAAGCCCATTTAACAAATAAAAAGACGTGCCTAGTCTCATGCTTGTTTAGGCCATTTTCTAATTATCGTTGTTTGGGCCATTTTGTTTAATGTAGGTGTTGAAAACTTGAGTCCAAATAAGATGCTCTAATGAAATAAGGAGATTATAATCACAAGGTCAACTACAGCTCTGCTTTCAGACAAGCCGACCAAGGCTTATTAACCATCCCTATTGTTTAATGAACGATCAATAGGAGAGCTACCAAATTACCAATATACAATAAGAATATATAGTAAACAACTAAGTGGGAAATTTATATTTTAAATTTTTGGAAGTATTATGAATCATGATCAATGGGATCCTGGGTCTTGCTCCCTGCCAGAGATGCACGACGCATCCTCTGCAGCAAGATTTGTTAAGGCGAATCGACAATTTCCAACATGAAATTGCCCTAGTTTGACTTAATAAAACAAATCCCTTGTATCTCTAGCTGCCTCTAGATAATGGCTCTAGTTCTGAATAAATGATCATGACTTGGCCTCCATGGAAATGGACTTAATCCTATCCAGAGACTCCATAACAACTCCAGTTAAAAAAAAAAAAAAAACAGCAGAGCAGCAGTTTTTCCAGCATATTCGTCATGCTAGCTCTGACCCAGACGGCAATTGCATATCCTAATGTTAAAAAGGGAAACACACAACTCGATTGGAGTTCCAATTAACCAGATGAACATACCACAGTAATCAACTAATGCGATGCATGAGTTATTTTCAAGAAATAAGGTTTGCTAGCTAATCACAGGTGAGTTAAGAGCACCGCTTCATCTTCCATTCAGAACTGTGAAAAAAGAGAAATGCCAAAAGCGTATGGGATAATTAGTACTGCCTGTATAAGCCGTGTAACCATCAAATCAAAAAGTGATCAATTTCTGTTCTGATACCCTCAAATTTGTCTTTACACTTGTGATTGTAAGAAACTCCAGATCAATATTGATGGTATCTCATATTTCATTTAGCAGAACAATCCCACGCCTACAAAATAATAAGAACCAAGAACTTCTTAAATCCAATAAGATGAGACATAAGAACCAATAATCAGTCATCGTTTTAATTAATGTCTTGCCTTTGTTAAAACTCAACCTTATAATTACCGGCCCGGGTAATCTAGCTCAGAATCTTTTCATCCCGAAGCCTTGACACCTTGCTAGCAAGCAATATACGGTGCAGTCGTACAGCTCAAGATGACAACCAGAAATATGGTGATTGCTCAGAATATAGTTAAAAACAGAGCTTTTTATTTGACAAACTATACAATACATGCTATACAAGGTAAGCATTCAACACAAATTGATCAGAACCAAAAGCTACCATCTTCTATCAATCTGTTCAACATCCATAAGCACATCCCTGTCCCGAAACAATGGCAGAGTCACGCTCCTCGGTTTCGATGGTGGTAGTATAATCCCAAACCGAATAGTAGCCCAAAATTTTTGAGATTGAGAACAGACCATTTTCATCTCATCTTAAGGCTTAAATCTTTTGAAATTAAAACTTCAAACTCAATTAACAAATTCAATTGTTCCGGGACCTAATAACCTTTATTCTTGATCCAAGTGTACGGAAGAAAGGAGTTGAGGTTCAAACCCAACAACCTCTTCAATAAGGAAAAAAACTTGCTACCACGCACTAGGACGAAAGCTTAATCCTAATGAACTTTGTATTTCAAAGCACAACAGGAAAACCATTTTCTCCGTTGGGTGTCACAGGTAACCCATCGTAAATCTCATTCTTCTGCAGCTTTGGTAAAGCAAGACTCCGTAGCTTCCTTACATATAATAGCTTCTTCCTTGCTTGTTCCATTACCATCCTTGCATGTCTCTTTAAGCGTATCTCTTCGAATCTAAAATTAAAGCTCTTCCCCTTTTTCTTCGGCTACACTAAGTGCCTCTGATAACTAGTTAAAGTCAAAGGATGCTTTGTCTGTGTCTTCTGAAACATCAAGTGCATTTCTTTAGGTTGTGATCAGATCATGAACTGGGTCCTTTTTCGGATTCTGGCTACGATGTGACAGGTAGCGATGGATCACTTGTTAATCTATATATCAAATAAAATCAATTACAAAAAGATTGAATTGTTAATGCAACAATTATAGTATTGATTTACTGGATGGGCTGGATGGCCTGGTATAGCCTGTCAATGCAACAAATAACGCGGAAGCCCTTAGTCCCATAGTACTTCTTTGGGCCAAAACATTTTTATGCCATTTTTTTTCCTATCGTCGTTGTCTTGCTGATGTTTTCCTATTAAAGAAAAAAATAGATTTTGGTTTTCAACAAGAGAGACAAAATTGATTAACGAAGTGGTTATTATTGTATTCTTACGGTCAGCTACAGTCGCATTCAGACAAGGTGACAATGACATATAACCCACATCTTACTCACAGGATAAATTATATAATGCACTTCATAGTTTTTTTTAATCTAAATGGATGGCGAGAAAGAAGGTAGAATTACATACAAATTTAAAATGACCTCCTCACTGCATATATATATATATATATATATATATATATATATATTAGGCCGAAACTGCAAAAAGAGGTGTCGTTGTCATAAAATAGTCTAATTCTTTTTGCTTTTAAACTGTCACAACTCACAATATATGTTGATCTTTTCCACTTCTTTCTGGGGTCTCCTTTTGACTCCATAAAATTAACTAACCTCTAACCTAGCAACCTGCTCTCAAGGAGTTGAATGGCCCCAGTCTGGCTAATATACATGTCATGACTTGCCGCACCAGCCAGAGTCTAAACGGGTGTTTGGTGCAAGGTTCAATCATCTTTTCGCTAAATAATATTTATTTTAACATATTTTTAATCTAAAAAATAATCGTTACCGCATCATAAACTCCCCAGATAAATCCTACCTACTAACACCAACCACCCCGAAAGAATACAACCTAGCTACTAGGCTAATACTATAAAGTGTTTTCTTGGTTGGTTCTTGTAATTATAATCAACCAACTCCCATGGGATTCGTTTATATTTTGAAGAGCTAGCCCTAAAGCTATAATATAGATTGCCACGTCTAAATATTGCATTTATCATATCGTTCACATCTATCTGCCCACTCACCCTTGTTCTTTAAGAGCATCGAAGATTTCCCTATAATATTTTTGTTGTCTTACGAATGCAATAATTGAGTTTCTGATTTATTTGGAAAGGCTAAAAAGAAGGCACGGGCTCTCAGTTTGTGAAGGCTTACCACTAAAATGTGTCGGCTAAAAGCATCACAAACAATTTAATTAAAAGGGTGCGTAAAGGCAGCATGATACATAGGAGATTACTTTATAAGAATTTAATTGGAGTAGGAATTAGGAAAGTTTGGAAGACATGTCGTAAAGTTACTTTGAAGCACATATTGCTGCAGCAGCAGCAGCTGATCTCAGGAAATAGGACTAATTCATGCAATGATTGTGCCCATAAGAAAAACAATATTGCGGTAGAAACAAGACATCACTGTGAACTCTTTGAGTGGAAGCATTCTCTGTGGAGAAAGATCAGTGGCAGTGAACTTGTTGGCAATATATCTAAAGTGACCAGACAACGGTGAGATACAAAATTAAAGTCTAAAATTAATCATTCCGAAACGCCAAAAGAAAAGACACATCACCTTTGAGTATAATAATATTTAAAAAAGGAAAAAGGAAAAGGAGAGACACCTGATATCTTTTTCTTTTAAATATATTATGTTAGTAAAGGGAAAGGAAGATATCTTTATTGAAATTTAAAAATAAAAATAAAGAAAGGAGACCATATGCGTTATTCAGTCTGAACCTAACGAGTTAATTAATTAGCTATTTTAAATATTTACAAACACAACATATTAATCCATTTTTATCTCACAGAGAATAACACAACAAAAACATCATATCGGTATCAAAGTTTGTGAAGCTTGGATAGCTCCCAAGTAATCAGCGAAAAAGAAGTGGCATCCAACTTCATTTCTTCTGTGCTACTACTTTCATCACTGCATTTTCTGTAGGTTTCTAATAATTTCAAGGTGTGCTCCGAATGCGGTTTTTTTTTTTTAAAAGGATGTTTTTTAAAAGTATTTTTAGTATAAAAAATATTAAATTATTATTTTGTTTTAGTATTTTTTGATGTGTAAATGTAAAAAAATAAAAAAATTATTTTGATATATTTATAAGCGAAAAGTTATTTTGAAAAATAATTTCAAGCACACATTAGAAGGTGTTTGAGATAGTATTAGAAGTTGTTTTTCAAAGTATTTTTTCTTTTGGAGATATATTAAAATAATATTTTATTTTATTTTTATATCAGCACATCAAAATAATCTAAAAATATAAAAAATAATTTAATAAAACTTCAAAAAATGATGAAATGATAGTTCTCACTTCACCAAACAATCCCTAAGGTAGTGAAAGCGCCACAGTGATTCAAGTTTATATTTTTGTTATTTTTATGGATTTAACTACATTTAATGTTTTTAGAATTGTGTTCAAACGACATTTTATGAAAATTTAAATTTTTTTATATTTTTAAATTATTTTAATATATTGATATTAAAAATAATTTTTAAAAAATAAAAAATTATTATATTTTCAAATAAAAAATATTTTATACACGCAGTATTATTTTGTCTTAAATTTTCTGCTTCGCTAAGCTTTGACAAATTTAAACAAATTACAAACATAGAATAACTGCACAAGTGAAGAGTCATCTTCTCTGTATCAATCACTGATAATAATTACATCCTACCTAACAATTTCCAATCTTCTTGTAAAATTTGTGATACTTAAAACTCGTATGGCAGCCACATATTTGCTAAAAGTTTAATTTTTTTTTAGTATTTTTAGATTATTTTAATGTTATATATTAAAAATAATTTTTAAAAATAAAATAAATATTATTTTAATAAATATAAAAAAAACATTTAGAAAACAATTACTATTACTGCACCAAATACTAACTTAGCATCGACTGACTAATAAATACTTCATGCTTGCTAACGATGCGTCTTGGCTTCTTACGTTGTAATGAAAAGACTTTAAATGGGTCATGTTTTTTGGACTCTATCACCATCATGGATTCGTGACTGTATTTTTTTAATACCATCTCTTTTAAACAAAATGGAAAGACGAACTGCTCTAATTATCTTGCATTTTTCTTTTCAGGGATCATTTGCTATTTTTTCTGTATTTTTAATTTGATGTTTTTAATTTATTGAATAACAATTTGTTTTTTTGTTTTCCCAATGCTCGAATCACTTGGATCACAATTTAG
>Ga0307509_10011245_pt1 | contig 10865 bp, 12 predicted proteins | sample 10_EM_MG_FD_202245 | JGI IMG/M metagenome (GOLD analysis project Ga0307509, IMG submission 202245) | Populus trichocarpa ectomycorrhiza microbial communities from riparian zone in the Pacific Northwest, United States - 10_EM | ecosystem: Host-associated > Plants > Roots > Unclassified | place... | reverse complement strand
ACTGAGAAAGAGAATTTCGTCCAGGGTCCACTTCGCCTGAAGGAGGAAAAGAAAGGAAGAAAAAATCCCGGAATGGGAAAATGGGTAACCGGATGGGAGAAGAAGCAAAGCAAAAGGTATTTGGTGATCAAACACCGTTAAAAGTAAAGTAACTTATGTCCGAAGTCTGTAGAACAATAGATGAAAGCAGGCACTCAATTGCCCGAAGGTTTGTCGAAAAAGGCTTGCTCCTTTCCTTTCTCACTTGTCACTGTTGTTGTATTCACGATCGTCCGCTCCTTCTCTAACTACAAGCCGCCTTAAGGGCTTATATAGCGTCTGCTCTCACCCATGGCCGGGCAACGCACCAAGACAACGAAATCCATCGCTCACCTCTCTATCTACCGTAGCAAGCTATATAAACAGTAAACAAACTATAGAGCCCATGTTCCCCATTGCAGGCCCCACAGTACCTGGAAACAATGAAGGCATGATATAAAAAAAAGAAGAAAAAAAAGAAAAAAAAAACCAAGAGATAGCACCTCTACGGTCTCTGGCCAACCATTGAGAAAGCCTACTCGTCCTCCCCCCTTACCAAGTACCAGATGTCCTGGAACTACGGCCATGTTAAACCACTCTGTAAGGCAGAGGCCCCAACGTGTCCTCTTTGCTCCCTCCAGCAAACAAAGGCAGAACACTGCTGCCCCAATCTTTCGTGCTCCTCTGGAGGTACCCTCCAAGCCCTACTCAACTGTTGCCTTGCCTCCCCTGCCAGGTGCTCCAACTGCTGAGAACCGCACTCGGCTAAGAGCAGAGACTGCTTTGAAAGCCCAACTCCTCCCAACTTGCATCACGCTCCAGATGCCGAAGAGAGCCCAGCTGCTCTAGACCCGGACCAGATGGACATCCAGCAAGACGCCCCACGGAGGGGTCTACCGCAACGATCAGCACAGGGATTGAAAGCCCTGCCACAAGGCCTCCTCCCTCCGTTCCAAGAAGAAACCCCAAGACCGACCCGCCCTACGCCAGCAGCCCCGCCAGCCATGCTAAGATCAGCCTCCAAGGGAGACCTTCCCCACCCAAGGGGGAGGCAAGCCGCTCACCTGTTGCTCGCCCTCCGACAGGCTCCGTCTGGTAAGATGTTGCACAACAGCGCAATCTCGCCCCTAGGACTGGGCCCTTGACACTTTCTTTCCATTGTTCAACACAACTGCCTCGGCAGCTGGCATGTGCTTCTTTCCTTGTTTAATTCTTTCACTTCGGCTAAATACCCTCCTTCTATTATTTCCCTTCAGGACCCAGCAGTCGGGAGGAACCGCTTGCCTCTATACTCGGGCTTTACCTTGTTTGCTCCCTTGCTTGCCAACCACCGCCCACGGGTGGCATTTATGTTTTCAAAGCCTTGATTGACATGGCTACCATTACCTCGATTTTTACAAGCAGGACAGATCTTGCTAATGTCGAGATATCAGCCCGATCGCTCTTTGGCACGAAGGCCGAGAAATTCCGTATAGTCAACTGTTCCAGTGTATGGGGTGCAACACATACAGAAAGAACAGTTTCACCCACCTTGGCCCTCCCGTTTGTCTCCTTCCCCACCCTGGTAGTCGTGGATTTCAACATTCACCACCCCTCGGCCCACCCACTTAGAAGACATAATTCCTCGGAACTCAGGGGTTCCTTCCCATACTTCTCAAGGGCAGCCGAGTATGGATACACTCATCTAAACATACCGGCGGTGAATACCCGCTTCCCACTCAATGGTACTTCCAGACTCTCTGTTGTGGACCTCTCTTTTGCGTCCACCATACTGATGCCCTTCTTCCAAAAGTGGGCTACGGACCTCCTATCCACAGGTTTCGACCATGTGCCCATCACAATCAAGATGGCACAGCCAATAATGTCCCCACCACGGCCGGCCACAAACTGCGTCAGGACCAACTGGTCCAGCCTCGAACCTCAGCTTAAAACAGCCAAGGTCCCCCCCCCGCCCGTCCTTCCAACCAGATACACATTTGAAAACTGGTTCGACTCACCCCTCACTACACTTGTTGCACTTCTCGAAACCCGCACCCCACTCCGCCGCCCCTCGATCATAGCCAAGCCATGGTGGTCCCTACTACTTTCGACCCTTCGGAAAGCATTCCACATATCCTCCCGGAAGGCCCGGGCATCAAACGATCCCTAGGACAGTGTGGTAACAAAGCTCTCCAAGCAAGGATACTTTAAATCGATCAAGGCAGCAAAGGCCCAGCATTGGAAATCCTTCTTGGATGACACCATGCCGAGAACCATATGGAGCACAAAAAGGTTCGCCATTGGAAGAGTCACCCCCCGGTTCCGCAACCTACCTGACGCCACCTCTCCGGAGGAGGTTAACAAAGCCTTCCTACTCCACTTCTTCCCACCAAGACCCCTCCTGATTGTGCCCTCCATCCTGATGCTGTACAAGGAAGTGGACCCCCTCCTCGGAAGCGTGATCTCTGCAGCTCTGCCTAAATGTTCGTAATTCTCCGCCCCAGGTCCACATACCATCCCCTACTCGGTTTTGGAAAAGGGTTCACATAGTGGACCCCCAGATATTAACAAACCTCCTAAGCCCCCTCCTGAAGTTTAGTTATCACCCCGTCTCTATGAAGAAGGCCAATGGAATTGTGCTCGATTAGTCAGGCAAACATTCTTATAACTCCCCGGCATCGTTTTGGGTCATCGTCCTCCTGCACCTCGTCTCCAAGATTTTAGTGAGGGTTATTGCCTCGCCCCTAGCAGTGGTTGCCAGGTCTTTGAAACTCGTTCACCGCAACCAGTTCGGATCTCGCCCTTTTCTCTCATTGTTTCAAGCTGCGCTCTTCCTGGTAGACAGTCAGGACTCTTCACGCGCCCGGGGTTTAAAGTCTCCACGCTCTTCCTAGACATCAAAGGAGGTTTTGATAATGTGAATGCCTCTATCCTCTGTTCCTCCCTCGCGAAAGCGCGGGTCCCGCACTATATGGTCTCCTGGATCCCCTTATTCCTCTCCCAAAGGACAGGCCGCCTGCTGTTCCAGGGGTACCCAGAATCCTTTTCTACAGTCCAAGTAGGTACTCCACAAGGCTCCCCAATCTCCCCTTTGCTCTTTGTTATCTATGTGGCGTCGCTCCACATAGACATTCCAGAAGGGCTTTCCCAGTTCTAGTTCGACGACCTCGCGCTGTCAGCAGCATCGACATCCTATAGGACCAACGTTAGAACCTTATAGCGCGCATTTGGGCAGACAAGGGCCGGGGCAAATGCGCGTAAAGTAGGCTTTAGTGTCCAGAAGACCGAACTGATTCACTGGAGAACCCCGCTTCCAAGCGACCCTGCTGGTGCTCATACTCCGCCCCCGATATGCCTTCATGGCCAGTCATTTCCACCGCTGCCCTGTGTCAGATGTCTAGGCTACTGGTTTACCCCCAATATGACATCCAGAGCACACTTCTGCAAAACGCTCAGACTGGCCCAAGGGGCCTTTTGCCACCATAACAGGACTCTCACCACCGGGTTCTGGACATTCCCCCCACCTCTCACACCGCGTAGCGATATTACTGCTTCTCCTCACCCTCCTCTATCGGGCCGACATGATGGTCCCCAGCAGAGGTATGGTCTCCAAAATGGACGTCTATTGCCGCCAGGTCCAATGCTGGGTCTCGAACTGGTTTAGGTCAACCCTAATACCTATACCAGCGGCAGAGGCCTGCATTCCCCGCCTTCAAGCAATCATCCCCCACACACGCCGCATGTCTGCCCTAAGGCTGGTATGCGCGGCCCCCACCATTAACGCGGCGGCTCGTACACTATGCCCGTCCTTCCCTTCCCTACTCAAGCACAGGGCACCAGACTCACACTGGGGCCTGTGTAAACGTCTCTCCCCCAACGTAATGCCACTTTCCGGGAAGACCAACCGCTCTCCCTTGAAGGTTAGGTCCCACCTCCCCAGAGATCAACTGGCCAATTTACCACGCCCCATACTTGGGTCTCTCTCCTTCACCCCCCTCACGAATTCCATCCTCATCCCAGAAGCTGCGGCCCTCCCGCCCCACGACACGATGACCAGTGCATACAGAGCGCTCAAAGGAAGGACAAGACTAGATCTCCTGGAAGAGTGGAATCCACTGGCTCCCCCCCCGTCATACTATACCTTGCCTTGTCATTGACTCCCCACCCGTTTAGAGGATTAGGTAAATTCATGGCCGGACGGATTCTCAACATGAGAGCCCAGAAAAGCTATCTCGCCGCCCACCCCTCTTGGTCAAAGTTAGCTGACCCCAGACACTGCCCCAGATGCGGTGAGGAGGATCAAACCTTTAGCCATGCCATACTTCGCTGCCAGTCAACTTCCTACCACAGGGACCGCCTCCTCCAAGGCCTCACTGACGTGGGCCCTGAATCTCCCCTCTAGTCTGACAAATACATACTCTGTGCCTTGGCTGCCTTCATAAGAGCTACAGCAACTAACCACCAACCCGACATGTTCCCGTCCCTTACCTCGTCACCGGCCTCAATGGTTTTCCCCTCCTCCCCGCTTTGACGGCCGGTGGGCCTTCTTTCTTTTCGTCCACACCGCGCTCTTTAGGTTTTCTCTTGCAGCGAATTATGTTTTTTCCAGTTAATGATAGGGATCTGTTGTGGCTTCCTAGGTTTATCCTTTCTTTGGTTAGCGGTGTGTTGGCGATGTATCGAGTACTTGACACGCGCTGGAGATAATTTTATAAACTTTCGTTTGTTTTTTGGTTTTTTGAGATTGAGGTTTTGTTTAGGCCATAGCTAGCCCTGCAGGTGAGTTGTTGTACCGTAACAATGAATACATGATTTGAAAAAAAAAGAAAAGAAAACCGACCAAGAGATAGCACGAACCATCTCCTCTCCACCTCCGGCGATTGAAATGTCAACACCGGAGAAATCAACATCACTTTTCCCCACCCACCTCTCTTCTTCCACGATGGCTAGTGCCGAGGAGTTGACGTTAAGCCACCTGCCCTCCTCTTCCGTGGCGTATCGGCCTCCCCTCCTTTAGGTTCTCGTTCTCGTTGATCATTGACACCCGCTCATGAAGTCCAGTTCTCCCCATTACCCCGCCCTCGTTTTGCACCTCGCTTAGCGTTTGCAAGGTCGGAAAGCTTCTCGATTCGTTCACAGTCGGCGTTACGGTGTCCGGACTCTCGGTCGAAGTAGGCCTCAGCTTGCTGGGCTTGTACCTCTGATGGGGAAATCCACGGTTAGTAATATCTCGGTCCTGCTTCGGTATTGTCGTCGTCCCAAAAGCCCTTGCTATGGCTTGTTGGTCGGTTGTGGCTATGCCGCTGGCGATCCTTCCTGCTCCCTCCTCCTGGTTCTGTCCGCTTGCACCGTTACTGCTACAGCGGCTGGCACCTTACGGCCTCCTCATCCTCCCTGATCATTGGTCCACTCCTCATCCTCCCTGATCGATGGTCCACTCCTCAGTTACGCCCAGTCGTGGTATTGCACTACCTCCGTACCTGGTGTCCAATGCCTTGGATCAAGGTAATTACCGGCCCGACCGTACGTCTATGGTTGCGAATGTCGGCCCACAAGTCCAGTGGCTTTCTTCCATCACGGCGATCACACATCGTCAGCAGTGGGCCCTGTCGTGCCTTCAGAAACCAATCCTTTCTTTGGTTTATAGGGAAGCCTGCGGAAGGGTTTGGGTCACTCTCCTGTACGTCTATATGAATTGTTTCCTTACGTGTGTGGGGTATATTATCTTAGGTGCTTGGCGAGGGGGATTTTGCCTATGGATTCGGGGGGTTTGATTTTTCTCATGAAGACGTGAAGCGGGCGGTGGTTTGGGATTAAGGTTTTGTTCATGCCATAGCTAGCGCTGCCTGCAAGTTCTTGTACCTAACAACGAATATATGATATATAAAAAAGAAAAGAAAAAAAACCGACCAAGAGATAGCCAGGACAGGGGCGTAGATGGGGGCCTGACAGGCCCTACTCCCCTGGCTGGGGCCGGTCCCCATGTGGTGGACCTCGTGAGCCCTAGGCAACCCCCACCGGCAGGGCCTCCACGCCCCGGTACTGTCCAAGGCTTTGGCGGCCTTCTGCCCCGAGAGGCGCCAAGCCGTTCCCCCGCACCCTCCAACTGTCGGGCTCGTCTGGTAATGATTAATCAGCCCCTCCTCCCCAACCAAAGCAGGCCAGCCCCTCTTTTTAAATTGCTTGCTATTGTTCAACATAACTTCCGTGGGATCTGGAATGTTTTTCTGTTCTTATTCGAGTCGTTCAAGGCAACTACAACATACCCCTCGGTAGTCCTGTTACAAGACCCCGCAGTGCACAAGGCTCACTTCGGCTCGTTCAACGGTTTTGTACCCTTTTCCCCCCCCATTTGGAAGCCTTGGATGGCAGCCTACATTCAGAGATCATTCCTTTCTCATTATTCAGTGCATCCCAGGTTCAAGGAGGTGGACGACGTTATCCCCCTAGATTTGTCCTGTCGCGAGCCAATTTTTGGCAATGATTTCCACTGTTTTCAGATTATAAACCTTTACTCAACCAACCTCCGGGTCCGCCGAGTCCGCTCCATCCCCCCAGAAACCCTCTCTCCATACCTTGGGGTCCCCCTCTTGGTGGTGGGAGACCTTAACATACACAACCCCCTCTCGGATCCTCTCCCCTCCTTCTCGGTACAAGAAATCCCTGCTTCAGATGCCTATTGCCAAATGGCGGCCGAGGCCGGCTTCGCCCTCCTCAACCCCCGCGGGGAATACACGAGGTTCCCTCCGGCGGGCAAAGCTCGCTCCTCGGTAATAGACTTGGCGTTCGCCAACCCCCTCCTCCTACCCATGGTAACGAGAGGGGAATCCTCCGTCCCCTCTCCAGCCTCAGACCACATTCCAATAACAATAATCGTCGTACCCCCAACCCTGAACCAGCAACACACGCGCCCCCGTTGGGGGAACACGGACTGGGAAACTCTTTCCCCGATCATTAGGAGTTACGAGATCCCTCCTCCCGAATGTGCCCCTCCCCTCAGAAACTGGACGAGGGGCTGTCGGAGTCCCTAAACCGTCTGGTCCCAACCCTGTGGGGCATACCCCGGTGTCGAAACCCTCCCAACACTCCAAACCCTGGTGGTCACCCCGTCTGACCTCCGTTCGCCGCGAATTTCATAAGGCAGTAAGATCGGTCAAGAATAACGGGACCCCTGCCCTGCGAGAGGTGGCAAACACGACCAAAGCGGGATACTTCTGGGCGATCAAGGCAGCCAAGAACAAATACTGGTCCTCCTTTTTGCTGAGCGCCACCCCCCAGACCCTGTGGACGATCAAGAAGTTCGCTTTCGGCCGGATAGCACCCTGCTTCCCCTCCCTCCCCGGAGCCGAGACCCCCTAGCAAATGAACAAGGTCCTGTTGGATCATTTTTTCACCCCCAGGGAACCATTCAACGGCCCGCCTAGGCTCATCCCATTTCCAAAGGTGCCCCCTCCGACGAATGAAGAGGTTGCTGCGGCCCTCTACAAGTGCTCCCCCACCTCTGCCTCCGGACCAGATCGACTCCTCTACTCCATCCAGCAAAAGTTCAACGAAGGCAAACCCGCCATCCTCCTCCAGCTACTGTCTCGTCTTGTGCTCCTTGGATCCCACCCGGCCTCCTTGAAAGGATCGAACGGCGACGTACTCGACAACCCGGGAAGACCCTCCTCCAGGTCACCTGCCTCCTTCAGCATAATTGTCCACATCCGCCCCGTCTCGAAGATGCTCGAAAGGGTAATTGCCTCTTGACTCCTCAAAGAAGACCGGTCGAAGTGGCCTCTCAACCTCAATCAATGCGGATCGCTGGCTGGGATCAGCACTGATGATGCCTGCCTTACCCTCTTCAATGATGTAAAAGCCCTTCAAAGGCCACCCCTTAAGGTCTCGTCCCTGTTCCTGGATATCAAGGCGGAATTTGACAACGTCGACAATGCCATGCTGGCCGGCACCGTTAGGGAAGGCGGGATCCTCTCCTACCTTAATTCATAGGTTTCTTCGTTCCTGGGCGAAAGGAGCAGCACCTTGATCGTGCAAGGAGCACCTGGATGCCCATCCCCAGTCAATGTGGGAGCCCTCCAAGGCTCTCCGATCTCTCGTCTCCATTTCCTCCTGTATCTGGCGCCCCTTCCCCTCAGTATTCCTTGCGGGCTGATGATCTCCTACGTGGATGATCTTTGCCTGACAGTCGCCTCCCCCTCGTACTACTGGAACAGCTGTCGCCTCTAAAAGCTTTTCGAGACACTCGAAGCCAGGGTCGCCGGCTTGAGTGTCTCCTTCTCGGTCCCCAAGACGGTGCTCTTACACTGGAGGACCCCCAGGCAAAGAAACTCACCCATATCCTGCTCCCCTATCCACATTAAGCGGGAGCTTTTCCAAACCCATGACTCGGTCCGCTGGCTCAGAGACTGGTTCACACCACCCCCTCGATTCATGCACCCACCTCTCAAGACGCTTGGGCCTTGCCCCCGGAGCCTTCACACTCATCAGGTGCCTAAGCCCCCTGGGGGCGGGGCTCGCCCCGTACCTTTGCCACAGGCTGGCCACATCACTAGTTGTCCCGATATTCCTCTATGGGGCCGACATCTTCACGCCAAGTGTAGCCATGACGACTCACATGGAAACCTTCTGGCAGAAGGTCCAGAGATGGACCACAAACTGTTTGTCGGGAACCCGCACCGGGATACTCTCGATGGAATCCTGTCTCCCACCAATCCCCCTCCTGGTCTGTCAACCACAGAGGCTGGCGGCGCTTAGCATCTGGTGCTCCCCACCTGAGGTCAACCAGGCAAAGGCGCGACTTCACAAAACTTTCCCCTCGCTATCTGTCAACTGGGCGCACGACTTCTCTAGAGGCATGACGAACGGACTCAAGTCCATGTACGTCCCCCTCAACTGGAAAACCCGCCGCCCCATGTCCCCCCATCAGGAATCACCTCCCAATCCATGCGGGGGCCCACAAAACGATACCCTTCACCCATGGGCTGTCTAGGATGTCTATGATAAACTCAGACCGGGTCTCCTCGGCGCAGGCCCTCCCTCCCCAGTCCCTTATGTACAACACCTACACCTCCCTGAAGTCAAGGGTGAGAAATGCTCTCCTTGAAGAGTGGGTCGACCTAATCCCGACGCCTGGGTACTACTTTCACCCCCAGTCCTGAACCTGAGGCCGTTTATTGGGATGGGGAAGTTTATCGCTTGGCCAATCCACGAAATGACAGCCGCGAAAAGCTACCTGGCAGCCCAGCTCACCTTGAAGACCCCCGATGGTGACCCTTCCTGCCCCCACTGCGGCTTGAAGACAGAAACCTTCGAGCATGCCATCCTCTCCTGCCCCTCCAGACAGGGCACAAGATCACACCTCCTCCACTGTGTGACAGAGGTCAGTATTGAGGACCCACTTTTGACCTCCCTCCCCCTTATTAAAAGACTCGCTACCTTCATCCGAGTTAGCGTACCCTCCACAGGGTTTCCACCGACAATGTTTCCACCCGCCAAGCCCCCCTCGTCCCCCCTGCTACTCCTCTCCCCGCCCAGGGTACCCCTCACGGTCATTCGTGTTTTTTCGTTGGTAGATGTGTAAGGTCTTTGGGTTTTTTCTTACACTACCTATGTAGGCTTTCCTTTATAAGCGAGCTAGGTTGTTGCTTGTTTTAACTTTCCTTTGTAAAGTGGCCATCGGCCAGGCGGAGGAGAAACCTTCGCGGCAGTGGATATGTACTTGTGCCGTAACTTTCTTTTCTTTGTATTTTTACTTTTATAGGTTTTGTTCTCTTCATAGATAGCGCTGCATGATGTTTGTGTACAGAAAAACAAGAAATGCATGATTACAAAAAAGCAAAAAGGAAAAAAAAAGAAAAACAACGAAGAGATAGCCAGGAACCATGTCCTCTGCACCTCTGGTGATTGAAATCTCAACATCAGGCGAAATCATCACCACTTTCCCCTACCCACCTCGCTTCTCCCACGATGGCTACTCCGTAGGAGTTGACGTTAAGCCACATTCTCCCCTCTTCTGAGGCCTGTCGGCCTCCCCTCCTTGGGGTTCCAGTTCTTGTTCTTCGTTGACACCCCCTCATGAAGTTCAGTTCTCCCCCTTGCCCCTGTAACGGGGGCACTCGGTAGGAAGACGGATCCTAAGATTGCGACTGCACCGAAGACTCAAAGCAGAAGTAGGGATCAAAATAAAGATAAAGATAATTCAAAGTAGAATCAAGCGGTAAAACTTAATATTGTTAAGCTTGAAAGCCTCACTCAATAAGGTGTCTCGATGATCATTGGTTATCAGAATAGCGTGTCTCTCGCTTTAGTTAAGTAGAATAATGTAAAGCTAGAGGACACACGTCAACCATTCTGACCTTTCGCGAGCACCCTGCTCAGCTCAGGGCTGTCCAACTCACCCACCTAGAGTGGGTTAACACTCGGAGGCAGTCGGACCGCTCTGATATTAACTATCTCCACAAATAGGAAGTGCTTCCAGTGATGTCTCTCCAACTACATCTGCATGAGCGAAAACTCTTTCCTATCGGTAGCATATCAGTGGCTGACTGACATGCCCACCGTGGAGATAATATCTATTGAGACTCACTGGCCCAGCGGTGGTTTCGTCTATACAAGCTGCGCAGTCCATCGGCAAATCTACTTCGCTATACTAAGCTTCTAAACCTGACTGCATGCTCCCCTGATAAGAAATCTCCGGCTGCCTGACTGCATGGGCGCTACCCACAGTCAACGATCAGGGACCCTCTTAAATCGTGACAAGACTCACACCTCTAGAGTCCACTAATAACCCATGGTAATGCTACAGTTCACGGGGTAGCCTGGGACTGGCTTTGGGGTGGTTGTCCTGGAAGCCTTGCAGCTTCCCCGGT
>Ga0307509_10011244_pt1 | contig 10866 bp, 5 predicted proteins | sample 10_EM_MG_FD_202245 | JGI IMG/M metagenome (GOLD analysis project Ga0307509, IMG submission 202245) | Populus trichocarpa ectomycorrhiza microbial communities from riparian zone in the Pacific Northwest, United States - 10_EM | ecosystem: Host-associated > Plants > Roots > Unclassified | place... | reverse complement strand
AAGAAGTTTCATTCCTAGTTTACCCCATAGTGTCTTCCAAAAGTAACTAACAAACTTGACATCCCTGTTAGAGATAATTAAAACTGGAATGCCATGCGGTCGCATGATTTTTTTTAAGAAAAAAAAAAAAGCAGTATGGGAAGCATCAAAGGTCTTTCATTAAGGAACAAAATAAATCATCTCAGAAAATTAATCCACCAACACCATGATAAAATAATTACCACAAATTGTCCTTGGGAGTCTAAGCACAAAATCTATACTCAAAACAATTTAGGGTCTTTGCGGAATTGGTAATGGAATAAATAGGCCAGTATTGTGTTTGTTTCCCTTGTCTAGTTGGCAAACTCTACACCTGTTCATAATGGTATTGATTGTCCTCATGTTTAGCTAATAAAAGCGATCAACAACCAAGAATGATGGTACTAAAAGCTTGAATTAATCGATAGTAAAAGTTGGATAGACAATGAAAGCTTCTGATCTCAAAAAATGATTGTGGTTTTGGCCACTTCATGATTGCTCGAACCTTCTCATGATCGGCTTCAAATCCTTGCTGAGATATGATAAATCCCAGAAAATTCACTTTGGATTGAAGGAAAGAAAATTTGTTATAATTAGCTTAAAACTTTTCTTGTCATGGCAACTTTAAAATTTGCTTTAAGTGTTCTAAATGCTCCTCTACATTCTGACTGAAAATAAATACGTCATTAAAATATACTACAACACACCTACTTAGAAAAGATTTCAAAGTCTGAATCATCACCCTTATAAAGGTGCTTGGTTCATTTCTTAGGCTAAAGGGCATCACAAGTCATCCATACAACCTATCTTTTGTTTTGAAGATTATCTTCCACTCATCTCCAGGCCTTACACGAATCTGATGGTAACCGCTCATTAGGTCTAGTTTAAAAAATAATCCTGGCACCCTTTTTAATTTTTCTTCTAATAAAATTACTAAATATTTCTATAATAATTATTTATTTGTTTTGTTTTTAAATGTAATCTAGTATATATTAAAAGATTTCAACCACATTTTCGAACAATATCTTATCTTGCTTGGCCCATCCCTACTTATTTTTGTTCCTATCTGTCTTAGCTCCTCCATTGAATCTATATCCTCCTCCCTTCTTCTTACAATGGCAGAAGAAAGCAAAACATACACTTTTAGCCTTCTTTTTAGGCTGCGAACACGTTGCAAATACATGCAGGTACGTAGCACCGTCATAACAGTACATGAATTTGTTAGAGTCTCGTATTGTAGGCGTGATTACCAAATGAATATTAATTATTTGCTTGCTGGCATCCATTTTGTTTCATTATTTAAAATATTGTTTTAAATTTGTCGGATTTCGAAGGACATCATCTCGCAGTAAAAAAGTTAATAAATAAAAAATAGTCTTAGCAAAATTTAGTTTGGTTCTTAAAAAAAAATTTCTTTTATTTTGAAATGGTTATATTTTTTAGAAGTTGCAAAAAATTCACATGTGTTATTATTTATTGACTACATCAAATTTAGTTTTTAATTTTTTTATTGCTATATATATTTTTTTGAATTTTTTTTTATTCTTTGTGAGTTTTATTTTTTAAAATTTGATTTAATTCAATTTTTATATCAACTTTTATTTTTACTCTTTTGATTGTTATTTATTTATCTAATCCTTTTTTTAATTGCAATTTTCTTATTTGTTATATTTGGTCCTCATTTTTTTATTATTATTTGTTTTATTTACAATAATTTATAAAATTAGAATTTATTTTTCAATTTCATCACCCTTCAACTTTTTAATTTGTCAGATTTGATACTTATTATTTTAATAAACTTGAAAAAAACTTTAAAAGTTATTTTTCAGCTCATTTTTCATAACATAACTAAAAACTGAAAGTGTTTTTCAATTTATTTTTTATGAAAAAATAATTTATTTTTTAAAAATCTACTTTTCATAAAACTATTTTCTAAAAAGAAACTACTTTTTGGTAAACTAACTAGCCTAAAAATATAAATTTCTTATGGACACATCTCACATCTTTTAACTTGAGTATTTATTTTACAGAAAAGTCTTGCACAACACCATTGTAATAGTGATAGCTTCTTAGCAATTGCAGTAACAAACCGGTTAATGGTAGTAAAACAAAGGTAAATACTACATTGGGTCAATTTAGCTAGAAAGCGTAAGTGGGATAATATTTGATTTCCGAGGGAGGGATACAGTAGTTTGTGTATCTGGGCTTAAAATGGTCATGGTTTGTAGTAAGTGGACCGTGAAAAACAGAGGAAACAAAATAAAATCCAATCTCGATCGTACCTGGTTTTGAGCACTCAAATGCCTTGAGTGGCATTGGCTATTTATATCCCAATATTTCTTAGTTAACATTTCTAGTAAATTTTATTCATACAATTATGTTTTTAATCATTCCTATCCTTTAAAGCTTCGGAACTGACCTAAACTAACACTAGTCATGATTAATTTCTAGAATTCTGGAGTTTAATTTTGTAAGATATATAGACAAGGTATATAGACCCTCTTATGCAATATAGCTGGTATGGAATAGTAATAATTTTGTACTAAATTGATAATATAATATAATGATGTTACCTTATATTTAATTGATCATATATATAGTTTTGTTGTTTTGCTAAGTACTACTCCTAACCCATTCTGACCTAGGATTATGTTTTGGATTCTACCTTGGGATAGCCTTCCAATCAAATATATTATTAAAATTCGAGAACAACAACGTATGACGAATTTGTGTGATTTAAGTGATTAAAATATTAATTGCAAAGATATGACAACAAAGGGTGATAGAACCATTTGAACCATATTTGTACGGCCCAAATGAAGTCCCATGATAAATATTTGGCCTGAACTAATACTTTCTTAAGAGTTGAATTATGATCGTCGACCTCGTATAAGTATTGGAGTAAAATAAATTTTATATCAAGGTGATGGGCAACCTAGCTATGAGATTATTAGATAAGTTGAGTACACCATTAGCCTACGCACTTGGATTACTTAAAGTAGCATAATGTAAGACCCACAATAATTTATCCCAACTTGTACATGTTTTGTGAGGGTTGTATATTAAATTTATTAAATTATAAATTATCCCATAACTCAATGTGCCTTCGTCAAAGGAGAAGCTCATAGAAGAAGTTCAGCTTGTTGTTTTTTTTAACTAAATTTAATTTCATATAATTAATGAACTGGATCCAAATAGAATTAGATATCAATACAAAATATTTAACTTAATACAGAAGCATACATCATAAGAATTAAAATACAATAAAATAGAAAGTAATTAAGTGTGGAAAACTAATCCCAGCATAGTGTATAAAAAACAAGTACACGTATAACAAATTCACACAAAAGGTAAGAGAAGAGGTTGAGATTTTATAAATTCATCTAATATTTTCTTCTTCATCAAATATGCTTAAGTTTTGATAGTTCATCTTCAAATACAAGATTTTTAACTGTATTTATGAGTAGGGAAATAATAACAACAATGTAACTATTTAGATCTAAAATGAACCAAAAGGAGTTTGATGGAATACATTTTAACTGTAAGAAAAGAAAGGTAGAAAGAGAGAGAGAGAGAGAGAGAGAGAGAGAGAGAGAGAGAGAGAGAGAGAGAGAAATTGAGGGAGAAGATGGTTTCTAAGTTCTCAAGGTTCTGATTTGATCCCTTTTCATTGTCACAAGAACAGGACTCAATAATGGTGTCAAACTTCTTGCATTCTTTAATTTGTGCCGGTCTTCTTTGAATCTCCTTACAGTTTTACTATTGATATATTCATTGTTAGACAGATATCTTTCTTCTTAGGAACCACCTACTCATCAGTTTGCATTACAGCCATACTCTGACTAATAATTTGCCACCGACTTTTGTTCAAAAATTCAAAAGCTGAGCAGACTATCGTAACAGCGACCTTGAAAGTAGCTTTCCCATCAAATAAAAATCAATCTCTTTTTCAGTTCAGCCTGACTCTTTTGCCAGTTTCGACTAGGTGAATTCAAGACTTTGATGTTGGGTCACATGAACCTTCTTTTTCCCTTTATCTAGAGGATCCTTGTAAAGCTTTCTCCAAATATTGTGCATAAAGATGATAGTTATGGATGTTGTTTTCATCCAAAATCATGGATTTTTGGTTCACGAGTATCACACCTTGGTAAATAATATCCATCACGTCCTTTTCGTAGAAGGTATGCTATCTTCTTTGATATTGCCTGGCTGTTGTGTTACTTCTCAGGCTCTCACCTAATTGTATGTATTTTCCATTCTTATGACGCTTTAGAGGTCAATCTTATGAATTTTGGATTGGAGAGATTTGCGCTGTTGGCTTGATATTTTACTCTATTTGAGATGTTATTTGCCTCAGGTGAACCATATTATGGCATGCTGCATTAATTTATTTATTGGCTCGATTTCGCTGGAGATCTCGTGTACACATCATGATGCACTTGTTTTACCCTTGCAAAAGACATATTTTTACAAGGAAAAAGAGAGGAGATCTGTACAGAATTACAAATGGTGCATTTTTTATAAAATCTTAGATGAAAGTGAGACAGAATGGGAGGGGGAGCGTTAGGCATGATTTCATTACTGTTACAGTATGAACGCCGTTTTTTTTTTGTGTCTTCTTCTAGCATTGCCACTATCTTCATAGGTCATCTCATATAAGATTTGATTTTGAATTATTTCTCTTTCATGGGCCAAGTTTGGTGGGTTGATTCTTCAGACTATAGATTTGTTATATGCTTTGAAGCCGCAGATCTCTGCTTTGTTTTGATGCAGGAAGCAGACTTATCAGTTTTGATTTCTTAGCACATCGATCGAGGGATGCTCTGCCAAGTGGAGCTCAATGACCGAACTCTTCTATTTGTGAAGTTTATGCAACAAGGTAAGTCCCTTTCGTTCTTATATACAAAGTTAAATGGATGGAGGGTTCCACAATTAACGTAAAATTAATAAACCGTGTTGAGTTTAATTACTTGATGTAAGAATTTGGCTAGTGGTAGGTCAGGGTTGGCATTGTCCCATCTAGATTAGGGAGTGGAATTAGAAAATCTGAAGTGGGGTTGTCGCATAAAAATTATAAAGACAGAATTGAAAATGAATCAAAGTGAAAAAAGATTGGAGAACAGTTATGTAGCTTGATTTGGCGAGGGGGGAGGGCAAGTGCGTTAACTATCATTAAAAGGTCGGCTAATGGTGTCCTTGAAGTACTTTTCAAGAGTCATTTAATCAATACTTATAAGTAATTATAATGTTTATTTTTTATTTTAAACACTTAAAATATTACCAAATAAAACAATGTTTATTTAAATATTTAATAAATGCATTCATATAATGTTTTTTTCTCGAATTATATTTAAACTTTAAAAGGGCCATGTCCACCCATATTCAAAGCATAATGTAATAATTTTACCCTATATTGAAAATCCAGTAGAGTGTATGATTGCATGATTATCCAGATAAGCAGGGGCGGAACCAGAAATTTAGGATTGGATGGGGGTTTGGGAGGGCTAACTAATAATTTATGGGGGTGTAAGGTATTCAATTTGTTAAGAAAATTTAGAATTTTGGAGTGCCAATACACCTAAATCACATGCTATAGGTCCGCACCTGCAGACAAGATAGTACCACACATATCATTTGAAATCCACCGGCAATTGAGTTTTTATGAGGTAGTCGTTGCACACACGGTTTCCCCTTCAAGGCCACGAATAGAGGCGCCGGCCTTTAATACTTGCAAATACAAGGGTAGTAACTTGAAAGGACAATCTTCATAAAAATACCAATGTTCTCTAAATTTGTCCAAGGCCGCGAGCATGTTTTTTCATGACCTAGTTGCGATGGCCGTTTTCAAGAAGTATATATTGCTCAAGTTTTTTGTGGGTTGAAATGAAAGATATACTTTCATATGAATGAACGTTACCACAAGATATTAGTCACGTTTTGGAATATGCTACGCTCTTATTTTTCTGACGAGACCAACGTTTTCCTTGGATAGATAGAAGAACACGAGGACTGACATCTATGGGACCATCTAGAAACTAGGACGTGCCTCTCTCTTTTTTCTGCGCCAACAAAATTATCATATGACAATATCCTATTGCCGTATCCTATCATTTTCGAAAAAGAAATGATGTTTACTGCTTGCTGACATGACTTCCTATAGCGGGCGATCATATTCGTTTGCGAGCCATTGCAATTTTTATGTGCTTAATTGCTGATAGCATCTTGTTTCCCTTCTCCTTTTCTTGTTTGATAGCGCCAAATGATTTTTTCTTGCAATGTGCAAGAGATCACGTGAAAAATTAGGATGGTAGAGAGATTATCCTTTACTTTTAACAAATTTGTATTCCCCTTGTATGTATGGGATTCATAGAAACAAATTAATTGTGTGTAAAATATAGAATTAAAACTTATGAATTAGTATTGTGTTAAGAAAATTATTTAAAAATGTATTAAAATAATCTTTTTATCATAACTTTAAAATTATTAAAAAATATTAAAAATAAATAAATTTGATGATTTTTCAAGTTAAACGTATTTTTAAAATATATTTAAAACATGAAGGTGCTTCACTTCCAAACGCTGACTAAACAATTTAAGATATATGTATTGTTTTTTTGACATTATATTATCTTTTATAAGTAGCGGGTAAAAAGTTTCAAGTCCTATGTTATTTATTTTATTTTTTTCTAATATATCACAAAAGTATTCATACAATATAGTAGTAGCTTTGCGCAAATTTTAAATGTAAGGGTTTCTTACTTGAGTGGCTACTTAAATGGTGGAATTAATGTGACAGAAATTGAACATAATCTAGTCATATAATTAACTCTTGGAAGATATCAAGCTGTTAGATTACACAATCTCTTAGATGATTGAATTTTAAAGGTAAAGAGAATTGAAATTTTTAGTTTTCCCGATGAACTGTGCTAAAGAAAATATAGTCGTTATGTTATATTATTTTTCACAATAAGGAATTATACAAGTGTTTAATTACATATTGTGTGTATGCGCTGTCGTGCGCATATAAGGTTAGATGCCTATGGTGATTAATCTTGTAATTTCCATGTTTATCAGTCGAAATTAAGTGCACGGATATTAATCCTTTGCAACCCAACTCATGTTTCTCTTTTGCTCTCTTGTCAGAATAAAAAATAAAGAACCCTGTTTGACATGTTTTTTTAACAAAAGAAAAAAACAAAAGAGTCTCAATGCAGCTAGCTACACAATGCGACTTAATTTCCCTTTGTATCAGGTGTGTCAAAAAAAACATTTTGAAGTTTGAAACACTATGAATTGAATTTAAATCAATTTAGAGATTTTTTAAAAAAATATATATTTGAAATTCTCTTGGGTGTTAAAAATTAAATTTCAAATATAATTTAGTCTCTAAAAATGTTATAAAAGTAAATAAGAGAGCTAACCCCTTTGATTTTACAATTTTAAAGAGAGAAATTTAACATTAAAACTAACTTTCTTATAATACTCGTTGACTAGCACTTTTTTATTTAAAAACATTTGAAAACGTAAAATAAAGATAACGAGGATAATATAGAAAATAATATGAATTAAATTTTATTTTTTCTAGACATGTGAATTTAATTTATTTATCAATTGAATTTAAATTAAGTTCAATTACAATAAAAAATTGGTTTTAAATAACTTGTCAGGGTGTAAACTCCGCTTTAATTTACTTTGTGGTATTCCAGCTGACACTCATATTACAATTCGTCATGTGTTTTTTTAAAAAATAATTTGTTGTAATATTTTCTGAGATACAATTCTTAAGAGTTTTTAATCAAAATTTTCTAATCTTTTAATATATTTTTAGAACATATGGAAATCGAAAGTTAAACAAAAGATCTTGTATGCGTTTAAGGTAAAAAAAAAAAAAAAAAAAGCCTGTGGTTATGGGGCACTTGTATAAATTAGTCAGACTATTGTAATAATGCAGAATTGAATTTTGCATTCTAGGGTCTTTGATGAAGAAGTTTGATTATTAGAGATATTTATATGTAAATAAATAATTGGATTGACAAAGTTCACTAGTTATATGTTATATGTTTTTTTATTAAAAAATCTAAAATTATATTTTCTATTTAGAAAATATCCTTGAATTATACAAGGATATAACTAAAAATTCTCTCAAAATGCTTTTTTTTTAAAAAAAAAAAAATTAAACCTACTTGATCATTAAAATTAAAAAAAATATTTTTTTTCAAACAAGTAGTGTTTTTGAAATAAAAATGAATATAACCATGTCAGTTTAAATAAATTTTTTTATGATAAGATATATTGAAGAAAATGAATATTATAAAAAGTCATTGAAAGCACAAGAACATAATAAAATCTTTTCAATTATAAAAATAAAAACAGACTGAATTATTCACTCTAATATTTATTGAAGATTTACCTTTTACCTAGCGTGGCATCGTTCTTATTTTAACAGATTTCGTACACCGTTTGTGCTGTATTAAGCTGGCATTTCCTTCGTGATCATTATATCTCAAAGCACAATTAAATCTTGTGTTCATGGATTAAAATATTAAAACAAATTAATTTAAATTAATTTAAAATTTAAAATTTGACCTTGTTTATTTTTTTTAGTTTAATGTGGATGTACGAGTCAGTTTGCGCGTATTTCAACTAATTTTATATACTTTAAAATTAATAATCATGTAAATCTTCAGTAGTTATCATATAAACAAGGAGAATACTTTAACCTGAAATTCCAGAAGTAACAACATCTCTTTTATTACACAATACCAAATAGAGGCTAATCATCCCATGTTCATTTCCTTGCCGTCAATAAAATCCGAGGCACGCCAAAATCTTATAGCCACAGACGTGGCATTCCCTTTTGCTGGACCAATTGGCAATTTGGCAAAAGAAATGGTTAGGGCAACCATTTAGACTGTCAAATCGCTTTTGACTTGCATTCTTTCTTGTGTGGGTGTGCTTGTCCTTTCTCGTGAATTAATTTTGCAAGAGAAACCTAAAAATGTCATCGATTTTTGAAGTCTAAGATCACGTTAATTTGTGTCTTCATTCCAAGGTGGTTGTTGAGAGGTAGCTATATTGAGGAGAGACTTGCATTTTTTTTCTTGTTTTAATTTATAGTTTGTTTTTAAAAATATTTAAATTTTATTTTATTTTTTTATTTTTTAAATTAATATTTTTTTAGTATTTTTATACACTAATTTTAAAAATAATTTTTAAAAATAAAAAAATATATAATTTTAATATATTTATAAATAAAAAATAATCTACATTTCCAAATATAACTATAAAGTCTCGTCCTGGTGGACACAACGCCGAGTATGAGAGCTTTGTTCTGTTCAATACATTAGGACGGTGGGATACTTTCTGAAGCCACTGCACGAAAGGATGCTACTCCTAGCAAGGAAAGTCTAGCCAGGAGACGTGTCTCTTGGATGGAACACAAATCGTTTAGTAAAACCATATTTATTATTCTGTACTCCATTTTTATTTTTATTTTGACACCACTCGCAGCAAGTACTTATTATGATTGCTTTCTTCAATCTAGACTAGGCTTTTTAATAACTACATACCTAACTTTAAAGATGGGATTGCTTCGTGCGCAGAGACTTTCAATGCTGAAAAGTTAGAATTAATTAAAATGTATGTCGCGTTACGTAGAATTTGAAATCTAATTATGAAATTATAATTATTATGTTTTAATTATCTCTATTTATTAAAAGATATTAATTGGTAACCATCTATTAGATAGGAATATGGTTTTAATTATCTCTATTTATTAAATGTAGGTAACCTATAACTTACCTACCTTGAAAGATAGGAATATTGCTGCCCACAATCGATAGGCAGACTTCCTATGTTAACAAAAATTATAAGAGTTAGGATTTTTGTTTTAGTCATATGATGGAGTTTCAATAAAATATTATCACACTAAATATGTTTGATGATAGCATCTCCAAAAACAAATTATAAATACCTTCAGAGAGGAGAGGGCCCCCAGTCTCTGACCTTTTTTTTTTCCTTGAATTTTAAAATGCTGTCGGTATCCTCCATATATGTATGGCACCTTAAACCAAGACGTTGACTTGCATTGTTCTTATATATCACCCTGTCATATAGACCAACTTTGGGTTACAAGGCATTGGATTTTTGCGCAGAATTAGGAGATTCTCCAAAATTATTGAGGTAATAATGCTCATAGTCTATCATCACTAACTATGTTGAATATATCCCATGCTGATGTTTTACGTTCTTGCATTTATTATTGTACGGAAACCAACTGCTATATAGACCACACAGTGCTAAAATGGATTATATATAGAACTAGACTTGATTGAATCCTCTTACATTATGGAGAAGAGGATCGATTGTCAGCAAGGACAAATTGTGTTGCACACAGACCTACCCAGAAACGAGAAACATGAAATGATCAAACTTCTACGTCCGTCCAATTATAGTTGGAAATAATTAAGCACATACTTGTACAATGACTCTTTAAGCTTTACAGTGGTAAACTTGAAGGAACTTCCATTAATGCTATTGTATAGTGAAGGACTGTCACTAATTTCCACATTAACGGTTCTGCGTGATCGGAATGGACGGCTCTTGCATTTGGTAGGGCAGCTCCGGGTCGGTGTCTTTGACGGGCAATTTTCAAGATATTGTTGGATGTAGGGGTAATTTGGTAGTTATAAACTAATTGCTCTCGACTGTATAGATTACTGCTGTGGGACCGAATTTCCTTAGCAGTAAAAAAAAAAAGGTGTATTCATCATTTAAAGACGAGTATGAATTGACAAGGTTGTAAATTTATTAGTAGTTTTTAGTTATTGTTTTGAGATTGAAATGACA
>Ga0307509_10011243_pt1 | contig 10866 bp, 11 predicted proteins | sample 10_EM_MG_FD_202245 | JGI IMG/M metagenome (GOLD analysis project Ga0307509, IMG submission 202245) | Populus trichocarpa ectomycorrhiza microbial communities from riparian zone in the Pacific Northwest, United States - 10_EM | ecosystem: Host-associated > Plants > Roots > Unclassified | place... | reverse complement strand
GGTGGTGTGCCTCCCCACACCCTACAGGTAATCATACCTGTCCCACTGCTACCTGTCGTATACGCGGCCGACCATGCAACCATACCGTGCTTAGGTGTGTGAACTGCAAGGGCCCACACGATGCCCATACTACACGATGCCCCTCCCGCCCTGTGAGTGCTCAGGATGAGAAGCCGGAAGAAGGCGAGGAGGAGATGACCACTTGATGACTATGATTTGTGTTATGGTTATTGCGTAGACTTTGGTTCTATATTTTATATTGTGTTTGAGACGGTGTTGAAGTTTCTTTTGTTATATTAAGGTTTTTCTAGGCCATACTTAAGGGTGCATGCCGGAGTTTTCCTGTAGTTAAATACAAAATAAACTCGCAGGATTTTACAAAAAATAAAAATACGAATATAAGGTCCTGCCTTTCGGGCTTGTAAACGCTCCCGCAACCTTCCAGAAAATGATGAACAAAATCCTAAGGGAATTCTTGGACCACAGAGTCGTTGTCTCCTTAGACGACACGCTTATATACTCCGAAAGCATGGAAGACAATATCAAATATCTTCAACAGGTCCTTGTCCAGCTAAAACTACATGACCTAGCAGTCTTGTTCAAAAAGTCGCTATTTCACCAGGAAAAGGTTGAATTCCTAGGATACATTGTCAATAGAAGCGGAGTCACCATGAGTAATAGAAATGTGAAAGGGGTTCAAAACTGGGCTCACCCGAGATCGGTTAGAGAAGTTCAAATGTTTATTCGACTTGCTCGGTTCTATCCACAATTTATCAAAGATTTGTCGAAAGTTTGGAAGCCAATCACCCGGACACGAAAACAGAACCCAAAAAGGTTTCACGGGGAAGAGAGCAGGAAGAGGGGTTTGATGCGTTGAAGAGAGGGTTTACAATGACACCAATTTTCTCACATTGTTGCTAAGGAAGGAAGACAGTAGTGGAGACAGACGCTAGTGATATCACGCTCGGATGCGTATTGTCTCAATCCCAAGGAAGACCACTTCACCTGGTAGTATTCCATTCTGTGAAATTAAATAGTGCCGCAAGAAATTACGAGATAGACGATAAAGAATTCCTCGCAATAATGGAAACGTTCAGGGACTGGAGGCGATGCCTCACAGGCGAAGAAGTACCAGTGATGGAATACACCAACCACCAAAACTTGCAGTCCTTTTTAAACAAAAGGATCTTGAACTAAGCTCAAATTTGATGGGCACAAGAGTTGACCAACTAGAACTTCAAAATAGTAGACTGACAGGGAAGCAGATGCAGAAAGCCCGACATATGTTGTAGACGGCCGGAGTACTGTCCTGAGGAGGGAGCTCGCCATAGTGAACAATTAATTTTGAAAACTAAACATTTTCAAATTTCAGTGATTCGGCAAAAGTAAAGCACAGATACAGTCCTCTCCCCGGAAAAACGCTAGTCCACAAAGCTGAGAATAATGAAACTCTTGGGCAAGGCAATAATCCCAATAAAGGGATCAGGATTCGCGGCCAGATATGACATCTACGCCCTGACGGACAGACTGGTCTAGCAAAGGGACAAGTAATGGTGGAAACAGGTATTGTGATAGGATTGCCGGAAGGAACCAATGGAAGGCTAGCCGCAACACGTGATATGCCTAGCACGATGGGAATAAAAGTGGACAGTGGTGTAATACATGCAGAATACACCAGAGAAGCCAAGGTCATACTTAGAAATCATGGCCAGGCGGACTGCTTGTTTAAAGGAGGAGATCGCATAGCACAACTCATAGTAGAAAGAATTGCCGATACTGATGCCATGGAACAAGCCGACTTAGGAATAACCGAGAGGGGAAAAAACGGCTGTGGGTGACAGGATGTAAGCCCCAAGTGATCCATCACAGCTAATGAAGAGGGAATAAGGATATGTTTCCTTCACTCGGAAAAAGATAACAATGAATTGTTTAGCGCGGGGATATCGGCTATCACTCTCGGTTAATGCAAGAGAAAGAAATGTTATCAAATGCTCATGTCAACACAGCCTGACATGAACAATGAATAATTGATTTCTGGAGAAGATTAAAGTGGCTGGAAAGGAGGATGAAAAGTGGCAGAAATGAGTCCTTGAAATAGTTAGGTTAAGAGAAAGCGGAAAGAAGATGCCAAGCGAATGGATAGAAAAGATGGGTTACTATATTGCAAAAATGAATTGTATATCCTTGAAAACGAATCCCTACAGATGGAGATTTCCCAAGGCTGTCACAACTACTTGATAGCGGAACACTTCGGACAGGAAAGAACATTCGAGAGCGTAACAAGGGATTGTTAATTGCAAGAACACGCAGAATAGATCAGAGACTACGTACAGTCTTGCGACCAATGTCAACACAATAAATCCCTCTGGCATGCAAAATATGGACCACTTCAACCATTGGAAGTACCCTATGCCGCCAGGATATCGATTTCAACGGATATCATCACTCAACTAGCAGAATCTCAGGGTAAGACCCAGATAATGGTAGTAGTAGACCGGTGCACCAAGATGGCCCATTTTATCGGCCTTGACAAGAATGCGAGCGCAAAAGATATGGCTGACAGCTTCCTTCCGCAAGTTTGGAAAGTTCATGGATTGCTAACCGCAATCCCCTTGCAGATGGACGTGAAGTTTTCCAGCGAACTTTGGGAATCGTTGTGCAAAATGCTTGGAGTCAAGCAATGCATGTCAACGCCGTACCACCCTCAGACTTACTGACAAATGGAAAGAACCAACCAAGTGCTGGAAGGTTACTTGCGGACATTTGTCAATTACGATCAGAACAACTTGTACCAACTATTCCCGTGAGCCGAATAGGTATACAATAACTTGACAACCAACGCAGACAAAATGACCCCATTCTTTGCCAACTACGGCTTTCACGCACAAACTGAGTGGATGAAAGAAAGAGAAGCTGATAACCCGGGCGACAATGTATGCTCACTGGATGCAGGATAAACATCAACCAGTGAAACAAACTGGAGAAAATATATGAGAATTGATGAAGAAATATCAAGAGTGAAAAGCGATGGAACAACCCAGGATCGAGGTTGGGGACTAGGTAATGTTGAATGCAAAGAACGTACGCACCAAACGACTTGCGAAGCAGTTGGGTCCGAAACTGTATAGCCCTTTTGCTGGCTTAGAAAAGAAAGGAAGCTGGGGCTATAGGTTGGAACTATCGCCACGGGGAAATTTCATCCTGTATTTCACGTTTTCTTATTGAAACTGTGTAGATCGTCGAACAGACCAAATCGCAAACAACCATCAAGGGATCCTGAAGACGTTGGGGGAGACTTGGAATGGGAGGTAGAAAGAATTGTCAAGAATGACATCACTTCTGACATGTGAAAGGTTAGAGGAAGGAATAAACCTATGAAAGTGGTTCTGTATTTTGTGAAATGGGAAGGCTGTGGGAAGGAGGAGAATACGTAAGAACTACCTGAAGGTATGCAGAACACGTAGGAAGAGGTCGCAAGGTCTCATAGAGAAAACACAAAGATGCAGGGCCAGGAGAGGTCGAGTAACATGGAAAGCTTTTCCATCGGTGGACAATTAAACGCCAGTGATTTTTACCGCTACTGTGTGGAGGTTAAAAGGGAGGTTAGATTGTATAATAAACATAGAGTATTTGGGACAAATACTGCTAGGAGGGGAGTGTGAGATCGTAGCTTCGGCGTGTCGTATTCTGACAGCCAGGACCTTATTCGTAATTATATTGGAGAACTCGTTAAGAAGACACGAGTAATGTAGGCTAGATATAATGGCTCGCTTTGGTATAGATAGTGGAAGTATTGTTAACGTTATAAAAGTGTAGATAACTTATTATATTGATAAGATCTCTTCTCCGTGCTTGTTATGTCTAATAGCAGCGAAGATGCTTTAATATTTATATTCAGCGTCTGAGCAATCGCGGTATACATGCTAACTCTATACTAACTAAGTATCTTGCCCGCAACTCTGTGAACTTCACCTGAGTGCGAACACGCGTACACCCTGAAAACTCTCTACCACATCCTTTTGCTCCCATGGTCAACTTATCGGTCTGCGCGTCTGTTATCCCTGATGGTGTGGAGACCACGTCAGATGTCAGCTCATCCGTTTATCCGTTGACAACAATGGTTACGAATTATCTTGCCCCCGTGCTCACCGAGGGTAGTCTAACTCGCTGGACCGAAGATGGCGATTCTTTATTGGTTGGTTCCGTCGAGAATTCGACACGCGTCTGCATGTCGTATTCTCGTCTTCCGGCTTTACACTACTTGTCCTCGGGATCGTACCTATGGGCTTTGTCCCTCGGACTTGATCTTTTACCAACTTGTCCTCTGTGGATGCACCCCATCCACTTACTGGGCATAGTTACCTCCTTCGTACTTTACGCGACTTTGTAGGTACAAGGGGACTTACTTTCTTGCGAAACATCCTGTTACCTTCGACCCACTCTGGCGACCGTCTGTCTTCAAGTGTCTGTACCCTTATGCGCCGTCGGCCGATTCACCTGCTTCCACTTGCATAAGGTGCTTGGAGGTCTCCCCTCATATAACCTCCGAACAGGATCCGGTCGGACGGACGGCCGCGACATCTACAGTGTCATAAGATGTCTTCCATTGATAGTGGTCTTTGGTGTTGGGACGCAACTACCCAGGGGGCCAGTGATGACGCGCCGTCCCAACGCCGGGACTGGAGTGGGGTGTTATCTTTTTTCTTCGAATTTCATTTGCGTCAAGGTAGGGTAACTTTGCCCTGTAAATCCTCACGGGGAGTCTGTGCGCCTAACATGAGCTCCCCTTTTCGAAGTGTTCGTCCCGAATACTCTATGTCTATTTATACAATCTATTTCCCATCTTGAGCTCCACATAGTAGGGGTAAAAACCACCGACGTTTACTTGTCCACCGATGGAAAACCTTTCTGATGTCACTCAACCTGTCCTGGGCCCGGCATTTCCGGATTCTCTTTATGAAACCTTTCCACCTCTTCCTACGCGTTCTTCCTACCTTCGTGTGGCTCCCAAGTATTCTCATCCTCTGCTCAGCCTTTCCATTTCACGAAATACTGAACCTCTTTCATCCACCTATTCCTTCCTCGAACCTTTCGCGTGTAGGAAATGATCTCACTCTTGACGATCCTTTCCACCTCCCTTTCTAAATCTCCCTCGATGTCTTCGGGATCTTGTGGGGGTTGTTCGCGGCTTGGTCGGTCTGAGGCTCGGTTGGGTTCCAACAGTGAAACATGAAACAGAGGATGAATTTTCCACCGCGGCGATATTTCTAATTTGTATGCCCTGCTTCCCTTCTTTTCTAACACTTTGACAGAGCTATATAGTTTCGGACTCAGCTTCTTCGATGGTCGTTTGGTACGTATGTTCTTCCCATTCATCATTACCAAGTCGCCCACCTCGATGCCGTGTTGTTCCGTCGCTTTTCGGTCATAATATTTCTTCATCCATTCCCGTGTATCTTCTAGGGTGTGTTTCGCCTGTCGATTTATGTCCTGCATCCAGTGAGCGTACAATGTCGCCCCCGGGTTATGAGCTTCTCTTTCTTTCATCTATTAAGTCTGTGGATGAAAGCCGTAGTTGGCGAAAAATGGGGTCATTTTGTGTGCGTTAGTTGCCGAGTCATTGTACGCATGTTCTGCTAACGGCAATAGCTGATACCAGTTGTTTTGATCGTGATTAACAAACGTTCGTAAGTAACCTGCCAGCACTTGGTTGGTTCTCTCCGTTTGTCCGTCAGTTTGAGGGTGGTACGCCGTTGACATGTGTCGTTTCACTCCCAGCATTTTGCACAATGATTCCCAGAATTCACCAGAAAACTTCGCGTCCATGTCCGATATGATTTCGGTTGGTAATCGGTGAAGTTTCCAGACTTTCCGAAGGAAGGTATCCGCAACATGCTTTGCGGTGGCATTTTCGTGGAGGCCGATAAAATGAGCCATATTGGTGAACTGGTCTAGTACTACCATAATCGGGGTGTTGCCCTGCGATTCCGGTAGTTGTGTGATGAAATCCATCGATATAGAGGACCAGGCGGCATAGGGTACTTCTAAAGGTTGAAGTAACCCGTACTTAGCAGGCAGTGGGGACTTGCTGCGTTGACATTCGTCGCAGGATCGTACATAATCTCTGACCCAATCTGCGTGTCCTTTCCAGTAAAAGTCCCTTGTTACTATCTCAATCGTTTTTTCCTGTGCGAAGTGCCCCGCTACTAATGAGTCGTGACAGCCTTGAGCTATCTCGGTTTAAAGGGCTTCATTCTCGGGGATGTACAAACGATTTTTTTAATATCATAACCCATCCTTTTCTATCCAGTCGTCTGGCATCATTTTTCCGCCTTCTCTTAACATAACCAGTTCATGGACTCGGTTCTGCCACTTCTTGTCCTCCTTTCCACCCGTCCTAATCTTATCCAGAAATGCATCGTTCATTGTTCGCGTCAGGGCTGCATTGACGTGAGTGCTTGATAACATTTCTCTTTCTTTCATTAACCGAGGGTGATATCCGATATCAGCTGTGGTAAAGAATTCGTTTTCGCTTGTGTCTGCGTGAAGGAAACATATTTTGACTTCTTCTTCTTTAGCTGTGATGGATCGCTTAGGGTTTAGATCGCTTGACCCAAAACCCATTGTTCCTCGCTCAGTTGTTTCTAGGTCGTCTACCTCCATAGCGTCGGCGTTGGCAACCTTTTCTATTATGAGTTGCGCTATTCGATCTCCTGCCTTGAATACACAGTCTGCCTCGCCATGATTACGAAGTATGAGCTTAACTTCTCCTGTGTAATCCGCATCTATTACACCACCGCCCTCTGCTATTTCCATCTTGCTAGCAATACCACTTCTTGCGGCTAGGCTTCCATAGGTTCCTTCAGGCAATCCTACATCAGCAAAAACAGATCTCGCGTCTGATCCGCGGGCCTTGCGTCCTGACGCAAGCGACGTATTTTCTGCGTCCCATGCGTCCTGTGCGTCCTGACTTGCGTTGTAACGCCCCGCCACATTCCACGCCTCCTGAATTGCCCCGCAATGTTCCATCCGTCCTGATGCAACGTCATCTCTTCCCGGCGTCTAGACTACCATAGACTCTTGTTCTCGTCACTTCTTTCTCATCTCTACGTCCTAACACATCCCTCATCCCCGGAATCACAATTAATCGGCTGGTTCCTCAGACGTGGACTGGCGTCTAGGGCAGCAGCTGTTTTTTTTTGGTCACATCCGAGTCTCACGTCTCACGTCTCAGGCCTCAGGCCTTACGCCTCACCGGTCTGGCGATCTAATGAACTGGGTTTCAAGAAACTCGCTTCTATATATTCTATATACAGTATCAAGATGTAGGATTCTCACGCATAGCCGAGTCCTGATTCTCTCATCCGGATTCCTTAATAAACCTCGTTCAATGTTCTCAAATCAATCCGGCTATTTACAAGCCACCGCCGGTCCTTCTCCGCGATCAGATCCGCCAGACCGTGGATTGTCCCTATATCTACTATTGTAAACCCTCGTGCGTCCTCCCTCATCTGCACTGTAACAAGGCCATGTTGTTCCGATAGACACCCGGAGTTGACCGGGGTTAGCATCTGAACACCGGCGACCTGATGCACAGCATCCGTATTGTCCTATCTGTAGTCCCTGATTTTCAAGAGGGCAACTAGCTTTGCCGGTAGACGACCCGTCAGCGCACCATTCATTTCTTCTGTACCCGCTTGTACCCAAATCTAATCATTGCGACTGCCCTGGATTCTAAAGTGTAGGGCCCCAGTGGATCGTGCACAGTGGATCTCGTAAACATCGGCTTCTTTGAACGCAAGAACTGGGATTTCAAGTTGCGTTAGTAGCTCAACAGGCAGTGATCGAAGTATCGCATGGTCTTCCAGAAGACGGTGGTCTATCGGTAGGTTATGCCTGCTATATCGTATCAATTCACGATATATAATATCGAGTGAGACTCCGGAGATCCTGCTGAAATCATCGACGTTGGACACGTCGTCTCGACGTCCCTTCAGGATCCTTCGACGGATGACCGGCTGCCATACCGTGCTGGTTGTCCTATCTAAATGCTTCAGGATGTCGGCGGAGAGACCCTCGCCGCGATCTTGCAGAGATTCCGAGTTCAATAGTCTCATCCGGATGGCATGATGACGACCGTAGCTGTGCACGATCTGGCGCGCGGCATTATTTTTATTCGATTGTCGCCATCCTTCCTTGATTTGCGTCTTGTGGGCGAGCTCTCCGATCTCCGTGGAATACATCGGAATATTGCCAAACTGGCGTATATGGTCACAAAAGTTGCTTAGTAGATGCATCTTGACCAAGTTGAAATGTGATTCAGCATTAATCATGTCCATACGCAGTTCGTTCTCTTCATCGCGATCGTGATCATGGATCCGGCGCCGCTGGGATGGGGCTGCTCCCTCCCTCATCAGGCTTCTCTGCCGTCGGATCTCCTTTCGTTGCTTGTCAACCTTGGCCTGTGTGCGTTTAGTCACTCGAAACTCCAAGAAGATATCCTTCATCCTATGAAACTGGTCCAAATAATCTTCCATGTATGCTATGGTGTCAGGCGTGTGGCTTCGGTATTGTGCCATCATATTGAAGTCGATAAGTGCCCTGACGCATCCGAGAGCACGTTTGAAAGGAATTGCTTGCGCACCTCCTGGCTGGCGAAGAGCCACGGCGAGAACTCCCAGAATACAGCGCCCCAGATTCCTCATCTCTTTCCCTTGCCACTGCGTAACCTCGCGGTAGGCTTTTTTGGGAACCAAGAATCCCGGGTATGGCGGTAATGCCTTCCAAACGTCGTCGAAAGCCTGCAGTCGCCCGTGTTTCTTCAGAAACCCTTCGATCCAGTCCATCATATGCTTAAATAGCCCGAGATAAATGGTATGGAGCATGTCTGGTTTGTACAGATCAGACGCTGAAACCCGGTCCAGTCTGTGAAAAATATTTTGGCCGATACCAAGATTGTCACTCATGACATGGTCGTTATCGGACTCCGAGCCTGAGTTCGCATTTTCGGGTTTGTAGCGTTGGTATCTTGCGTAATCTCTGGATCGATAGTTTTTGGCATTGGTTCCTAATTCGTGGGTAGGCACCTCGCATTTAGGACAGGCGTTTGTCTTTAACCCGTGTAGTGCCACGTTTTCCATATGGTCCGCGATCCACGCGGAGAGAATTGGAAAGCACTGTCGAACCTTGCCGTCGGCGCAGTCAATGGCGATGCCGGCATGCGCCACGTCCTGTAGGGGCGCAAAGATGAGTTCGAATACATCTTGTAGGGTGTCAGCGTTGATTTTCCTCTGACGTTGGTCGGCTTTGGAGGACTTTGAGAATTTGGGAGGAATAGGCAATAAGGCGAGAAGCAGAACAGCCATTGATCCTGGGCTATTGCGCCGGGCCGATGGAAGATTTCCGATCGTAATATAGACGGGCCACGCTTTCTTGTCACCCGAGAAGTTCGTGAGGTTAGTCTGATCTGACATCCCAATTATTGGAACAACGGTAGCACCCGGCGGAAGTGTCTCCTATCATCCGTCAGCTAAGGTCTTCCAAAAGAGTGTGGGACTCGGATGCTCTACTTGCACGTCCCACCACCAATCAGCCGTATGCATTTCTGCATATATTCTCTGCCCGGTGGAGTCATATTCATGCCGTGGCGCATAGACCAAGTCGTCTCGGTATGCGATCTGGCGAATGAGATATCTAACACAACCTAGTACGTTGCGGTAGAAAAATGGCAAAGTTCTTTGGCCATCCTCGACCTGTCCTTCGAACCATTGCAGATATTGACTGTACGGGTCTAGTAACTGGAGGTGGTTCTCCAGCGTGTGCATGGAGTTATACCTGACTGATTATGCATCTTCTAGGCCACTCGAGAAGTATTGATTTATTCGTGATTTGGATACTTTTCCCTCAATGAACCAGGATGCCAGTTTGAAACTTCTGCGCTATTGAATGGTGCTCAAGGGTCCTCGCACAGGTTGCTCTTTTCGTGCTCAAACCTGTGGACGTCTCCAGTGGCTTCTCCGGCACCTTCATAAGAAATCTCTTTGCCGGCAGCGGGAGACATAGCGTCATCGAGTACTTCAGTATCAGACTCATATGCAATGTCTCGATAAAATGCGTTAGGATCCGATCCAGGAGGGCCCAGATCGGATTCACAGTCGGAATCCTGGCGCTCGCTGGCGTCTGGGTTGTGCGATACGCTTGATTCCATATTGATATATTGTACGGTGGATGCGAAGACATTGTCCAGACCCCCATGGGCAGTTGGCAGGTGCTTCTCATATGCACCAGACCGGGTGTATTTTCTGCGGTAGAATGGACATTTGCTAGGCATGGTTGGACTTTGCTCTGTTGATCCCGTGGGCTCTGTGTAGATTCGAGCGTACGGCTATGTCGAGTGTTGACCCCTTGAACGCGTATGGATCACTTGTAGGGCCAAGGGGCCTGCATGCGATAATCATGATCTAGTCGTTGATAGAGTTTAGCATAGGCGTCACGTGGTATCAGCTATGGTTGCCTTCAAAATCCGGACGGCAAATATTATGTTCCTGCCCGAATGTGTTTCATCTTTCATTTATTCAAGTTGAATTAGAAAATGGTAGTCCTGCCATAGAGCATCAGATTTGAGTTTCTTTACATCATGAAAAGAATTCATAATTCTTTCAAAGAACCTAGAGGATCTGGTAGCGTTTTATATATAAAGTGAACCGATCACGATACTAGAGGGACTTCATACCAAGATTCATCTCACACTCAGAACATCCACAACAGTCACCGTTATCACATCACTAGCATCCCCAAATACTACCATCTATATACACCAAGAATCCACCGCAATGGCGCAGAATATCAACAATGTACAGTACGCCC
>Ga0307509_10011242_pt1 | contig 10867 bp, 5 predicted proteins | sample 10_EM_MG_FD_202245 | JGI IMG/M metagenome (GOLD analysis project Ga0307509, IMG submission 202245) | Populus trichocarpa ectomycorrhiza microbial communities from riparian zone in the Pacific Northwest, United States - 10_EM | ecosystem: Host-associated > Plants > Roots > Unclassified | place... | reverse complement strand
CTCTTAGGTCACCGTTGGTGACTTTTCTTGGTGTCATTAGATTCGTCTCGTCTTGATTTTTTTAAAAGTACTAGTGGTGCTGTAATCGAAGTTTTTATGTGCCTTCGATGTTTTTTTATTGTTTTTCTTTTCTTTTCTCTCTCATCTCTCATCACAAATTACAATGAGAAGAAAAGAAAAAGAAAAAGAAAAAGAAAGAAAGAAAGAAGAAAGATCCTAGAGACACATCAAAACTCCGATTATGATACTTTTGGTACAATTGGAAAGATTTTGACGTGACAAATCTAATGACACCAAGGAAGGTCATCGACGGTGACCCGAGTGGGTCGCACTTGCCGCCAAAGGAAAGTGAGCCACCCGTCACCTTTGGGCAGCAAGTGTGACACACTCAGGTCATTGTTGGTGATATTTTATGGTGTCGTTGAACTTGTCTTATCGATATTTTTTTTATGGTTCTGGTGATGTCGTAATTAGAGCTTCAATATGCCTCAAAGATTTTTTTTTATTTCTTTCTTTATCTTTTCTCTTCATGTGCAACCCATTTCATAATGTTTTTTAATTTTCATGATTATGAATATCGATAATTTTTTATTTTATAATTTTTTTTCAATGATTGCCAAGTTTTAGGCTAACAAGGAGTTTAAATACTCTTAGAAAATAACTCTAATGGAACTATCCTTGTGGACTAAATCGGTCCACTTATAAAATTGACCTAAAACCTGTACTAATAAGATTAAAATACTGATTCAAATAAGCCTTGGATCTTAGTTGAAAACTAAGTATTAATTAAGCCCAAACATAATGAAAATAATAAATCTCCTAGTTGAAATAATATCATGAACGGAGTTTTCATTATAGAAATACTAGGGTCTTTGTTGTCATCTTTATATATTCAAAATAAGCTAGAAAATTGATTGCTGAAGTTGCCTCTCTTTAGTTTCCTTGTATGTCTAGGAAAATTAATTGTAGCTTTACAGAATCCTTTCAAAACATAAAAAAACACCTTTGTTGCATTCCTTCAACCTTCCTTGTAGGATTAGAAAATTCCCTAAAATAAGCTAACCAGACCTTTTTTCCTTGTGTAGCTAAGATGGATAAGGAATCTTAGTAAGAAAAGGAATTTGAAATATTAATAAATCATTGCCACACATTAAAATTATGTTGCAACCCATAAAACATCTTTGTAGAACTAGAAAATTCCCAAAACAAGCTGCCACATTCTTGTAGGAAAAGGATCCTTGCCAAATAGAAAATCCATAAGTAAAAAGGAAGTAAATAAAAAAAGTCATACAACCTATTTTGACCTACATCGTAACACCTTTCTAAAATCCGATCCACTTGAAATTTTACCCCAACATAGCAAAATACATCTGAAATCTTTAGGTAAAGTTTCAGCCCGATCCAACAGTTTAATTTAGAGTTATGATCAATAGCATTAAACTGGATGGTCACATTCTTGTAGAAAAAGGATCCTTGCCAAATAGAAAATTCACAAGTTAAAAGGAAGTAAATAAAAAAAAGTCATACAACTTATTCTGACCTACATCTTCCTAAAATCCGATCCACTTGAAATTTTACCCTAACATAGAAAAATACATATGGAATCTTCAGGTAAAGTTTTAGCTCGATCCAAAAGTTTGATTTAGAGTTATGATCAATAGTATTAAATTGGATGGTGGGAAATTTTACGCCAAAATCCAAATTTGACCTTGCTTGGATCGTATCATGATTTCTTTCAAATTTTATTATTTACTTACTTTTGACTTGAGGACTTTCTATTTAACAAGGATCCTAAAAAGGCAAAAGAGCTTTAAAGGCTAATTGATGAGTTGATGGAGAAGGGATACATTCATGAGAGTATGAGCCTATGTGTTGTGCCTATATTACTTGTGCCTAAGAAGAATGAAACATGGATGATATGTGTTTATTGCCGAGCCATCAACAATATAACGGTAAGTATAAACATCTCATTTCTAATCTTGATGACATGTTAGATGAGTTACATAGATCATGTATTTTCTCTAAAATTGACATGAAAAGTGGGTACCATTAGATTATGATGAAAGAAAGTGATGAGTGAAAAACTGCATTTAAGACTAAGTATGATTTATATGAATAGTTAGTCATGTTGTTTAGACTTACAAATACACTTAGCACATTTATACATTTAATGAATCATGTATGCATGTGTTTATAGGTAAGTTTGTGATTGTGTATTTTGATGACATTCTGATCTATAGTAAGAACTTGCATGGGCATCTTGATCATTTGCGTAATGTACGTAGTGTGTTGTGTAGTGAGATATTATATGCTAATCTTAAAAATATACTTTTTGTACGGAGAAAATTGTGTTTCTTGGTTATGATGTAACTGCACATGGTATCGAGATGGATGAGGAGAAAGTTAATGCCATCTAGGATTGGCCTACATCAAAATCGGCAAGTGAGTAAGAAGTTTTCATGGGTTAACTAGTTTTTATAGGTGTTTTATGAAATTTTTAGTACATTAATTGCACCCTTGAATGAAGTTGTTAAAAAGTTAATTGGGTTTAAATGGGGGGAGAAACAAGAATCAACTTTTCTCTTTTAAAAGAAAAATTATGTTTTGCATCTATTTTAGTTTTACTTGACTTTATAAAAGCATTTGAAATTTAATGTAATGCATCTGGAAGAGGAATAATAATTGTGTTAATGTAGGATCAAAGACCCATTACTTATTTTAGTGAGAAGTTAAGTGGAACGACTTTGAACTATCCCACTTATGACAAAGAACTATATGCTTTGGTAAAGAACACTTGAGACATGACAACATTACTTGTGGCTAAAAGAGTTCGTAAGACATTCAGATTATGAGTCATTGAAACATATAAAAGGACAAGGTAACTGACACGACAAAAGGATTGATGTCTTCTCCCAAGTGCAAAAGTGTCGAAGAAATAAATAACCCGGCAAGACCGGGGTCGAACCACAGTGAGGTTAACTGTATAAACTACAATAAAAAAATAGATAATAACAGAAAAGGAGTTGAAGAGAGCTTTGAGATGTGATATTGATATAAGGATTAAACAATGATAAAATAATTGTCAAGGTTAGAGGATCGACTAATGATATTTCAAACAAGTATAGTATAAAATCTTTTTATTAGTCAACTGGAAACCACACACAAAGGAGGTTCCAATCGGATTATAAATTGTTAACATGATTACATTAGTTATCTTATTTGAATAATACTAATACTTTTAAATGTTGTTAGATATTCATGATTATAACTTATGTTAACAACAAATCAAGTTCCTTTCATAGCACAGGTCTCGGTTATACCATATAGTTGGGCTATGAAAGTGCCAAGTATTTGTTGTACCAAGGGTTATACAATAGAAATCTAGATTAACCATTTAACAAGCAAAGTATTAAGAGTTACTAAGATAACAAATACAAAACATGTTAGTATCAAACATTAAGGTCCATGTTGAGTTTATATTATACTTATTCTTACACAATTAGTGTAACCTTTTCACCTTGACATAATAAACTTAGTTGAACATTATGAATAAGAGAAACATAGATAAATAAGAGGAGAACATAATTATATCAGTATAATAAAGGAAATGAAAGGCATAAACAAGAGATTACTGAAAACAAAACTTAAGCATTACAAAAATATAAAGAGAGAGCAAGAATATGATCTTGATCTGAAAACCAAGATGCTTAAATGCATGAGAAATACCTCTTTTTATAGGCCAAAATTTGAAACTATTGATTTCATGACTAATTGTTGAGTGGGTGGCCACATCTTGACTTGGTGACAATCCTTATCGTCTTGTCTGAACAAAACGTCATTGCTAATGTCAGAATTTGAATAGATTGTCCCCATGAAAGTTCTAGGAAATTGTCTCATATTTCCAACAAAAAATGAATCAATGCATTTGGACTTCTAGAACTCGAGATATGGGCTGAACACTGAACAGTGTCTGGGCTGCAAGACATATTCTGACTTCTCCGTTGTTGCTAAGATTTGGACTTTTAAATAACAGAACTGAGTCTTGGACTCCGCATGAATGTTTTATGCCTATGTCTTAGCTTTCTATCCATATAAAACAAATTGAAATCCAAGATCTACAGCTCCATATATGACCCAATGACTGAACAGTGTTCCAGTTTGGACTAAACCACCATCTCTTTTCTAAGCTTAACCCTCTCTTTGTCTTCTCAATTTCAGTAGTTGAAGTCATCAATCAATCCTTTGATTTATGTGATAGGCCTGCATTTAAAATGAGCATTTACCATAAATTAAAGGTATCTTATATTATTAGACATGTTATTATAAAACATGCTTTAGTTAGGAGTTATTGATACTTCAAATGCAAAATAATGATATAAAACCTTGATAAAAATACACTTTTAAGTATTAATTAGTAACTTAAATATGAGACATGCAAAATGGGTTGAATTCATTTAGACTTTTCCTTATGTAATCAAGTATAAGTAAGGTAAAGAGAACATGGTGGCTGATGCACTTTCACACATGTATGTTCTTCTAAACACTATGAGTACTAGATTCTAGGCTTTGAATATATGAAGGAATTGTATGCTAATGATTCTAAATTTTCCAAAATATTTAATGCATGAAGGCATTTGATTTTTGGTAAGTTTTATTTGATAGATGGTTACTTGTTCAAAAAGAATCGATTGTGTTTCTACTAGTTCTTTGCATGAGTTGCTTGTTCATGAAGCACATAAGGGTGTTTTAATGGGTCATTTTGGGGTTGCAAAAACTTTGAATGTATTTCATGAACATTTCTATTGGCCAAAGATGAATAGCGATATGCAATGAATTTGTGAATAGTGCATTGCATGTAGAAAGATAAAATCTAGAGTACAACCATATGAATTATATACACCATTGTCTGCACCTACTGAACCTTAAGTAGATATATCTATTGAATGTTTTTAGCTTTACCCAGGTCAAAGAAAAGTGAAGACTCTATTTTTGTTAGGGTTGATAGGTTTTCTAAGATGACGCATTTCATTGTATGTCATAAGACTGATAATGCATCTCATATCATAGACTTATTCTTTAGAGAGATTGTATGTTTGCATGACATTCCTAGGAGTATAGTTTCAGATCGTGATGTTAAGTTTCTTAGCTATTTTTGAAAGACTTTGCGAGGGAAGTGAATAGAACTTTATCATAACTTTTGTGTGTTATTGTTTTTTTGGATAAAGTAAGTATATTAACCAAAAAGAAACAAAACAACAGCAAAAGGGAAAAATAAGGAAATTAAAAGGGAGACAACTTCAAAAATCAATTCCCTAGCTTATCTTGGATATCTAAAGGTGGCAACAAAGACTCTAGTGTTTCTAGGATGAGAATTTCGTTCACGACATTATTTAAACTAGAAAAATTATCTATGTTAGGTTATTTTTTTAATTAGTGCAACAACTTTAGTTTATGTGTTAGATTAATTTTTTTTTATTTTCTTCATGTTTGGGTTTAGTTAACATATTTTGAGTTTGTTGTAAGTGGGTAAATATTAGCCCACAAGTTTTGGATCCATTAAGGTTACTAGTTGAACTATTATATAAAGTTTTGTAAGCTGAAATTTTCAACAACCATGAATTTATAAAATAAACTTATGTTTTGCTTGAGATAAACATGTTCTTTGTTGTGACAAAGAAGAAAACATGACTTATTAATGTATAACTAACCTTTTGGTGTCAATTCGCAAATTCCAATATCTCTGGTTCTTAATTATGGGTCAAGGTTCTCAAACCTGATTTTTGGCTTTCTCGGGGAAGTATCATCTTCGTTAGGGATGCTTGACCATGTGATCAAGAGGTCCACAACATTTGGTATCAAAGCTAGGCTCTAGAATCAAGTTATATCCCTTATTTCTTGCATCATTTATATGTTTTTCTTAGAATCAATATCATATTTGTCCTTGCATCTTTGTTTTCGGTCAAAATCCTAAGGGTCAGTTTTGGTCATATTTGTTTTCTTTTTTTGTATCATTTCTTGTTTATTTTCATTATTATTGCTCTTCTTAAAGTAAAAAATAAATTACACACCAAAAATGTTAGTTATGTTTAATCTAGTCTAATTACATCTTTTTCATATCAGCCTATCAAAACACCTTATCAAAATTCATATTGTGGTTATTTGTGGCGGGACTACACCAATTATAAAATTTCCACTTATTTAGGCATTAATTTCTTAGGGTTCCAGATTCGGATAAAAAAAGGGTTATTACTTATTTCTTTCGTGTTAATATATCAAACATTATCATAATTGAGACAAAATTGATATTCTATTTGTCACACCTCCATTATCGGAAAACTATTATTAAAAATACAATGTATTTTTTTTAATTTTTATTAAGATACAAATCTATTACTTCTCTCGACTTTATTTTATGGTGAATCTAAATCCTAATCATTCGTTAAACTAAACCCCATCTATTTTTAAAATTCTTAAAATTTTCAGTAGAATTTCCTTTGTTTTTATAAGTACCAAGTTATCGACATCTTCTATACACCTGCACTTAGCATCAAAATAAATCTATATATCTGCAACCCAATCATATCAAGACAACCTCAAACATTTCCAACACATCAACCCATTCATTTATCCTTTCCTTCCAAACTTTTATTTCCATCATATACTTCCCTTTTTTTAGCATTAATTACCCATATTAAATATTACTACCTTCATCAGTTATACATATTTTCAAAATAATAAGTATCATACAATTATTACAAACCAAAAGAAATTACAATATTTTAAATATAAAATACAACATATTAAAGTGTTACAAAAGATTGCATTACACAGCGAAAGTACTAAATAACTGAAATAAGTAAATGTCTAAAGAGGTCCAATAGTATGAGAGGGTCATGTATAAACAAAACATAAAAGGAATATCCAGAATATCAGAATGATTCCAAAAAAACATAATTATTATATGTAAAATGTCATCTACCACATTTCAATTTATACTCATGCTTAAAATCCTCACTAAAAATTTATTTCACAATAATTACCCATATTCTCTCAAAATATCTAATTCTTCCAAATTCCTCCATTTAAAACTCAGACCTTCATCCATAATTAAACATCCCCAAATAAAAACAAACACTTTACTTTAGCATGTGAGTCATCTCATAATTCATTCAATTTCAACATAACTAAAATAGCCTTCCTAACCATAACTCATCAATTTCTCAATAACCCCACGTTAATTTAATCCATCCCTTAGTTTTCGACTGCCAAAAAACTAAGTTACAACTCCATCTTCTTACTTTCTGATTTATCGGACGATTAGGTTAAACCACTAACCCTTAGTTTTATTAACTATAGACCACAAAGTTCCCAATCATAACTCAGCAATTGTTACTTTAAAACAACTTACCCAAGTGCATTAAGCAAGAATCAAGACTCACTACATTGTCCTGGTTTCCTATTCATCATCTTCCTCATTCAAAGTCTAATTTCTCTTTTTAGAACTTCACTTTGTCTCTTAAGTTCCCTTGTTTCTTGATGATTTCTAGCTAAAAACACTATTCCTAACACAATTTTAGGGTTCCTTCTTACCTTTTCTCTCTTTCTCTCCTAAGCTCTCTTCTCTCTCATTTTCTCTTCATTTTTTTCTATCCAGCTGTGGTTTAAGAAAGAAAAGAGTTGCTGGAATTTTCCAGCTCATTAGGCATATTTACAAAATTGCCACTAATGAATTTCATGCTATTTTTCAGTCTAATTGTTGATATTTTTTTAATGACCTTACCGACCTCCGATCACTCTAAACTTTTAACTGTATATAATACTATATGTGAAGAGATTCCTGATAAACGGTCAGCCCGGTTTGACGGTCGGATTGAGCGTTATGCTTGATAGTACAAAACTGGTCGGTAGGGAATTTTACATAAGAAAATTTAAATTTTCTTGTTTAAGGCATAAAACATATCAATTAGTCCTATAAACCCTAGGGGCCATTTTGTCATTTTTAAAACAAGTATATAATTAATTTTTATTTTTATTTTTTTAGCTTTAAAAATATGGGGGTTTACACTAGGGGTGAACATTTTCGGTTCAGTCCGATTTGGGCCAAAATAAGTAATCAAACCAAAATTATTTTTTCCAAGTTTTTGAACCCGATCGAACCGAAAACCGATTCGAACCAACCATGTTCGGTTCGGTTTTTTTCCTTCCAAACCAATTTAAACCGAAAATTATTTCTAGGTTTTTTCACTGATCATATTTTTTCACGGATTCTATTTTCATTTTATTTCTAATTTCACAGATCTGTGCTTTCTGTGCTTATTTTCTAAGAAATCTTGGCTTTCTCAACAAGTATGGTTCTTTTTTAACTGGTTGGGCATGCATGATATCCAGAAAATTCAATCCCGATTTTCTTTTTGTTAGATCTTTGACCAAAAATTAAACTTTGCAAAAAGATACACAAAACAAAAGGAAAGAACATAAGTCATTTGACTTGAGAAAAAAAATACAAAGAAAAGATCAAAAGATATCTATTATTAAAATGTAAAACCATCAAAACATTATTATTTGAACAAGAGGAAACAAATCAAAGAGGAAGGGCCAAACTCGTACACGCTAGTTAAAAAAAATCCCTTTTTTTCCTCTCCAATCTTCCCTCCATTTTATTTTGGAGCCACCACCACACACCTGTAAAGAAAAAACCCTAAACTCGCTCTTAATGGCGACCAATCCAACTCTGTTGCACCAACTCGGTCTCCTTCTCCAATCATAGAGGAGAGATGCAAAGAGAAAGGGAGTGGAGAGATGCAGAGAGAAAGGGAGGGGAGATGTAAACCCCGGGAAAAATAATAAATAAATAAAAGTGAAGGAATTCATGCATATGATTAAATAAAACCAGAAATTCAGAAATTTTTGAATATAAATTTCCGGGCGAAATAATTCGAGACATTATAATAAACCCGGTACTGTTGAGGGTTAGATTTAATTGAAGAGAATAATGCACTTAAAGGGAAAAAGGGGTCTAAATGCAAATAAGGGAAAATATAGAGTATAAATACTCTCTCCTCACCAAAACAAATCTGTAGGAACGATAAGGAGAGAAAATATAGAGTTTTATATCCATTCTCGAGAAATCAAGAGAGAAACACTAAAATTTTAAGAACCCATCTAAGATTAAGAGCTTAAAGATGGGATAAACACTTGAGAGCAAATGATTACTAAGAAATTGAACAAGAAGAAAAGACAGGAGGGAAATTGAACAAGAAAAAAAGAAAAGAGAGAGTTGAGAATCTTCAACTGGTTGAAAATCAAAATCTTAATTTGTACCGGGTAAGGTATTCTAAACATGATCTTAAAAAAATTCATTTTTTTAAATTCGATAAAGAATTGATGCCTTGATATTGAATCATAGGTTAGGGTTCTTAGACATAAATTGGGGAAAAAGTATTTATTGCTGAGATTAAGTTAATTCATGTGTGTGGTATGTAGTTATGAAAGTATTGTGTGAAGGAGAGGGGGAGACGAATCTGGACAGACTTGTCTCCTAACTTTCGATGAGATTTCGGGTAGAAGGATGAGGTGATTAGGATCGGGTTCCTTATAGAAATTATAGATTTGAATGTTAGCTAACCAAGGAAACTGGTCTTGCTCAATTTGAAAATGTAGAACTCCAGTTATGGGTTACCAACTAAGACTGAGTCGTGACTGATTATGTAGGGCAGTAGGACTAATTAGTAAATGAACAATTTTGACTATCTTGGAGGCAAAACTGAGTTCTCCTCCCTCAGAGAACTAATGGCCTCGTGTCTTAGCTTTCCAACGAGATAAATCTTAGTTAAAATGGAGTTTTAGAACTTTAGATATAGTTAAAAATCTGATGAGTGTTCAGACAGTAACAGTTGGAAATTGGACAGTAACAGTTCAAAGTCAAACAGTAACGGTTGGAAAAGTCAAACAATAACGGTTGGAAAAGTCAAACAGTAACAGTTGGAAAAGTCAAACAGTAACAGTTCAAAGTCAGACAATAACGGTTGGAAAAGTCAAACAGTAACGGTTGGAAAAGTCAAACAGTAACAGTTGGAAATTTGACAGTAACAGTTCAAAGTTACACAGTAACAGTAGACTTTCATGTAAATACTATAAATAAGAATATAAAAGAATTGAGTCATACGAACACTTGTATATTGAGATATTAACTCTGAAAATATACATGATATATGTATGTATGTTATTATGAGGAAATGAACATGCATAGAAAGTAACATATGAGTAATGGATGAATATGAATTCTCTATATTATCGGCTTGAAAGAATCATAACCAAAACAACAAAAAACTTCCTTGTGATTCAGGAGGAGCAACCAGGATTGGATCTTCTGTTAGGGGAGGTTGCGAGACAGGCGAAGCAGGTGCGTGATTTTCCCTTCTATTTGCACTTATACAATTTAGAATCCTTCTGGTGAATGCAATTATAATAAATATCGTGTTCAATGTAAATAAAGCCTAGTGTATTTACAAGATTAGCTTCGGCTAATGGCATCCGTGATAGGATTGCCGGGATATGATTTACACGATTAGCTTCGGCTAATGGCATCCGTGATAGGATTGCCGGGAAACAGGATTAAACCTTGCAATGTCACCCAGTTTATGCAAGTAAATAAGATTATTCAATTAAGAATATACAAATGAGTGTTAATTGGGTTTAAAAGATTTACAAGCAAAATATAAGTTTTTTGTTAGAGTTCTTATGGAGTCGATAGAAAGCTAATACTTCATTCGTATTCATTACATGAGCATACATATATTCTTTATCAACATAATGGTATGTTTATTTATGTAACAGGTCCATCAAACATCCAGGAAGATCATTAGTT
>Ga0307509_10011241_pt1 | contig 10867 bp, 13 predicted proteins | sample 10_EM_MG_FD_202245 | JGI IMG/M metagenome (GOLD analysis project Ga0307509, IMG submission 202245) | Populus trichocarpa ectomycorrhiza microbial communities from riparian zone in the Pacific Northwest, United States - 10_EM | ecosystem: Host-associated > Plants > Roots > Unclassified | place... | reverse complement strand
ATATCGATTTCATGAGTATTGATGCGCCAGAGACGTAACCTATACCAGCGTGTAGCTGGCGTCGAACCCAACGACGTCCAAGTGACAGATTCAAGATCGGTTAGGCGGTTATGGAGGAATCTGCCATTGAGTTCAGGTTTAGTAGAGACAAAAGACGACTATCAGAAAGGTGGGCGATCTCCATGAGTATTAATGCAACCGGGATGTACCTTATACCGGCGTGAAGCTGGCGTCGAGCCCAGAAACCTCCTGGTGTCAGATTCAGGATCGGATGTGTAGTTGTAGTGGAGAATTATGTAGGATGCCTGGGAATATGGATGTTAAGGGTGATGATGAGAGAAGAGAATATTGAGGGTGATGATGAGAGAACAGTGTGTCGCGTCGCGTGTGAGGCTAAGTGCCGAGAAACCATGATGAACTATGCCAAGAAATACTCAGGGGTACCCCTGAAGCGAGCATCTCTCAGTGGTAAATCATGATGAGCAATGGTGGTGATGGACGAGTCTGGATGCACTGGAGGCAGAGTTGCTTTGACTAATATGTCAGGACGGAATATGGTGTATTGGTTTGGCTCCAGATGCATGGAATTTGAGCGGGCGTTGCCAGGCAACTCAGGACGCACAGGACGCAGGGGACGCAGAGGACAGAACTCAGGACACACAGGACGCAGGGGACGCAACTCAGGACGCACAGGACGCAGGGGAGGCAACTCAGGACGCACAGGATGCAGGGGACGCAGATTCAACGTCGCGTGCATCAGGACGCAACGGCGCCGTATCTGACGCAGGGTAATCTTTTGCTGATGCAGTAGTTAGGCCTGCTGTCCATCCTCGGTGGCATGCTGTCCTAACTGCCAGGAAGAGCACTCTGCGCGCAGCAGGGATTGCCCCTCCCGCCCAAAGACCACTCCAGGGACGCCAGAGTTGCGGTCTTGACAGACGCAGGACAGCATGGATCTCGCTGAAGACCAGGCTGGCCCTTCGACGATCCTTCCCCCAGCACCAAGTGCCGCTCCCCGAACCCTGAGTGCCCCTGTACTCCCCCGCGATGCTCCTCCTCCTAGGCAGAGAGCCCAATGGACCATCACCATCACCGATCTCGCCCCAAGAGAGGACGGTGATGAATCTTTAGACTCCGACTCCTCTGAGGGCTCTGCCCACTAATGGAGAATTTTTTCACTCGTTACACAGACAGCAGTGCTGTCTTTCCGTCCTTTCCAATCGTTCAACATAACTGCCTTGGGAGCTGGGATGTTTTTCTTTCACTTTTTCACAGCTTTATCACGCTGCCTCACCCTCCTTTGCTTGTTGCTATTCAAGACACCCCCTTCAGACGTTCGGTTCTACCGACCTTCCCGGGATTTATGTCCTTCACCCCCCCCCCCCCTCCTGGCCACCCACGGGTTGCCATTTATGTTTCTCGCACCTTGAACCAGCACTTGTCCTGCTCAGCTGTTTTTCACGACTCCTCAGAGATGCTTTCAGTTGATGTTTCTTCTCCGGAAGGTCTATTTGGATCCCCCCACCGTTCCCTCAGGGTTACCTCGGTATACATTCTTCGCACAAATCGTCCTCCCTACCGCTCCATATTGCCAGAGCAGGTTTTTTCATTTCTTCCCCACCCTCACCTGGTTTTAGGTGATTTTAACCTCCATCATCCATTAGCGGATCCCGGCCGCTCCCTATCCAAAAGGGAATTTATCATCTCCACGCGCTACTTTGATGCCGCCTTTGACATCCCGTACCATCTTCTCAACACCCCCGGGGTTTATACTCGGTTCCCATTTGACACTATTTCGCGACCCTCTGTTTTGGACCTGGCCTTCGCGAACACCGCCCTCCCCCCCCTCGTCTCCTCATGGGACACCCCTCTCCCCTCCACTGGTTCAGACCACGTTCCATGTGTGATAACGCTGAAACCTCCCGCGATTATGCTGCCTCCCCCTACTCCACACTGGGCCTTCCTTGACCTAGATGCAGTAGGAAAGACGCTGGAATCCTTCACCACACTACCCTGCCCGCCGAAGCCCACGCCTAACTCCCTGAGTAGATGGTTCGACATCTCCTCTGCCCGCCTCACCTCTCTCCTAACCTCCCACCCCCCGAGCAAGCGCCCATGCCCCCGCTCGAAGCCATGGTGGTCCCCTCGCCTATCATCTCTAAGGAGGGAATATCACAAGTTTGCAAGAATATCCCGCCTCGACCCGTCCCCCCTCCACTGGAGCAATGTGAAAAGCTCAAGGAGAACATACTTTAAGGCCATCGCCTCGGCCAAGAAAACACACTGGTCGGACTTCCTATCCTCGGCCACTCCACGCTCCCTCTGGACGGCCAAGAGATTCGCATTCGGCCGCCCACCACAAAGGTTCCCAGACTTACCAGGGGCCTCCGACCCGGCCGAGATAGCGGAAACACTCCTTGACCACTTCTTCCCCTCCAAACCCCCACCTCCCCCCCTCCTCCGCCTCACGCGTTACGAGGACTATACCTCCCTTACCTCTGAAGAAATATCCAGGGCCCTCTCTAAGTCCTCAAACACCTCCGCCCCTGGACCAGACCACATCCAATACTCTGTGTGGAAGTCTGTACACCGCATCAAGCCCTCCCTTCTTCCCTCCCTCCTGGACCCCCTGTTGGCCCACGGATTCCACCCTCCCTCCCTCAAAAAAGCACTCGGTATTGTCCTTGACAAGCCGGGAAAACCCTCATATGACTCACCCTCCTCCTTTAGAGTTATCGTCCTCCTTCGTACGCTCTCAAAGATCCTTGAGAGAGTGGTAGCTTCCCGCCTCTCACCCCAAGCAGCGATATGCTCCCTCATCCATCCCCTTCAGTACGGGTCCCTCCCGGGGAGATCCACCGCCGATACCGCCCTCGTCCTACAACACAATGTTGAGTCCTTCCACCGCCTCCGATACAAAGTCTCCACTCTTTTCCTTGATGTGAAGGGAGGCTTTGACAACGTGGAGTCTCTCTCAATCCTTTCTCTCCTCCACAGGAAGGGGGTTAGCCCGTACCTGGTCCAGTGGGTCGGCTCCTTCCTCAGAGATCGCACCTGCCGCCTGACGTTCCAAGGGTCCCCGCGCCTCTTTGCCCCTGTCTCGGTCGGGGTCCCTCAGGGATCCCCTATCTCCCCGCTTCTATTCGTCATATACCTCTCCTCCCTCTACCTGGAGATCCCCAGGTCTCTCATTATCTCCTACGTCGACGACTTTGCTGTTACAGTGGCCTCACCCTCCTACAGAACAAACGTTCGCCTCCTTCAAAAGTCCTTCTTGTCGCTCAAGAGAAGGGCCTCCCCGATCAACATCTCCTTCTCCGTTCCGAAAACCGAACTGATCCACGGGAGGACCACCAGGAGCAATGAGCCGCCGTGCCCCCTCCCGGTGCAGCTGGAGAGTCAGCTCTTCTATCCACAATCCTACCTGAAGTGGTTGGGTTTCATCTTCACCCCCACCTTTGACCCAAGGTCTCACTTTTCCAGGAGGTACACACTTGCGAATGCCGCCCTAGCCACCATTCGTCGCCTCTCTCCGCCCGGGATGGGCCTCCCGCCCTACCTCTGTCTCTCCCTGGCGCGTTCGCTCCTCGCACCGATTCTCCTATATGGGTCCGCTGTCTGGAACCCTCCCCCGTCTATCATGGGCCCCATGTCCGTTTTCTGGCATCGGGTCTGTAGGTGGATAACCAACTGCTTCTCCTCGACCAACATAACGTGCTTGCACAGGGAAGCCTGTCTCCTCCCGCTGCCTGTTCTGGTACGTCACCAACGACGCCTTGTGGGCCTAAGGCTCATCTGCTCCCCCCCGGAGATAAACCCTGCCACGGCACGCCTCCCTAAGTCCGTCCCCACCTTCTCGCCCCACCGCACCGCCTTGATAGCGCATGGGAAAATTACCTCCCAACCTTATCTATTCTTTAACCTCGACTGGCGTTCTACCCCGGACAAGACCAGGAACCCAAGGTACCGACACAACGCCATCACAGCTTTGGCTAACACGGCCGTCCCTCTCATACACGACGTCTCGACGCTGCCACCCATCTCCCTCCACTTGACAGACTACCTGCCCCCAGTCCCGGGGGTTGTCCCCTCCTATACTCGCCTCAAGTTGAGGGCTAAACAACACCTCCTTTCTGACTGGTCTGACACCCCAGCCCCCCCATACTACCCCTTTCCGCCCTCGACGCGCCCCCATCCCTTCATGGGCTTGGGCAAGTTCGTTGCTGGCAGGATACACCAGATGCGTTCTGGAAAAAGCTATCTCGCCGCCCATCCCTCATGGGGCAACCCTGATGCCGACACGTCCTGCCCTTTGTGCTTTGAGGCCCCGCAGACCTTCGAACATGCCATCCTGTCCTGCCCCTCCTCCGCCCGCCAGAGATCCCGCCTCCTCCAAGGGGTCTCAGACTTGGCTCTTGAGGCCCCAATGTGGTCCGACCAGCAGCTGCTTATTGCTCTGGCTCAGTTCATCCGCACCACCGCCACTGGTTTCCCCCCTTGGATGCCCCCGCTTGCCCCCTCCCTCCACACCCCTCCTCCAAACCCCCTCCTTCAAGCTACTGCCCTACCCGCCCCTGGCCCTCGAGACTAGTCTAGCGGTTTTTACTTTCCTTGATTTTAGCTACGGCTGCTGTGCGACGTTTATTGGTCGCGTTGGGGGAACTGGTTATGTTTGTTTCATTTGTTGATTGTTAGTTTGATTTTCGGTTTTGTTTTGGCCATATCGTTAAAGATGCATGTCATTTCTTGTACAGTAGAAACAATGAACATATGATTTTAAAAAAAAAAAAAACGGTCACTGTAGTTAGAGCTCTTCACGCTACCATCTAAGTACTTTCTTACAATATAACTTTACCTTTACCTTTACCTTTACCTTTACCTCTCGCTTGTATGCAAGCGACCTAGCTCTTAAAGCGTCAGAGCAACCACGACCTTGTTAAGACAAGGACAGTCTCACATCTCTCTCACGTGAGAAGAGATTAAGATACGAAGAAGTTCCCTCAACATCTCACCCCCATAAGATATTGGAGTGAGATAAAAAGACTATAAGATAGTCCAAGACGAAAGAGGAAATTATAAGTTAATATCGGAAAGAAGAACACTCTCAGATATTGAAACGAACGAGAACTATAAACAATAGTTCAAGATCCTCACGTAAGTAATTCGTTACCTGTTGCGCCACTAATCTCCACCGGAGTAGGATTGTTACAGTTGGAGACAATCCATTCCAGGTTTTCAGGGAGGCACCTACAAGTGTCGAGCTCCTCATCCACAATCTTCCTCTTTCTATTCTCCCGCACGAGCCTACTGACCTCTTCCCTTCACTCCTTGAATCAATCAGCAATGCTATTGACGTTGCCATATTTGGGGCTAGATTCCTACAGTCAGATCCGGTGAAAAGGGCGGAGAAGGACACAACCTCGGTGGTTGTGGCAGTCGACCCACTCCATGTTTCCCGGTTTGGCGAATCCATCCGACTTTTCTCCAGCACCCGCACGGTCGCCCCCACCTACTCTGTCTCCAAATCCACGCAGTGCCGAAAGTGCTGGCGTTTTGGTTACTTTGCTCCTCTATGCAAAGAAGAGGCACAAGCTTGCCCAATCTGCACTCTCCTCCATCACTGCTCCGCCCACAGATGTAATAACCAAAGCTGTCCAAAAGGGGGCTTTGAGAAGTCTGTCGTGGGATGCTGCAACGCCTCCCCCCCTCCCTGTATCAACTGTGGTGGTCAGCACGCCTCGTTCGATGGCACCTGTCCCATCCGCCGCGAAGTCCTCTCCGCTCTCCGTACTCCTAGGGACCAAGACATTCCCGATGCCCCCGATGCGGGCCTCCCCCAAACCACCCCTCAGGGTCCAACTGTTCACCCAACTGTACCGGCCACTCCAGCCAGGCACGGTCCTCGTTTCCCTTCCGCTAGCGAATCTACCCAACCTGAAACTGTTAGAATAGTTCGCAGCGCGTCCGCCCAGTCTAGCCTCGCCACTCCCCTCCCCCGCAGGAACCTCTTTGGTGCTGGCAGCACCCTCTTCAGAGCTAGCACCGGTGCCAACTGGAGCGAGCCCGCGCTGACCGACATCCACATGGATCTTTAGATGTCGACAAGCCCAGCCCCAACACAGAGTCCTTCACCATCCCAATCATTCTATTATCCTGGTTGTTTAAATCTTTCCATTGTTCAGCATAATTGTCTCGGTAGCAGTAATGTTTTTCAAACTCTTTTTAGTTTTTTTTACTTCGGTAGAAAGTTCTCCTCATATTGTGGCTCTTCAGGATATTCCTCTCTGGAGGAATTGTCCTTCTGTTTTTCGCAACTACAAATGTTTTTTTCCTCCAGCAACTGACAGCTATAAGCCTCGAGTTGCAACCTATATTCACGAAAGGCTATTAAGTGTTATTTTTATTCTTCCATTGTTTTTTGAAAGGGGCGACCTCATGGCAGTGAACTTTCACTCCCCTGAGGGACTTTTTGATACTTCTCATAATTTGTTTCGTTTGTACAACGCCTACTCCATTCCTAATGGTCATACTAGGTCAGTTTCTCCTGTTGATTTGTTTCCTCAGCATGATTTTCCTACACTTGTCCTTTGGGACCTCAACATTCACCACTCTGCTTCCGACCCGACTCGTCTGCTCTCCGGCTACAATCAGTTTATAAGTTCCCCTTATTTCGATAGGGCATCAGCTCAGTTGTTTTCTCTCCTCAATACTCCCAGGGTCTACACCAGGTTCCCGTTCACCTCCAACCATCGCCCTGCAGTACTTGACTTGTCCTTTGCCAACACTGCTTTGCTTCCATATTTCTCCTCCTGGAACCCCTCCCTCCCACCAACCGGTTCGGATCACACCGCCCTCTCAATCATTCTCTGCACTCCGCTCCTAAAGCCCCCGCCCAGGGGCCTAAATTGGAAACTCACGGATTGGGATCACATTTCCCCTCTGCTCGCTGATCTTACACTTGCAGCTCCCCCTGCTCTCCCCACTCCAAACTCACTCAACCTATGGTTCAACAACTCCCTTGCCAAAATCACGCACCTCATCATCTCCAACACCCTAACCAAACGCCCGTCCTCTTACTCTAAGCCGTGGTGGACTCCAGAACTCACACAGCTACGATGGATCCATCACCATACAACCTGCCTCATGAGGAAGAATCAGTCTTGAGAACCCCTCCTCTCCCACCGAAATTAACAATACACTTCTACAACACTTCTTCCCTCCTAGACCCTCTCCTCCTCCTCCTCTCATCCTTCCTGCGTTTAAGGACGTCCCCCCGGTTTCACCGGCAGAAGTGTCTTCCGCACTTCGAAAATCCTCCAACATGTCAGCCCCTGGCCCAAGTGGTATTCCTTACTCTATCTGGAAGCAGGTCCATAAGGCCAACGAGCAGCTCCTTCCATCTCTTTTCACTCCCCTCCTCACCCACGGGTACCACCCCCTAGCCATGAAGAAGGCCAACCTGATTACCGTATACCTGCTTCCTTTCGCATCATTGTCCTGCTCGAAACTGTTTCCAAGATCCTCGAAAGACTTTCTGCCCTTCGTCTCGCCTCCACCGCCCGCTCCCTTGGCCTCTTACACCCCAATCAGTATGGATCCCTAGCCGGTCTGGGCTGTTTCGACACTGTCGCTACTCTTACCCACGAGGTTCGCCTACTTCAGGCTTGCTTCCTTCAAAGTATCAACTCTTTTCCAGGATGACAAAGGTGGTTTTGACAATGTCTGCGCTAACAAGCTGGCCAATACCCTCACCAAAGGAGGTGTCTCCGCCTATCTGGTTGCCTGGATTAAGTCTTTCCTCTCCAAACGCCAATGCCGACTCATTTTCCAAGACGCGCCTAAGGTTTTCTGCCCGGTCGCGGTTGGCACCCCTCAGGGCTCGCCGATTTCTCCTCTTCTTTTTGTGCTTTATATAGCCAGCCTCCACCCCACTATCCCCCAAGGTCTGGCGATTTCCTATGTCAACGACCTCACCATAACGGTCGGCTCAGACTCTGTTCTTCCGAATATCCGCGCTCTTCAATACTTTTTCGGCGTCATCTAAAGGCAGGGTGCCGATCTGGGGGTTGCTTTTTCTGTCCCCAAAACTGAACTCATTCACTGGAGAACTCCAAAGGACCGCTCGGATGTTTCCTTTACCTCCATAGTGATCAATGACATGCTTTTTCCTCCCTCTCAAGCTGTGAGGTGGCTCGGCTACTGGCTCACCCCTACTATTCACTCCTCCGTTCATTTCCTGAGATGGCTGGCACTTGCCAAAGCCTCTTTCACCTCAATCCGACAGCTCAGTGCAGCTGGCAAATGCCTCTCCTCCTGGTGCAATAGAAGGTTAGTCTTTAGCGCCATCCTTCCAATTCTCACCTACGGCTGCGACCTTTTTGTTCCGGACACAGCCACTCTTAAGAAACTCAACTCATTCTGGCATGGTGTGCTCCGGTGGACAACTAATTGCTTTTACACCACTGCTCTCAGCGCTCTGTACCGGGAGGCTTCACTACCACCCATTTCCTCCATCTGCAAACACCGCCGTCGGTCAGCTGCCCTCCGCTTGGTCTGCACCCCTTCGGAATTCAACCCTGCCACAGCCCGGATACCCGAGTCTGTGCCCACCTGCGACCAAGGTTGTTCAGCAGACGAGCATCGCTTCCTCCTCCCTGGCTCCTCCAAAGCCGTTCACCTTACTTCATGGCTTGGCCCGGCGGTTAATTCCGCCAAGCACTTACCACTAGACTTCTTATGTCATGAGGTTTCAGACCTTATTGAGGAAATCTCTATCCTCCCTCTTGCCTCAACCGATCTCGTGGCCCTCCCACTGTCGAGGGTACCCTCCGTCACCTACCAAGCCCTCAGAACTTCTCTGATACAGTCACTCCTCGCTGACTAGCTAGACATAAGTCCACCAGTACCCTCTTCCTATCCTTATGGTACCTGCCTCACTCCCCATGCCTTTACTGGCCTTGCTCGATTTATATGTGGCCTCATACACCAGATGCGTACAGGTGCCAGCTACCTTGCCGCACATATATCCTGGAGGAACAAGGACTCCAGCACCCTCAGCCCGTTCTGTGAGGAAGACGATGAGTCCTTCCAACACGCGATTCTCCACTGCCCCGCTAAGGCTCACCCTCGCCTCACTCATCTCTCTGGTGTGGACGACATTGGCCCTGACGGTCCCCTCTGGCTCTCGGTTCCCCTCCTCAGAGGGTTTGCTGTGTATCTCTACGCTACTCGCACGGGCTTTCCTCCAGCCATGTTGCGCATTCGAGCCAGTACTGTGACTCCTGAGCCGGGTTCGGGCTCAGAAAGTGCTTAACTCATATCTCCCAAGCTTGGCCCCGGCCTTCTAGGCATTGCTACTTCAAACTCCCCTGCTTGAGTTTCTCCTCAGGGTATTTCCTATACGTTTAATGAGTTTCCTTTGTTTCTGCTTGACTGCGGCAGTAGGCAGGTAGGGCGGGGAGGTTTTTAGTACTTATGAGTGTTTTTCTTATGAGTTATAAGGAGGGCTTTACGTTACTTTTCGTTTGTTAGTCATCGATGGCGATGCAACAGGGTTCTGATGATCCCGCTTGGAGAGTTTGTGCACGTGTTGTTTGAATTTTGTTATTTCCTTTGTTAGTTTTTGGAATTAAGGTTATTTATATGCCATAGCGCGAGCTGCATGCAGGATTTTGTACCTAAATCAATAATCACTTGATTCAAAAAAAAAAAAAAAAAAGAAAAGAAAAGGTACAAACCCCCGTATGCAGATCGCTCTAAGACAGGAAAAACCTCCACCTACAGTCCATCCCACATCCCTTGTGCAAAAGCCCTCTGACCCTGCCCGATACCAAAGCGCCCGGTACTATGGGTAGAAACTACAGAAGAGCGTACAGGCCTGAATACAACAAACCAAGAAACCTCCGCAGACGTGTGCAGCCCATAGGAAAACTCCCCACCCCAACAGTGAACAACCAAGGAAAGTACAGAAGCCTCAACAAGCTCAAGGGAGAAAAATCCCAGCCGAACCCATAAGCAACCCACCCACAGCCCAACGACTGACCCCATTCTGCCGCAGCAGGGGAGGGGCCAAGGAGCCAGCAGGACAATGCCGTAGGCCAATGATCACACACAAAGAGGTAAATTTACCTGGGGCTCTTACGTCCCGGACCCAAGGGCAGACAAGACCACCAAGAGAAAGATTGTTAACCGAAACCAACACAAACGGAAGTGTGTGGCAGGGCGAAGTAGCGACCGTAGGCCCACCGGAAACGAAACCAGGAGGGAGTGCATGTCACCCGGAGGCAACAGAGGCGGCAGGCATGAAACCCCTACCCCAAACACAGGCAAAAGCCACGCACGCAGCCATTCCAATCACCCAATCCCAGAGATCAGAAGGGAACAGAGGCCCAGGGTGTAGAAGCAGTAGGGTGCCAGCGAATCCAACCGTGAGGAGAAGAGGAGAAGGAGGGGTAGACCCAACTCTATGCCGTGGAAACTATCGGTAACCGCGTTCGTGTCTGGACTAGGCAGCCTCTCAAAGAAAAGAGAGAACAGGGAAATCGACCGTGGCCTGTTGAAATGTTTTCCCTTACTGCAAACCGTGTTCCCGGCCGTCTGTAACATGGGCGTTGAGAAGAGCGTTGCCAACCGTGCAAATGCTCTATGGGGAGGGGAGTGTAGAGGAGGTATGACTCCACCCCCTAGAGCAAGCTCATGGCGGGGGGTGGAGGGTAGAAAAGTGGTGATAATCTCGTGGTGTTGAGATTTGAATCGCCGGGTGTGTAGAGGAGACGGAGTATGCTGTCTTTGTACCTTTTTTTTTTTTTTTTTTTTTTTTTTTTTTTTAATATTTTTTTTTTTTTTTGTTTAAAAATAAAAAAATAAA
>Ga0307509_10011240_pt1 | contig 10869 bp, 7 predicted proteins | sample 10_EM_MG_FD_202245 | JGI IMG/M metagenome (GOLD analysis project Ga0307509, IMG submission 202245) | Populus trichocarpa ectomycorrhiza microbial communities from riparian zone in the Pacific Northwest, United States - 10_EM | ecosystem: Host-associated > Plants > Roots > Unclassified | place... | reverse complement strand
ACAAGGTAAACGCGATAACGGCTTACTACTTGCACTTGCACGATGTTGCTATTCGCAATCTATCAACAGTCAAACACAGAATTCGAAGGCGTAGGTTGTGTTCGCGAGGACGTACCACAAACGCGGATTCCATCTGTGTCGTGGTTAACATGGTCAAAAAATAGCTTATCGACTTACCAATAAGGGCCTAAGTATCCAAAATTTCGTTCAATTATTGATTCCAATGTAGGAATATGAAACCTTACCAAGTCACATATTGAAGTTTGTCCGGGTTACTAGGAGAGAGTCAGTAACACGGTTGATAAGATTTAGAAGCGACGCACTGATAATTGGAAATGACGTAATGATAGACTTGGGGACGAACAACTGTCACGCAGGTCTACCTTGTCTACATTAATCACGACTCACCACCCATCGCAACAAAGAGCAGGTGTATTGTATCGGAGGTAATAAGAGCCACAACCTATACAAAAATCTCGATTACTCGTGCCGGGCGTAGTAATTAGAAGACTCACAGCTGTCCTGGTATACCATCGGTCTTGTGCGTACCCTGGAGATGTACTGTAAATCCTTTCTAGGCATAGAAAATGGTAACTCACTGCGGAAATATATGAAAGTTTGAAGGAGGCAAAAACCGTATAGAATCGCGCTAAATAGCATCACGATATAAAAGGACCCAATCCTAGGACGACGAAGTTAGATTCCTAAGTCATGAAGTTGCGTGGAATGTTTCTGCGTACGAGTCGTCAAGGGGCCCGGTGGGATCCAAGGTGGCCGGAAGCACCATCGTTGAGCAACTGGACTGGAGTGGGGAGAAAAGAGAGGTTGGTGCGCCAAAGGAAAGATGGTGGATGATCAGAAGTTGGGATGGAAGGCTGAGTGATTACTACCGCAATATATGAAATCAAGTACCGGCTTTGTAAAATTGCTTCTGGTTGTATTCTCCTGCCTTCAGGCCAGTGTTAGAGAGTCATGGGCAAGAGCTGTCGCTGATGAAGATGGTTAAATATTTTGGATCCCCGGTCTTCAACGCTTCAGGCCCGGCTTCAGCCTAAACCCCAGTCTTGAAGCTTGATGGGCTGGTCCAAGTTGGTTCGGATCTGAGCATGAGAAATCGAGAAGGAGTGATGATGGGAATACTCGTCCAGTGCGATCGAGTATTTTCAGAGAAACCATTGAAACGCATCCCGTTTCTCTCTCACGTGATATCGCTTGATCCTCGACCTCCCGCTCTTCCCAGTTACTAGAGTTAGATCTCTAGAGCATGCATCTACACGTGGAACTTGTCGCGTCGGAGAAAATAGAGTCGGGTGGTAACGACAAAAGAGATAGAGTTGCCCTTTGCATCGCGCCACGCCATGTGCCGTTTCGCCCGTCGAGTCTTGGTCGAGTCTAAATATTAATCATGAGTTCAAGACGCAGAACGGTACTGTAGATTTTGACCTTCATCACCCAGTGTTTTTTAACTTTTTGACAACCCCCTTGACTCTCGTCCACTCGCCGTCTGGCCCGTCTTTCCAAGGTACCAGCTATCTCTCAATACAGTCCTACTCGAACTCCCAAACCAGCCTTCCAACGTTGCATCTTTGAAACCTCTCCCCAGGTTCCAACGTGCCTTATTTGAAACGGCTTTCTGAGGATCACACAGAGTCTTGATTCCTTCCTGTCAAGGGTGGACCTCGCATGTAGAAAATGTTCCTGTATATAGCTTAGCGAAATGAAGATAGAAAGTGCAACAAGACGTACCGATTAGAATACTAGAACCTAACTGGTAGGTTAGTCTTCTGGGCACCGAGACGGAGGACATCTTCTAATATCTATCGTAGGCCATCGTCTCCTGCTCGAGCAGTCGCCAAAAACGGGGATTGAAAGTTCTACACAAGACGAAACTCCCCATTCTGCACACGTCGTTCTGTCCATCAGTTATTATTGAGATAGTTGAACGCATAGCTATTAATGTGTCACTTACCATAAAAGTCCTCTATGTTACTACTTGTCAAAGAAGATACGCGAAATCTGGGTCAAGGAGTATAATCGACGCACAACAGCGCTTGCAATACCGGGCCGGCCATAGACCGAACTTCAGCCTCCGAATCTGCAGTTGTGCCCGAGCCATATCTTCGCGCCCTTGGAACCCCCGTTGCTTATAATCACTGCCATCCATAGTAATCGCAAAAAGCTGTGGTGAGTACCTGCCACATTGTCATAAGTGGTATCGTCCCAACTACTGCCAGTGTAGTGGGGTTAACCATTGTCTGAGCGTGTCAGGCGGTTTGATTTTTCAGCTACATCAGGGTAGCCTTCAGGAACTAAGATCTCGGAAATCCCTTCGCCCAAAGATGGGCAGATTCACTATGTTGCCAGTGTGTAACCATAGCAAGGGAGGAGATGGGATGACGCCCGAGCTTATGCAGCAGTAGAAAGTGCGAGGGCTTAAGCCATTGTAGAAGACCAGATTTTGTGCGTTAACTTGGCCATCTGGTGGCATTGCAGGAGGATGATGCCCATCCCAATGCAGTCTACGAATAGGATCTTTTGATGCCTATGGATGCCGACATACTACGCCGTCGTCAGGACAGGTCTCCTTCCAATGTTTCTCAGGGCGTTGAGCCATATCTGATAATTTGACCTAATGCACTCTGGAATACATCGAACCGATATAATTCCTGTTCGGCTATATGGATCCTTATACCCATAGATCGCAGCCTGCAAGCCACGATGGCTGACATAGTGTCTGTGCCGTCCATCTGCTTGAAGTTTGAACAGAGGGACCGAAGGACATACGTACATAGACTGGCAAGTCCCTATAGACAACAGTCCGTGTCCAAGCCTTCCAGCAGTTCTCATATTTGTTCTCGTTTTCAAAGTTTCACGTCTGCGTTTTCGTTTGTTCCGCTGACTTCGGATTATGTTGTGGCACCAGGTTACTCACTCCACTCTGGAGATGGAATCTCAACGAAATGCCTATATTCATGAACAAATGTGCACATTCGAAAACAACTCCATGTACAGATTTGAGAATAGCTATCAAGATAGTGAGCTGGTTCCGCTACGAGGATCCTCGCAGGCTAACCGAATTAAAGCCTCTTGGTTAGCAATAAGTTCTTACATGACAGCATCATAGCAGATGAGGATCAAGGCTGCTACTTACCACGGTCTGGCCGAACTTCTGAAACACGCGTGGTTCGTACAAGGGGGCGACTGGTGAAAGTGCAACTCTCTGCTGCGAGACGCACCGAGTCACGTTGTGTGGGGGAAAGGTGTGCGCAAAGGGTAACGATTGGGTTGGTGGAAATGAGGAACGGGCCCAAGAATCAAGATTACTTGGAATCACTTACCCGAAATGCCGACCTCAGGTGGTTAACTCAGCACTTGCGTTGACGTGAACATAAGTTACTATCATAGGGTTTGTTCAAGTTTGTAACAATTATGGAGAGTTCGTATAGCTTAAATGACAAGGCCCCAACACTACTGTCATGAAAATAGCATTTCTCCCAGACTAGCTCCACTCCGTGTTCTTTGTGTGCGTATAGTATTCCTCTGCCCTTTCCATGTAGGACTTTTGAACAATAGTCCTATTCTGAAGTCATTCACTGCAACACTTATTTTAAGTAGAACTTGTAGGAAGACACAACAAAACAAAAACTAGTCGAGCTCCGAGAGCCTTACCGCATCCACCTTTTTTTAGGTTTACTAGCCTTATAGAGTTAATAATCTGTCCCTGAGTATGCCCCTTCTCCCAATCTTCTCCGTAGCCCGGTTGCATGGCACATTTCTGATGGATGATCGAACAAGTATACCGACTATCAACACCAACGTATAAATTACCGAAGGGACCGACCTTCATTTTTCCCCTGTCGCACTGGGCCCCCTCTACTACCCACTTCTCTCGTCGCTCAAAAATGGTTCTTCCAGCCACCTTGAATCCTAACGGGCCCCTCAACGACACGTACGTGGAACGTTTTCAAACGCTGATACCCAATAACTTTCCTCCCCTAATAGGATCGGAGCGCTTTACATCGGAACCCTAGTTAGCACTCTCCTGTACGGCTTTTGCCTCCTTCAGGCTTTCCTATATTTCCGGAGTCAGCTCCAATCCTTTTTTTCTTTCCAGCCTACAAAACAACTGATGATATGAATTCGCAGGGTATGGCCCGGGACAAGACATGTGGTATATCAAGACAGCTGTGAGTCTTCCACTGAACGCTAGTACCTTCGGCACGAGTAATTCACAATTTCTCTTTTACAGGTGATTAGTCTTCTTACCTTCGACACAATACAGCTGGTTTTGATTGCGATCGGAGGTGAGTTGTCAAGACGTGATTAACGTTGGTGATGAAGTAACCCTTACGAAACTGTTGCTCGTCCTCAAGTCTATCATTATGTCATTTGGAATTATCAGTGCGTCGTTGTGCTTTTTTTAAACTGGCAGTCCTGATGTTCTTGAAGTTACGCGAACCAACTTCAATACCTGGCTTGGTAAGTTTTACGACTCGGATTACTATGGTGGGATTAGTAGTTGATCATGAATGGAATGTACACATTCAGGCCCATCGTGGTAAGTCGTAACCGTTGACTGGAATTTTTACTTAATATTAACCATGCCATAGATTGAAGCCTTCTTCGTGGTACGTTCGACAACCAAACGCTTGCGAGTTCCATATTAAACCGTTGACAGGTCGCGAACGGAGGAATCGTGCAAATGTAAGGGTGACCACTTAGCGTTTTTATTCCCTGACAAATTTGTTAGATTCTACATATTTCGAGTATGCCGGCGTACGTTGACATGTACCCTTTGCTCGTTGCAGACATTGGTGTTGACCATATACAGTAAGCCACAACAAGCCGCTCTGTTGCTCCATACTTTTTCTGGCCATTTCCGAAATTGGTGCGTCTTTGAATTTCTTAATCATGCTAAATTATCAATTGATCGCCATTGGAAAGCGCTTGGCATTAGTGGGTTATTCCTTCGTGTGCATTGGAGATAATCGTTTATCCTTCATTTTCTGAATTGGCAGCTTGGGTCGTCCTAGCGTGAGTGTCGGTTGTCAGTTGGTCACGTCAATTCGTTCAAGCTCCGTTAATTGTTAGGATGAAAATGAAGACCTACAATGACCTGTTGAAGCTCTCGGTACGTTCTTGCACAATGTGTTTTGTTTTCATACCTTACAATTCCATTGAAGCCTTTAGCTATTACGATCCACGTGCTTTCTTGTGCAATTGACCTTCTAATTTCTGGAAGTCTTTGCTTCCTCCTCCATCGTGCAAGAACTGGTTTCAAACGGTACGACTCCCTTGTTCGTCGTGATCACCCTTCTGATCATCCTTCTTTTTCAACGACACTCCTGTAGATCGGACACTATTATCAACAAACTTGTTCGTCATTTGCTTCAACAGCATTTACTGTTTACTTATACTTTTATACACAGATCCTCTTCATCATCAGTACGGGATTGTTCGTATTTCTTTCCATGTTGCGCTTTTAATGCATTCTAATATTTCCACATAGACTGACCACGTAAGTCCATTGTCTAAGTTGCAGATGAACTCGCTTACCCTCGCTGGTCAAAGACTTTTCGCAATTCTGGCCTTCATTAGCGTGAGTGTCTTCTGTTCCTTCACTCAAAATATCTAACGGCTCCATTAGCTACTTTTCGCTCCTTATAGCCTTATCTATGCAGGCTTCTATTTCTGTCTTGGTCACCGTGAGTAACCCTTTTCTTAAACCAATAACCTACCGTGTTCAACCTAAGCAGTCTACACCAATTCATTCCTCACCACACTCAATGCAAGGTCAACTCTTGTCGACGAAAATGAGTTCAAGAAGTGCAACGCGACACCGCAAGGAACAACGTCAAGCAATTGCAAACTAAGGAACATCGACATCCGGATCGACACCACTACCACCCAGGAGGTTGGTCAGGATAAAGAGATAACTGTAAGCATCGCGGGTATGATGTGCATATGGAGCTGATAACCCTTCCAGCTGACTGAATCTTTCCCAGACGAAAGTCATATTGAAACTGACAATTGCATTCTCGCTGAGAAGGGTCATCTCTGAGAAAAGCGTCGTAGTTGTGACGGTAATTACTTTACGTGTATAATGCACCATCTATAAAGCGGAATCAAAATTTGTCTTCGGAAAATGCCGGACGGCCTTCATCGAGTATATTCATGCTCTCCAGCATCCTCCTCAGCACTCTCTTTACCCTCTTCACCACTCTCTTGTGCTGCATACGCCCAGATTTCCCATCTCCCAATGATTCAAAGTTACGAATCTTTTCAACAAAATTCAACATCATATTTTGGGTTTTACACTACCCCGAAATGGTGCTACTTTGGGCTGTAAGACAGTGGTTCGAGGCTGGAATAGTTGCGAAGCAGTTTCGAGGTGAGTGATGCAAAATAACAAGGATCCTCTTTCCGACTGATGATTTACAACAGATCGCGGTTGGACACGGCGCCACGGACTATTTCTTCTCATGGGCGGTTTTGTCCTCTGCAACAAGGATGGCCAACCAATCAAAACACTTTCATTCCCTCATTTCCAGCGTCTCGTTTACGAAAAGGTCATTGACCTTCCTCACTTGACCTCGTTAGAAATCCAAGAGCGAAGCAACCTTCATCCTGCGCTCGCTTTCATCGCTTTACTGCAAGCGACTTGGTTCGTTGCCCAATGCCTTGTCCGCTTCACCAACGCCAGCCCGACTGCGCCAGGTTTCCCCGTCATTACGCAGTTTGAAGCAATGACACTCCCCCTTGTGATTGCGAATTGGTGCATATTCCTCTTTGCTTGGAAGAAACCTTTGGATGCACGACGTCCTATCCTAATCAAGCCCAATAATGTCTCGGAACATGAACAGCCTCGAAGAAGAGGTACAACGGTCACTGAAATTTTTCAGAGGGAAGAAAACACTTTTCAAAGTATCGAACGCCGATTTCAACTCGAATGCCCCCAATCGCGATCCACCTCTCTCTCCAGATCCATCTTTAGACTCAGACTTACACGGCATACTCTTACCTCCATTCTTCTCTGGCCAGTTCGAAGTATCTGGGAAGACCTATATCAGCTCTTACCGCCCTTCCACAACTCAAACGAGTTCTCAGACGGCACCTTGAAAATTCCGTTATTCTACACGCATACCTCCCAACTGCACGTCCTATTCCTTCTACTTGCCGCTGTCCTCGGCATGGGTGTAAGCATCGTCAGCTTCCTCTTCCTTTTACGCTCCGACTCCACCCTGCACTTCCCTTCTGAGAGTGTTAAACTCGTCTGGCGCATCACCTCAATAACATTGACATCTCTCAGCGCACTCACATTGGGACTCATTACCCTCGCCTACTTCTTCGATTTTCTAGATTTCCTGGGTGATCTCCCATGTTGGCCCCGTATGTGTTGTTATGTCGAGGATCTCACGAGTCTTTCTATTTCTTTGGTTTTGTACATTGATTGTCGGGTTTGTGCCGCTCTTTCTCGCTCGTTTTGGGCTTCTCGTTTCTTCTGTTATTTGTTTAAGGTCAGTACCAGGAGGCTTTTTTGTGAGCCAGTCATGGGTGGACTATATCCCCCACTTTTCTTGATGTGATTTTGTGTTTGACGGTCTACTTACATTTCTGATAGTCCCTGGTTCGCAGACACAATACATTGGCTACCTTACACAACTGTGGTGGTGATAGAAAAATTGTGCCCGTAGAACAGGCAGGTCGACAACGAACACCAGTCGGGACAAAGGGAAAACCGTAAGTATCGCGGATGATTGAATACAGAGGGTCGTATTGTGAAACCACATTCTCAGTGGTCATAATTATTCCCCGGTACTGCGGTTGTAGAAACATCATGGATCCGGAAAACGCCGGGACAACCTTCAAGTTCTGAATCGTTGATGAGTTGGCGACTCTGCATGATCCTCCTCACCACCCCGTTTACCCTCTTCACCACAGTATCGTGCTGCATCCGCCCAGATTTCCCATCTCCCAATGATTCAAAGTTACAGATCCTTTCAACAAAACTCAACATCATATTTTGGGTTTTACTATGTCCCGAAGTGGTGCTCCTTTGGGCTGTAAGACAGTGGTTCGAGGCTGGAATAGTTGCGAAGCAGTTTCGAGGTGAGTGATGCAAAATAACAAGGATCCTCTTTCCGACTGATGATTTACAAGTTACAACAGATCGCGGTTGGACACGGCGCCACGGACTATTTCTTCTCATGGGCGGTTTTGTCCTCTGCAACAAGGATGGCCAACCAATCAAAACACTTTCATTCCCTCATTTCCAGCGTCTCGTTTACGAAAAGGTTATTGACCTTCCTCACTTGACCTCGTTAGAAATCCAAGAGCGAAGCAACCTTCATCCTGTGCTCGCTGTCGTCGCTTTCCTGCAAGCAACTTGGTTCGTTGCCCAATGCCTTGTCCGCTTCATCAATGCTAGCGCGACAGTGCCAGGATTGCCTGTCATCACGCAGTTTGAAGCAATAACAGCCCCACTTGTGATTGCGAATTGGTGCATATTCATATTTGCTTGGAAGAAACCTTTGGATGCAGGACGTCCTATCCTGATCAAGCCCAATGACGTCTCCGAACGTGAACGGCCTCGAAGAAGAGGTATAACGGTCACTGAAACCTTCGAGAGGGAACGAGGCATTTTTCAAAGTATCGAACGTCGATTCCAACTCGAATGTCCCCAATCGCAGTCCACTTCTATCACCAAATCCATCTTTAGACTCAGACTTACATGGCGTACTGTCGTCTCCATTCTTCTCTGGCCGATTCAAAGTATCTGCGAAGACCTAAATCAGCTCATACCGTCCTTCACATATGACTCACTCGAGTTCTCCGAGGGTACTTTGAAAGTTCCTTTGTTCTATGTGCATACTACCGTATTGCTTACCATACTCCTTTTACTTGTTACTGTCCTCGGCATGGGTGTAAGCACCGTCAGCTTCCTCTTCCTTCTACGCTCCGGCTCCACTCTGCCCTTCTCTTCGGAGGAAGCCAAACTCGTCTGGCGCATCGCCTCAATAACATCAATATCTTTCAGCGCGGTCGCATTAGGGCTCGCCTTCCTCGCCACCTTTCTAGGTTTCCTATATAATCTTCCATTCTGTGCCTGTTTCGAGATGCGGGGTCTCGCGACTTTCTTCCTATTCATTTGGTATCGTATGTTCCTTATCGGGTTTACGCCGTTCTTTATTGCTCGTGTTGTGCTTGTGGTGTCTTCGGTTATTTGTTTACGCTCAGTACCAGGAGACGTTTCCATGAGCCAGTCGTGGGTGGACTATATCCCCCACTTTTCTTGATGCGATCCTGTCCTTTATATGCTACTTACATTTTTTGTGATGCCATTGGACAAAAGCTGTTCCTATTGAATTGGAAGGCAGAGTAGTCCTTGGTTTTGCAGACACCGCACTTATAGTTATACCTTAGCTACTGAATGCAATGCTAATTATGATAGAAAAGACATTTCCCTGGAGCCATATACCGGATTAGGGCATATGAGACCAGGACCTACAGAAACACGAAGGTGTCAAGCGAGAGAACTTGAACTTGGGCAGGTTTATTCCAATGTCAATTACCAAAAATTACAGCCTAAAATTGAACTATGGAGTCAAGTAGAACCCATCCTCTGACCTTGCGGAAGTTGCGGTTGACGCCTCTTATCAGGAGGAGGAGATACAAGAACTGGTTTCGAGGAGGACATTCCATCTAAAAATTACAGAATTGGCTGACGTAGGGTCGGGAAGCATCATAGATTGGCCGTGGCATCGCGTCGCGCTGCGAGTTTAGGATGACTGGTGTATTCACGGGAACGTCAGGATCCCATGCCCACAGGGATGAAACGTCTGTGGCCACTTTGATCAAATCGAGTCGGAAGGTGCTACCACTTGTTAGTCCCTGCAAACGAGGGAGGTTGAGCATCAATGAAAAGGGTGTCGAGAGCAGTGTGTTGAGGACGGGAAACGGGTCAGGGTGTGGGGTGTTGATCCCTGGCAGCGAAATCAGGTCGCATCAGTGTCGTCAGGAGTGTTGCGAGCAACGCCTCAATAATGTACGCTTGCATGCCAGCGGTGAGGTGTCGGTGGTGATGTGCCTTGTTGTGTTTACTTTGGAATACTGGAAGATCAGGAGAAAGATACATACTGTCATGAAGACATATCCATATCCTGGTCTTCCAGGATCACCTCGTCCCGCCTAGTCTCCAGTCCTTCAGTTCGCGTTCGAACTGGAGTGTCCTCGCGACAAGATCCTCATGCAGGAATAGGGTAGCACGAGCCGGCCTGAAATCTATCAGTCACTACCAAGTCGCTAAGCACGAGATTACATTCAATCGTGTTGGTCTTACTACTCACAACGGATGATGACGTTTTCCCGAACTTCAGCAGAATGAGCTAGGTAGCGACCTTGTCTGAGGTTGCGTTGCAGCATCCATTGAGCTGGTTGAATGTCTTAACTCAACGCATAATGCAGGGAGGGCAGCGAGAATACCTGCGGTGTGCTTGAACTCAGAGAGCCGCATCCAGCATGTGAGCCCATTGGACAACGTCCGGATCTAATGTGACAAAACATCTCTTCCCGCGGTAGCTGTGCGTTGTTGTTCGTATTGTTGCCATCGTTGGGTGTGGCGAGCGAGTCATCTTTGTCCAAAAAAAGACCAAATTATGTAAAATATTACCTGGTAGCGGGCTTTGCCGCTTGTCAGCCTTGGGCTTATACAAACTTTTCGGAAATTGCGAGTTTTCAATTCAGAAAGTTCCGGACTCTAATTTTCTGCTTCAATTGTTCTTCAACCAAGGGGTCCAAATTGAGGGATATCTCAGTCACAAATGTATTGACGGTAAAAGAAGTGCCATTCCTATCCTGCCACACACATTC
>Ga0307509_10011239_pt1 | contig 10870 bp, 13 predicted proteins | sample 10_EM_MG_FD_202245 | JGI IMG/M metagenome (GOLD analysis project Ga0307509, IMG submission 202245) | Populus trichocarpa ectomycorrhiza microbial communities from riparian zone in the Pacific Northwest, United States - 10_EM | ecosystem: Host-associated > Plants > Roots > Unclassified | place... | reverse complement strand
ATTCCGCAGTGCGGAAGAAAAGATGAGCCGTAGCTGAAGGTGGGAAGCGAATAACAGTGGACGATGACGATCTCATGTTTCAGATCGGGCCGGCGCTCCGATTTCATCAACCACTGTCTCAAGCTGTCCCTCTAAGACAGAATTCCCAGTCCACGGCCCATTGCGACTCACACCTCCCCACCTATTGACTCGGGTTTCTAAAATGTATATGTCGACTCTCTCCTGCTGCCACTTCAAGTTTTCCCGACTTTCGTGGCAGTTCCGCCCCATTGGCGCTCCTCCTCGATAGCGTACTAACATACCAACAACCGTGCAACCCTGTTGGGCGCGCGACAATGATGGGCGCACCCGGAGTGATTCTGACATCTCGTTGCGAACACGTGCTTAAAGTATCCTATCTAAGCGCCACTTCATCCGAGTTGGCGGCCACCCAGAACCAACTTGAAACGGCACATCGTGACAACCTCAATAACCCTATGGATTCCTATGGGTACCAGAAGGGCGAGTAAGTGATGCGTGTCATCGTTACCTGTGGCATATCTGACATAGAGCGCGTCATAGATATATATATATAAAACAGAAATTGAAATATGAAACGGTACTATGCATGTCGCAACGTACTGTTCAAGACGGATCCCATATTCATATTTCAACTTCTCCAGTATCCTTGCTTGCCCCACAGGTGATTGGATCTCATGTTCGGTGCCTCACTGAGAGGTGAGCGTTTTTGTTGTTCCGTTTCACCGTGCAACCTACACAGCGTTATCTATGCTGCAAGCTTGAATGGAAAATCAAACGACTTGATTGTTGCGATCACGTTCACTAGAAAAAAAGACCTAGTGCGCGCCATGCGGTTACCCTGAATGTGTTCGTGGTGGTCATTTGGACTCCGCAGACGATCTAATTGGCCCCTTATTGGAGGTCCACGCGCGTTGACACGTCATGATGTGATGCCCATCTATTGCCTCGGATTCCCGCGGAGATAGCGCGCACAACTAGGTATGTCAGAGGAGATCCTTGCTAATTCGTATGAACTTGCAAACTTGACTGATGATACAGACACAGTGACAGTATCGCCACGTAATGGCTCGCTGATAAATTTCATAGATCGCCTCTTTTATCGACGATATACGGGAAGGTGCACTGTTCTGTTTCATAAGAACAGGATTTACTCGACCTTGGCCATGTCGACGCACAGTGTAATTAAAGTATGCAACTTCTGGCAAGTTCGCCCCCCGGGATTCCAACTAAGGGGACTCCCATTCTACCAATTAACTGAAGTTTGTTTAAATATTCCCTATTTGCGATTTTACTGAACACGACCTCCAGCCTTTGCCAAATAGGGTTCTCCATTGCGCCCTTGATTGTATGGCAAGTCACTGGTACCGTAACGTAGGTCCAGTTCCAACCGATTGGATGTAGTACATCTTTTGTAAGAGCCCGCTCTCTTTTACCGTCGGATCCATCACCACTGAATTCAGATAGGGACAGATTCAAACCATACATCCTAGAGCTACACACCCACGTGGGTACCCTGGCGCTAGCCCTTTGGAACTGGCCCTGGCACCAGGCACATCCATAGAATGAGCCACGGCGAGGCGTTTCAGTGCCGATTGCGCCCAACAGCGAGAATGGTCTGCATGGAAGAATGGGCGACCGTACCGACCACAGCCTGCGAGTACAACTATCCTCTGTTATTACAATTACACTGCCTCTTGCCGTGAATATATAGGGTGGTCAGCTCGACTATGGTCAGGACTCCCATCCCTTTTTTGCTGGTCCCACCAAAGTCTACGAAATCAATTAGCGCCCAACGGCCACAACCACATTTCCCGATCGGGGAAAGTTCACCCCATCATCCCGCCCACCGCTCGTTTATTTTCGTTTCTTCATGTAACACATCAGGGAACGGCGCCGCGCAGCAGTGGCGCCGCTTGGCGCAGGGCAACGGCACCTGGCCAAATAATGGACTCTTCGGAAAGGAATAAATGTTTCATTTTCAATATTACTTAAACCCCCCACTAGCGTTTCTATACCCAACCACGACCTTCAACCCCACATCCCGATCCCAATTAAATAATCTACGACGTCGTTCCATGTCGGCGGGACAGGACGAAAACCCCAGTTCTGGTGAAAATTCTGGGCCAAGCTCGACCCAGGTGAGACGTTTCTTCGCTGAGAATGGTGCACTTTGTTCACACCTTTACACTTGGCTTCATCCCTCTCCACCTGCAGGGCCCCATTTGTCCAGTATGTAGGAAGAGTTATAACAGATACCAAGACTTTGAGCGGCATTTTCAATCGTTCCACCTCCCGTATTGGCTCTTCTGTCCCTATGAGGGTTGCAGGTGGAGGGGCTCGCGTCCGGACGACTTCGACAAGCATTTGGACGCGCAGAATTGCGGCCCAAAACCTGAGGGCTCCCAATGTCAAATATACAACATGAAAATGGTCCTCAATTGGATCAAGAACTCGGAACGCGGCGACATCGTATCGACCGCTCAAAACCTTGCGGTTGACCTGGTCAAGGAGAGGGCGCTGGAGTTGGCGAGGCAGGAGTGGTTGGGAGATCCTTGGGGCCTCTCTGAAGAGACGCAAGCCCGTCGTCAGCGTGGCCAGTCACGCAGGTGATGAAGAGACTGTCTCAAAATGTTGGGTTATGCTGCAGGTAGAACGGTGTATTTAACGCACGTTTACTGGATATTACGTGCATCTGGACTGCCAGTGCAGCTCTGCCAGTGACGAACCATAACCACTTTGATGCATGACCCGGCGGACTCCTTTCGCACGCACGTTTTGAGGCCACCCGTCACATTCAACCATCAAACGTCGAGAAACACCCCGATAGGCCAGGGTTCACGAATTATTTAAATGGCAAGAGTTGGGCGACTGCAAGTGTTGAAAATGACCCGGGAAGGGCAAGTGAATCAGCATCTCATTTGTTGAGGATATCGTCATACAGACAACTACGAGTATCACTCACCGCTGTGCAAGATCACGGTTCTCCTCGCGTAGCCAGGGGATCGTTCTGAGTCTGGCGGAGGCGTTGTGGTTTTTTATTATTATCCTCGTTCAGCGTGGCCCCCAACATAGGTCAAAGTTTCAGAAGTCGACACGTTGGTACGCCCTTACATTGTTACCGTTCCCAGAATTTGAAAAGCTCTGCCCTTTGTGACGGAAAAGGAGTGTGACGGCGTTGTCGCAGGCAGGCGATCTTGAACAATGCATTCGTTAGTGCTGTAGTCGCCATGACATCAGTTACATCACCTAGACAATAGAGCAAGGTTGATAGGACTAGTGATGCACGGTTCAGGTCGGATGCCTCGGGTCTTGGGGTGCGCGATGAACTAGGATACAATGGCCAGCCTTCGATAAATTTTCGAAGTCTGGGGAATGTCTGGGAAACTGTGAAAGCCATTATGCCGCTGGTCCGCCCGAGACTCCGAGACTGAAGCCAGTGAGGGCTCGAGCGAGAAGCAGAGAACATCTCAATACCAGAACGGGAAGAAAATATGAGTCCGATTCGGAACAGGGCGGAGTGGTAGGTCCGGTTGGGGAGGGGGCGGGCGTTCGCTGGCAATGGCACTAATCACCCACAACCGCCGCAAGTTGATTGCTTTGCGAGTACCTCTACTACACTTGACTGAAACCACCCTCCGTAGATCGAATTTTAAGGCTTGCATGTCCAAGAGGCCATAAGGATCCCAGCATGGTCGCCTGAGAGCCTTCGGGCTTCCTGTCTACTAGTAGTCACTAACCTCGTCGACTTTTTCCCCTCCCTTTCTCCCATCCACTAACCTCGTCAATCTCCCTTCCCCTTCCCCCAAAGCACAGGGAACACACTCTCTAGATTAGACCCCTATACTCCGGCGTTACATCGTCTATCGAGCGTATAACAGAGAAGACAGGAACAGGTTCCTATTTTCCCCCGCGATTGAACAGGAGCTGCGACAAAGTACGTCCGTCATCGATGGTAATATTGCAGCATTTATTGTTTGTCATTGTTGCCAGACTAGGATATGTGGCAGGGAACTTGAGGCCGAAACTTGTACTGGCTGATGATAAGTCGTGGTGAATCTGGTGATATCCATCACCACGACAAGGACTTGAACAGGGCCACGAAATGGGGACGTCTACCGTGTGTCGGTGTCCTCAAGGCAGGCCAGCAGCGGTGAATATTGGTTCGAGAGGGCCAAATTCCAGCCAGCTGGCGTGAGAAATGATCAATGGTATGCGGTAAAACCAACCAATTCCTCGCATGTGTTTATGTCTTGAACCTCGAGTCCACGCTGGCGCTAGTAATGTCCAATCCTCACAAGGTCCTCTAACGGCCATCCCAGAAGGACATGACGGCGTCGTAAGTACAAGTCCGATGGTCCACACGATCCAAAATGCCGCCACGCTAATGGATTTTTTGGTCAATGACTATGAGCAACGAGCCGACTCGGACACCCTAAGCGGGAGGCCCTAATCGGAACGGGAGACACGCACTAGAACCCTTCTATCGAATGATTATCCCGAAGGCTGGCCAGCGCCGACCACTTGTGATCTCACTGGCAGCTTGGGTGGGACCTGAGATGATGCCGCAGATGACGTCGAGGAGTGAGAGACGCACGGAAGATCGGATGAGATCGAGATCAGCTGGATCGGTCAATTGAATCTGGATCCAGGTCGCGAAGCCTCAGCTGGCTCTTCTCTTAAAGCTTGAAGCCGAGGACTTTGCCCGCGCACAGTGCGGCCGCCGTTCAGAACTAGTACTGTACCGTGAGTTCGTGACTTCAATTGTCATGTTGAACTCCCCAAATAGTAACAAACTCCTCGGCGCAATGCCGTCGCCGCTTTTCCTTTTTTTCCCTCCCACCAAATTCGCCAGAGACGTACGCCAACCAATAATGAGAGATGATGGTTCCTAACATAACCCGACAGGGCCTATGGCGCAAAATGGCGTCCGCAGTCAGACCTCCCCAAAAACCAAAACAGGCGGAAATGTGGGCCAATTTTCTCTCAAAATAATGCACGCACTGATGCACAAATTTTTCCCGTGTCTCTACCCTCAAGCCGCAATCCCGATTTTGCACTTCATGTGAATATACCTGTCATCGACAAGCCGAACTGGACAGACACATCCAGTCGTCCCATCTCCCCTGTTGGATCTTCTGTCCATACTCGGGTTGTAGATGGAGGGGGACCCGTACGGACGAATTTCAGAGGCATTTGAATACGCAGAGGTGCGGCCCAAGACTTGAAGAACAACAATACCAGATATACAACGTGAAGATGATCCTGAGTTGGATCAAGGACTCGCCAGGCATGGACATTATTTCGACCGCCCAAAACTTTGCAGTTGACCTCGTCAAGGAGAGAGCGTTAGAGTTGGGGAAGCAGGAATGGTTAGACGATCCGTGGGGTCGTTCGGAGAGGCAAACTCGCCGTGCTGAGTTGCGCGGATAAAAAAAAAGACGAACCAAACCTTATGGTGCCGGGGAGGTGCAGAGGTTAACGGTCGTCCTCCTATTGGAAAATCACAAAAATCTAGTACTTGAGTACTGTTTCCTGCCATAGAATAGCCCACTGACAATGACTACTGCATCTCTTTGTTTCATTCCTTCACTGAGATAACCCGACCGATGAATACAATACGAAGGTCATTACTGGTATAGTACGCTTGGAGAACACGGTACTAAGATGATCCTAGCCCTATCGTGTATATAACAGACAGTCGATGATGTTGTGGCTACGCCCCAACAACTATCCCCAACAGCGGACAGGTCCCATCCCCTTGTTTGTCGACCACAGGGCGCCAGGAACTCCATTCTCCGAGCGGAGCCTGTGATCCTTAAGCGGGAGAACCATAGGGCTTTAGGATTGATTGCCGCACGACTGGAATGATGGATTGTGTCACCCAACATTCAGGCCGGCATCGAAGCTCTTCCTACAATATCAATCATCTCTAAGGAAAGTTAAGGGAGACACTACCTGGATCAAGGAGACACCTCTAGCAAGGGTATTCGAGTAAGCTGCGTGGCTGACAAGTCTGAGGATGCTATTTGGAGCGACGGCGATTTCTTCTCATGTTCATCTAAGGACCTGACCACAGAGATCCGGTGTGAGACCCGTTGGACGTCCCCTTGTCACCTACTGAACCCTGTTCATGCCAATGCTCGAGTCCGGATGCACAAAACGGATTGCCGAATACATCGTAGTTGAGCATTATGACAATTACCGTTGGGCGGCCGTTTGTGGAGTATCACTTCGCAGGGAAATGGTAATGCAAAGGTCGATGCGGGGTGCGGGTGAAGATGGAGCAGTTCGAATGGGGCATTTTTTTCTCTCGACCTGAACTGAAATTCTCCGCGTCTGGACTCATAGCGGAATATAAATCCGGCGTAAAATAAATAGATAAATAAAATGAGAGATTTTGTTCACCTGCGACGGGCCTCTCATTACGCTTCTTTTGGGCTTTTGGGATCTCTCGAGTCAGAAGCTAGTCGTCGACCCTAATCTACTGTGTGCCCCTGATTTAGGGGTTCAGAACGTTCAGGCCGTTCAGGGGTTTGTGTGGCCCTGGAATACGTTCAGTTAAGTTCGACTCAGAACCAGGTGACTGTGTGAGTGGACACGTATTTGCGGCGCGCGTAACTTTTTGTTGATATGCTTATCTGAGCCACATTACGTAGCGAAGTTGTAAATGTTTTCATTGACAAACCGCACCATTGAAATTCACACCCTCCCGTTGACGCTTAGTAAACGCCCTTCCTGCGAGGCTAATTGATTGCAATTGCAACTAGGCACAATTGGAGGTGGTCTTCTGGTATCGAAATCGGCGTTGGCTCTGTTTCTTGTCTACTGGGGCACAAGACGCTCTTTTCCAATCACCAGTACCACGAGATGAATGACCCTACCGCAGATCCCAATGGCACACTACCCACTACCCGCACGGGACGAAAAGTCGACACTTTCGACTCCTGGGCATGCATTGGGGACTTTCCTTCCGTGTATGGACGTCGCAAGCTCGTCTCACATCCCTCAACCGCAACCCGTGCAGGAACCAGCCCTTCTCTTTGCTTCGAAGCCCAACAAGCGATGCGAGTGGGCACATCTCCTTGGCGGGTCTAGCTAGGGAGTTGCCACACACTATCCCCCCAACTCGTCCTGCGACAGCGACAAGGCGCACCGGCTTCGTCATTGCGCATTGTACCTGCTTCGGCGTCACACATAAGTGCGCTCCGCCGCTCCCTATCACCTGATACTTTCGCGTCCTTGCGCCCACCGGTCACTAGGTCAAGACCGGTGAAGTTTCCGACGAGTTGGAGACTAGTAGAACAACACCGATGGTTGCAGATCAAGTTCTAAGTCAGAGGGAACGGATATCTGGGGTGAGAATTTCTCCCACAACAATCGCGCCTAAGTAGTACGAATTCGCTCATCAATTCAAGGTAGACAACAAACATGAAACCCTGACTGAGTTAGGACCGCGTACTATACGTGGAAACACACCAAGCACATGAAAGTGAGGATCATCACGTGGCCTATGTTTCCTCTGAAGATAACTACCGTGTGACCAGAGTCTCGAGCGCTAAGACAGAACTCCTTGGGGACAAGACTTATTATGGCACTACTTTTAGGCAACTTCCCTTGGAAATTGGTGCTCGGCACCAGCACCCGCCATAGTCAACAGTGAAGAGTGAATGCAGTGAGTAGTTTCGCGGTCATGAAGTTGGCATGTTAACGAACAACAGCTACAACACCCAGTCTGCATGGGGTAGAATACCGCACTGACAGTGACCCTTGTCTACACAAATAACAAGTGCGCATGAGCGTAGCCCATCCTCATTCGTTGCTTGGACTTCCGTGATGGATGTCTTTGTTACCCAGGCCTCATGCTTCAATTCCCAACATTCGACACCTGATGAACTTGGTTCGGCGGCTAATTGCTTTTTCTCACATATTTTGGCACCTTCTGGAGACAGGAGATTTAACCTTTCCACGCACTACCTTCGTCCATGACACCTGATCTTAGCGCTGTGATGTCTCATCACTTCGCTTTAATATAGAGACTGCCCTGTTTCGCCTGGCGGTAGGCGGTTTTTCACATGGGTCTTGCCTGACTTTCCTATCAAAGTGCCAGAGACTTCCGGAGTGAAGTCCAGTGACAGCAATTGGAGCGCCCAACCATTTTTTTTCGAACAGATAAGGCTGTCTGCAGGGCCGACAGCCATCTTCGAGTTGAGGCCAGGCATTCCCCCATCCTCACTCCCACAACTACTATCGACTTCGTTATACTTCTACTGGCGCCATGGACTACCCGAACTTTTTCGACGACATTCCAGACTTGATACCGACTGTTCATGACCACCAGGCGAAGTGGTTCTCTTCAGGATGTGCTGGCCGGCATATAATACCTATCCTCTAAACCATTATGCAGATTCACCCTGTCTCCGACTCCACCGACTCCACCCGCAAGCCTCCCCCTCTACGCTGCTCGGAGTGCAACAGGTCATGTGGTCGCCTGCGGGAATTACAACGACACATATCATCGGCCCATCTCCCTCGCTGGCTCCACTGCCCGCATTTCCCTTGCCCCTGGAGGGGACACCGTAAGGAGGATTTCAAGACGCACCTAAGGGAGCATCCTGGCTCGGACCCCAATGTTGGTCCTTGCCTCGTCTACGAAATAGATTTGGTTCTGGATTGGATCAAGGAAGGCACTCCCGTCGAGACCGCAGCAACATATGCACTTGATTTTGTTTCAGAAAGGGCCCTGGTGTTAGGATTTGTGGAGGAGTGGAAGAATCTATGGGGTGGGCGGAGAAAGAAGGCTCAACATCGCCGCGGCAGGTCTGCACGTCAGTAACTGACCAAACGTATGCCAGGCCCTCATAAAATGTAATGTCGTACTGCGATTCTACCCCTCACCCCCACCCATGTTCTTTTTCCTGTTGTCAGATGTACAGTAGTTGATATCATGTATGTGTACGGTTCCTTGACTCGTTGGCCACTACGAAGTGCACCCCTGTTTCATTGTGAGCTCGCTGCGCAGGTTTATCAGCTTCATCAACACTTATCGATGCCTGCCTTCAGAGTGCCGGATCAACTTCGTGGCATGTAAATGCTATAGCGGTAAGTGGCTATCCAAACTAGCGATGGGGTCTGGGGTGGGACTGAAGCTTCAGATCCGGATGTCAGAAACTTTGATCGATTATCCCTCCCAAACTCCGAGCCTTCAGTACTGAAGTACTGAGGCCTCGGGCTGTAGGTGCCAGCATGACACTGGAATCACTGAAAACAATTATGCTTCGACCTTCATCTCGTACGTTCATCGCCATTCAGTGATATTGCTAATGAGAGCATCTGTTGTCTAGGACTCCGAACTGTAACCGTTTTTACCCAGTAAAAACATATACGGCTCGAAAAGCACGTTCACAAATAGGTTCAGGGAACGCAGATATGCCACGGTGTGGTACGGTTGGGCTTGTTTACAGCCGTGTTCAGTTCCAAACAGGCTATACAACGTTTGACGATCCGGTTGACGCTCTGTTCAGTAGAGTAAAAATCAACCATTTTCCTCCTACACTGAGCTCAACTTTGCCATTGTCAGCACCACTTCGTGATACAAGGGAGAATATTCCTGTTCCTGGACTACCCATCCCACAACCTCACCCTCCAGTGGCTCGTAAATTTGCAAGCTTAGACCCAAAGACCACTCTGGCGACGACGAAGACAAGCCTGAGGCACATTGTTTCGCTTCGTTCTATGCCAGCAGAAATACTGTGGTCATACATATGCATCACAAAAGGGCGACACAGAATATCCTCCCTCTGTTGATGCCGCTGGACCAATGGCCGCTGGTAATGCTCACATTGACGATCCCGTAGTCGTACCATGCCGGGGTCAACTGGAATCCTTGCCAGCGTTATGTGGGTGTTCACCAGCGCTCCGATGGCATCAGGATGTGAGCTTTCAAGCCTTCCCCACTGGTCTCTCCGACATGCATTGGGATCGTTATCGATCGATGTGGGTGGGCCTTTACGCCATGCGGCTGACGTATGTGTACGTGAATGGAGCACTGACTGGTTGCGTTTCATGATGCATAGTTGGTCGAAATGTAATGTTTCACGTTTCATGATAATCGGGTCACAGCCTACTCTTCCTTATCAGTAATCTCCAAGGAGATAGGATCCTGGTAGAATTTAGGAAGGACCCTCCATAAAGTGGACTCGGAGGAGTATCCGCAAGCAACAGGCTGCGACCAGACCATTGTCGGACATCTTTGCTTACCATCCCTGAGCTAACAGATACCCCAGTTCTCAGATCATTTAGACCTTCGTGATAATGAAAAAAAAAGATCAGGTGGTTTGATTGTTTCATGACACTTCTGTCACCGTGCTTCCTGAACTTTCCTAAAGGCAGCTGCGGTAACAATACGGATTGTACCAGAACGAGTCGTTCGTCGACAATTAGGGAAAAGTGATAGCACCCCATTGGATGATTCCCCGCTCGGGAGTCAGCCCTGTCCATGCATCGCCCGCGTAATCGCTTTACTGCTAGCGACATAACGCACCATGTCGTATGTAGTCTGCGATTTCCCATGGATGAGGCCCTCAAAGGCCTCACCACATAAGTTACCACATCATGGCACGATGCGGCTCCAAGTGATCGTCGGTCCGAATTGTCCGATAAACCCGACCTCGACCTAAAGCAAATGGTGCTGCGATGAGACGAACCACTGATAGAAAATGATACGCTTACGTGACCAGTCATTGCGTACTTTGGTGTGGGATTGGCTGGTTACAACAGGAATGTTTGTTGTTTCATCATGAGTCGGAACTTCTTGGACACAAAAAGTTATGTTTCAGGCATCATTAGAGAT
>Ga0307509_10011238_pt1 | contig 10871 bp, 6 predicted proteins | sample 10_EM_MG_FD_202245 | JGI IMG/M metagenome (GOLD analysis project Ga0307509, IMG submission 202245) | Populus trichocarpa ectomycorrhiza microbial communities from riparian zone in the Pacific Northwest, United States - 10_EM | ecosystem: Host-associated > Plants > Roots > Unclassified | place... | reverse complement strand
CCAGCTTTTTATTGCATGCAGTGCCAAATAGTAATATTGTTGCCGTTAGGATATAGCTGAAGTATGATGATTTTTTTTGCATAACCTGCATTTTTTTGATGATTAAAAACTTACGTTCACGCCAAACAGCATTTTTCTTGGCATGGCACTGGCCACACCAGTGCCTGCGTAGTTGTTGGAAGTGGTGCTGCCAATAGAAGCACCCTCAGGATCGGCCGCATATAAGTTTTTAGATGTTACTGTAAACCCATTGTCCACGCTTACATATACATTGGCGTTGCTGATCTTTATTTTTTGAAGTATTGATTTTGGTATATCATACCCTAGCCTGATGTTGCGCAGGCGTATATAGCTTGCATCCACATATAGAAGAGAAGATGAAATATCGGTGGCGCCGCGCGTGTCCCATGTACTTCCTCCGTCATTTACCTCATAAAAATTGGGGTAATTGGCATTTTTATCGCCGGGCCCCTGCCAGAAGCGCATAGCGTTGTTGGGTTGCGGCAGGTTAAAACCGCTTTGCCATGAAGCAGGGTTGACGAAGTTCCTGACGCCGTTGTTCATGATCTTATTGCCGTATACAAAATTGAACAGCGCGCTTAACGTAAAGCCCTTATACCGGAAGGTATTGGTGATACCTCCAAAGAATTTGGGCGTGGCATTTCCGACGGCCCGGTACCCGCTCAATCCATCCTGTTGTACCAATGGAAGACTGTCTACCAGCACTATGCTTTTATCCGGCATTACCCTTTGAAAAAGGGGTCTGCCGTTGTCTGGATTTACACCTGCATATACAATGGCCTTAAGCACATTTATATCTTCGCCTTTGTAGCGGTAATAATTGCCTGAATAGTTGTCCAGTAAAGAGTCGCCGTATATTTTCGTAAGCTCGTTCCGGTTAAAGTTGATATTCAGATCCGTTGTCCAACTGAAGTTTTTTGTGTGTATATTTTCAGTGGACAGCAGAATGTCCACACCCTTGTTGGTCAGTTCGCCAATATTTCTAATCTGTGAAGGGAAACCGATATAGCTGGGCAGCAATACTGTTTGCAGAAGTCCGGAGCTGCGGCGGTTATACAGGTCTATGCTAAGGTTGATCCGTTTCCACAGGCCGATGTCCACACCGGCATTGGTGGTATACGTCGTTTCCCAGGTAATCTCGTTGTTGCCAAGGCGCTGAACGGTAGAACCATAAGTATTTAAATTGTCATATTGCGTCTTATCCTGGTATACGGTGAAGTTCAGGTAATCTGCTCCTGCTTCCCTGCCGGATGTGCCGTAAGAAGCCCTTAGCTTCAGGTTGGAAACGGGCCTTATATTTTTCATAAAATCTTCGCCGCTTATCAGCCAGCCGCCGCTCAGCGAGTAGAAAGTACCATAGCGTTTCTCTATGCCAAAATTGGTAGAAGCATCCCGGCGCAGGGATATGGCACCAAAATATTTGTCTTTATAGTTGTCGCTTACTTCCGAAAAAACAGCAAAGGACGCCTTGTCTACAGGGGAGGCAGAGGTAGGTATGGCTGGTATGCCTGATACATTAGCCCCGTTGCCATAATTCAGGAAAGCGCCCAGGTTCCTTTCGCCGGGGTAAGGTGTATTATAAGCAGCAACGGAAACAGTTTCTGCATGTGTTTTACCATACTCCTGCCCTACCAATGCGGTCACTGAATGCAGGCCGAAACGCTTATTGAAGTTAAGCACGTTGGAAGTAAGAAAATAAGTGCTGCGTGTATCGGTAATGGAAATTAATCCATTTACATACTGGAGCCCGCTCGCGGCGCCATCCCAGCGGCCACGGAAAGTGCGCGGGTCGCGGTAAGAATTGTCATTGTTGTATGTATACTGGTATGTATTGGTGGATTGAACAGACAGCCAGGGGAAAATATCATATTTTAACCGGCCGGTGCCCAGGTAGTTTTGGCGCAGCGTAAAAGCTTTGTTATACCCATGCGAGAAAAGGGGGTTGTCGTACCATAGTACGGTCGGCGCACCCGTTGCGTTGTAATTGTAATTCGGTACAGAATCAGCCAGCTGCCCGTTGGCATAATAAGGTGTCACCCAGGGCTGAAAAAGATAATACTGGTTTTCAGTGGTGCTGGAAGTATACTTATCTGCCAGTATATTGGCATTTAAATTGAAGGTCAGCTTTTTTGACAGTTTCTGGTCTAAATTCAGGCGGAAAGATTTCCTGTCGAGGTTATCATCTATCAATGTACCATCCTGGTTGATCCAGTTTACAGAAGCATAAAACCTTGTTTTATCGCTGCCGCCGGATAGGGAAAGATTTACATCGCCCTGGTGGCCGTCGGAGAACATGGCATCATTGCTCCAGTCCATATTATTGTTCAGGTCGGCATCTTTATAAATCCGGGTAGTATTGAAATAATTCTGGAAAGAGCCATACATGGTTTGAAGGTCAGGGGTGGCATTGTACAGCGACTGCATGTATTTATTGATATGCGTGGTTAGCTGCGCTGTATTCATAAAATTAACCCTGCGGTGATTTTGCACCTTGCCATAGTTCATCGAGAGGTTTATATGCTGGCCGGCTGCAGTACCGCGTTTGGTGGTCACAACAATCACACCCTGGGCGGCGCGGGAGCCATAAACGGCTGTGGAAGCCGCATCTTTGAGTATTGTAATGCTTTCAATGTCTGTGGCGTCCACAATGTCCTGCAGGTTGGCCGCGGTAGTTATCACACCATCCAGCACAATCAATGGCCCGAAATTAACATTGGCGGCATCATTAAAACTGGCCTGCCCCCGCATTATTACCTGTCCGCGGGTGGCTACGCTGCCGCCATTTTCAGTGATATACAAACCACCGGCTTTCCCCTTCAGCATTGCCAATGTATTTGCAGTGCTTACGCCATGACGCAAATCTTCGCCGGTAATCTTTTGTACGGAACCGGTAATTTCCGCGGCTCTTTTGGAGGAATAGCCGGTAATCACTATTTCATTGAGATTTTTATTTTCGGGTATAAGGTGAAGCGTTACCTCTGTCTTGTTTTTTGACACCGTGGCATGTTCGGGTTTGTAACCGACAAATGAAAATTCCAGCACGTCATTTTCAGCGGCAGTAATGGAGTATACGCCGTTATCGTCGGTAAAGGCGGTTGTTTTACGGTTAGCTTTGCCGGCCGTTTTATTAATCACCGTTACACCTGCCATCGGCTTTCCATCCTCGTCTGTAATGCGGCCCGAAATTAATATCCTGTCTTCCGGCGTATTTGTATTGCCGGGGGCAACTACCCGTTTTTTGGAAATAATAATCGTTTTTTCAATAATCCTGTAAGTAAGCCCTGTGCCTGCAAGGCTCAATGACAGTGCTTCTTCTATGGAAGTGTTCTCCGTTTTTACAGTTACTTTACCGGCTTCCTTTACGGTGGCGCTGTTGTAGAGGAATAAGTACCCGCTTTGCTGCCTGATTTCCCTGATAAGCTCCCCCACAGGCGCGTTGTGCAGGTCCAGTGTAATTTTTTGTGTAAAGCCCCTGGCGCTTACCTGGAGGGCGATAACGAGTAAAAAAGCAGTTATTTTCATCACTTTTACCATTTGGGCAAGCGGCAATGAGCATAGCTTCCGCTTGCAATGCATTTGAATTTGCATAACTTTACGCAGTTTTGGTTTGATAATGTTCAGTCTGTATTTGTTACATGTCTGACCGGAACTTATATTCCGGGAACGATCCACCGTTCCCGGTTTTTTGTTGCCAGGTTACATGAGAAAACGCTTTGTCAGTATGTTTGCAGCAATCGGGAGGAAAGGTTATTTGTCGGTGTCTGCTTTCACCATTATTTTTTTGCCTTCAATAGTAAAATGTGCTCCGCCTGCCACCTCCAGCATATCCAGCACCCTGGAAATATTGACCTGCCGCTGGATGACGCCTGAATAACGCAGCCCGGATACCAGCCCTTCATAATCTGTCTCTATATCATACCAACGGCTTAGCTGTCGCATGATGTCTTTGATATTATCATCTTCAAAATTAAAAAGACCCTTTTTCCAGGCGATGACAGCTTCCGTGTTTACGTTCTCCTCTATATGAATGCTGTTGCCCCCTGCTGATAGTTGTGCCTGTTGCCCGGGTTTCAGGATACGTGAAACGTGAGGCGATAAACCTGAAACATTAACGCTTCCTTCGAGGAGGGTTGTTTTTATCGCGGCTTCATCATCATAGGCGTTTACATTGAAATGCGTACCCAGCACCTCGATGGAAACATCTCCTTTTGTTACAATAAAAGGCATGGCTGCATTCTGCGTTATTTCAAAGTATGCTTCGCCCGTGATCTCCACTTTTCTTTCTTTTCCCGTAAATGCGGCGGGAAAGCGAAGCGATGAAGCTGCATTCAGCCATACTTTGCTGCCGTCGGGCAATATAAGCTGGTACTGCCCCCCGCGGGGCGTAGCCAGTGTATTATATAGCACGTTGGCCGGCTGCTCATCAGCACTGCTGTAAGTTAACTGGCCGCTGTTCGTTTTCATCACCTTTGCATTGCCTTGCTGCGCCACAAGCCCGTTAACCGTGCTGTCCAGTATGATCGTGCTGCCATTGGCCAGCGTGAGCACCGCTTTGTTGCCGCCGGGCGCCACATCGTTTTTGGCCACACCGCCTGTACCCGGGGCAGCATTTTTTTGGTGCTGCTTTGTATACAGTAAATAGCCGCCCGCGCACAGGGCGATAATAACAATGGCAGCTGCAACGCGGGTCAGCATGAACAAGGATGCCAGCCTGCCCTTTTTGCGGTAGATTGTGCTATGTTGCAGGATGCGGCGGTACATATGCTCCCAGTCCACAGCAGGAACACCCACCCTCGCCGGGGCTGTTTCCAGCAACTCGTCCGCCCTGGCTTCCAGCAGTGATTTATAAGCCGGGTCCTGCACGTATGCAAAGAACTCCTGCACTTCTTCCCCGGTGCAGCTTTTATCAATATACCGGCCGTACAGGTATTCAAACCGGTCGTTGGGTGCTGTCATATAATAATCAATTAACGTTCATTTATCACCAGGATAACAGTATTGTCATTACAGACTGTTTTACAGGAAGGTAGTACCGGGAAAAAGAAAACTTTTTTTGTACCCGGTTAGAACAAAAGGGAACAGGCCTGGACCCAGAAAACAATGGCCAGTAATTCAGAATGGTGCGCCAGGGCGGCCTTGATATGCTTTAATATTTCGGTCAGGATATTTTTGACCGTTTGCACCGACAGGCCCATCTGTCCGGCTATTTCCTGGTGCGTTTTCCCCTGCTGGCGGCTCAGCGTAAAAATGGTTTGCTTTTTTTCGGAAAGCTGCGATACCGCCTGCCGGATCAGCTGCTGGCTTTCATTGGCATTGAGCAGGGAATCGGCAAAATGGTCGGACTGCGACATATTCACCCATACCTCGTGGATCATCTGCCGGTTTTTGGAAATCCTCGACAGCAGGTCGAGGGTGCGGTTGCGCGCCATCATATAAATGTATTTCCGGGGAAAATCTACGTCCGCCAGCCTCGCCCTGTTTTCCCATAGCTTTAAAAAGATGTCCTGCACGACTTCTTCGGCATCCACGGCCGAATGGCACAACTGCCAGGCGAAAAAGAACAGCCTTTCGCGGTACTGGTCGAATAACACCCTGAATGCCTTTTCGTCTCCTTCCGCTATCCGCAGAAACAGGGCATTTTCATTGTATTGTTTGATTGGCGGCACGAATTGTGGCAGTTAGTTTATTTGTCAAGGCGGATGAAGAACCGGATAGGAAGGCTTATATATAAGACACTAAGATACACAAATTCATGCTACAGTTTTGGTTTCAAAAAAGGGACTACATTACTGTAATCCCTTCACAACAAAAAACTACAGGCGGAATGCAAGCCCGCCCTGTTATTCATTAAAATCAATATTCTCCTTTCCGCTTGCCCGCCTGTTCCATAAAGGTGCTTTCGAAAATCTTATCGGCGTTGGCCGCTTCAAAGCCTTCGCGGCGGTGTGCTGCGGTAAGCTGGTCTTCCGGCAGGTGCCGGAAAGCTTCTAATACGCGCCGCTCGGCAAATTCAACATACGACCCCGGAATCCGTTTCTGCACCCCTCCCGCAAAAACGGCGTCGACCATACCGGCCACGGTGCTGCTCTGCAGCAGGTTGCCATCGGGGCTGCGTTTGATTTTACCGCCGGCATCATTCAGCACAATACCATTGCGCTCCAGGAAACTATTGAAGGCTTCCAGTGTATTGTATCCTTTTTTTAGGTTATGCACCGAAAGTGTAAAATGATTCAGGTAATAGCGATTGTAGATGGCCCACGAAGCATATTCCGACTCCAATGCGAGCGCTTCATAATCCGCCAGGGTGGGAAGTCCCCAGGCTGAGCTGTGAAGGTAAGCATCTACCCTATCCGCATCTTCGAAGCGGAGGCTATCTACCGGGTCGGCCTGTACGACATCTGTATAGCTACGGATAATCTCCTGGCCCCGGCTGCTGAGATCGCCCACACGGAGCTCGGAAATGAAGATGCGGGGCAGACCGGGTGCGGGCGGGGCATACCACCAGGCATTGAGTTTTTTCTCCGGGAAGAAATAGTATTCCTTTTTAACGTACCCGTAATACAGGAATATTTTTTCCAGCGAACCCACGCCCAGGTGCGGCACGCCCAGGGTGCGAAAGGCAATATGATCGTTTTCGATGTCTTTTTCATCTTTGATGATCCCTTCGGCCATCATGGCGTTGATGACAGATGCCACGTCGGGCACGCGTTCTTTATAGCGGCGCATCAGCCCGTTGAGCACAGCGTCGACTATAGCTTGTTTATTGTTCATGACAGTGTTTGGTCGGCGCTCCGCAGGAATGCCATGTACGAATAAAATATTTTAATGGAGTTGTTCATGCAAACAGGATGCAAAACTAATAAAAATATTTATATTTATCCTGAATCGTTTATCGACGTCTTAAACAGGATGGTGGAAGTTACCCACCCGAAAATCATGAGAAAAATATTAGCATCGGCATTTTTATTCATTTGCCCCGTTAGTTTATTACTTGCTCAAATTGATGAGCAATTAAAAGAAGATATTCGCAATACGGGGTATGTGCATAGTCCGCTAACGCTTGATTACAGCAAGTCTTTTGAATCTTTTGGTCTCACCAAAAAAGTGTTGGTTTCGGACATGCTTTGCGATATGGAAGATCTCAACAAATGGTCGCATAAAGGGATCGGCGGTATATCACTCACAACGGATAGAAGTATTTCGGGAAAACACAGCATGAGGTTAGTGGCCCCCACCACCTACCCTCAATTCCTTGGCTGGGGTTTAGGATTCGGCACCTCTTTGGCCAGCTTTGATGCAGGAGGCCTGAATTGGGAAAAGTATAATCGCATTCACTTTTACATTTTCCCGGATTGCGAAGGCGCGCGCAGCATTTATCTTAATTTATATGTAGAGAATGAGGGTAAAATAAAAGTGCCCGACAGGTATGGTCGTGAAGGTTATCATGAAATTAATTTAATCAACGGGCAGTGGAATGAATGTTTTGTGGAAATGAGTGAACTGGCCCGTGATAAAGTAACAAAAATAGCTTTCGCTATAGAAGTTTTTGGAAAAGAACGCACCATGGGGGATTCGCTGAAATTTGATATTGACGCGGTGTCATTGCAAACAATTGAACATCCCGAAGTGGTCCGTGGATGGATGCCCGCGGAAAATCGCATTATATATTCCACTACAGGTTATGGTGCAGAAAGCGAAAAATCTGCGATAGTGCATGTGACTAATCATAATGGAAAGTTTCAACTGGTAGACAACGCAAGCAGTGGTGTGGCGTATGAAGGCAATATCAACTCAAAGAAAACCAATATCGGCACTTTTGAAACGATTAATTTTAGTGAATTTAAAAAGGAAGGGCAATACTTCATTCGCGTCGGAAATGTTGTGAGCAAGCCCTTCTACATAAATCGCAACATCTGGGATAATTCCGCATGGCGTGTGTTAAACTTTATTTTTTGTGAACGTTGTGGTTATGCGGTTCCCGGCAAACACGGAGTTTGCCACAGTGATCTTAATACAACTTTTGACGGAAAAATTTTCCCTTTCAATGGTGGCTGGCATGATGCTGCGGATATGTCGCAACAGGTGCTTCAATCGGGAGAAATAGTTTATTCGTTGCTCGAAATGGCAAACAAGGCTAAACAGAAAAATAACAGAGAACTATTTCTGAGGCTCCAGGAAGAAGCAGAATGGGGTATTGATTGTATTCTCAGATCGCGGCTGGGTGATGGTTATCGTGCTCAAACCTGGGGCACCAATTTATGGACGGATGGTTTTATTGGTACCAAAGATGATTCTTCTATGCGGCGCAGGGTCCATGTTCACAACCGTGCCTTCGAAAATTTTGTTTTTGCGGGCATCGAAGCCTATGCATCTATGATAATAGAAAATGACAAGATGCTCAAAGAACATCTCCGTAAGGTGGCTATAGAAGATTTTGCTTTTGCCAGGAAACGTTTCGATAGCCTGGGATTTAATGACTTGAGTAGCATCGGCGGCGGGGGCGACCATGCAGCTATGGCCTCTAACAGCCAGTATTCGGCTAACATTTCTTTTGCCGCAAGTTTGCTATACAAATTAACGGGCAACAAATACTACGCAGATGAAGCAGCCAAAGCCATTCAATATACTTTGCAATGTCAGCGAACAGCGCCACTTCATGATAAAAATAAAATAAGAGGTTTCTTTTACCGCGACCTGGATAAAAAATCCATTGTGCATTACACGCACCAGTCGCGCGACCAGGTGTACATGCAGGCGCTTACAACGCTTTGCGAAACACAACCCAATTATCCCGACTACGCCAAATGGTCGGCATCCATCAGCATGTACGGAGAATATCTCAAATCGATTATGCGATATACAGAACCCTATGGTTTGGTGCCAGCCGGTGTCTATCATACAGATGAAGTAAAGGATTCAGTTAATTTCTACAAAGTGCAGGTGGGCACTTTCAGTGGTGCTGCCAATGATTATAAAGAGCAGCTTGAAAATGGATTTAAACTGGATGATGACCATTACCTGCGGATATTTCCGGTGTGGTTCTCCTTTAAAGGAAATGCAGCTGTTCAACTGTCAACAGGCAAAGCGGCTGCACTTTGCGGGAAATTTTTGAAAGACAAAGAACTGGTTAATATTGCGGAACAGCAATTGTTCTGGATGGTGGGGAAAAATCCTTTTGGCCAGTCGTTGATTTGGGGGGAAGGAAGTAATTATCCCCAGCTATATACCGCATTGCCCGGCGAAACGGTGGGAGGCATTCCTGTTGGCATGCAATCGAGGTTTAACGAGGACACACCTTATTGGCCGCAGTTTAATACAGCAACCTACAAGGAAGTATGGGGTGCGCCTGCAGCAAGATGGCTTTCCCTGGTTGCTGAGTTTTAAAGCCAGGGGAACGGGCGTTTTAGATGGTAAGGAAGTTCCCGGGCAGCCGCATGCCCTTTTCATCTGCCAGCACTTTTTTCATTACTTTTTTAAGCCGTTCGGGTATGATCTTTTTTTCTTCTTCGGTCAGCGGCTGAACGATCTCGAAGAACTCATCGTTCTTATCATAGTAGCCGAAGTGCAGGTCATACAGGTCATCCTGGTGCAGCCTGAGTGATATTTCCTTGTCTTCTTCGTATATATGCATTGTAATAAGTGACCATTGGTCATCATCTTCAAAATTAAAGTGCACTTCAACCTGCTTCTTACCCAGCACATCTGCCACTAATTTTTCGACTAATTCTTTCGATTGCGTTTTTACCAGTTCTTCATATTTCATATACGTCGCCTGCGTTTTCGCCAAAGATAAATAATTTGACGCCAAAAAATGTCCGCTTCGCGATTGACTTTGTCCACTTGCCTGTTTAGTGGTTGGGGGTGGCTTTAGGCGGGGATTACTTTTGATGAAACAAACCTGGGGAATGGGTCGCCCTTTAGGGGCGGCTCACCCGCAAAATCGAAAACAAAAAATGTAAACAATGAAAAAGACTAAAAGCATCCTTGCCAGTACGGTGCTCGCAGGATCAATGGCTTTGCAGGGCACACTCGCCCAGGCGCAGGGTGGACCCAATGCCGATATAAAATCTACCGAAGACATACGTCCTTTCAAGATACAGTTTCCGGATGCAGACCTTAAGGATCTCCGTCAACGGGTATTGGCCACTAAATGGCCCGGTAAGGAAAACGTGCCCGATGCTACACAAGGCGTACAGCTGGGCACCATGGAGAAACTGGCCGACTATTGGGCAAAAAATTACGATTGGCGCAAAATTGAGGCAAAACTGAACGCATTACCGCAATTCATCACCACGATAGATGGGGTAGATATTCATTTTATCCACGTTCGTTCGAAACACAAAAATGCATTGCCCATCATCATCACACACGGTTGGCCGGGCTCCATCATCGAGCAGATCAAGGTCATCGGCCCGCTTACCGATCCTACTGCCTATGGCGGCAAGGCTGAAGATGCTTTCGACGTTGTGATACCTTCCCTTCCCGGCCACGGTTTTTCGGGCAAGCCTGCCACTACGGGATGGGACCCCGTAAGGATCGCACATGCATGGATAGAACTGATGAACCGGCTTGGATACAAAAAATATGTGGCACAGGGCGGAGATTGGGGGAATGCTGTTTCGGAGTCAATGGCGTTGATAGCACCCCCCGAATTGCTTGCCATCCACACCAACATGCCCGCCACTGTTCCGGCGGATATAACAAAAGCGCTGTCATCGGGTGCCGTGCCTCCCGGTCTTTCAGCCGACGAAAAGAATGCGTACCAACAGCTGGACTTTTTCTTTAAGAAGGGGGTGGGCTATGCGAATGAGATGGGCCTGCGGCCGCAAACACTGTATGGCTTAGAGGAT